>JADMIO011614237.1_pt1 | contig 21508 bp, 21 predicted proteins | sample 8958161 | NCBI WGS metagenome assembly JADMIO01 (sample SAMN16585339, study PRJNA669376) | soil metagenome | isolation source: Crop rotation soil | place: USA: Cullars Rotation, Alabama | collected 2011
GGAGTTGGAAGAGTTGCGCGAGCCGATCACGAGCACCAGATCGCAGTGCGGCGCCATCTGCTTGACGGCGGCCTGGCGGTTGGTCGTCGCGTAACAGATGTCGTCGGTGCGGGGGCCGGTGATGTTCGGGAACTTGCGGCGCAGCGCCGCGATGATCGCCGCCGTCTCGTCGACCGACAGCGTCGTCTGTGAGATGTAGGCGACCTTGTCCGGGTCGACGACCTCGAGGCGCTGGACATCGCCCTCCGTCTCCACGAGGACGATGTGATCGGGCGCCTCCCCCATCGTCCCCTCGACCTCTTCGTGCCCGGCGTGGCCAATAAGGATGATCGTGTAGCCGTCGGCGGCGAACTTGACCGCCTCGCGATGGACCTTCGTCACGAGCGGACACGTCGCGTCGATCGTGCGCAGCCCGCGGCGCTCGGCGTCGGCGTGGACCATCGGCGAGACGCCGTGCGCGCTGAAGACGGTCATCGCGCCCTCGGGGATCGAGTCGTCGAGCTCCTCGACGAAGATCGCCCCGGCGTCACGCAGCGTCTCGACCACGTGCTTGTTGTGGACGATCTCCTTGCGCACGTACACCGGCGCGCCGTAGTGCTCGAGCGCGCGCTCCACGGTCTGGACAGCGCGGTCGACGCCGGCGCAGTAGCCGCGCGGCGCGGCGAGCAGCAGCTTCTCGACGGACATGGCCGTCAGTGTAGGGACCGAGGGCAGCACTCCCGGTGACACCGATAGTCGCTAGAGCCGCGGTAGGTGAAGCGGCGAGAAAGCGATGAGGAGGTCGAGCCTGCCGTCATCGGCTTGGTGCCCGACGTCGACGCCGTCGCCGCTGCCACCGGAGGCCGTTTCGAACCTCCACTCGAAGCGCAGCCATCCGTGGTGGGCGTCGACCGGGCTCGTCCTGAGGTTGAGCCGTATGCCCTGCCCCCGCCGCAGGATCCATTCCGCAATCTCCGCCTGCCCGCGCGCCGTGTCGCCCGCGCCCGTCTGCGTGCCGATGATCTCGGCGTCCGAAGTAAATCCGCGTGCGACGATCCTGCGCACCTCTGCTGGATCGCCGACGGCATCGAAAGCCGCGATGTACGCATCAGCTGCGTCTTCGGGACTCATCGTGCTCCTCTCTACGTGTGGCAGGAGCCTAGGCGACTCAGCGCAGCAGCTCCACGACGGTCTCGCCGACGGCGTCCAGGGAACGCGCCGACAGCTTGTCCAGGCCGTCGCTGAGCGAGTGCCCGGGATAGGACCAGTCGATCATGTCCACGGCAGGCACGCCTTGGCGAAGAAACGGGGTGTGATCATCGGTTATGACAACCTGGCTGTCCGGCGGGAAGACAGAGCCGACCCCGACGCGCCGCGCCGCCGCCCGCACGCGGCTCCACAGCCTTTGGTCCGAAGTGGCCTCGCGCGGCAGTCGCAGGCCAGCGTTGCCGACGTAGTCGAGCAGGACCATCGCGCCGATCTTCCCGCGGTTCTTGGCTGCGTATGCGCGCGAGCCGCGCAGCCCTGAGGAGTAGAAGTCGGCGGACTGCTCTGGTAGCCCGGCCGCGGGCTCCTCTCCGTCGAACAGGACGAAGCGGATCGGCGGGCCGCCCGCGCGCCGGCCGCCCCGGGCCAAAGCGCTCGCGGCCTCGATCACGATCGCGCTGCCGGCCGCGCCGTTGTTGGCGCCGACGAAGCCCTTGGGCTCCACGAGGGTGTCGTAGTGGGCGGCCAGCACGATCGGCCGGCCACGTCCGGGCAACGAGCCGACGATGTTGCGCAGCCCCGGTGATCCGGGAACCGGCTCGAACCGGCCGTTGGGCAGTCGCGCCCTCAGACGCACCGCGAGCGCCCTCAGCTGCGCCGAGCCTGCGGGCCGCTGCCCGAACCGCACCTGCATCGCGGCCAGCTCCAGCGCGCGGTCGCCGTCGAAGCGGTCGACGGCCGCCCGCGGCACGGCGGCGCCATTGTGGGCGTCGCCTTCCGATCCATCAGCGCCGCAGGCCGCCAGCGCGAGGACCGCGAGCGCGATCGCCAGCCCGCGGATCACGCCAGCGCGGCGCGGCCCTCTTCGACCATCTCCCTGAAGCGGTCGGCGTCGTGGCGCGCGTGCGCGATGAGGGGACGCTTGAGGAACGGCGACAGCAGTGATCGCCACCCGCCGAGCCGGAACGCCATCTCGATCTCCCATTGGACCTGGCCCTTGGCGTCGGTGAAGCGGTTGCTGATCTCGTTGACGACGCCCTTGGTCTCATACGTGCCGGCCAGGAGGCGCCCCTCGACACGCTCGGTGACCGTCACCGCCAGGTGGACGACGTGCCCTCGGCGCTCGACCGTGATCTCGCCCTTGGAGCCCAGCTGGAAGAGCTGGCCCTCGGTCGACCGGACGGTCTGGACGTTGGTCTGCCACAGCGGCAGATTCCCGGGATCGTCGAGCGCCGCCCAGACCTCGTCAATCGGCGCGTCGATCGTGGTGACGACCTTGAATCTCATCGATCAGGACCCTACCTAGTGGGTCACCGGGACGAGGGATTCTGGGGAGTCCCTCTCGCTACTGCGCGGACCCTGAGATCGGGTTGGTTGGGCCGGCGCTCGCGATTGCCGGCGCTGTCGATCGCGATCGAGTAGAACGCGTTGTCCTTGCCCGCGATCACCGGCACCTCGCCGCTCTCGCGCTTGGTCCTCTTGACGATTGAGGGCCTGTCGCCCTCGACCGAGCGCCAGATCTCGTAGCGAGACACTCCAGAGACGCGAACCCCGGGGAGCCTGGGGTCGCGCCCCGCCCAGTGGAGCTCCACCTCGTCGTTGTCGGCCGTCGACGGGCCCTTGGCCTTCGAGCGCGGTCGGCCGGCGTCGGTGTCGGCGGCCATGCGCAGCGCCGCGCCGCCGTTGAGGATCCCCCACCCCAGGTCGCTGTTCCAGCCCTTGGTGCGAGTCGCGGTCTTCTTGACCAGTCGCACGACCTGCGCCTGGCTGAGATCGGGGTTGAGGTTGCGGACGAGCGCCGCGACGGCCGCCACCATCGGCGCGGCCATCGATGTCCCCTGCAGGCGGGCGTAGCGCATGTCGCCGCCGAAGTCCGAGCGGCAGCTGCAGGGCGGCGTCGGCGGCGAGAACGTGCCGGTGTCGAGCTCGGTCTTGAGGGTCGGGAACGCGCCCAGGATCCCGGGCGCCGATCGCCCTGAGGCGTAGGCGCCATAGGCCGCGATCGAGATCTGGCTTCCGAAGCCGGCGAACGAGGCACGGGTGTTGCCGGCGATCGCGGCGGTTACGACGAGCCCTTTGTTCCTGTTCAGGTTGGGGCCCGTGCCGCTGGGTTGAAGCAGGTTGGCCGGGTCGCCCTGCTCAGTCTTGGGGTCGTCGGCGGCGGCCGCCACGAGGACCGCGTCCTTATGGAGCGCGTAGGCGATCGCGTCGCGCATCAGCTTCGATGCCGAGAGCGAGCCGTCGGTGCCGAAGCTCATGTTGATCGCGTCGGCCTTGTGGTCGACCGCCCAGGCGATCGACCGCGCGACGCTGCCTTCGCTGAGGTCGGTCTTGACCGCGAGGATGCGACAGCCGAAGCCGGCCCCCGCGATGCCGATCCCGTTGTCGGCCGCCGCGCATGCCAGCGAGGAGACATGCGTGCCGTGGCCGACCTCGTCGCTGCGCGCGCCGCCGTGTTTGGGAAGCGTGTCGAAGTCGACTGCGTGCTTGATCCGGCCGACCAGCTCCGGATGTTCGGCGTCGATCCCCGTGTCGATCACCGCGACGACAGCCGAATCGCCCTTTGAGATGTCCCACGCCTCGAACAGGTTCATACCCGCCGCCCACCATTCGGACGTCGTCCCCAGCGGCGTGTTGGGCTCGGGCATCGTCAGCGCCGGATCGTTCGGCACGTACCGCAGCTTGAACATGTGCTCCGGCTGCACCGCCGTGACGCCCGGGTCGGCGCGAAGCCGCCTGGCGAGCGAGTCCCGCGTCTGCCCGGGACCGGGCGTGACGACCGCGACGTTCAAGGCGCGGATCGGAAACGCCAGCCGCGCCCCGGCTCGAGCCGTCACCGCCCGCGCCGCGCTTGCCTGAGCGCGATCGTCCTTGGTGATGGGGCGAAGGCTGACCACCAGCCGGCCGGTCGTCTGCGCGCTCGCGGCAGCCGGGACGACCAGCGCCGGGACGACGATCAGAGCGACTGCGGTTCGGCGCAGCCGCACTTGATTTCCCGCCCTCAGAACCCGAGGGCGAACTTCGCGTCCTCGGACATCAGATCCGGCGTCCAGGGCGGAGTGAAGGTCATCGTCGATTCAACTGAACGTACCCCGTCGAGCTCGTTCACGAACTCCTCGATCTGCTCTGAGACCTGTGGTCCGATGGGGCATCCAGGGGATGTCAGGGTGAAGGTGACATGGACATCGCCGTCAGTGACTTCGACACCGTAGATCAGGCCCAGCTCGACAAAGTCGAGCCCCAGCTCCGGGTCGATCACATTCGTGAGCGCGTCCTCCACCTCGGCGGGTGTAGGCATGTGCCGGAGTGTAGTACCGCCAGATGCAGGCATTGCGCTGTTCGTGTCGGCGCAGCGCCAGCCTCCATTCCTTCAAATTGCGAGGTCCCGGCGTGCAGCCGTTGTCGCGCCGGTGTAGGCTCGCCAGATCGTCTCGTTCACGGCACAGCCGCCGCTTCTGCGCTGCTCGGGTGAGGAGGACCGGTCCACCCAGAGTCTGCGCCGTCCAGCGTTGTCGCGCTCGCTCTGCAGCGAGCGCGATCTTCTTGTCGACATGACGGAGCTGTCCTACGCGGACACTTCCCTGATGCTCGACCTCGCGATGGTCGCTCGGCGGCTGCGCAAGGCCGGCGCCACGATGCACATCTCAGGCGCCCAGCCGCAGGTGCAGACGCTGATCGACATGATGGGCCTGCACCGCCTGCCGAGCGTTTACGTCGTGCCGCAGCCGTCGCCGACGACCACGCCCGCCTAGCGCTTTACGTAACTCGCCGCAGGACGTCGTAGCGCCCGATGCCCTGGCGCCCGTCCATGCGCCACCGCATGAACGCGCTGTCGAGCCGCAGCCGGCCGAGGTCGAGCGTCGTTCCGCAGACGACCTCTCCCGCCGCTCGGTGGGCGAACTCGTCCTCACCCTCGCCGACGTAGAGCTCGAGGCCGGCCTGCCGCTGGCGGCCCTCGCCGTCGTACGTGGTGGAAAGGCGAGGGTCGCCGACCGCGACAGGCTCGCCCCCTGTGATGAGGAAGGCGCCGACGGCCTCTTCGCCGTGTCCGGGAACGCCCTCCTTGCGAATCGCGCTGACGGTCGCGCCGGCGCCGTCCGGGAACCAGGCGCCCAAGGTCCGGGCCATCGAGATCCGGTCCCAGTCCGGGGAGCCCCACGAGTGGCTGCGCTGGCCGAGCCCAGCGATCTTGCGGGGGGACCCGCCGACCGTCGCTTCGCCCTGAACCTGCAGGAGTTGCTCGTAGCCCTCCATGCCACCGAGCTCGGCGGCCGGATGGCCGGCATCGAGCATTGCCGCAGTTGAGGTGGCCGAGAGCTCGAGCGTGAAGCCGTCGCGCCCGTCCTCGCTGACGAACGACGTTGTCCACTGCGCCATCGGCGAGACGAGTTCCTGCGAGACGCCGAAGTCGGCATCGCCGTCGTCGACGGGCGCGCTCTGCGCGCGGACCGCGACGGGCGCGCCATCGGCGAAGAGCAGGGCCAGGCCGCTGGCCACGTGGCGGCCGTCCGTGTCCATCGACAGCCCGATGCGGGCGACGCCGTACACGTCGGAGGCGACGTCGCCGAAGCAGACGGTGACCGCGTCGCTGAAGCCGGGCTCCTTGAGGTCGCGCGGAGCCTCGAGCGCGGGATCCACGGCGCTCAAGGGTCGATCTCCGTCGCTGTGCCCTCGATGTCGTGTGCAGGTCGCGACGGCGGCTTGCGATCAGCGCGGCCGGGGCCGGGACGACCGACGGCGGACGCGACGATCCGGCCCATGTAGCGGGCGACGATCATCCGCCGTATGACCGCCCTGCTGGGCGGCAGCAGGAACAGCAGCCCGAAGAAGTCGGATATGAAGCCTGGCGTCAGCAGCAGCGCCCCGCCGAAGATGACGAGTACTCCGTCGATCGCCTCGCCGGCCGGCGGGCGACGCTGAGCGATCGCCTTGTTGAAGCGCCGCCACGCGATCCGGCCCTGCGAACGCATCAGCATCGTTCCCAGGATCGAGTCGGCGATCAGCAGCGCGATCGTCCACATCACCCCGATCTGCTGGCCGACCTGGATGATGATCGCCAGCTCGGCGATCGGCACCAGGATGAAGAGCGCCAGCAAAAGGAACGGCATCACTCCTCAGGCTAGCCGTGCGGGCAGCCGATCAAGTGCCGTTCGCGGCTAGTTGTCTGAGCCGAGCCGGTCCCAGAGGTAGAGCTCGACGCAGTCAGTCGCAAGCTCCGCTGCACGTGCCTGCGAGAGGCGCGGCAGGACGGTTTCCATCGCGTGCTCCTCGGAGACGCCGGCATCGAACGCCTCGTCGCCGCGGAACCCGGCGGCGATCTTCAGCGCCTCACGACGATTCTCTCCCAGGCCCTGGAAGGCGCCGAGCAGGAAATCACGGCTGGCGATCGGCTGGCCGACCTCGAGCGAGGCATGCCAGGCAGCGAGCATCGATAGGTCGTGCTCGTCGAGATCGGCGACCGCCTTCGCGTAATGCGAATGCAGGTCCGCGTCCGGAATCTCGTCAACCCATGCGCGAACCACCTCCCCGAGGAGCTGGCGGCGGGCCTCCCGCCCGACCGAATCGGCGATCACCCGGATCGCGTCCTGAGGATCGATGAAACACAGCGACATTCTCGGCTCCGAGAGGTTCGAGGAACGGAACATCGCGAATGTACGCGGGGGGGCGGACGGAGCGACAGCCGGGGACAGAGATCGGCCTCTCACCGCTTCGGCCTCACGATCGCTGATTTGCTTGTGGAAGCCAGGATATTGAAGCTAAGCCCAGCTTGGCCTCGGACCCGCGCCCGGAATACGTAGCGCGTCCTGACATAGGTCCTGCGAAAGCGATGACGACACCCGAAGCGTCCGGTGTCATCCGTTTGTACGGAGCAGACGACTTGCCAACGCCGACCGCTGCGGACCTGGATCTCGACGAACTTGCGACCGGAATGAAGCCCGTCCAGCTTGCCTGAGTAGCGCAGCGTCTGACCGTTGCGAACGCGCTTGCGGTTGAGCCAGAAGGACAAGCTGTATCTGCCGGCCGCAGTACTGGGTCCAGCGACGCCGCCAATCGTCTGCACGGCGGCGATTGGAGTCAGAGTTGACAGGATGGAGGGGGCGAGCAGATTCCTTACCGCGATCATCCTGTCCACCACAGTCGCCGGGTTACCCGCAGCATCTTCGACCTCAATCCTGAGCGTGTGTGACCCCTCGGCCAGTTGACGAGTATCCACCGCGATCGACATCGAGGCCGCCTCTTTGCACGGGGCAGCGCTGGAGAACTCATACGGGTCCGCGTTACTCGCGTCCGCATCGCGGCAGCGTCCGCCGTTTGAGTCGACTACGGCCGTGCTGCGTAACACACCGTCAATCTGCACCTTGGCCAGATAGAGCCCTGATCCAGAGTCAGTCGCTGAAAAGTCCACCGATTGGGTCCCAGCTGAAACGTCGTTCGCGACCAGAGATCCGCCGACTTCGCTGACGTTAGGAACCGAGTTATCTCGAAGAGACAACCTTCCGCCGAAGATACGAAGGGACACGGGGCTTGCGTCGGTGACCTCGCAGCCGGAGTCCTTGTCACATACGCCCGTGTATCGCCAGTGCGCTTTCGGGCCATCTATAGCAAGCGACACTCTATTTTCTACAGCCCACGGGATGTTGTTCGTGCCAGTATCGACAAACGTGCCGTTGTGCCAATCGAACACCTCTGCAATAACAGCCCCGTTGAAGTTCAGCGATGCGCCGCCATGCTGAGCCATAGTCAACCCGTGGTCGCCGGAGTCGGGAGCCTCCAGCACCCGATACATCAGGCCGCTTTCGATTAGCACTCCTGGGGGTGCGGCGTACGCCAGCTCGCCTGCATCCCCAGATGCCGGCGAACTGGGCGCGGCGGTCATGACTATGCCCTTGTTCGTAGAGACCGCGCCACTGCAGTCCATGTGCAGTGTTGGGAACGGTTCGCCTCCATGGTGGGCGATCTCAGCCGGCACGCCGACTCCCTCTCCGGTATCGGGGTTGAAGCAGACAATCTGGCTGTAACTACCGCCGGCCGCCAGACTTGTCGCGGGCAGCACGCCGATGGCCACCATGGCCAGGAGAATTACTGCATTTGGCTTCATTTGTCCGCTCCTTGGACGTCGTATCACGGGTCGAACTCCCTGCCATTGAGGGTGTGATTTGAAGAGGGGTCGTGGAAACTCGCTTTGTTCGCTGCGGGCGGCCCAGCCGTACGCTCCGGCCCGAACTCTTGGTCAACCGCGGTTGAGACGGACTTTCGTAGCTCCGACAAGTTGTGACGCTGCTGCCCGCTCGCGGAAGCCGGCGCGGCTGGCGTTAGTCGAGCGGACCCGTGGCGGGAGTTAAAATCACTCCGTAGCGTCAGGGCCTGGCGCACTGGCCTGTTCGTCGTTTGTTCGTTGGCCATCACGCCACCACCAGCAATGGCCGTCGCCGATGCGGCCACAGCCACGAGCTTGCCGCCGCTAAGGGCATCCCCCGCGAGCTGGATCTTTACTGCCATGCCCGCCAGACGCTCGCCGATCGGCGCGATAAGGGTGTCGTAAAGGCGAGTGAGCCGCCCCGGGATGCCACTTTCGCAGTGTCCCCCGCCGTTGTTGATCACCGACAGCATTACGCCGCCAGTCGGTAGAGCCACCCTCGGTGCAACAGCATCGTCGCGGAGTTCCCGAAGGGTCGCGCGGCAGTGTCGGCAATTCCGGAGGTGCGGTCTAGCCTGTGTGAGCTGTTCAGCGGTAGCTTCCCCGTCAATGATCGTCGAGAGTAGAGGCAGCCAGCGCTGACACTCCTCACCAGACTCGATACCGGCGTAGTGAGCGAGGAAGCTCTTACGCCCCTCAGAGATGCAGCGGTTGACTTTCGTATAAGTCCAGGATTCGCGCTTCGCGATCTCTGCATACGACAAGCCGCTGGCCTTGAGCCATAACGCTTTTAGCTCTTGGGGCTTCAGCCGCTTCAACGCCTCGGCGGCCCTGTCGGTCCGCTCCCACCGGATTACTAGCTCCTCGGGCGAGGATGCATCTGCGGCTGTCTCGCGATCCGGGTCGAGCTCACTGCCGCTGACAAGACCCTGCCGCAATCGGCGGATCGCCATTGCTTCGTGCTTGCAGACCGTATGAAGCCAGCCGACGGCCCGCTCAGGATCAAGGGAGTCGGCACGACGCAGCAAAATTTCAAGCGTCCGTTGATACGCGTCATTTGCGTCGTCTGCGCAGAGACTGTGACGGCGAGCCGTTCGCAGCAAGTCTGGCGCGCAGGTCGAAAGCGCCTTGCGGACGATCTCCTGCCCCTGTGAGCTGCCACCCCCGCCTGCGATGCTCGTGCCCAACCCGCCCCCGACGCTCGTATTTCTCTCAATCGCCTCCATTCCAGAGCGATAGGAGGCGGGGTGGATCTTTTCGCCCCGCCTCACGAAAAGCGACCTCAATCCTTCGCAAATTGCGGTCTTTTCGCCGAGAAGATCCGCTAAACGTCTAGGGTCCGCTCACTCCCAGCGCACCGTAGGCCTCATTCAGACCCGCGTCGCGTGTCAGCGCCACGCCACCCGTCACCCGCTCCTCACCCACTCGCGACCAGTTCCACAGCGCTAGGTCCAGCGCAGCCATCGGCGCGCCAACCGCTCCCATCAACCCCGCAGCCCGGCGCTGCAACTCGATCGCATCGCCCGTGCCGAACACTCGGCGAGCGCCCACCCCCACGGGCGAGCTCGGATCCGCGTCCGCGAACTTCAGCGTCCAGGGCTCGATATCAGCCAACCCCAGCCTCGAAGCCAGCAGCAGGAACTCGAAGCGTGCGGTTCGGCGAAAGCCCGGTAGAGCTAGGCGGCCCCAGAGCTGGTCGAAGCGGCGCTGTGGAGTGAGTGCGGCGTCGCCCGCAAGGCCTGCTGCCTGTGAGCCGGCCTTCTGGGCCCACACGCGGTACGCCTGGAGTGTCGCGGTGCCGCGCGCGGGATCGTGCGCTGTTCGCGGCCCCGGCCGGGCATCGCCGATCTCCGGCAGCTCGCCGGTCGCCCAGGGAACGTGAACGCGCTCGATCTCGGCGAAGGGGGCGTCGTCCTCGAGCGGCGACATGTACGCGGTCAGGAAGCAGAGCCAGATCGCCTCTTCGCGATCGGGCTCGGCCGCGATGCGCCCGTAGAGCCCCGGCGGGTCGCTGGCGAGGACGTCCAGCCGCGCCGCTGCGAACGCCAGCTCCTCGGCGAGCCGCCGCGCATCGGCGGAGGCGCGGATGCCGGGCACCAGCTCGTTGTCATAACCGTCGTCGGCGGCGCGCTCGACGCGGCGGATCGTTACGGCTGAGGTGCCGGCCCTGGTGCGCGGCCCACGGCCGCGGCGCGGGCCGGTGGACGGTGTCCGTCGCTGCGACGGCTGGCCCGATGCCTCACGGCGCTTTGGCGGCGTGATCCGCTTCTTCTTCGAGCAGATTGGACAACTGTCCTCGAAGCGGTTGTGGCGACAGAAACTGGGCACTCGGCATGGCCCAGTCTATGGCTCGGCGGCGGGCGGGGCTTAGTCGGTCCGGTGGACGACTACTCGACGCTGACGGCGCCGCTGACGTGCTCGGGCGGGGCGGCCTCGTGGCCGTTGAGCTGCGCCTCGACGTTGCCGCTGTGCAGCTCCTCGCCGACCTGGCCGAGGAAGCGGTTGCACATCCGCGCGGCCTGGCGCCCCTCGTTGATCGCCCAGACGATCAGCGACTGGCCGCGGCGGCAGTCGCCCGCCGCGAATACGCCGGGAGCCGACGTCTCATACGTGGCGGCCTTGGCGTTGCCGCGCTCGTCCTTGACGACGCCGAACTGGTCGAGCAGATCGCCCTCGGGATGCAGGAAGCCCATCGCCAGCAGGACGAGATCGGCGTCGAAGGAGCCGTCCGTCCCCTCCACCGGCCCGAACGGCGGAGCCGCGGCGGCCTCGGCGTAGTGAAGCTTTGCGACCTTGCCGTCGGCGCCGTCGAAGCGCGTCGTGACGATTGAGAAGTCCTGCTCGCCCTTGCCAAGCGACTTGGCCTCCTCCATCGCGTAGGAGAGGCGGAACTTCTGCGGCCACAGCGGCCACGGCGTGCGGTCGTTGGGCCGGTGCGCCGGCGGCTCGGGCAGCAGCTCGAGCTGCGTCACCGATGCGGCGCCCTCGCGGACGGAGTGGCCGACGCAGTCGGCTCCGGTGTCACCGCCCCCGATCACGATCACGTGCTTGCCCTCTGCGCTGATCGCCCCCGGCGCCGCATCGGCGTCGCGGACCTGGCGGGTGCGCTCGTAGAGGTACTCCATCGCGAAGTGGATGCCGTCGAGCTCGCGCCCGGGCACCGGCAGGTCGCGCGGAACGCGCGAGCCCGTGCAGATCACGACCGCGTCGAACTGCTCGCGGATCTCCTCGGCGGTTATGTCAACCCCGACGTCCACGCCGCAGCGCACTTCGACGCCCTCGGCGCGGAGCTGGCCGACCCGCCGCTCGACGACCCACTTCTCGATCTTGAAGTCCGGCACGCCGAAGCGGACCAGGCCGCCTGCGGCCTCGTCGCGCTCGAACAGGACGACGGCGTGCCCCTCGCGGCGCAGCTGCTGAGCTGCCGCCATCCCCGCCGGGCCGGCGCCGATGACAGCGACGCTGCGGCCGGTCTCGTGGGCCGGCGGCTGCGGGATGACCCAGCCGTTGTCCCAGGCGTGATCGATGATCGAGTTCTCGATCTGCTTGATCGTGACGGCGTCGCCCTCGTTGATCTCCAGCACGCACGCCGCCTCGCAGGGCGCCGGGCAGAGCCTGCCGGTGAACTCGGGGAAGTTGTTGGTCGCGTGCAGCTGGCGGATCGCGTCCTGCCAGCGGTCGCGATAGACGAGGTCGTTCCAGTCCGGGATCAGGTTGCCCAGCGGGCAGCCGTTGTGGCAGAACGGAACGCCGCAATCCATGCAGCGCGCGCCCTGCGCGGCGAGCTCCTCGTCGCTGCGAGGGACGAGGAACTCCTTGTAGTCCCTGGCGCGCTGCGCCGGATCCTCGTAGCGGACGCCGGAGCGCTCGATCTTCAGGAAGCCGCCGAGCTCGCCCATCAGACAGCCACCGCCTCGACGGCCTGCTCGGCGAGCACGCGCTTGTAATCGGAGGGAAAGACCTTGACGAAGCTGTCGCGCAGCTCGTCCCAGTTGTCGAGCACGCGCTTGGCCACAGGGGAACCAGTGCGCTGCAGATGCTCGCCCACGAGCTCCTGCACGAGATCGCAGTCCGCCTCTGTCAGCTCTTCGAGCTGGTCGGCCATCGCTGAGTTGACCCGGCCGCGGAAGGCGCCGCCCTCGTCGAGCACGAACGCCAGGCCGCCGCTCATCCCGGCGGCGAAGTTGCGCCCGGTGGCGCCGAGAACGACGACGTTGCCGCCGGTCATGTACTCGCAGCCGTGGTCGCCGACCCCTTCGACGACCGCGTCGGCGCCGGAGTTGCGCACGGCGAAGCGCTCGCCGGCCAGCCCACGGAAGAAGGCGCGGCCCTTCGTGGCGCCGTAGAGGCAGGTGTTGCCGATCAGCTGGTTCTCCTCGGCGGCGAACGTTACGTCCTCGGGCGGCTGGATCGCGATGATGCCGCCGGACAGGCCCTTGCCGGTGTAGTCGTTGGCGTCGCCGTTGAGATGGAACGACACGCCGGGCGCGAGCCACCCACCGAAGGACTGGCCGGCCGAGCCGTTGAGCTGGACCTTGATCGAGTCCTCGGGCAGCCCCTGGGCGCCACAGATCTCCGCGATCTTCGACGACAGCATGCCGCCGACGCAGCGGTTGACGTTGCGCACCGCGGTCTCGATCTCGACGGGCGCGCCGCCGTCGATCGTCGACTGCGCCTGCTCGATCAGCCTGTGGTCGAGATGGTCGCCGAGCACGGTCGGCGGCGGCTCGATCCGGTAGCGCGGCGCCTCGGGATCGACGTCGCGGGGGAACGTCAGCAGGTGGGTGAGGTCGATCCCGCGAGCCTTCCAATGCTCGATCGCCGGCTCGGCCTCGAGCAGATCGACCCTGCCGACGAGATCGTCAACCTTGGCCATGCCGAGCGAGGCCATGATGCCGCGCAGCTCCTCGGCGACGAAGAAGAAGAAGTTGACGACGTGCTCCGGCGTGCCCTTGAAGCGCTTGCGCAGCTCTGGATCCTGAGTCGCGATACCGACCGGGCACGTGTTCAGGTGGCAGGCGCGCATCATGATGCAGCCGGTTGCGATCAGCGGCGCTGTCGAGAAGCCCATCTCGTCGGCGCCGAGCATCGCCGCGATTGCGACGTCGCGACCGGTCTTGAGCTGGCCGTCGGTCTGCACCACGATCCGGCGGCGAAGGTCGTTCTTGAGCAGCGTCTGCTGGGTCTCGGCCAGGCCGATCTCCCACGGTGTGCCGGCGGCGACAAGCGAGCTGAGCGGCGATGCGCCCGTGCCGCCGTCGTGCCCGGAGATCAGGACGTGATCGGCATTGGCCTTGGCGACGCCCGCGGCGACCGTGCCGACCCCGACCTCGGCGACGAGCTTGACCGACACCTGCGCCTTGGGGTTCGCGCAGCGCAGGTCGTAGATGAGCTGCTTGAGGTCCTCGATCGAGTAGATGTCGTGGTGCGGGGGCGGCGAGATCAGCCCGACGCCAGGAGTCGTGTGACGGACCGAGCCGATGTACTTGTCGACCTTGTGGCCCGGCAGCTGGCCGCCCTCGCCCGGCTTGGCGCCCTGCGCCATCTTGATCTGAAGCTGGTCGGCGTTGACGAGGTAGTGAGCGGTGACCCCGAAGCGGCCGGAGGCGACCTGCTTGATCGCCGAGCGGCGCAGATCGCCGTTGGCGTCACGCTCGAAGCGCCGCGGATCCTCCCCGCCCTCGCCGGTGTTGGAGCGGCCGCCGATCCGGTTCATCGCGATCGCGAGGTTCTCGTGCGCCTCGGTGGAGATCGATCCGAGCGACATCGCGCCGGTCGCGAAGCGCTTGACGATCTCCGAGGCGGGCTCGACCTCATCGAGCGGGATCGGCTCCAGGTCCGTGCGGATCTTCAGCAGACCGCGCAGCGTCGCCTTGCGGCTCGCGTCCTCGTTGATCAGCCGCGCGTACTCGTCGTACTTCTCCTGCGCGTTGCCGTTGGGAGAGTTGACCGCATGCTGGAGGGCGGCGATCGTCTCCGGGTTCCACATGTGGTGCTCGCCGTCGCGGCGCCATGCGTAGATGCCGCCGACGGGAAGGAGATCTCCGTCGACGTTGGCGAAGCCGCGGGCGTGCCGATCCAGCGCCTCCTGGGCCAGTACCTCCAGCCCGACGCCGCCGATCCGCGACGCGGTCCCGGTGAAGTGCTTGTCGACCAGGGCGCGCTCGAGTCCGACGGCCTCGAAGATCTGTGCGCCGCTGTAGGACTGGATCGTCGAGATCCCCATCTTGGAGATCGCCTTGAGCAGGCCCTTGCCCAGGCCCTTGACGACGTTTGCCTGAGCGGTCTCGGGATCGAGCTTGACCCGCCCCTCGGCGACGAGCTCGTCCAGCGACTCGAACATCAGGTACGGGTTGATCGCGCCTACTCCGTATCCGATCAGCGTCGCGAAGTGATGGACCTCGCGCGGCTCGGCCGACTCGAGCACCAGGCCGGCCTGCAGGCGCGTCCCGAGACGAACGAGGTGGTGGTGCACCGCCGACACGGCCAGCAGCGACGGGATCGCGCAGCGATCCGGGCCGACGTTTCGATCGGACAGGATCAGGATGTTGGCGCCGACGCTGAGCGCGTCCTGAGCGGCGTCGCAGATGGCGGCAAGGCGCGACTGCAGGCCGGCGGCCCCGTCGGCGACCGGCCAGGTGATGTCGATCGTCTCGGTCTGGAACCACTTGTGATCGACGTGGCGCAGCGTCTCGAGATCGGCGCTCGTCAGGATCGGCTGATCGAGCACGATCTGGCGAGCGTGCTCGGGCGCCTCGTCCAGGAGGTTGCCTTCGGAGCCCAGCGCGACCGCAAGCGACATGACGATCGACTCGCGGATCGGGTCGATCGGCGGGTTCGTGACCTGCGCGAACAGCTGCTTGAAGTAGCTGAACAGGGCCGGCCGCTGGTCCGACAGGACCGCGAGAGCGGCGTCGTTGCCCATCGAGCCGATCGGCTCCTCGCCGCGGCTGGCCGTCGGCGTGAGGAGGATCCGCATGTCCTCCTGCGAGTAGCCGAACGCGAGCTGCAGCGCCCGCAGATCCTGATCGAGCGGGCGACCCTCGCCGCGAGGCAGGTCGGCGAAGTTGACGACGTTCTCCTCGTACCAGTCCCCGTAGGGCTTGGCCGTGGCGATCTCGCGCTTGACCTCTTCGTCGGAGACCACCTGACCGCGCTCGAGGTCGACGAGGAACAGCTTGCCGGGCGCGAGGCGGCCGAGCCGCTTGATGTTCTGGGCCGGGATGTCGAGCATGCCCGACTCCGAGCCGAGGATGATCCAGCCGTCCTTGGTCTCGCACCAGCGGCCGGGGCGCAGGCCGTTGCGGTCGAGCGTCGCCCCGACAACCCTGCCATCAGTGAAGCAGACGGACGCCGGCCCGTCCCAGGGCTCCATCAGACAGGAATGGAAGGCGTAGAAGCCCTTGAGGTACTCGGGGATGTCGTCCCGATCGCGATAGGCCTCCGGGATCATCATCATCGCCGCGTGCGGGAGCTTGCGGCCGGCGAGCATCAGCAGCTCGAGCACGTTGTCGAAGGACGCCGAGTCCGATCCGCCGGGGCGGACGATCGGAAGCACCTTCTGCAGATCCATGCCGAAGAGCTCGGATGAGAGCTGCGACTCGCGCGCGCGCATCCAGTTCGCGTTGCCCATCAGCGTGTTGATCTCGCCGTTGTGGGCGATCACGCGGAACGGGTGGGCCAGCTCCCAGGCGGGGAAGGTGTTCGTCGCGAAGCGGCTGTGGACCAGAGCCAGCGAGGACGCAAAGCGCTCGTCCGCCAGATCGGGATAGAACAGCCGCAGCTGCGACGAGATCAGCATGCCCTTATACACACACGTGCGCGAGGAGAAGCTGGGGGCGTAGAAGTCAGGGCCGGCGGTCAGCTCGACGATCCGGCGGATCACGTAGAGCTTGCGCTCGAACGCGTCCTGATCGAAGTCGCAGCCGGAGCCGGCCTCGATGAAGATCTGCCTGAGGTGAGGACGAGTCCGATTGGCGGTGACGCCGACGTGGTCCTCGTCGATCGGCACGTCGCGCCAGCCGAGCACCCGCTGCCCCTCGATGCGCACGTTGAGCTCGATCAGCTGCTCGAGCTTGGCGCGACGCGCATCGTCGCGCGGCAGGTAGCAGAACCCGACTCCGTAGCGGCCAATCGGCGGCAGCTCGAAATCCACCACTCCGCGGAAGAAGGCATCCGGAATCTGGGTGAGGATCCCGGCGCCGTCGCCGGTCTTCACGTCGGCCCCTTCGGCGCCGCGGTGCTCGAGGTTGTCAAGCGCGATCAGCGCACGATCGATGACCTCGTGGACCGGCTCGTTGTCGAGCCGGGCGACCATCGCGACACCGCACGCGTCGTGCTCGTACCGGGGGTCGTAGAGGCCATCGGCCCTGGGCAGTTGGTGATTCGTCATACAGGTGTCCCGGGTGGGCCTTGGGGGCACGTGAGGGAGCGCGAGAGGCTAGCACCCGGCTGTTTCTCGCAACAAGCGCGTTCGCCTCAGACGAGTGTAGGTTTTCGGCGGCCCAGGATGGGTACAAGTGGCCGATGGCTGCACCATGACGGAGCTCGCGAGCTATGCGAGGCTCGCCGCGACTAACCACCGGAGGCGCGGGTGAATACGGCGAGAACGTCGGACTGGTTAGCTTCAACGGCTGATGAGCGGCGCAATGTCTGGAGAGAAGGGCGAAATGCCGACGGATCGAGCAGCGCACCTAACACCCGCATGAGTGGGTTTCGGATAAATCTCGCGGCGCGAGCCGAGAACGTCGCGGTCATCCGCCATGCCTGCGGCGGGCTCGGGGACGCCCTCAACCTCCCCGACGCGCTGCTGTCGGACATCAAGCTGGCGGTGACCGAGGCCTGCACGAACGTCGTCGTCCACGCCTACCCGGAGGGAGAGGGGCAGATGGAGGTCAGCGTCGCCGTCAATGACAGCCAGCTCGAGATCGTCGTCGCCGACGATGGCGACGGCATCCTTCCCCGCGCCGACAGCCCTGGGCTCGGCCTGGGACTGCCGCTGATCGCCACGCTTGCGTCGTCGCTGGAGCTGAGCTCGGATGACCGCACCGAGGTCCGCATCAGCTTCGATCTCGACGACTCCGTCACGGAGATCGCCGAGTGAACACCGTGCCGGATCCAGACAGCAGAATCGTGCTCAGCGTTTCCGGCGCGCACCTTGTCGCGCCGGTACTGGGACGGGTCATCAGCATGCTCGCGGCGCGAGCCCAGTGCCCGATCGACAGGCTCGACGACGCAATGTTGCTCAGCGATGCGCTCGCCGCACACGCGCCCCGGTTCGCCAAGGAGGGCTGGATCACGTTCACCGTCGAGACGACGGTCGAATCGCTGAGATTGCAGGTCGGACCGCTCCCCCCCGGCGGCGCCGAGGAGCTGGTCAAGGCGGCTCAACTACCCGGCGTCGGCAATGTCTTCGAACGCGTGGCAGATGGAGTGACCACCGAAAGCCACCCCGAGGGCGATACGCTGAACATCGCTCTCGGCTTTGGTCGCTGACCTGGGTCGAGGCACAGCTCTTCCAGCAATGATTGATTTCGGACTCAACCAGGAGCTCGACGGCGACCTCCTCATCGTGGAGGTGACCGGCGAGGTCGATCTCTTCACCGCTCCTGAGCTGAAGGCCGCGATCACGCAGGGCGTCGAAGGCGGCGCCCGCCACGTCGTCGTCGACCTGTCCGAGACCCGCTTCCTGGATTCGAGCGCCCTTGGCGTGCTGATCGGCGCCGTCAAGCGCCTGAGGGCAAGAGAAGGCGGGCTGACGATCGTCAACATCGATCCGAACATCTCCAAGACGTTCGAGATCACCGGCCTGGATCAGATCTTCACGATCTGTGAGACGCGCGGCGAAGCGCTGTCGGCCCTGCAGGCCGGATAGCCCGAACTAGCGCTTGGCCCTGCTCCCGGGCTTGGCTGAGGACTTGGAGGCCGCCGGCGAACGCTTGCCGGAAGCCGGGCGCTTGCCTGTCCCCTTTTGGGTGCGCTTCGCGGGCTTGGCCTTGCCGTCGGCCTGACGAGCCGCGTCCAGGCTCGCCTTCAGGGCGGCCATCAGATCGGGCGCCGGCGACGTTTCGTCGGAAGCCACGGGTTGAACGGCGATCTCCTCGCCGGCGGCCTTGCGCTCGATCAGGTCCAGCACGCTGTCCCTGTAGCTGTCTGCGTACTTCGACGGATCGAATTCGGCGGCGAGCGAATCGATCAGCTGCTTGGCGACATCGAGCTCACCCTTCTTGATCTCGACGTCCTCGAGGGCGTCGAGCTCGTCGATCCGTTTGGGCTCCACGATCTCATCGGCGAAGAGCATCGTGGACATCCCCAAGACACCCTGCTCGGGACGCAACGCGACCAGCGACTCCTTCTGGCGGATCACGACGGTGGCGATCGCCACCCGCCCGGTATCGCGCATCGCCTCCATCAGAAGCTTGTAGGGCTTTGCGCCGCCGGCGCCCGGCGCCAGGTAGTACGGATGGTCGTAGAAGATCGGATCGATCTGGCTGCCGTCGACGAAGTCCTGGATCTCGATCGTCTTGGTCTTCTTCGGCTCGAGCGCATCCAGCTCCTTGGGATCCACCACCACGTAGCGATCAGAAGCGATCTCGTAGCCCTTGACGATCTCCTCGAATGGCACTTCCTCACCGGTCGCCGAATCCACCCGCTTCTGCTGGATCCGCGCGCCGGTGCTGGCGCTGAGCTGGTTGAAGCGCACCGTTTTCCGGTTCGTCGCGGAGTAGAGCTTCACGGGGACGGTGACAAGGCCGAAGCTGATGGCTCCTGTCCAGATAGCGCGTGCCATGTGATCAGTGTCGCCGATTTTCGGCCATCTCTCACATAGCGCATGGAGCCTTGCGGTCTGAGCAGCGGTTTCCATTCGCGCGCGATCCGTCGTACCCTTGAGTCATTCGGCCGACTGACACGAAGGGCAAACGGATGGGTGCGGGTTCGTCGAGCTTCGGTGATCAAGAGCGCATTGCCATCGCAAAGCCGGTGGTTGCGATCACGCCGCCCCGCTCGGAGTCCGAACGCCTGCGTCAGGACCGTCTGCTGCTCGCCCGTTATGCGCAGACGGGTGATCCTGCGGTTCGGGATGTGTTGGTTGAGCGGTTTTTGCCGTTGGCGCGGCAGTTGGCCAGGCGCTATCACCGTGGTGAGGAGCCCTTTGATGATCTCTTTCAGGTCGCAAGCCTGGGCTTGATCAAGGCGATCGACAGGTTTGACGCCAGTCGCAACATCGCGTTCTCAAGCTACGCGGTGCCGACGATCCTGGGCGAGATCAAACGCCATTTCCGCGACCGCACCTGGGCGATGCGGGTCCCCCGAGACCTCAAGGAAACAGCGCTGCGAATCGACGCGGCGGTCACAGAACTCGTCGGCTCCACCGGCGGGCAACCATCGATCTCAGAGATCGCCGCGCACCTGGAACTCTCAGAGGAACAGGTCCTAGACGGACTGCAAGCCGGACGCGCCTACCGAGCCACATCGCTGCAAACACCGCGCTCAGACGAAGACGAAGAAACCCTCGGCGACGCCCTGGGCCAAGGCGACAGCGGCTATGACAAAGCCGAACACCGCGCCACCCTGCAAGCCCTGATGCGCTCCCTCTCCCAACGCGAACGCGAAGTCCTACGCCTGCGCTTCCAAGAAGACCTCACCCAAGCCGAAATCGGCGAACTCATCGGCGTCTCCCAAATGCAAGTCTCACGAATCATCAGACAAGCAATCGCCGAGCTGCGGGCCGCCGCCGCGGAATAGTCGCTTCGCCGGGCTGCTGATTACTTCTTCTTGCGGTCGACCGCCCGCTTGAGCTGAGCCTTGTTCATCTTCGAGCGCCCCTCGATGCCGAGGTTCTTGGCCTCGTTGTAGAGCTGCTCCCGTGTCCGCCCGCGTTCGGGGCGCGATCCGCTACCTCGCAGCCCACCGCGCCGACCGGACGAGATGTCCTTGGTCGAGCTGCGTGAGCGCGTCCGGGACTCGCCGGAGCGAGCCCGCTCCTTGTTGACGATCCGCGCTGCGATCTCCTCAGCCCGATCCGTCGATGCCCCGCGCTCCTTGGCGCTGTCCTTGATGTGCTCGTACTGGCGGGCGCGCTTGGTGCCCTTCTTCACTCCACGGGGAGGCATGTCACACCAGCCCTTCTGCTTCGTACTCCCGCAGGAACCCCTCGAACAGACGGCGGTGGCCCTCCTCGTCCCGGAGGATCCCGATCGTCATGTCGTTGGTGACGGGATCGATCGACTCGGTCAGAGCGATCAGCTTGTTGTAGTGCTCGATTGCGCCGGTTTCGGCTTCGATCACACCTCTGATAATCGCGACGATGTCAGTCTGATGATCGGGCGGCTGCAGGTAGGACTGCTCCGCGGTGAACTCCATCGAGCCCGGTACGACGCCGTACAACTCCTTGATGCGGTTGGCGAACTGCGTGGCGTGCCCAAGCTCCTCCTGGATGTCGCCGCGCAACGCCTCGACGATCTCCTGAGCCCGCACGCCATCGGGGTTGACGGAGCAGGCGATGTAGCTCATCACCGTCTCGATCTCCATCCAATAGGCCTTGGTCAGCAGGCCGATGATCTCCTCGCGCTGCTCGCGGTTCTGGTCGGCCAGAATGCCCTGGCTGGCACTTCGCGTGAAGGTGGTCATGGCAGTTGCGCTACCCGCGACAACGAAGGAAAAACAACTTCTGTCTGGATGTTTCGCTCTTACGTCGCCGTCAAGCCTGTGCCCCAGAGGGTGCGGCGATACCCACGGGGCACAGGCGACGAGCGACGTCACACACGCTCCGTCACCTCCGGCGGATATGAGCAGAGCGCCGCGCGACCCGGACAGGTCGCACACAGCCCCCGATGCGGATCGCGCGTGGGGTGAAACCGGCCCGCGATCAAACCGGCGGCAGCGGCCTGGATCGCGGCCTCCAGCTCGGCCTCATCCTCACGGGCGAAGCGGACGATGGCAGGCTCGTCCGGGCGCATCAGAAAGAGGTGGGCGACGTCCACGCGCGCCGCGCCGCCGCGCAGCGCAGCAAGCGCGTAGATGCGGCGCTGGATCCCGTAGTCGCGCTCGACGTGAACCTCCAGGTCCTCGTCGAGGTCGACCTGATCCGTCTTGTAGTCGACGACGAGCATCGTGCCCTCGCGCTCACGGGCGATGACGTCGACCACGCCGCCGACCAGCGGAGCACCCGCTTGCGCGCCGAGG
>JADMIO010854480.1_pt1 | contig 21498 bp, 17 predicted proteins | sample 8958161 | NCBI WGS metagenome assembly JADMIO01 (sample SAMN16585339, study PRJNA669376) | soil metagenome | isolation source: Crop rotation soil | place: USA: Cullars Rotation, Alabama | collected 2011
GCCTTGCGAAAGCGCGCTGATGAGCATCATCGTGACGAGTAGAGATTGTTGGATGTTCATCGGTCTTCTCCTATGGCATTCTCGAACTCGGCCTTCGCCGTCCAGTAATTCAGCAGCGCCTGCCGCCCTTGATGGTTCGCCTGTTCGAGCTGCGACTGTGCCTGAAGCACGTCCTTGAGCAGTGACATCTGCGCCTTGTAGCGGTTGACGAGGACGCGGACGTTTTCGACCGCCGCCGCGCGGTCGGTCTCGACCACGGCGAGGAACTGCCGCGCCAGTCGCAGCTTGTTGAACTTGTCGTTGACATCGGCGACGACAGACCGCTCGGCGTCTTTGAGCGCGACGCGGGTCTGCTCTGTCGCCAGGTCTTTTTCGGCCAGCTCGCGCTTCTTGCGCCCCCAGTCGAAGACTTCCCACGAAACGGTCAGGCTGAGGTTCATATAGTTTCGCGGGATCAGGCCGTTGCCAAAGTTGGCGTTGGTGATGTGTTGAAAGCTGGCGCTGACGTCGGGCAGGTAATCGGCCTTCTTCACGCGCCGGTCGCCTTCGGCCTGCTTCACCTTCAAGCGCGCCTCTCTGACTTCGGGGCGCTGTTCGAGGGCCCGCGCCCGCGCCGCGGTCAGGTCGGCTTCGTCGCCGGCGGCGGCGAGCGTCTGGGAGACCGCAAACTCGGTGAGCGGGTCGCGGCCCAGCAGCAGGTTGAGCTGTTGCTTCTGCGTGGTCGCCTGGTCTTCGAGCGTCAGTATGTCGTATTCGGATCGCGCGAGCCGCGATTTCACGTCGAGGCTTTCCGTCCGCAGCACGACCTGACGGGCGACGTACTCGCCGGTCACGCGGTCAAGCTCCTTATACATCCGTATCGTCTCGCTCGCGGCGGCGAGCGCGCTCTCGGTTTGCAGCACGGCGAAGTAAATGCGCTTCACGTCGCGCACGACCTGTTGCTGGCGCGCGCGCAGCTCTTCCTGGGCAAGCTCGTTCTTCAGCCGTAGCTGCTTGAGGTTCAGGTTGACCTGATAGAGCTGCGTGAGCGGCTGCGTGATGCGCGTGGTGAAGATGGCCGTCGGCTGCATCGGCGTGCTGATCTTAGTCGTCGCGTTCGGGATGGGGCCGATGCCCGGAAAATCGCCGAAGACGCCGCGCTCGAAGGTGAAGCTGATGGGCGTTAGCTGCTGCGAACCGACGACCTCGAAATTAAAGCTCGGCAGCCGCCGCGTCCGCGTCGCCGCGAACTCTTCGAGTGTACGGCTGAGGTCGAGCGCGGCGCTCTGCACCTTCGGGTTGTCGCGCAGCGCGATGGCAATGGCCTGTTCGAGCGTCAGCACTTCGGCGCTGCGCGCGGCGGGCTGCTGTGCCCGCGCCTGAAGCGCCGCACCGAGCAAGCAGATCGTTAAGCCGAGAATGACAACGCGTGATCTGAGGATAGACATGGCCTGTTCTCCGCAGCCCGCACGCCTGCCGTGCGCGGCCAGAGTTGGTGTTTGCCTTTGCCTTCCTGGGAGCGCGGGCGAGACGCCTGCGCCCCCAGGCTGCACCGTTAAAGTTTGTTCAGCCCGTTCAGCGCGGCGACCTTGTAGGCTTCGGCGAAAGTCGGGTAGTTGAAGACGCTGTCGCGGAAGAACTCGATGCTGCCGTCGAAGGCCAGCACGGTCTGCCCGACGTGAATAATCTCGGTGGCGCTCTCGCCGATGGCGTGGACGCCGAGCACCTTCAGCGTGTCGGGGTCGAACAGTATCTTCAACAGCCCTGTGTCGTCGCCGGCCATCTGGCCCTTAGCGATCTCTTCGTAACGCGCGACGCCGACTTCGTAAGGCACGCGCGCGTCGGTCAGCTCGCGCTCGGTCTTGCCGACCATAGAGATTTCCGGAATCGTGTAGATGCCGTAAGGGAACAGCGGTGACGGCTTGCCGGTCGCGCACTGAAACATGTGACGGACGGCCAACCGCCCTTGCTCCATCGAGGTCGAGGCTAGCGCCGGAAATCCTATGCAATCGCCCGCCGCGTAGACGTGCGGCACGTTGGTTTGATAGTGCTCGTTGACGGTGACGCGCCCGCGCGCGTCCACTTCGACGCCGGCGGCGGCGACGTTGAGCAGGTCGGTGTTGACCTGGCGGCCTACGGCGTACAACAGCCCTTCGGCGTGTACGCGCTTGCCGCTCTCCAGGCTCGCCTGCACCAGCCCCTGCTCGTTGACTTCGACGCCGGTGACGCGCTCGCCGAGGCGGAAGACGACTTCCTGGCGGCGCAGGTGGAAGCAGAGCGCCTCGACGATCTCCTGGTCGGCAAAGTCGAGCAGCGTCGGTCGCTGTTCAATGACCGTGACCTTGACGCCGAGCGCCGCCAGCATCGAAGCGTACTCGATGCCGATGACGCCCGCGCCGACGACGATGAGGTCGCGGGGAATCCGCGCGGCCTGACCCAACCGGTCAGCGTCAAACACGCGGCGGTCTTCAAACGGGATGCCGTGGCCGTGTGCGGGCCGCGTGCCGCACGCGATCAGCACGCGGTCGGCGTCAACACTAATGATCTCGCCGTCGCGCTCGACTTCGAGGCGGTTCGCGTCGACGAAGCGCGCCGCGCCGTTAATCGTCGTGACATTGTTGCGGTGGAGTTGCTGGCTGATGACTTCCTTCTCGCGCGCCTTGACCAGATCAACCCGTGCGGCGAGGTCGGCAACGGAAATCTCGTGCTTGAGCTGGTAATCGCGCCCGTAGAAGGCGCGCTGGCGCAAGCCGGTCAGGTAAAGGATGGCTTCGCGCAAGGTCTTGCTGGGGATCGTCCCGGTGTGCAGGCAGACGCCGCCGATCATCTGGTCGCGGTCAACGATGGCGACGCGATGGCCGAGCTTGGCCGCGGCGATAGCGCCCTTCTGACCGGCGGGGCCGCTGCCGATAACAACAAGATCATAGCGATGTGAGCTCATACGTTCTTCTCCCCAGTAATCTCTTCAATGATTCCTCTGGTCATGACGCCCGCCGCCCGCAGCTCGACTCCAGCTTGAAACATCTGCGCGAGGAGCCGGCGGCCCTTGTCGTCAACAAAGCTGACGCCGGACAGGTCAACGCACATCGGTTCGCCGTTCAACGTCCTTCTCGCCTCCAGCCAGCACCGCTCCAGCTCATCGACCCAGACGCCGGAGAGCGTGCCTTCAACGAGCAGGTGCCAGCTTGAGCGCTCACGAGTTTGACTGATTCGTATCACTGCCTTATGCCTCCACACACGCCCTGAGCTTGGGCAAGCGGCTTGCCACGACCGGCGAAGCGCCGCGCCGAATCCTTAGCTGCTAAGAAAGAAAGAGGTTGAGCGCGCGGGCGAGATGAGAGGCGGGCGGCGGGCGGCACAAGTGCCAAAGCACAAGTGCCGACATATGGGCGCGACTGCCGAGATTTCAGCACCGGCCCGGCGCGGCGATCACTAAAAGGTGGGGGATTATAGCTCAGGCATGGAGTTTACGTAAGCCAGGCTTGTGAAGACGATTGATTGGCGATTAGAAAAAAGCCTTCGCGCCCTCGTTCGTCGCGTCGCGTCTGCTATAATCGGAGCGCCTTTGACGCGACCGAATCTCCGGCCCGCAGGAGAGATTGATGGACGCTGGACCATTACGACACGACCCCACCGAAAGCGAGGGCACGCGACGGCTCGAACACCTGCGGCTGATGCTGAAGATCACCACGGCGGTCGTCGCCCAACTCGACCTCAGAGAACTCCTACAGGTCATCTCCGCAAGCATCCTTGAAGAGATAGCGATTGAGGCCGCCGCCGTCCTGTTGTTCGACGAAGAGAGCGGCCAATTGCGCATGGTGGCGACTGACGCCACGCCGGGCAGTCCGCAGAGGCAGGCCGGGTTCTCTATCCCAATCGAAGGCACTGCCCTCGGTCTGGCTTTCACTTCCGGCCAGCCGGTCATCCTCGATAAGCTCGAATTAGACAGCTTCCCTTCGCCGACCTACAAACAGGTTTACAAGGCCGGCTATCGGTCAACAGTCATCACCCCGCTCATCAATCAGGGTCGGCGGCTGGGCGTGCTGGCCTGCGTCAGCAAACGTCCGTATGCCTTCTCCGACGCCGACAAGGAACTGCTCTGTCAGGTCGGCAACCAGATCGCCATCGCGGTGGACAACGCGCTCAACTTCGAGCGGGCGCGCAGGGCCGAGCAGCAGGCCGTCCGCCAGTCCGAGCGCATCGCGCTGCTGCTGGAGATCAACAACGCCATGGTCTCGAACCTCGACCTGCGCAGCCTGATGGAGACCATCTCGGCCTGTCTCGCCAGGGTGTCTGAGTACGACGCCGTCGGCCTGGCCCTGTACGACGCGGAGACGAAGCAACTGCGCGCTTACTCAAACCGCACGGATCAGGCGTTCATTGACGAAGGCGAGCCGATTCCGCTCGATGGCTCGGCCCCGGGCCTCGCCTTCTCGACGGGTCAGCCGGTTTTGCTCGACCGCTACGAGGGCAAGCCCTTTCGCACGGACTTTCACGACCGCTTCCGCAAGGCCGGCTTTCGGTCGGGCGGCGCGGTGCCGCTCATCGCGCATGGCCGCAGGCTCGGCGCGCTCGGATTCGCCACGCTGCGCGAAGCCCGTTTCTCTGACGACGAGGTGGAGCTGCTCTCTCAGGTCGCCAATCAGGTCGCTCTCGCGGTCGAAAACATTCTGGCATTTGGCGAGATCGAAGCGCTCAAGAATAAGCTCGCCAGCGAGAAGTTCTACCTCGAAGACGAGATTCGCACCGCCCACAACTTTGAAGAGCTGATCGGCACCAGCCCGTCGTTCAAGCGCATACTCAAACAGGTCGAGACGGTCGCGCCGACCGATTCCGCCGTCCTCATACGCGGCGAGACCGGCACTGGCAAGGAACTACTCGCCCGCGCCATCCACTCCTTGAGCGCCCGCGCCAACCGCACCCTCGTCAAGCTCAACTGCGCCGCCATCCCCACCGGCCTGCTCGAATCGGAACTCTTCGGCCACGAGAAGGGCGCTTTCACCGGCGCGATCTCTCAGCGCATCGGCAGGTTCGAGCTCGCCCACAAAGGCTCTCTCTTCCTCGACGAAGTCGGCGACATCCCTCTTGACCTCCAGCCCAAGCTCTTGCGCGTCCTCCAGGAGCAGGAGTTCGAGCGCCTCGGCAGCACCCGCACCCAGAAGGTCGATGTCCGCCTCATCGCCGCCACCAACGCCGACCTCGAACGGCTCGTCTCGGACAAGCGGTACCGCTCTGACCTGTACTACCGCCTCAACGTCTTCCCCGTCACCATCCCGCCCCTGCGCGACCGCCGCGATGACATACCGACGCTGGCGCGGTACTTCACGCAAAAGTACGCGCAGCGCATGAAGAAGCGCATCGAAACCATCTCGACCGCCGCGATGGCGGCGCTCACGAGCTACGCCTGGCCGGGCAACGTCCGCGAGCTTGAACACTTCATCGAGCGCGCCGTCATCCTCACGCAAGGGACCGACCTCGAAGTTTCGCTTTCCGAATTGAAGCCGTCCGCGCCGAGCGCGCCGGTGACGATCTCGACGCTCGAAGACGCCGAGCGCGAACACATACTGCGCGCGCTCGAAGAAGCCAATTGGGTGGTCGGCGGCCCCAAGGGCGCGGCGGCGCGGCTCGGTATGAAGCGAACGACCCTCCAGTTCCGCATGCAGAAGCTCGGACTTGAGCGCGGCAAATCTTAGCGGCTTCCGATCTCTGGGCGAGGCGGTAGCGGAACGTTGGCGAGCGGTTCTGAGTAGAGGTATAGTATGGGCCGCGCATCAGCGTTCTTAATCAACCGCACACCAGTTGAGGGCTTATGCTACAACAAGCCGCAACAGCGACGAGCGCGGCGCAGCCGACGCGCCGCGCGGCAAGAAGGGCCGCGACGCTAGGGTTGAGCCTGCTCATCCTGGCGCTCTCCTCCCCCGCCGTTTATCCGCACGCGAATGGCTTCCGAATCGCACGCCTGCCGCAACAGCCCGGCCAGACGGGCGGCGATTCGCCACCAGACCGCACGAGCCGGCTCGAACTGACTAAGCCCATCGAGCGGGCGCTCGGCGGCGGCGAGGCGCATTCGTATCAACTCACGGTCGCCGCCGATCAATTCGTTCAGGTGGTCGTTGACCAGCGGCGCATCAACGTGGCGCTGGCGGCCTTCGCCCCCGATGGCAAGAAGGTGGTCGAATCCGACGGCTTCAGCATCGGCGAGCTGGAACAGGTGACGTTCGTGACGGAGGTGGCCGGGGCGTACCGGCTGGAGGTGCGCTCGCCCGACCAGGCCGCGCCCGCGGGCAGCTACGAGATCAAGGTTCAGGAGCTGCGCGCCGCGACCGAGCAAGACAAGAGCCTGGTCGCCGCCCAGAGGCTGATCGCCGAGGGCATACTGCTCGTCAGGCAGCCGACCGCGGAGTTGCGGCAGAAGGCCCTGGAGAAATACCAGCAGGCCATCCCGCTCTGCCAGTCGGCGAAAGACCTCGCCTGGGAAGCCACCGCGCTCTACCTGATCGGCTCCGCGTACGTCGCCGCGGGCGACAAGCAGAAGGCGCTGGAATTTTCTGAGCGCGCCCTGCCGGTCGCGCAGGCCGCCGCCCGCCAGCCCGGCGAAGAGGCGCGACGCTTGGGCCAGAAGGTCGAGGCCATCACGTTCGACGTTATGGGCTCGATCTACATTGAATTCGGCGACAAGAAGAAAGCGCTTGAGCTGTTCAACCAGGCGCTGCCGCTCAGGCGAGCGAGCGGCGACCGCGTCGGAGAGGTCAACACGCTGAACAACATCGGCATGGCTTACGGCTACATGGGCGACTGGCCGAAGGCGCTCGACTTCTTTGACCAGGCGCGCAAGACGCTCACGCCGCTGGGCGACGTGAGAAAAGAGGCGTCGCTGCTCAACAACCAGTGTACGGTCCACAGCGACCTGGGCGAGTATCGCAAGGCCATTAACCTCTGCGAGCAGGCGCTCGCCATCAGGCGACCGTTGCATGACCGTGCGAGCGAAGCCATCGTCGCCAACAACCTGGGCAATGCCTATTCCGGCGTGGGCGATTATCAGAAGGCGCTCGACCTCTACATGCAGGCGCACGCGATCCACAAAGAGATGGGGCAGACCCAGAGCGTCGGCATCGCGCTCCACAACATCGGCTGGGTATACGCCACGCTGGGCGACTATGCCAAGGCGCTTGACTTTTACAATCAGGCGATAGAGATATTCCACTCCATAGGCGACCAGTACCGCGAGGCGAACAGCCTCAACAACATCGCCGTCAACTATGCCGACCTGAAAGATTTTCGGAAGGCGCTTGAGATCAACCAGCGAGTGCTCGCGCTGCGCCGCGCCACGAACAACCGCGACGGCGAAGCGGTCACGCTCAACAACATCGCCAGTTGCTACTCGAATCTGGGGGACAAGCAGCAGGCGCTCGACTATTTCAAACAGTCGGTCGCTCTGCACCACGAGACAGGCGACCGCCGGCAGATGGCGAGCGCGCTCAAGAACCTCGGCGCGCTCTACCGCGATATGGGCGAGCAGCAGAAGGCGATGGACAGCTTCAACGAGGCGCTGGAAATGTCGCGCGCCATCGGCGACCCGAACAACGAAGCGGGCGTGCTGGCGCACATCGCGCGGCTCGAACGCGACCGCGGCCACCTGCCTGAAGCCCGCCGTCAGATCGAGGCGGCGCTCGCCACGGTCGAGTCGCTCCGCGTCAACGTCAAGAGCTACAGGCTGCGCGCCTCCTTCTTCGCGTCGGTGCGCAAGTCGCACGAGTTTTACGTTGACCTGTTGATGCGTATGCATAAGGAGCAGCCGGCGGCGGGGTTCGACGCCGCCGCCTTGCAGGCGAGCGAGCGGGGCCGCGCGCGCTCGTTGCTGGAAATGCTCGGCGAAGCCAGCCGCGAAATTCGTGAAGGGGTTGACCCGGCGCTGCTCGAACGCGAGCGGCTGCTGCGACAGGCGATCTCGGACAAGGCCGACGCCCAGATACGCCTGCTCGGCGGCAAACACACCGACGAGCAAGCGGCGGCGATAGCCAAAGAGATCAACACGCTCACAACCGACTACGAGCAAGCGCAGGCGCAGATTCGTCAGACCAGCCCGCGTTACGCCGCGCTGACCGAGCCGGCCCCGTTGACTCTGGAAGCCCTGCAACACGACCTGCTCGACGACGAGACGATGCTGCTGGAGTACGCGCTCGGCGAAGAGAAGAGTTTCCTCTGGGCCGTGACGCGGACTTCGATAGAGAGCTTTGAGCTTCCCAAACGCGCCGAGGTCGAAGAGGCGGCGCGGCGCGTCTACGACCTGCTGACGGCGCGCAACCAGTCGCCGAACGGCGAAACGCCGGAGCGCAGGCTCAAACGACTGGAGCAGGCCGCCGCCGACTACCCGCAAGCCGCCGCCAGCTTGAGCCGTATGTTGCTAGGCCCGGTGGCCGCCGAGCTACAGCACAAGCGGCTGGTCATCGTCGGCGAAGGCGTGCTGCAATACACGGCCTTCGCGGCGCTGCCCGACCCGCAGCCCGGCGCGACTCCGGCACCGCTGATCGCCGATCACGAGATCATCACCCTGCCTTCGGCGTCGGTGCTGGCGGCCTTGCGGCGAGAGACCGGCGGACGCAAGCCCGCGGACAAGTCTGTTGCCGTTTTCGCCGACCCCGTCTTCGATAGCAATGATCCACGAATCAGGCCCGCCGGCACGGGCCGGGCGACGTGAACCGCTCGGCCACCGAATCGGGACTGCAAGGGTTCGTCCGACTGCGCTTCAGCCGCCAGGAAGCCGACCAGATTATGCGGCTCGTGCCCGACAGCAAGCGGCTCGAAGCGGTTGACTTCGCCGCCAACCGCGCGGCGGCGACCGGCCCCGATCTCTCCCGCTATCGTATCGTCCACTTCGCCACACACGGCTTGATCAACAACCAGCACCCCGAACTGTCGGGCGTCGTCTTGTCATTGGTAGACGAGCAGGGCCGCCCGCAGAATGGCTTCCTGCGGCTCTACGACATCTACAACCTGAAGCTGCAAGCGGACCTCGTCGTGCTCAGCGCCTGTCAGACGGCACTGGGCAAGGAGATCAAGGGCGAAGGTCTGGTGGGGCTGACGCGCGGGTTTATGTACGCCGGCGCGCCGCGCGTCGTGGCGAGCCTGTGGCAAGTTGACGACCGCGCGACCGCCGAGTTCATGGCGCGATTCTACGAAGCCATGTTGAACCAGGGACTCAGGCCCGCCGCCGCGTTGCGCGCGGCCCAGGTCACGATGTCGAAAGACAGGCGCTGGATGGCCCCTCACTACTGGGCCGCCTTCACTCTACAGGGCGAGTGGAAGTAAGCCGACGCGGAGGCAGCGAGCGATGGAAGGGCTGGGCAGGGGAGACATCGAGGCCGAATCGGGTGACGCGCCGGCGGCTGCCGCCCCGCAACGCAAGTGGGCCTTAACGCAAGAAGCCTTCGACCGTCTGCTGGCCGCTTTCGGCGATGGCCGCGACAGCGCCGGCGAGAAGTACCTTGAGGTCCGCGGCAACTTGATACGCTTTTTCCAATGGCGCGGCTGCCCGTTTCCCGAAGACCACGCCGACGAAACGATGAACCGCGTCGCCAGAAAACTGGCCGAAGGCGAAGAGGTCCAAAACCCGTCCGCTTACTGCATGGGCGTCGCCCGCCTGCTCCTGCTTGAGATCAACAAAGGCCGCGCCAGGGAGCAGCAGGCGCTCAGCGAGATGGCCCGCGAGCCGGCGACGACCGGCGACGAGCCGGAGTCGGAAGCGCCGATTGAATGCCTGAGAGTGTGCCTGGAAAGTCTGCCCGCCGAGAGCCGCGAATTAATCATCGAGTACTACCAGGGCGAGAGGGGGATGAAGATAGAAAACCGCAAGCGGCTGACCGAGCGGTTCAAAGTCCCGGTCAACACGCTGCGGATGCGCGCCCTCCGGCTCAGGGAAAAACTCCAGACCTGCGTCGAGCAGTGTTTACAACAATGACGCGCGCTTTGTGATGAATAGGCGATTTTGGCCACTTATGTGTAAGGGGAACATCCAAAATGAGCGTGGACTTTTTCAGCGAAGATTTGCTCGTTCGCTACCTGCTCGGCGACCTTACGGAAGCCGAGCAGGTGGAGGTCGAAGAGCGCGCCTTTCAAGATCAGCACTACCTGCGAAGCATCGAGGCGGCTGAGAGCGACTTGATCGACGCTTACGTGCGGGGGGAGCTTTCCGAGCGCGAGCGGCGGCAGTTCGAGCGCCGCTTCTTCGCCTCGGCGGAGCGACGCCGGAAGGTGGACTTCGCCCGTGCGTTGGCCCGCGTCGCGCCTGAGTTCGCGGCGTTAGAGAAAGAGGCGCGACCGGCGGGCGTGGCGGTCACGGCGACGGCTACAGCCACGGCTCCTGCCGCCTGGCGGGACGGGGTCAGAGCCTTTCTGGCGCGGCTCAATCCGGCGACTAAGTACGCGATGGCCGCCGCCGCCTTGCTGGTCGTGATCGGCGGCGCGTGGCTGGTCGCAGAAAGCATTCGCCTGCGCGGCCAGCTCGCAGAGCTTCGCGCCGGGCAACAATCCCGCGAGCGCGAGCAGCAAGCCCTTCAGCAGCAAATCGCCGACGAGCAGGCACGCCGCGAGGCGCTCGCCGCCGAGCTTCAGCGCGAACGCGACGAGCGCGAGCGCAATCAGCAACTCGCCGGCGAACTCCAGCGCCAGTTGCAAGAATCGACGACTCGCCCCGCGCCGCCCACGGTCGTCTCGCTGGTGTTGTGGCCGGGCATTTCACGCGGCAACGGCGCACGCCCGAAGCTGGCCCTTCCCGCCTCGGCGCAAAGCGCGCGGCTCGAAGTCGGGGTCGAGCCGGAAGACCTATATCGAAGCTTCCGCGCGGAGCTTCGCACGCAGGGCGGGACGCACATCTGGTCTCACGGCGACTTGTCTGCGCGCCGCGTGCGCGCCGGGCGGGCCGTCATCTTGAACCTGCCCGCGCGCCTGCTCAAGCCGGGCAGCTACGAATTGCTGCTCAAGGGAGTGACCGCCGCTGGCGGGACCGAAGACATCGCTTACCACTACTTTGAAGTGATCAGGAAGTAGCCGCCGCCCGCCCGCACGAGTCCGCCGAAGTTACCCGCCAAAGGCAAAACAAAAAAACAGGTGTGATGTTTTTCGGCTGCCGACCACTCTAGGATGACAACCGGCTAGAGCAGGTCGTGGTGGCCGGCTCTGCGCCGGGAAGGAAGCATAGTGGAGTCGCGCGTATGGTTAATCACTCTACACGTCACTCGGATGTCAGTACGTTGCTAATGAAAAGGAGAAAAGAGATGAAACGATTTTCAAAGATGCGAATTATCACGCTGATCATCGCCCTGCTGGCGGGCGCTATCCCCGCGGCGGCCACCGAGCGCCCCTTTGCGCTTAACGGAAGTGGCGTCGCGTCCTTTATCACGGACGAAGCGGGCCATGTAATCGGGGCCAATCCCACCGCTTCCGGCACGGCGACCCATCTCGGTGTGTGGTCCACCACCGGGACCGTCCATTACGCTCCACCCGACGAAAACGGCAGGATACCGTCCAGCGGAGACGCGACCATCACTACCGCCAATGGCGATAAGCTCTACGTCGTGCTGCAAGGGTCATTCGATCCAAACGCGTTTACCGATCACGGGAGCTTCACCTTTGTCGGCGGCACGGGCCGGTTTGCGGAGGTGAGCGGCACCGCCGACTTCGTCGTCACCGTTAATCCGATCACTAGCAGCTTCGAGCTGACCGTGGTCGGCACGATTAATTACTAGCGCCGGCAAGCAGGGCGCATCAGCGTTCAGCAATGAGCGCGACCGGGGGCGGCTACGACAAGCCGCCCCCGGTCAGTTACGGACGGAGTAGTAACTAAAATGACGAACGGATTGCTAATCAACCGAACGACTCAAAGCCTTCGCCCCACGCGGGCGAGGGCGATACCGGCGCGGCGGTTGTTGGGGCAGGTCGCGGGGCATTTGTGGACGGTCGTGCCGGCGCTGCTCGCCTTGCTTTGCCCTCCGGCAGACTGCCAGTCGCGCGTGTTTCAGACCGCCGTCGACGACGCGGGGCTGGGGTCTGTGCGATTGACCGGCCTGCTCTCGGAAGTCGAAGGGGCCGACACGATTGTCCTGATCGTGCATGGCTTGTCAGGCAACGCCACAAGTCTGTATTGTGCGAGCGCCGCGCAGGCCGCCGCGCGAGCCGGCTGTTCTTCCCTGCGCCTGTCGTTGCGCGGCGCGGACTTGTCCGGCGAAGACATCCTTCACGGCGGGATCACCGCGGATTTGTGGGCCGCGCTCGCCGCACCGGAGGTGGCGAGCTACAAGCATGTGTTGCTGCTCGGCTATTCGGTCGGCGGGCACATCGCTTTGCGCGCGGCGGTCGAGCAAAGAGACCCGCGGCTGCGCGCCGTCGCGGCCATCTGCCCGCCGCTGGACCTGCATCTGGCGACGCGCGCCTTCGACCATCCCGCGCGGCGGCCTTACCGGCGACACATCTTCCGCGGCCTGAACCTGGCCTACGCCGCCGCCGCCAGGCGTGGCCGCGTGCAGGTCCCTGCGGCAGTAGTCGCCCGCGCCCGCTCTTGCCGAGAGCGAGATTCGCTGACGGTCGTGGCCCGCTTCGGCTTTCGCAGCGCCGAGGATTATTATGAGCGGGAGAGCGTTGCGCCGAGGCTGCACCGCCTGCGAATCCCGTCGCTGGTCGTGCAGAGCCGGTACGACCCGCTGGTCCCGGCAGAGACGGTAATTCCGGCCATCGCCGGGGCTTCGCACGCACTCTCGACCGTGTGGGTCGAGCCGGGCGGCCATGTCTATTTCCCCAAGCGCCTCGGCCTCGGCCAAACCGGGCCACTCGGGCTAGAAAATCAGGTGGTCGCATGGCTCAGAGCGCATGTCTGAGAGGCGACCGCGGAGGAGATGATCAACATGCAAAGTGTCAAGTTATCTGCAACGGCGAGGATTGAGAGAATCGATCCGCCCGCTAGACTGGCGGCGATAATAGATTCGCTTGCGGCCAGCCTTCCGCCCGACGCGGCGTTCGAGCTGGAGCTTGATGGCGCGGTGCGTCGCATCGGCCAGGGGGCAGTCAAATTCCGGGTCGCGGTCCACAACCGCCGCGCGGTGGCGGCGCTCACTTCCATGGACGAGAAGCGCATAGGCGAAGCCTACCTGGATGGCGACATCAGCATCGAAGGCGACCTGTTGGCGGCGCTGGACCTTCGCACACGGCTGACCGACCGCCACCCGCTGCTTTACCTCTGGTCAACCTATGGGCAGCGTCTGCTCTTCGGCCAGGTGGACCGTGACAAGCAATGGATCAGCGAGCACTACGACACGGAGTCTGATTTCTACCTGATGTTTCTCGACCAGCAACACCGCTGCTACTCGCATGGCTACTTCGAGGACGACGAGGAGCCTCTGCACAGCGCCATCCGGCGCAAGCTGGACACGGCCATCGCGGCCTGCGGCATACGGCCCGGCTGGCGCGTTCTCGACATAGGGGCCGGGTGGGGCGCGTTCACCGAATACGCCGGCAAGCGCGGCGTCCGCGTCACCTCGCTGACCATCTCAGCCGAGTCGGAGCGTTACGTCAACGAGTTGATCGCCCGCGAGAAGCTGGATTGCCGGGTCGTCCGCGAGCACTTCCTCGAATACGCCTCCGAAGAGCGCTTCGACGCCATCGTGAATCTCGGCGTCACCGAGCACCTGCCGGATTACGCCGCGACGCTAGGGCAGTATGAGAGACTGCTGAAGCCGGGCGGGCGCGTCTTTCTCGACGCCTGCGCGTCGCGGCAAAAGTACGTCTTCTCGTCGTTCGTGCTCTCGCACATCTGGCCGGGCAATGCGACGCCGCTGCAACTGACGGACTACCTCGACGCGGTAGCCCGGACGCCCTTCGAGTTGCTAGAGGTGCGTAACGACCGCCACAATTACCTGCTCACGACGAGGCACTGGGCCGAAAATCTGGACCGCCGCCGCGACGAAATCATCGCCCGCTGGGGCGAGCGCTTATACCGGCGCTTCCGCCTGTACCTGTGGGGCTGTGTCCACTCATTTTCGACGGATGATGTGACGGCTTACCGCCTCCTGCTCGAACTGCCCGCGGACGTTCAGGCCCGCAACGAGTTTGCCAGAGGCCGCTTCTCCCGGTCTCGCGGCCCGCTCTTTGGGCGGATGTGGAACGCGCTACGCCATTCAAAGAAGTCCCGCCCCGCAAGTCGGTAGGCGCGGGTAAAATGATTGGTCAATTCTTTCGCTGTCTTCTGGCGGGACGCGTTTTCTGTTTCCGTGGGGCCGACGATCCTCCGCCGCGACTCGGCCTCTTGGGTTCCGCCTTATCCCCGGAATTCAATTCCTCAATGATTAGCTTCGCTAAATCATCCTCGGACAGGTTAAACAGGTAAATCTTCTTCAGCAACTCGACTGCATTTGCTCCGAGGTTTTTATCGTGTTCCACGCTCGCGGACCTCTGCAACGTCGCAATAGTGGCCTGAATACTTTGTAGCATGGTGATGATTTGGCTGATTCCCTGTCCTAATGGAGAGCGCCAGACCCGAAGCTCCCCGATTCCCCATCTGAACGCTAATCGGCATAATAATGTACCGGCAAAAGCGAGCCTACGCGCTCAAGACGGGCGGCGCATGGTCGCCGTTGTTGCGGATTGAGCACGGCGAGGTTACCCACTTGTATGAGCGCGCCTGGCTTCGACCTTGATAGTCAACACAGCACGCCGACGACCATCCCGAAACAGACACGACAGGACTCAGAGCGCTCGCGGCAAGAAAATTGCGCTTATTTTCAAAATAATTCTTTTGAATTTTACATCGCGGGCGCGGGTTGGTATGTTCTCAATATCACCTAAGCAGTCATGATTCCCGCGCGAGGGTAGATCAGCATCCGATGCCCGAACGCTGACGAGAAGGGTCTTTGATGAACATCCTGGTACGCGCTTATAGTTCTTCGCTCGGCAAGAAGTACGTCATGGCCATCACCGGCATCGCGCTGTTCGTCTTCGTGATCGCCCACATGGCCGGCAACCTGCAAATCTACGCGGGCCGCGAGGCGATCAACAACTACGCCGCCTTCCTCAAATCTAAGCCCGGCCTGCTGTGGACGGCGCGCGTCAGTTTGCTTGCCATCGTCATTATGCACATCACGGCGGCGCTGCAACTGGTCTCGGCCAACAGCGACGCGCGCCCGGCGAAGTACGCGACCGGCAAGCCCGTCGCTTCGAGCTACGCCTCGCGCACGATCTTCATCAGCGGCCTGGTGATCTTCGCCTTCATCATCTACCACCTGATGCACTTCACGTTCGGCATCACCAACCCGGAGTTCATGAATTTGAAAGACCCCGCCGACCCGTTGCATCACGACGTGTACGGGATGATGGTGCGCGGCTTTTCCAACTGGGTGGTGTCGGGCTTCTACATCCTGGCGATGGCGCTGCTCTGCCTGCACCTGAGCCACGGCGTGTCGAGCTCGCTGCAATCGCTCGGCCTGCGCAACCGGAGCAACGTCGCGGCCATCCACCGCACGGCGCGCATCGCCGCGCTGATCATCTTCCTCGGCAACATCTCGATCCCCATCTCGATTCTCGCCGGATGGGTTAAGTGAACGGTTATGCTAACGACTACCTCGCTCGAATACCGCATCGCCGCCGAGCCGCTCAACGGGCAGACGCCTGAGGGGCCGATTGCCGACAAGTGGCGGCGCTACAAGGATCAGGTCAAGCTGGTGAACCCGGCCAACAAACGCAAGTTCGACATCATCGTCGTCGGCTCCGGCCTTGCGGGCGCGTCGGCGGCGGCGACGCTCTCGGAGCTTGGCTACAACGTCAAGTGCTTCTGTTATCAAGACAGCCCGCGCCGCGCCCACTCGATTGCGGCGCAGGGCGGCATCAACGCCGCCAAGAATTACCGCAACGATGGCGACTCGGTCTACCGCCTGTTCTACGACACGATCAAGGGCGGCGACTACCGCTCGCGCGAGGCCAACGTCTACCGCCTTGCCGAAGTGTCGGTCAACATCATTGACCAGTGCGTGGCGCAAGGCGTGCCGTTCGCGCGCGAGTACAGCGGCTACCTCGCCAACCGCTCGTTCGGCGGCGCGCAGGTGTCGCGCACGTTTTATGCGCGCGGGCAGACGGGTCAGCAACTGCTGCTCGGCGCTTACCAGGCGTTGTCGAAACAGATCGGTCTCGGCGGCGTGGCGATGTACCCGCGCACGGAGATGCTGGACCTCGTGCTGATCGACGGCCACGCCAAAGGCATCGTCGTCCGCGATATGGTGACGGGCCAGATCAGCTCGCACGCCGGCGACGCGGTCGTCTTAGCCACGGGCGGATATGGCAACGTCTTCTTCCTTTCGACCAACGCCAAGGGCTGCAACGTCACGGCGGCTTACCGCGCCTACAAGCGCGGCGCTTACTTTGCCAACCCCTGTTACACGCAGATTCACCCGACCTGCATCCCCGTGAGCGGCGATTATCAATCGAAGCTGACGTTGATGAGCGAGTCTTTGCGCAACGACGGGCGCGTCTGGGTGCCACGGCAGGCCGGCGACAACCGCCCGCCCAACGAGATTCCCGAAGAAGACCGCGACTATTACCTCGAACGCAAGTATCCGAGCTTCGGCAACCTGTCGCCGCGCGACATCTCGTCGCGCGCCGCCAAAGAGGTCTGCGACGAAGGGCGCGGCGTCGGGCCCGGCGGGCGCGGCGTCTACCTCGATTTCCGCGACGCCATCAACCGGCTCGGCGAGAAGGTCGTGCGCGAACGTTACGGCAACCTCTTCGAGATGTACGAGCGCATCACCGGCGAGAACGCTTACCGCGTGCCGATGCGCATCTACCCGGCGGTGCATTACACGATGGGCGGGTTGTGGGTGGACTACAACCTGATGAGCAACATACCGGGCCTGTTCGTCATCGGCGAAGCGAACTTCTCGGACCACGGCGCGAACCGGCTCGGCGCGAGCGCGTTGATGCAAGGGCTGGCCGACGGCTACTTCGTGTTGCCCTACACCATCGGCAACTACTTTGCGAGCGAGAAGCCCGCGAAGCCCAACGCCGGTCGCCCGGAATTCCTCGCCGTCGAGGACGAAGTCGCGGCGCGCACGCGGCGATTGCTTGCGATCAGAGGCCGGCGCACGGTGACGGACTTCCACCGCCACCTCGGCAAGATTATGTGGGAGAAGTGCGGCATGGCGCGCACCGCCGAGAGCCTGAAGGAAGCGCTCGAAGAGATACCGCCGCTGCGCGAAGAGTTCTGGCAGAACGTCTCGGTGCTCGGCGACGGCGGCGAGCTGAACCAGTCGCTCGAATACGCCGGGCGCGTCGCCGACTTTCTGGAGTTCGGCGAGCTGCTGGTCTTTGACGCGCTGCACCGCAACGAATCGTGCGGCGGCCACTTCCGCGAAGAGTACCAGACCGAAGACGGCGAGGCGCTGCGCGACGACATCAATTACTCGTACGTCGCGGCGTGGGAATATCAGGGCGTGGACGAGCGCCCGGTGCTGCACAAAGAGAACCTCGATTACGAAGAGGTCCACTTCACGCAGCGGAGCTACAAATAAGAAGTGATGAGTGATGAGTTGAAAGTGATGAGTGATGAGTGATGAGTGATGAGTAAAGGACGGTGCAATGAACGCCGTACTCATCACTCATCACTCATCACTCATCACTTGGATTGAGGGAGACGATGAACCTAACGTTACGAGTGTGGCGGCAGAAGAACGCTTCTTCGCCCGGCCAGTTCGTCGAGTACAAAGCGACTAACATCTCCGAGCACATGTCGTTTCTGGAGATGCTCGACGTGGTCAACGAGGGCTTGATCAAAGAGGGGCAGGAGCCCATCGCCTTTGATCATGACTGCCGCGAAGGCATCTGCGGGATGTGCGGCATGGTCATCAACGGCGTCGCGCATGGGCCGCTGGCGGCGACGACGACCTGTCAGCTTCACATGCGCCACTTCAACGACGGCGACACGCTGACGCTTGAGCCTTGGCGGGCGCGGTCGTTCCCCGTCATCAAAGACCTCGTCGTTGACCGCTCGGCCTTCGACCGCATCATCCAGGCGGGCGGTTATATTTCCGTGGCGACCGGCGGCACGCCCGACGGCAACAGTATCCCCGTGCCCAAGCCCGACGCCGACCGCGCCATGGATGCGGCGGCCTGCATCGCTTGCGGCGCGTGCGTCGCCGCTTGCAAGAACGCCTCGGCGATGTTGTTCGTCGCCGCCAAGGTCGCGCACCTGAACACGCTGCCGCAGGGCAAGGTCGAGCGTGACCGCCGCGTCGTCCAGATGGTCAAGGCGATGGACGCCGAAGGCTTCGGCAACTGCACGGTCATCGGCTCGTGCGAGGCGGTCTGCCCGAAAGAGATTTCGCTCGACTTCATCTCGCAGCTCAACCGCGAATACCTGCGCGCCTTCCTGCGCGCCAAAGAATGAGTGGCGCGCGGCGGCCCGACCGCAGTAGGGTATTCATATGAGCGAACGTAAAGACGACCGCGACGCCAAGAAATCCTTAGACGAAGCGACAGACAACCCGTGGGACGCCAACAAAGACGGCTTCGGTCAGCAGCCCGCCGAGTTGCAGACCGACGACGAGGGCGAACGCGACAACCCGAATCGCTTCGCGCCCGAGGCGGCTGAAGACAAGCAGCAGGCCGACCGCACGCCGCTCGACGATTACGACGTGTCGCTGCGCGAGAGCAAAGAGAAAGTCAAAGAGCCTTGAGGCGAGCGTGACGAGACGCGGCCTATCGGCTTAAAATAAATCCGCGGGCGGGCAACGCCGCGCCGGATGTTTCGCATCCGGCTGATGGCTGAGTCCGCTTTCAGACTCACTACTCACGAACCGCTCATTCAATCTCCGGAGGACAATAATGAAGAAGAAACTGACGAGTTTCTTACTGATGCTGTCGTTCCTCGCCGTGCTGCTTCCCGCGGTGGCGTCGGCGCAGGAGCGATACGGCAGTATCATCAGGCGCGACAAGAATGGCTACCGGGTTGGCGACAGCCGGATCACCTTCTTTGATGGACCGGGCATCGTCAACTACGAGTACCGCCACCGCTGGATGCCCGGCCCCGGCGGCGCGGCCATGGTCATCGGCACCGGCGCGGGAGCCGGCGCGGTGGTCGGCGGCGTCACCAAAGGCAAGAAGGGCGCGGCGATTGGCGCGGCGATTGGCGGCGGCGCGGCGACCGCGCTGTGGCTTTACAAGAACCGCCGCGAGAAACGGCGCATCTTTTAACCGAAGTCATCAAGCCATCTTCGCTTTGCCGCGAGGCAAAGCTTGTTGCGCCTGAATCACACACGCTTCGTGCGTGTGGCTGAATGGCCGGCGCTGACCAGATCGCCACAGGTCAGTGCCGGCTTTTTTGTCGGCCAGTGCTCGTTCAACCGGCACATCGCAAGTGATTACAGCAGATCGCCTCCGCCGTGCGCGCGCCATCACTCTGGCCCGCCCGTTGCTCTTAATCCCGGCAACGGACGCACGAACCAACAATCCACTGAACGTTGACGTTTTTCTTTTCAACTTTACGGGAGGACGAATGAAACGAACGCTGATTCATTTTATAGTTCTGCTTCTACTGGTGGGCGGCATTCTCGCACCGTCGGCCCTTGCTCAACGCAGAGGCAGAGACCGCGACGACACGAGAGCCTGTGAGAGAACATACAGAGACGCGATCCGCGCGGCGCGCGGCCTTCCTTACCGTCAACGCCGCATCCGTATGAATGAAGCGCGGCGCGAGCGCAATGACTGCATGCGCCGCGCGCGGCACTGAGCCGGTCGGTTTCAAGTTGGGACGGCAAGCGACACCGGCTTATTGATACGAGCCGGTGTCGTTTCGTTATTCGGCAAGTATCTCGCGGTAGACCGCCGCGTCCACGTTACCGCCGCTGATGACGCAGCAGACGCGGTGGCCGCCGAATCGCTCAGGTTCTGTCAGCAGCGCGCCGACCGAGAGCGCGCCGGTCGGCTCGGCCTTCAGGTTCGCAAGTCCGTACAGCAGCCGCACGCCTTCGCGTATGTTCGCTTCCGGCACTTCGACGATATGAGCCAGGCCGCTTTCGAGGATCGCCCAGTTATGCTGGCCGACGCTCACGGTGCGCGCGCCGTCGGCGATGGTCTGCGCCTCGGCTTCGTTGGTGACGATGTGACCCGCGCGCAACGAGCGCGCCGCGTCGTTAGCGATTAACGGCTCTGCGCCGACGACGCGCGCGGCGCTTCCCGCCTCGCGTAAGCCCTTGATGAGCCCCGAAGTCAGGCCGCCGCCGCCGACCGGCGCGATCACTTCATCGAACCGATCACGCATAGCGGCAAGCTCCGCGCCGAGGCTGGCGTTGCCTTCGATGACCAGCGGGTCGTCGTAGGCGCTGGCCACGTACGCGTCCCGATTCGCTTCCGCCAACTCGGCAACGCGCGCGGCGCGGCTGATCTCGCGCACGTCGATCAGGTCAACGGTGCCGCCGAACTCGCGCACGGCGTCCACCTTCACCCGCGCAGACGTGGCCGGCATCACGACCGTGCAGGATTTGCCGAGCAGCCGGCAGGCGTAGGCCATCGCCTGTCCGAAGTTGCCCGACGAAGCCGTAATGATCTTCTGCTGGCTCACCTTCGAGGCGAGGTTGTAAGCGGCGCGGAACTTGAAGCTGCCGGTGAATTGAAACGTCTCGCTGGCGATGGTCAACTGCACGCCGAGCCGCGCCGACAGCCGCGGCGCTTCGATGACGGTCGTCGGTCGAATGACTTCGCTGAGTGATCTTGCTGAACTCATACGCACAACTATCCAGAAAACCGTGACGATGTACAACTGAAAACTCGAAACTGAAAACTGACCACTGACAACTGGCCACTGCCGCGTGTACAATCCCCGCGATGTTCGCAGAGGTAGCGGTTCCGGTTCACATCCGTCAAACCTTCACGTATCGGCTGCCGGGCGATATGGCCGAGCGCGCCGAACCCGGCTGCCGCGTCGTCGTGCCGTTCGGCAAAAAGCTGCTCACCGGATTTATCGTCGCCCTGCGCCGAGAGCACGGCGGCGACCTCACCGGAAGCGACATCAAAGAGATCGAAGAACTCGTCGACGAATCGCCCATCGTCGCGCCGGACATTCTTGAGCTGACGCGCTGGATGAGCGATTACTACCACGCGCCGTGGGGCGAATGTTTGCGCACGGCGCTGCCTGCCGGCGCGACCGTCGCCACCGAACAGATCCTCACGATCACCGAAGCCGGGCGCGCCGCGCTCGCGCAAGTCTCGGCGGGATTCAGTTGGTCTTCGTCCAAGCTGCAAGCGCTTGAGATGGTCGCCACCAGCGGCCACATCGGCTCGCGCGAGTTGGAACGCCACCTTTCCAAATCGCACACCTCGGCGCTGATCCGCCAGCTCGAACGCGCCGGCTTTGTGCGCGTCGCCGAGCGCATCGGCGAGAGCCGTCTGAAGCCTAAATTACAAAACGCCGTGCGGCTCACCGAACGCGCGTTCAATGGCGCGGGCGGCGACGCGAAGCCCTCGCCGGCCCAGCAGCGCGTTCTGGAAACG
>JADMIO011418029.1_pt1 | contig 21498 bp, 21 predicted proteins | sample 8958161 | NCBI WGS metagenome assembly JADMIO01 (sample SAMN16585339, study PRJNA669376) | soil metagenome | isolation source: Crop rotation soil | place: USA: Cullars Rotation, Alabama | collected 2011
CGCGACTTCAAGTCACGTGAATTCCAAGCTTCGGATCCCACTGTGCTGGAAAGCGGGTGGACCGTGACATGGGGCGCCGCATCGAGGCGGATCTCCTGGTTGCCGATAGCGAAGTGCGCGACGACGCCGATCCGGCCGCGGCGGAGGCGTCGCTGACCCGGGGCCTGGCGTTCTACAGCGGGCCTTCAGACCACTTCTACTCCAGCCGACTCCACCTCGCGCGCGGCCGCCTCCGGCGGTCGGCCGGGGACGTAGACGGAGCCGAGCAGGACTTCGCGCAGAGCATCGCCGAGTACGAGCTGCAGCGCCGCGGGGTGTCCGACGAGGGTCTGCAGGTCTCCTACTTCGAGCAGTCGGGGAGCGCGTTCGACGATCTGATCGGCCTGCTCGCGACGCAACCGAAACGGCTGGAGACGGCTTTCAACTACAGCGAGAGGAAGCGGGCCCGGGCGTTGCTCGACCGCATCGACGGCCTGCTGGACGAGGCACGGGAGCGCATCCGCAGAGGGAACCTGGAGCCGCTCACCGCCTCGGAGATCCGGAAGAAGGTTCCGGCCGGCGTCGCGCTCGTCCACTACACGCTTCTGGACGACCGGCTGCTCGCGTGGGTCGTCCAGGAGGGGCGGATCTCGTTCACCGAGGCGGCGGTCGGTGCCGTCGAGGTGGAGCGGCGGGTCGAACGCCTGCGGGCTGCGATTGCCGAGGGAGAGCCTCTGTCGGATGCCGCGGGCTCCCTCTTCGACCTTCTCATCCGGCCCGTGCTGGCGCGGCTGGAGCCGGACGACCGGCTCGTCTTCATTCCCGACAAGAGCCTGCACCGGGTGCCCTTCGCCGCCCTGCTCGACCGGAAGACGAAGCGCTATCTGATCCAGGACCGCACGATCGCCGTCGCCCCGAGCGCCACCCTCTTCCTATGGGCCCTGGAGCGCGACCGACGGCTGGTGTTGCACCAGACGCCGACCGTGCTCGCGGTGGGAAACCCCCTCTTCGATCCGAGCCTCGCTCCGTCGCTCCCCCCGTTGCCGAGTGCCGAGGCCGAGGCGCGCTCGCTCGCGGGGCTCTTCCCCGGCTCCGAGTTGGTGCTCGGGAAGGAGGCGACCCGGGAGGCGTTTCTGGCCGCCGCGGGCCGCCATGAGCTCATCCATTTCGGAGGGCATGCGGTGGTGAACGAGGAGTCGCCTCTCCTTTCTTACCTGCTGATGTCTCCCTCGGGTCAGGGGGATCATGGGCTGCTCTACGCGCACGAGCTCTATGGCGTCCGCCTCGCCAGCACGCGGCTGGTGACGCTGGCCGGCTGCCGCACTGCCGACGGGCCGGTCGGCAGCGAGGGAGTGCTCAGCCTCGCCCGCGCTTTTCTCGCCGCCGGGGTTCCGTCGGTCGTGGCGAGTCTCTGGGACATCGACGACGCCAGGGCCGCCGGGTTCTTCCGGCGGTTCTATCCATACCTGCTGGCCGGGAGGGATCCTTCGACGGCGTTGCGGAGCGCCCAGGTGGCGATGCTCTCGAACCGGTCGACCGCCGCCCCCGCAAACTGGGCGGCGGTCGAGATTATAGGAGCCGGCGATCTATCTTCCAGATCGAATCTCTAGGAGGAGCCATGGCTACGCTGTCTATCAGGTTCACAGGCCTGTGCGTGTTCGTTCCCAAGTACGACCTCGACGACTGTCAGTTCTATGGGAAGAATTCAATGAAGATGCTCTTCGTGGACACCGCTGAGTCGGTGGAACAGCATCACGCCATGGCAGGCTACCAGGCACATGAGCTGCACCTGCCCCTTCTCATCTGTCCTTATGAGAAGGTTATAACTGGCACGGGTCTCCGGTCCCCCGACGCCTGTTTCGTCGCGACTGATCAAATCGAGGCAGAGCAGCAAAAGATGGCGGTTTTCTATTTGGATGATCAAGAGTTGACGATCGACGAAGACGGTGAATATCTCGAAGTCATCCATAAGAGCGGTTACTACGAAGCATGCCCGACTGAGGATAAATTGAAGTTGTTTAACTGGGTGGCGCCGCTGGCGCAGGTCTGTCCCGGGTCGGAGCTGATCAGGCCAAGTTGCCTTCGCGAGATAAAGTACGGGGTCGATTCGGCCGTCTTGGGCCGTATGTTGCTGAATCGGGGCAAGATCAGAACGGAGCAAATGGCAGTTGATCTAGACCATCGGATCATCAAGTGGAGATTCAAGCCGCTCACTGGGTCTTATGACGAATGCGGAACATGGTATGAACAGGCGATCGCGGATACTGTGGAGCTCGAAATGAATCGCGGACACTACACGACCCTGATCGCAACTCTATTGCGAGAACCGAGGAATCCGCGTATAAAGGAATCTTTCGAGCAGAAGTCGAAGTTGCCGATCAAGCTCGATACGACGGCCAACTTGGTGGTATGGGTCAAGAACATGCCCTGGCCAGATGCCACGGGCTCGCGGCGCGGTTCCCCCCGTTCCCGCCAGCCCGATTATCACTTCGCTCATTTCTACAGTCTCTCGCGCTTCTACCAGGGGCTCCACGTGCCATTTCCCCATCGACTTTGCGATCAAATAGATAACCGCCACAACGGCAATCCGAACTGTCCACCCGCGGTTGGCGGGCCTGAGATTCCCAAAAAGCCGACCAAACCGTGCCCGGAAGCCTCAGAGGCGTAAGCGCGACACACCAACTATCCGATCGAGATTTCGTATGGGCGGTCGGGAAACTCATACTTTGCCGGCCGGGTTCCACGGATGCGTACCCGGGTGCGGAAGACCCGCGCCGCTTTCTCGTCGCTGGCCTGATTGAAGTTGAGCCGGCGGCCGCGCTTCATCACCAGCAGCAGGCCCCGCTCGTCGCCGAGGGCGGTGAACTGGTCGTCGCCGCCCCGGTACTGCCGAAAGCCCGTGACGGCCTCGCGCAGCGCCAGGGCCGCCGCCGGCACGTCGTCGACGATCAGCCCGATCTCGCTGGCGTAGAGGATGTCGTCGGGACCGAAGCCGCCAGCGGCCGGGTTCTTGAGATCATGCCGGGCGATGTACTCGACGACGTTGCCGCCGGGATCGAGGAAGAACACCGAGTGGGCGTTCCAGTGGCTGAAGTTGGCCACGTCGTCCGGGTAGGCGGGATCGCGGAGCCACGGCGGCATTGGGATCAGCGGCGAGCGGTCGAGCTGCCACCGCCGGGCGTCGAGAAGCTTGTTCTCCGGGACGTTGAAGGCGAAGTGGTAGAAGGGTTTCCCTGAACCTGGCTCCGCCGGCGCGGAGACGAAAGTGATCGGCGTGCCGCCACCTGCGACGGTGAGCCGGTCGGCCTTATCCGCGAGGATCTTGAGGCCGAGCGCCGTCCCGTAGAACTGCTTCATGGCGGCGAGCGGCGCCGCGGTGAGCAGCTCCAACTCCAGGAGCCGCTGCCCAGCGTCACCCGGAGGGCGGCTCGGCCGAGCTGAACCGGCTTGCGCCGCCGTTGCGCCGCCGGCGAGGTGTGCGGCGAGAAGGGCGAGCGAGGTCGAGGCTCCCCTGAGGAACTGCCGGCGGTCCACGGCGATGTCGTCGCTCACGTCCGCTCCGATCGAGCCGGCTGGCTCGCGCAGGATGACCGACCCTAATTTTATGCCTGCGGGGCGGACGGAGGGACGATCAGGCTGCATCAGCCTGCGGCGCGCTCCGCTCCAGGGTTCGTGGCATGCTCTGGCGATGCCGCCGCCGCTCACCCGCGCGCCGGAAGCTGCGTCGGCCGACCCCGCCCCTCCGCGGCTCTTCGCCGACGCCATGCTCGGCGCCCTGGCGCGCTGGCTGCGGGCGCTCGACCTAGACGTGGCCTATGACCCGGCGCTCGACGACCCCGAGCTGGTCGAGGTGGCGGTCGCGGAGGGGCGCACGATCCTCACCCGCGACCGGCGGCTGGTCCTGCGCCGCAAGGCCCGCAACCACCTGCTGATCCGCTCGGACGAGGTCGACGAGCAGGTGCGCGAGGTGCTCGCCGCCCTCGCCGTGCGGATCGATCCGGCGCGGCTCTTCCGGCGCTGCCTGGTCTGCAACCACCCGCTGGAGCCCTTCCCGGCCGAGCTGGCCCGCGAGCGGGTGCCCCCCTTCGTCGCCCGCACGCAGAGCGAGTTCCGCCACTGCCCCGCCTGCGACCGGCTCTACTGGCGGGCCACCCACGTCGAGCGCATGCGCCGGCGGCTGGAGGAGATCCTCGCCACCGGCACCGAGCTCTAAACCTTCCGCGCCCCATCTGCATCTCATAGGGCTGGCGGCGCAACGCACCCGAAGGAGCTCGCATGGCCGATGAAATCAAGAAGCTCGAGAAGACCCTGGACCACCAGGCCGAGGAGGAGGTCGTCGAGATCGGCCCCGACGGGACGATCCGGACCTCGGCAGGGCAGAGCCTCGTGCCCAGCGGCGGCAAGAAGACCGTCCTCCACGACCCGCGGGGCGAGTACTAGCGAGCTTCCCTTCCGGGCGAGGCCAGGCGATGTCCAACTTCCGCGCCAGCACCCATCTCCTCGTCCAGCCGCATGAGAGCGGGCTGGACCGCATGTACGTCGAGGGGGAGAAGCTCAAGATCTTTCCCGAGTGGCGCCTGGTGGCCCGCGCGGGCCGCATCACGGCCGCCACCGGCGGGCTCCAGCCCCGCCCGGGAGGCCAGCGCTACCCGATGCGGATCGAGATCCCCGATTCCTACCCCTATGCCATGCCGAGCGTCCTCACCAACGGCTGGACTCCCCAGGCCGGCACGCCGCACCGCTACGGCGAGAACCGCCTCTGCGTCATGCGGGCCAGCCAGTGGACGTCCACCTTCACCATCGCCTTCATGGTCGCCAAGACCGCCCTCTGGCTGGCGAAGTACGAGGTCTGGTGCAAGACCTCGCGCTGGCCGGGGAACCAGCAGAGCCACGGCTTCTGGGCGGAGATGGGCGAGCTGGTCGGCGATCTCCTCTCCTGACATGAGCCAGAAACTCGATACCCGACGCATCGATCACCTGCTGAACCCGGAGACGGCGGAGGCGGTGACCGTCACCGTCGCTGGCCTGGGCAGCGGCGGCACGCCCGTGTTGCGCTATCTCGCCATGTGTGGGATCCGCCGCTGGCACCTCTTCGATCCCGACGTCCTCGAGAGCGTCAACCTGGTCAAGCACCCGGCGCGCCGGGCCGAGCTCGGCCGCCCCAAGGTCGAGATCGCGCGCGACTGGCTGCTCGACCGCAACCCGGCGTCCACGGTCGCCGTCGCGCAGCGCGACGTCATCAAGGACCCCGGATTCGAGAAGGCGGTGGCGGAGTCGGACCTGGTGATCTGCGCCGTCGACTCGAACGGCGCCCGCGAGTACGTCAACGACGTCGCCGTCCGCGCTCAGGTCCCGGTCGCCACCGGCCTGGTGTTCCGCCAGGGCTTCGGCGGCGAGGTCTACCTCTACGTCCCCGGCCGGACGGGCTGCTATCGCTGCATGCAGGCCTACTGCGAGAGCGAAGGCCTGAGCCTGAACACCGACGACGAGATGAGCCCGGAAGAGGAGGAGGAGATCTACGGCCTCGACAACCGGCTGTTCCAGCTCTCGGGGCTCCCCGTCGACATCGGGCTGATCGCCACCCTCCACGCGCAGGTGGCCCTCTCGTTCCTCTTGGGCGGCAGCACGCTGCTGCCGCGCCCGGCCTTCAACTGGCTGGTCTTCGCCAACCGTCCCTTCCGCGACGTCTTCCGGGCCACCTTCGAGAGCAAGAAGCTCATGCTGAGGCCGCAGCACAACTGCCCGATCGCCTGCCACCGCGACGCCCAGCGCACGGCGGCCAACCTGTCCTCCTACGGGGCGCTGGAGCTGCCCCCCGGGGCCTCGCGGCGGCGGATCAAGCGGTCTTACCAGAGGCTCGCCAAGCTCTACCATCCGGATCGCGCCAAGGCCAACGGCGACGAGGCGCCGGAGAGCGCCGCGGCCGCGGCCGCCACCGCAAAATTCCGCGCCGTCCAGGAGGCCTACGATTCCCTCACCGCCGGGGAGGGCCCCCGGAGATGAGGGGCCGGTGGTCCTATGGCGGCTCCGAGCACCGCCCTGAGACGATCGCGCCCCGGGTCACCTTCCATGACGAGGTCGCCCAGCAGATCCAGCGCGAGATCGAGCAGTTCCCGCGCGTCGAGGTCGGCGGGAAGCTGGTGGGCACGATCAAAGCGCCGGTCCTCCCCGAGGGTGGCTCTCTGTCCCGCTACCTCGAGGAGTTGGAGATCGACGTCATCCACTACCTCGATGCCGGGCCCAGGGCCCGGCGGTCGCCGACCTTCCATCTGCCCGACGCCGCCTACCAGGTGGCCCTCTTCCAGAGGCTCGAGGAGCAGCATCCCGAGGTCCAGCACCTGGGGACCTGGCACAGCCATCACCCGAACGGCCTGGATTGCCTCAGCGAAGGCGACGTCGAGGGCTACTTCCACTCGGTCAACTCGTCCGATCACAGCCTCGACGTGTTCCTCGCCTCGCTGATGGTGGACCGCTCCGGCCTGGCGCACGCGCGCCACTTCCTGTTCGTCCGCGGCTGCCGGGAGTACTTCGAGATCGATCCCCGCGCGGTGCGCCGGGTGCGCGGCCGCAACCCGTACTCGGCGATCATCCAGGGCTACCGGGCGTCCTTCGGGGGCGCGAGCCGCGCCAAGAGCGCGGAGAGCTGGTTCGACTCGGAGGCCGGCAAGGAGGTGCTGCGCCGCGACCGCGAGGAGATCCCGCGGCTCCTGCCCGGTGCGAGATGTGTGCTCAAGAAGCAGAGCGGCGAGCTGTTCTGGGAGGGCCGCCTGAACCTCGCCACCATCGACAATCACATCATCTACCGCTATCCGGCCGAGTTCCCCGCCGAGCAGCCGGTCGCGGTGGTCACCGGCAGCGGAGAAGGCCTCCAGATCGAGCTGCGCGTCAGCCTGGACGCCGACCGCTCGCTCCGGCAGTTGGCGCACCTCTTGAAGCTCTTCCGCCACCTGGACCGGCTTCGCGTGGCGCAGGGGGCTGCCGGCCCCGGCCCCGGGCGCCCCCCGGACCCGGAATCCAACCCTGCCGAGCCTCGCCCCGAAGAGGCTCCACCCGCCGAAGACGACGTGGCGGAGCCCTCCTGGTCCCTCGCCCAGACGATCGAGAGCCTGCGGCTCCTTTTTGGGTTCTCCCAGAATCGCTGATTCAGAACCCCTCGCTCGCGCCGCCGCCGCCGAACTGCCCGCCGCCGCCCTCGAACTTCGGCTCCTCGTGGAGCGGCCGGGCTTCGGGTGTGAAGGTGACGGCGGTGGCGGCCACCTCGAGGAGCCGCTGGCGCGAGAGGTCCTCGAACAGCGGCTCGGCGGTGAAGCCTCCCCGCTCCCTGGCCGGTCCGGAGTCCAGAACCCGGCGCAGCGCGAAGACCACACCGATCAGCGCGATTCCCGCGACCGTGAGGACGGCCCAGGGCGGGCCGAGGTGGACGTAGGTGGCGAGGGTGATGAGCGAGGCAGCCCCGGTCGCGAGGCCGAGCAGGAGGAGCGCGCGGCGCGTCCAGATGCCGGCCGCGAGGTAGGCGAGCGGCACCAGGGCGGTGGCGGCAATCGAGAGCCCGCGCAGGACGTCGCCGCGCGCCGCGGGCCGCGGGGCGTTGAACAGGCGGAGCCCGAGCTCGATCACCCCATGGTCGAAGGAGCCCAGGTGGACCGCCAGATAGAGCCCGGCGAGACCCACCACCAGGGCCGCGGTGGCCCCGTCGCGCAGGGCGGGCGGCAGCCGCGCCGAGTCGGCGAGCCGCGCCAGGACCGGCGCCGCGGCCAGCGGGAGCACGATCCAGAGCAGGCGCGCTCCGGGAAGAAAGGAGAGGGCGCCGAGCAGCGCCGCGGCCGCGCCCGCCGCGGCCAGGGCATAGCCCCAGCGCCAGGCCGCGAGCGCCAGCAGGAGCGCGGCGACGGTGAAGACGAGCGCGACGCCGGTGCGGTCCGGGAGCGACAGCTTGTCGGAGACGAGCCACGTGATCCCGCCGATGAGGAAGCTCAGGGCCGCGAACGCGGTACCCGCCTCCGTCCCACCCTGCGCGCGCCGGAGCGGGCCGACCTGGTACTCGGTCAGGGCGACGAGGGCCAGCCCGAAGAGGAGCAGGAGGGCGATCATCAGCTCTTCCTGGCTGCCCGAGGGCGAGCCGATCAGCAGCCAGGCGAAGCCCAATCCCGCGTTGGCGGCGAGCACCGTGAACACGAAAAGGAGAATGCGGAAGACCGGCCCCACGCGGACGCGGTCGTCCGGCACGGCGGCCTCGATCTTCGCCAGCGTCGCCTCGTCGATGGCCCCCGCCTTCTTCCAGGCGCGCGCCGCGGATCGCACCAAGGCGTTGCGGTCGGCGCGGTCGGCGTCCGCCCTCACAGCGGCTCCTTCATGCGGCGCTGCACCCAGATGAGCCCCAGGAGCAGGAGGATCGAGGTGCCGAAGAACCAGAAGCAGCCGAGGGTGGCGAACAGGTCGCCGGCCGCGACGATCATGCGGCTCAAGGCGACGTAGCCGGCGATCACGCCGAAGGCGAAGAGCGGGAAGCGCCGGAAGCGGTAGGCGCCCGCGGCGAGCGCGCCGCCCACGGCGAGGAGCGACCCGGCGTAGAGCATCCAGCGGTGGTCGCCGAGCCCCGAGGCTAGCGCCCCCAGGATCAGCAGCCACCCCAGGGTCGTCGCCACCGGCTCGAAGTGCGCCTTGCGGTCCGCCCGCTTCAAGAAGAAGCCGAGCGCCACGAAGAGCGCGCCGCAGGCGATGGCGTTCCAGCGCAAGGCCTCGCCGTGGAGGTCCAGGAGCCCCTCCCCGAACCGCCCCGCCGAGACCCCCCGCCAGGCGGCGAAGCTGGTCAAGGAGAGCGAGAAGACCACGCGCGAGTCGAAGCGGAAGGCGGCGAGTCCCGCGAGCAGGGCCACGATCAGCAGGTGCCACGGCCAGTCGCGCCCCAGCGGCGTGAACTGGACCTCGACGTAGGCGAGATCAGCCGCGGCGAGGAGCACGCCCAGGAGGAGGACGTAGTCGAAGGCGAGGTTCGGCGAGCGTACCTCGCCCCATGAGAAGGGGGGCGAAACCCGGATCGCCCAGGCGAGGCAGGCCGCCGCGGCGAGCCCGATGCCGCCGGCGATGACCGCCGGGCCAATGCGGTCGAGGTTCTCCTTGACCAGGAGGCCCACGCCGCCGGTGACCAGGAGGACCCCGAGGTAGAGGAGGAGGCGCAGCTCGCCGTGGACCGAGACCAGCTCGCGTCGCGCCGCGCGCAGGAGAAGCGGCGCCTTCTCCGGCGGCAGGATGCCGGAGGAGACCAGCCGCGGGACGGCCTCGGCAAGGTCGGGGTTCACGGGGGCTCCGGATTGAATCCTACCCCAGGGATCTCGCGCTCCTCCTACTTGACCTCCGCCTCCTCCAGCCCCGCCAGGTAGAGGGCGTTGAACAGCAGCTTGAAGGTGCCGTGGGTCTGCGCCCGGTGCTGGGGGCGGAAGCCGATCAGCACGACCCTCCCCTTCCCCACCTTGAGATCGACCACCGCGGCGCGCCTCTCCAGCAGGTCGCCGCCCTTGAGATACCCGCTCATCAGGATGTCGCGCTCGTCTTCGGGGTAGGAGGCCACCACCCGGCGGTCGATCCGCCCGCCGGCCGGCACACTGGTCTGGAAGGCGGGCGAATCAGCAAAATAGGCCGGCTCCTCGGCCTCCAGGCCCCAGGCGAGCGGGCTCGCCGGGTCGAGCCTGATGCGCAGCAGCGACCCCGGGCAGTTGAAGCGCTCGTCGCCAACCTTGGCGAGGACGTTCCGCACCGGCAGGCCGAGCAGGTCGATGGCGTACTCCGTCGAGGCGTCCATGGCGACCAGCGTCCCCCCGTCTTCCACCCATTGGCGGAGCTTCTCGCCCCCCTCCTTCTCGATGCCCCCGGCGTAGGGCGACGGCAGCGCCTCCCAGGTGCGGCGCGCCTCCTCGGAGCCCGGCCGGCCCTCGGCGATGATGTCCTTCCCGGCCGAGGGGAGCAGCAGCACGTCGACCTTGCCGCGGTAGGAGCCCGCCTTCATCTGCTCGTTCGACAGGTTCTCGTAGGGGAAGCCATAGCGTTCCAGGACGAAGCGCGTCCACCCCTCGTCGATGTTGGCGACCCAGGGCTTGTAGAGGCCCACCTTGACCGGCTTGACCTTGAACGCCGGTCCGGCGGGGGCCGCGGCCAGCGGCTCGATCGGCAGGTGCAGCTCCTGCGACAGCTTGGTCAGCTCGTCGGGTCCGGCCGCGTCGGCCGGGACGTAGATCTCTCCCGGCGGACCCAGGGTGGTCCCGGGCTTCAGCCAGTAGACGCGCTTGCCCGCCGCGAGCAGGCGGTTCATGGCGGTGAAGGCGGAGTCGGCGGCGTGCGAGATGCGGTACCCGCCCGCCCCCTTCACCACGTCTCCGCCCGGCCAGGCCGGTTCGGTGATGCCCGTGGTCGCCCCGCTTCCGACCGCCACCGGCTCCGCCGCCTCCACCACCTCGACCCCCATGAGCAGCGGCAGCGACCAGGCGGTGACGTCGTAGGGCGGGTAGATCGGCCCGCCCGCGTAGGGGGTGACCTCGGGGTAGCGCTGGCGGCGCAGCATGGTCAAGAGGAACGCCCGGTAGGGCTGGGCCGCCGGGATGACGTAGGTGCCCGCCGGGTAGGTCGCCCGCCCCACGCCGACCGGCGCCGCGGCCCGCTGCACCCGCACGCCGTGGCGCAGCAGCAGATCGACCAGCATCGCCGCCGCCACCGGGTCGCGCTGCCCCTCGGGGATCACCCAGGCGTAGGGCGGCTCGCTGCCGCCCTGCGCGATCGCCTCGCGGCCCATGCGATAGAAGTTCTCCAGGATGGTGGCGCGGTACTGCGAGGCCGATTCGAGCAGGCTGCGGGTCGCCACCAGCTCGTACTCGACGATGTCGCGCAGCCGCCACCAGCCCCCCGGCCAGAGCGTGGGGAAGTTCGCCCGCCGCGTGTACTCGGGGAGCCCCTTGACGTCGCCGCGCAGCTCGCCGGGCTCGATCCACACCGGGGTGGCGATGTCGGCGCTCGCCACCTCGGTCAGCAGGCCGGTGACGTTCTTCCACCAGGCGGTGTTCCTGGTCCCCCCCGGCCAGTAGCTGTCGAAGATCATGTTGCTGCCGACGCCGGTCTTCCCCGCCTCCTCCAGGCGCAGGCTCATCGCCGTCCCCAGCAGGTCGGCGAGGCGGAAGACCAGCGAGTGGACCTCGGGCGCCAGCGGGTCGGTCTGCGGCGGCACGAACATGCGCGGCCCGGTCGAGCCCATCTGGTGCTCGTCGAGGAAGACCTGCGGGAACCAGCGCTTGGAGACGACCTCGTTGACCGCCTGCGACTCGCGCTGGGTCAGCATGTAGAAGTCGCGGTTGTTGTCGTGCCCGGTGTAGGGGTGATAGATCCAGGGCATGGGCCCCGCCTCGTAGGGGGTGCCGAGGTACTTCTGGTACCAGTCGACGACCATCACCTGCCCGTCGGGGTTGATCGAGGGCATGAGCAGGAGGACGGCGTCGTCGAGCCAGCGCAGCATGGCCGGGTCCTGGGTGGTGGCGACGTCGTGGGCAAACTCCATCGCCATCTGGGTCGAGCCGACCTCGGTCGAGTGGATCGAGCAGGTCACCAGGACGATCGACTTCCCCTCGGCGATCAGCCCCCGCGCCTCCTCGGGGGAGAGGTCGTCGGGGTTGGCGAGGCGCCGGGCGATGTCGCGGATGCGGTCGAGCTGCCGGCTGTTCTCCTCCGAGGTCAGGACCGCCACCACCATCTCATTGCCGAGGGTCGAGCGGCCGGCGCTCTCGACCGTCACCCGGTCCGAGGCGGCGTCGAGGAGCCGCAGGTACTCCAGCACCTTGGCATAGGGCGCCAGCTTGCGGTCGGCGCCCACCCGGAACCCGAGGAAGGACTCGGGGGTGGGGATGCCCGTGTCCGACTGGGGGGAAGCCGAGGCGGCGGTCTGAGCGGTCAGGAGGAGGGGCAGCAAGAGGCCTGCGGCGAGCGGCAGGCCCATCAGGACGCGGCGGATCGGATTCATGGGCCGGCAGTCTAGCCCGGCCGCGGGGCGTCCGGGCATGCCTGTCGCATGCATTTTGTTACCCATAGAGCCGGACTTTCGCCCGGAGACTGGACTCCGACTGTCATGAACCGCCATATCGGCACATTCGTCCTCGCCGCCCTCGCCTTCGGGGCACTGGCCGGCGTGGCCCGCCCGGCGCCTTCCGCGGCCCAGATCGCCGCCCAGGCCGCCTCCGCGGCCGCGGTGTCGGCCGCCGGACCGCGCGACGAGGAGTTCCACTACCGGTGGGAGCTGGGCAATCTCCTGGGTAACGTGGCAGGGATGTTCTTCCCCCACCGCGGCGAGGGCGCCCTGACCTTCAAGGCCGAGGACAGCGGCAACCTGCGCAGCGAGCTGGTCATCACCAGCCCCGGCCACGCGGGGGAGTACTGGCGCTACGGGGCGGTCATCGACCCGCGGCGGCTGAAGCCGATCCGCGCCTGGAGCTCCTACCTCTGGCGCGGCAAGTCGAAGAGCAAGAGCGAGGAGCTGGGGCCGCAGGGGGTGATGGACGTGGTCTCCGGCATCTACTCCATCCGCCAGGACCCGCCCTGGAAGCCGCGCCGCATGGAGATCTGGTCGGACGGCCGCATCTACCCCGTGGTGGTCACCCCGCTGGGGATCGAGAACCGCCGGCTCCCCCAGGGCACCGTGCGCGCCCGGCACTTCTCCATCCGCGGCGTCGACGAGCCGGGGGCGAGGCGCTGGAAGGGCAAGCTCGACCTCTGGCTGACCCCCGACGAGTGGGCCACCCCGGTCGAGATCCTGATCTCGCGCAACCTGGCGGACGTGCGCCTGCAGATCCAGCCACCGCCGCCGGTGGCGTCCAATCCTGGGAGGTAAAGAGGTAAAAGCGTCGTAACGAGAGAGAGGAGGAGAGAATCTCATGCACCGTCTGCGCTTGTCGTTCCCACTACTCACCGTCGCCTTCTGCCTGCTGATCGCCGTCGCCGCGCTGTCCGCCGCGGGCTGCAAGCACGAGGAGACCACGACCACCACCGCCAGCACCGAGCCCGCCATGACCGAGGCCGCGCCCCCCGCCATGACCGAGCCCATGGGCGGCCGCACGGCCGAGGCCACCCTCGCCTCCAACCAGCCCGGCGTCGGCGGCACCGTGCGCTTCACCGAGGAGCCCGGGGGCGGCGGGGTGCGCGTCGTCGCCGACGTCACCGGCGCCAAGGCCGGCAAGCACGGCTTCCACATCCACGAGACCGGCGACTGCAGCGCCCCGGACTACAAATCGGCCGGCGGCCACTTCAACCCCTCCGGCGCCGTCCACGCCTGCGCCCCCACCGACCCCCGCCACTCGGGCGACTTCGGCAACATCGAGGTGGGGCCGAACGGCGCCGGCCACATGGAGATGGTGGCGACGAACCTCACCTTCGACGGCCCCAGCTCGCTGGTCGGCAAGGCCGTCATCCTCCATGCCGGCGAGGACGACTGCAAGACCCAGCCCTCCGGCGACTCGGGCGACCGCATCGCCTGCGGCGTCATCCAGAGCCACTGACCCCCCATCTCCGATCCTCGCGGATCGGCTGGGCGGCGGCCCGCAGATCGCGGCCGCCGCCCTTCCCGCGCATTCGTTCATCCACTCGTCTCGCGACTCCGTAGAGCAGGTTGGAACAGGGCAGTCGATCGAGTGATCGAGGCAGACCCTCCTGCCCTGGAAGGAAAACGTTTCGTTCCAACCCTGAGGAGGAGATCGAGAGATGAAGACCCACAGAGCCCTTGCCGGATGCCTGCTCGCGATGGCGGCGATCACGGCGCTGGTCGCCGTCGCGCCGCTCCAGGCGTCCAGCCACCGGGAAGCCCCGGGCATCACCGAGATGCCCAAGGTCGACGGCACCGACTTCTACATGTTCGAGAGCTACGAGGCCGGCCGCTCGTCCTTCGTCACCCTGATCGCCAACTACGTGCCGCTCCAGGACGCCTACGGCGGCCCCAACTTCTTCACCCTCGACCCCGACGCGCTCTACCGCATCCACATCGACAACGACGGCAACGGCGTCGAGGACCTGACCTTCCAGTTCAGGGTCGCCCAGGCGCTGCGCGACATCAAGCTGCCGGTCGGCGGCAAGAACGTCTCGGTGCCGGTGATCAACGTCGGCCAGATCAACGAGGTCGGCGGCGCCCGCTCGCCGGTGCTCAACGTGGCCGAGAGCTACACCGTCTCGGTCATCCGCGGCCCCGCCGACGGCCTCGGCCAGGGCGCCGGGCAGTTCCTGACCAACGCCGCCTCGGGCGGCGCCCGCTTCGGCAAGCCGGTCGACAACATCGGCGAGAAGTCGATCCCCGACTACCCCGCCTACGCCTCGAACTTCGTCTACGGCGTCAGCATCCCGGGCTGCAGCGGCACCGGCAAGGTCTTCGTCGGCCAGCGCAAGGAGTCCTTCGCCGTCAACCTGGGCGAGGTCTTCGACCTGGTCAACATCGCGAACCCCCTGGGCTCCCGCGACGCCGAGCCCAACATCCTCGCCGACAAGAACATCACCACCATCGCCCTGGAGATCCCGGCCGCCTGCCTGACGCGCAACGCCTCCTCGCCGGTCATCGGCGGCTGGACGACCGCCGTGCTGCGGCGCAACCGCGTGCTGAGCAGCACCCCCAGCTTCTCCGCCCCCTCCGAACAGTTCGGCGAGTTCGTGCAGGTCTCCCGCCTCGGCATGCCGCTGGTCAACGAGGTGGTCATCGGCCTCAAGGACAAGAACAAGTTCAACGCCTCGCGCCCCGACGCCGACGTCCAGTTCGCCGACTACGTCACCAACCCGACGCTGCCCGAGATCCTCGAGATCCTCTTCGGCGGCGCCGGCGTGCGGGCGCCCAACAACTTCCCGCGCACCGACCTGGTGGCGGCGTTCCTGACCGGCGTCGCGGGCCTGAACCAGCTCGGCGGGCCGGCCGAGATGGTGCGCCTCAACACCTCGATCGCGCCGACCGTTGCGGCGTCGCAGAACAACCTCGGCGTGCTCGGCGGCGACAACGCCGGCTTCCCCAACGGCCGCCGGCCGGGCGACGACGTGGTCGACATCGAGCTGCGGGTCGCCATGGGCGTGCTCTGCCACGCCTTCCCCGGCGTCTTCTGCACGCCGGCGGACGCCCCCTCGGGCAACCTGCCGTTCACCGACGGCACGATCCAGGACGCCAGCCAGTTCGACAGCACCTTCCCGTACCTGAAGCCCCCCATCCCCGGCTCCCCCAACGAGGCCAACGAGGGGGGAGAGTTCCCCCACAGCTAGCCGGGACCGGCGCGGCGGGCGGGGCGAACCCCCGCCCGCCGGCCTTCTCGACGCCATCCCGAGCGCAACTGAGCGCAACCGAGCATAGCGATGAGACAACCCCAACCCCCCCGACGCGGCCGGCTCCTCACCGCCCTGCTCGGCCTGACCCTGGCCGCCCTGGCCGGCCCGCTCGCGGCGCACGACTTCTGGCTCGTGCCCTCGACCTTCCGGCCGGCGCCGGGCGGACCGCTCGCCGTGCGGCTCAAGGTGGGTGAGCGCCTGCAGGGGGACGTGCTGCCGCGCGACCCGGCGCAGATCGAGCGCTTCGCACTCCTGGGACCTCTGGGCAGCCGCACCGAGACGCCGGTCGCCGGCCCCAACGGTGCCGAGCCGGCCGGTTATGCGCACCTCGGCGGCCCCGGCCTCTACTGGATCGTCTACGACGGCGCGCCCAACCGGCTCGACCTGGCGGCCGACAAGTTCGAGGAGGCGCTCAAGAAGGAGGGGCTCGAGCGCATCGCCGAGCTGCGCCGCACCCGCGGCGAGAGCGACCGCCCCTCGCGCGAGCTCTTCTCGCGCTGCGCCAAGTCGCTGGTGCGGGTCGGCGGCCCCGCGACGTCCGCGACGTCCGCGACGGTGCCCATCCCTGCCCTTCCCGGAATCGAGCGCCCGCTGGGGCTCGATCTGGAGCTGGTCCCCGAGCGCGATCCCTCGGCGCCGCTCCCCGGCGGCGAGTTGCCGGTCCAGCTCCTTTTCCGCGGCAAGCCCCTGGCGGGCGCCCTGGTCGTCGCCCTCCATCCCCGGAAGCCTGCCGGCGATCTCGCCGAGCTCACCGCCCGCACGGGCAAGGACGGCCGCGTGCGCCTGGTCCTGCCCGAGGCGGGCTTCTGGCTCATCAAATCGGTGCACATGATCCCGGCCCAGCAGGGAGCCGGGATAGACTGGGAGAGTCTGTGGGCCTCCTTGACCTTCGAGCTGCCGGCTCGCTGAGCGGCCGGCCGGGGAGTTGGTCCGGGGGCTGGTCGGGAGGGTCGGGCTTTCCCATGGATCCGAGCGCGCTCGAGGACATCCACCTGCTGGGCCGCGTCCGCGCGGGCGATCGCGAGGCCTTCGCGCGCCTGTTCGACCGCCACGCCCCGGGGGTGCTGGCGCTGCTGGTGCGCATCCTCGGCAGCCGCAGCGAGGCCGAGGAGGTGCTGCAGGACGTCTTCCTCCAGGCCTGGCGCCAGGCCGGCCGCTACGAGCCGGGGAGGGCCACGCCGCGCGGCTGGCTGCTGGTGCTCGCCCGCTCGCGGGCCCTGGACGTGGTGCGCTCGCGCGAGGCGCGGCGGCGGCGCGAGACCGACGTCTCGACCGATCCGTCCGGCGTGGGCATGGGATCCATGGCCGTCGCGGGCGGCTCCGGCGCGCCTGGCGCGCCGGTAGCGAGTACCGCCCCGCTGGGCACCGAGAGGATCGAGGCCGACGAGCGCCGCCGGCAGGTGCACTCGGCGCTCGACCGGCTGCCCGACGAGCAACGGCGCTGCATCGAGCTGGCCTTCTTCGAGGGCCTCAGCCAGTCGCAGATCGCCGCCCGCCTGGAGGCGCCGCTCGGCACCATCAAGTCGCGCATCCATCTCGGCATGAGCAAGCTGCGCGAGGCCCTGGGGTCATGACCATGGCGGACCGCCACACGCCCGAGCTGGAGCAGCTCCTCCCCGCCTACGCCCTGGGCGCCCTCGACGGCATCGAGCGCGAGGAGCTGGAGGCGCACCTCGCCACCGGCTGCCCCGAGTGCCGGCGCGAGCTGGCGCGCTGGGAGGCGGACCTATCCTCGTTGGCGGAGTCGCTGGCGGCGGAGCTGCCGCCGGTCGCCCCCTCGGACGTGGCGCGGGCGCGGGTGCTCAAGGGGATCGAGGAGCCGCGCGCCCCCGAGGTCGCGCGCCCGCGGCGCTGGGCGGTGTGGCTGCCGCTCGCCGCGGCGCTGGTGCTGGCGGTGCTCGCCGGGACCGCCTACCAGGGGTCGCGCCGCGAGCTCGACCAGCTCGGTTCCGAGCGCGAGCGGCTGGCGCGGCAGGTCGCCGCCCTCGACTCCGAGCTGGCCGCGGCGCGCAGCGAGGGGCGCCGGCTGGCGCGGGCCCTGGAGGTGGTCTCCGCGCCCGGCATGCGGCCGGTCGCCCTGGCCGCGCTCGGCGGGCAGTCCGGCGCCGGGCGGGCCTTCGTCGACCCGGCCACCCGCCGCGCCGTCTTCGTCGCCAGCGGCCTGCCGGCCCTGCCGGCCGAGCGCGACTACGAGCTCTGGTTCATCGCCGGCGGCAAGCCCGTGCCGGCCGGGGTCTTCGACGTCGACGCCGAGGGCCGCGCCCGGCTGGAGGTCGAGCACGTCGCGCCGCCGGAGCAGATCGACGCCTGGGCCGTCACCGTCGAGCCCGCGGGCGGCAGGCCGCAGCCGACCGGCGAGATGGTGCTCAAGGGGTGAGGGTCACTCGTTACCGATGCCCCTGACCTTGTTGGCTGAACGAAGCGAGGGTTGGGTGGCGGCGTCCCCTTCCCCCCTTGAGGGTGGGAAGGGGATCGAGGGGTTGCGGGGGTGATCCAATATCCGGATCCTCTCGTCCGACTGCGCGAGCGGGCCTCCGCGACCGGCGCCACCGTCATCCTGGCGGAGGGGGAGGACCCGCGCATCGTCGCCGCCGCCGAGCGGGCCGCGGCGAGCGGGCTCTGCCGGCCGCTCCTCGTCGGGCGGCCTGACGCCGTGGCTCGCACCGCAGCGGTGGCGGGTGTCCCTCTGACCGTCCCCGTTCTCATCCCCGAGGAGGACTCCGCGCTGCCGGCGCTCGCCGACCTCCTCGCCGCCCGCCTGCGGGCGCGCGATCCCCAGGGCAAGCGGGTGCTCGCCCCCGAAGCCGTGGCCGCCCTCGCCCGCGATCCGCTCCACTACGCGGCGCTCTGCGTCGCCTCCGGCCGCGCCGACGCGGCGGTGATGGGGGCCCTCGCCACCACCGCCGACACCCTGCGCGCCGCCCTGCGCGCCATCGGCCCGCGGGCGGGGCTGGCCGTCGTATCCTCGTGCTTCCTCATGGTCTTCCCCGACGAGCGTCCGGCCGAGGCCCCGCGGCGGGCGCTGCTCTACAGCGACTGCGCCGTGGTGCCCGACCCCACCCCCGAGCAGCTCGCCGACATCGCCGAGGCCGCGGCGGCGAGCTGCCGGTCCCTGCTCGACGAGGAGCCGCGGGTGGCTCTCCTCTCCTTCTCGACCCTGGGGAGCGCCTCCCACCCCCGGGTGGAGAAAGTCCGCGCCGCCCGCGCCGTGCTCGCCGCCCGGCAGGTGGACTTCGACTTCGACGGCGAGCTGCAGGGCGACGCCGCCCTGATCCCCGCGATCGCGGCGCGCAAGGCGCCGGGAAGCCCGGTCGCCGGCCGCGCCAACGTCCTCGTCTTCCCCGACCTCGACGCCGGCAACATCTCTTACAAGCTGACCGAGCGCCTGGCCGGCGCCCGCGCCGTGGGCCCGCTGCTCCAGGGGCTGGCGCGCCCCATCCACGACCTCTCGCGCGGCTGCTCGGCCGAGGACGTCTACGACGTCATGGCGGTGGCAGCCATCGACACGGCGCGCCTCAAGGGGGCGGTGGCATGAAGGTCCTGGTCGTCGGCGGCGGCGGGCGCGAGCACGCCCTCTGCTGGAAGCTGCGCCAGAGCCCGCTGCTCGGCGAGCTCTTCTGCGCCCCGGGCAACCCTGGCATCGCGCAGCTCGCCACACCGGTGCCGATCGCGCCCGAGGAGGTGGCCAAGCTCGCCGACTTCGCGACCGATTTGAAGATCGACCTGACCGTCGTCGGCCCCGAGCTGCCGCTGTCGCTCGGCCTCGCCGACGAGCTCGTCTCGCGCGGCCTCGCCGTCTTCGGGCCGCGCCGGGCGGCGGCCGAGATCGAGTCGAGCAAGGTCTTCGCCAAGCTGTTCATGGAGCGGCACGGCATCCCCACGGCGGCGTTCGCCCTCGTCCACGACGCCGCCGAGGCGCGCGCGGCGGCGCGCCGTTTCGGCCTGCCGGTGGTGCTCAAGGCGGACGGGCTGGCCTCGGGCAAGGGGGTGTTCGTCGCCCAGGACGAGGCCGAGGTCGAGGAGGCCGTGCGGGCGCTCTTCGAGGAGCGCCGCTTCGGCGCCAGCGCCGAGCGCGTGGTGGTCGAGGAGTGCCTGACGGGTGAGGAGGTCTCCTTCATGGCCCTCGCCGACGGCGAGCACGTGCTGCCGCTCGCCACCGCCAAGGACTACAAGCGCATCGGCGAGGGGGACAGCGGCCCCAACACCGGCGGCATGGGGAGCCACAGCCCGGCCGGGGTGCTCGCGGCCGAGGCCGCGGCGGAGGTGGTCGAGCGGGTGATCCAGCCGGCGGTCGCCGGCCTGGCGGCGGAGGGGCGGCCGTTCGTGGGGGTGATCTACGCCGGCCTGATGATGACCGCCGCGGGGCCGCGCGTGCTGGAGTTCAACGCCCGCTTCGGCGATCCCGAGGCTCAGGTGCTGCTGCTGCGCCTGGAGGACGACCTGCTGACGCTCCTCGCCGAGGCGGCGGCCGGCCGCTTCGAGCCGCGGCGCCTGCGCTTCCGCCACGAGGCGGCGGCCTGCGTCGTGCTCGCCGCGCCGGGCTACCCCGGCCGGCCGGCCGCGGGCGAGCCGATCGGCGGGCTCGATCGCGCCGCCGCCCACCCCGGGGTCGAGATCTTCCACGCCGGCACCGCCCTCGCGGCGGACGGCGGGGTGGTCAGCGCCGGCGGCCGGGTGCTCGACGTCTGCGCCCTGGGCGCCGACCTCCCCGAGGCCCTGCGCCGGGCCTACGCCGCGGCCGCCGAGGTCGACTGGCCGGGCAAGGTCCTGCGCCGCGACATCGGACGTCGCGTGCTCGCCGCGTCGGGCTCTTCTCTCGCCTGATCCCCTCCTCATCTCGCTCATTCCCGGGCATTTCGTCCGGCGTGATAACGTTTTCCCCAGAAAACGTGGGGCCGAGTGCGATCCGCGGAACGTGGGGAGCGGCCCCACGGCAAACCTGCCGCGCCCGGGCGGTGCGACCGCCGGCGCCGGCGTTGACGCCATAGGTGGTATCCATCATGCATATTCCACCACCGATTTGCTGTAGCGCACGGGACTGAAGCGATGGGAGGTTGCCAAGGCTGTGCGTTCAAGGGAATGTCCACCGCCGTCGAGGACACCTTCGTCGGCGTGCGGTTTCGGGAGGAGACCAACCTGACGCTCTGCACGACCGGGGGATCGATCTATGCGCGCGGGGACCACGTGATCGTCGAGCTCGAATCGGGGCCGGCCTATGGCCACGTCGAGCAGTCGCCGATGCCGGTGTTCAAGCCCTGCCAGAAGTCGAGCGCCCGGCCGATCGTGCGCCCCGCCGACGAGGACGACACCCTCGCCTGGGAGCGGCAGCGCGAGAACCAGTTCCAGACCAAGATCTTCGCCCAGGAGCGGGTGCGCGCATTAGGGCTAGAGATGAAGATCTCGCTGGTCGAGTACGCCCTCTCCGGCAAGAAGGCGAACGTCTACTTCACGGCCGACGGCCGGGTCGATTTCCGCCAGCTCGTGCGCGATATATCCACCCGCTTTTCGGTGCGGGTGAAGATGGTGCAGGTGGGGGCGCGCGACGAGGCCGGCCTGGTGGGGGGGATCGGCGTCTGCGGGCGCACCCTCTGCTGCTCGACCTGGCTCAAAGACTTCCGGCCGATCTCGATCCAGATGGCGAAGCGGCAGAACCTCTCCCTCAACCCCTCGAAGATCTCCGGGCAGTGCGGCAGGCTTCTCTGCTGCCTCGCCTACGAGGACGACCAGTACAAGAACAACAAGAACCCGGAGGGCCGCGCCCCGGTGCCGGTCCATCCGGCCCCCGCAGATTGACGCGAGCCGGAGGAGGCTCGCCGGACAAATGGCCAACCGCAAGCTGATCCGCCCCGACATGAACGAGCTGAAGAAGGATCTTCCCGCGCGCAGCGTGCGGCGCAAGCAGTCGCCGCCCGAGCAGACCAATGCCGAGGAGTTCTACTACCTCAAGCAGATGGCTGCGAAGACGCCGATGGTGTTGATCCTGGAGGGAGGCGAGGAGCTGCGCGGCTGGATCGAGTGGTACGACAAGGGGGCCTTGAAGCTCAACCGCCACCAGGGCCCCAACCTCCTCATCCAGAAGCACGTCATCCGCTACATGTTCAAGGAGGAGGAGCTGCGCCAGGAGATGCGCCGGCGCGGCGGCCGCCGCGCCAACGGCGGCGGGGACGGCGAAGAAGACCGCTGAGGCTCGACGCCGTGTCC
>JADMIO010842047.1_pt1 | contig 21497 bp, 17 predicted proteins | sample 8958161 | NCBI WGS metagenome assembly JADMIO01 (sample SAMN16585339, study PRJNA669376) | soil metagenome | isolation source: Crop rotation soil | place: USA: Cullars Rotation, Alabama | collected 2011
CTTTCCCTGGCTCGGCCGACGGGTTAGCGGGCGCGGGCACCTCGGCCGACATCACCATCGCCTGGGGGTTGCCTTCGATGTTCCCGTCGACCGGCGCGGCGGCGGCCGCGGGTGAGCCGGGGCGGCCCGGGCCGGCGGCACTCTCGTTCGTGCCCTTGTTGCGGTTCCGCTCCAGCCGCTCCCACATCGGGCGCGGGCCAAGCTTTTCCAGCTTCTGCCAGTCGGCGGCGGTCAGCTCGTGTTCGCTCTTGTTGTATGCGGCCGTGTCGCGGTCCGGGTCGCCGGAGAAGACAACCGGGCCCTCGCCGTTGCCGTCCACGTGCACGGCGGTGTTCGGGCGAGCGGCGTCGCTCTGGCAGCCGGTGACCAGCCCGGCCGCCAGCAGTGCGATCGAAACGCCGGCGCCGGCGCGCAGGACCCGACGAACGATCGACCGGCGCTGCGGGATTGTGTGCAGACTGGTACTCATGCGGTTCGACATCGCAACCTCCCGCGGCCAGTACAACTTGGCCGCAGTCGTGCCGATGTGGCGGCTGCCTTGCGTCGGGCTCCGGCAAAAAACCGTTGCGACTCCGCCCGGGGGCAGCCTGCGTTAACCCGGCGATTCCTCGGCCACGCAACGCGGGACGGTGAATCCCGCTTGCCCGTGCGTGCCCGGCCGGGACGCAATTCTGTGATCCAACCAACCTGAAACGGTGACAGCCCTCACCAAGTGCTACACCCGGCTTCGCCGGGCGTTTGACCCTTTGGCTACGCCAATGTGACGTTTGCCCGAGAAGTCAAACAGGGCACTTGCTGTACCGGTTTCATCGGCCGCAGGTACGAACGCACGTGGGAGTTTTTCGGCCTACTTGAAGAAAATTTCAGGGGGTGGGATTTGGCTGCGAGTGGTTGTTTACGCGCGAGATTTCGCGGTGTTGAAAGCCATTCGAAAAAGAATGAATGGGCTGGAGTCGGTGCCTTTGGCCAAATCGAATACCTCGATTTAGCCGCCGCTCGTAGAGCGGCGCGTCTCTCCCCTGCACAGCTCCATTCTCCGCGCGGCCGTACAAGGCATGTGCGTGCAATCCTTTATCCTTCAGTCACTTACGGCATAGCAGATGAGACGTCCTTCAAGCGTCCGATAATGAGCCGGTTGCGATTGCTGCCGCCCGACACCGGAGGTCGCGCTGCAGGGTTGCAGGTCGCAGGGGTTCCGAGTCTTTGACGGCGGATGAGGATTCTCTAAGATGCCCGCTCTCAGCCTCGTCCCTCGGGCGCTTCGCGGGGTGTTCAGCAGCGCGTGCGGTAGACGCAGCTTTTATGATCGTCGATTGTCATACGCACATCTGGCAGTCCCCTGACCAGCTCGGGCAGGTCGATCTCGGCGAGCAGTCGCGCCTGCCCCGGACTCGCGGTACCCGCAGCAGCGGGACGACGGGCACGCCGTTGTCCGGCACCGGCAGCGGCGTCTTTACGCGCCCGACCGTCTGGCGCAGCATCCCGGCCGCCGACCCCGAATACCACTGGAGCCAGAGCGCGGCGGTCGACAAGTCGATCGTTCTCGGCTTCAAGAGCCGGTACCTGCGGGCCGAGATCCCCAACCGGTTCGTCGCGGACTACGTGAGCCGCGACCCGCAGAAATTGATCGGATTCGCCGGAATCGATCCGACCGAGAAGTCGGCCGTCAGCGAGCTGCGGGTGGCAAAGAATGACCTGCGGCTGCGGGGAGTGACGATCAGCCCGGCCAGCCAGGATTTCCACCCCGCCGACAGCCGGGCGATGACCATGTATGCGGCGGCCGAGGAACTCGGCATGCCGATCCTCGTCCACCCGATCGGCCAGTTCACCGAACAAAGCAAGATGGAGTTCGGCCGACCATACCTGCTGGACGAGGTCTCGCGAAACTTCCCCAAGCTGCGGATCGTGATCGCGCAACTGGGCCAACCCTGGGTCGATGAGACGATCGCGCTGCTCGGCAAACACCAGCACGTCTACGCCGACGTGTCCGGGCTGCTCAGTAGGCCCTGGCAGGCGTATAACGCGTTGGTCAGTGCCTATCAGTACGGCGTGATCGATAAACTGCTGTTCGGATCAGACTTCCCGTACACCAATGCGACCGAGTGCATCGAGGCGCTGTACAGCCTCAACCAGATCGCCCAGGGCACGAACCTTCCGGTCGTGCCGCGCGAGGCGCTGCGGGGCATCGTCGAGCGGGATTCGATCGGATTGCTTGGATTGGGCTAACCGAAAACTTCCCTTTGTGTAGGGTGTGCTTCAGCACACCACCCGGACGAACGGTGTGCTGAAGCACACCCTACGGAAATGCCGAACCGCCCTAGTTGTCGTTCCTCACCTCGGCGTTGGGCGTTGTCTCCGCTTCTGCTGCTTCCGCTGTTACTCACCGGCTGCGGGCATCACTCCTCGGCGGTTTTGACGCTCCACCCCCTTGGCATCAACGGCGGGGATTTCACGCAGACGTTTCCCCGGTCGTACCTTAGCACCACCCCCGCCGGGGATTATGACATCGTGCTGATCCAGGACGGGCTGGACACCGCTACGTCCCAGCGAGCCTCTAAGAAGCCCAACGCCCCGCTTCGGCCGATCCCCGCGGCGCCGTTGAAGCAGGTCGTGCACATCCGGCTGCTCTGGCGGGCCCTGGGCGCGATGCAGGTCAATCAGCCGACCAGCACCAACGCGACGATCAACTGGATCGTCCTGAGCACGTCCCAAGGCAGCCCGGACCGGATCGAATACCAGGGCGGCGGCTACGTGCGGATCTACCCGAAGGACAATGGCGCCGAAGTCGTCATCCGCAATGCCACCCTTTCCCTGAAAAGCCGCTCCGGCCAACTGACCGACCCGATCGGGCGGTCGACGCTGACGGGAAGCTTCTACGCGGAACGCAACGAGGGGCAAGTCCGTGACGTCCTCGACCAGACCCGTCCCTCCGAGCCCGTGACGCCGGCGCTCGCACCGCGGTGAGCCACGATCGTAGCCCCGGACGCAAGTCCGGGGATCCGAATCCCGGACTTGCGTCCGGGGCTACGATGGAGGCATACGAACCACCTACGAGCGCGCGCATGTCGGAACTAAGTTACGAGCCACCCCTGCTGCCGACGCGGACGACCGCTCGCGGCGCGCCCGCACCTCAGTCGTCCAGCGGCTTCGTCCAATCGATCACGCTCCGCGAGGGCACGCAGACGATCGGCACCGCGCGATGGCACGCCCCTTCGTCCGAAGACGGCGTCGCGCAGCTGCTCGAACTCGCAACCTGGCCCCCCCACCAGCGTCGCGGCCACGGGCGGCAGCTGCTGCTTGCGGTGATCGGGCAGGCCCGTGAGCACTTCCACTCCCGCGGGTTGAAGCTGCGTCACATGTGGCTAGGTGTCGAGCAGAAGTCGCAGGTCAACGCCCGGGCGTTCCTGACCGCCAACGGCTTCCACCACGTCAGCACGGTTCAAGACCTGCTCCGCAAGCAGGACCTGCTGATCTACATCAAATCGTTCGTCTAGCGACATCGGGAGGGCGAGGCTCCCGCCGAGCCGAATGCTTCCCCCGCGCAACGGCTCGGCAGGAGCCTCGCCCTCCCGGGCAAGTCACGAACATCCGTTGACCACTCCGTCGGTTCTTCGAACAATCCCCACCACGATGCGCTACCTGAACCTGATCGGCTACGTCTGCATCCCGTTCGCATACGCGTGCCACCACTGGTTCGGCCACGGACAGTCGTGGGAGCCGGTGGCGACGTTCATCCTGGCGGCGCTGGGGGTCATCCCGCTGGCGCACCTGATGGGCGAGTCGACCGAGCACCTGGCCGAGCGGACCGGGCCGACCTGGGGCGGGCTGCTGAACGCGACGTTCGGCAACGCCGCGGAACTGATCATCGCGATCATCGCGCTGTACAAGGGTTTGAACGAGATCGTGATGGCGTCGCTAACCGGCTCGATCCTTGGAAACCTGCTGCTGGTCGCGGGGGCCGCGATCGTCGTCGGGGGGTGGAAGCGGGAGAAGCAGGTCTTCAACCGCTTCAGCGCCGAGACGAACGCCGCGTTACTGACGCTCGCCGTGGCGGCGATGCTCTTCCCCGCGATCTTCGACTTCACGTTCGGGCTGCACGACCTGCAGGCCAGGATCCACGGCTCCACGCCGTCGATCGCGGTCGCGCCGTCAGTCGCACCCGCGCCCATCCCGGCGCCGACGACGGTGACAGCGGTTTCACTGGCACCGACGACTAACCGCACCGCGTTGCCGCCGGACGTTCGAACCGGCGAGCACAAGATCTCGCTGGTCACCAGCGTCATCCTGCTCGCGGTTTATGGGGCCGGGCTGCTGTTCACCCTGCGGACACACCACCACATCTTCTCGCCCAAGCCTGCGACGTCCGAGGAAGACCCGCAGGGGGTTGCCGCCGTAACCGGTGGGCATTGGACGGTGCGCAAGAGCGTCATCCTGCTGCTGCTCGCGTCCGTCGGGATCGGGCTGGTCGCCGAGCTGCTGGTCAGCTCGGCCGAGCAGATGGCGCACCAGCTCGGGTGGAACCAGATCTTCGTCGGCGTGATCCTGCTGGCGATCATCGGCAACGCCGCGGAACACTCGACGGCGGTGCTGCTCGCGAAACGCGACGACATGGATACGGCGATGACGATCTGCTACCAGTCGAGCCTGCAGATCGCACTCTTCGCCACGCCTGCGCTGGTCCTGACCAGCGCCGCGATGACCTTCTTCGGAATGGGCCACGCCCACAACCTCGACCTCATCTTCTCCCCGATGGAAGTGGCGGCGGTCATGCTGGCGGTGTTCATCGTGATCGTGGTGCACGGCAACGGGCAAACGAACTGGCTGGAAGGGGTGCTGTTGCTGGCGCTGTACGCGATTCTCGGTACGGCATTCTTTTATATCCCAACCACGGGGCACGGGGAGTAGAATGGTGGGGAACCTACCCGAGGGCCCGTTATGTCTCTCGCGGAACATGAATTCGCCCGACGCGACGCCGGCGGCGTGGAAGTCCGTCCGCGCGCGGTGCGGCTGAACTGGCCGCTGGAAAACCTCACCACCAAAGACGCCCATTCCCTGCGCGGCAGCTTCGCGGCCAGCGCGGTCATCGCGGATAACCCGACCGACCGGAAGATGTTCGTCGAAGTGATGCTCGGTCCGGGGAAATCGCGGGGCAATGGACTCGTAACCGTCACCAGCGCCGATCTCGTCGAGCATTTCGCACCCACCGTCCAAAACGCTGCTCGAACCGCAGCCGCTAAGCGGGCCGCGGAAGAATGGGCATCGGGCGGGCATGAACAGGAGTTTACGGATTCCTTGCTCGGCGCCGCCAAGCGGGTCGCATTCGCGTGCGGGCTGGAGCTGATCGGCCCGTTCGCGCTGGAGCTCAGCAGCCCGAGCCTGCAGCAGGCCAAGCTCGAAGCGCTGGCACGTGCCCGGGCCGAAGAGCGGGCCGCCGGGCAGGTTCAACAGCTCGGCCGCGCCGTCGAGTTGCTCAAGCAGTTCAACGAGATGCGCAACGCCGCGCCGAACCTGTCGGCCGGGCAGCTTTTGCAGCAGCTCAGCGGGTCCGACCGCGGCGCCGCACTGGAAACACTCCTGCTCGCGGCCGCCCACGAAACCAAGCCCCGGCCCTTGTGGGTCGTGGCCGGGCCGTACCTGGTCGGGGTCGATCCGCGGGCCAATCCGGTCAAGCTGCAACTGATCTCGCTGCCGACGACGCTCGGCCCGCTCCGCAGCGTGCAATCGACACAGATCGAAGGTCAGCCTCAGTTGCTCGTCGGGGCGCGCAGCGGCGTGATGATCGTCGATCCGGCAAGCCCGAGTTCGGCGCAGCTTTATCACGAGCCGTCGATCACGTCCGACCTAGGCTTCAACCACGTCGCCGTCTGGCAGAACCGCGTGTGGGGCTGCCACAGCGACGCGGGACTGGTCGCGTGGAAGCTCGGCGAGCCCGAAAAATCCGTGCTCATGATCGCACCCGAGCCGGGCGTCGCGATGTCATCGTCACCGACCTGCGCCACCGCGATCGGCAGCAGCGGCGGCGGCGACCGTCTGCGCCGGCCGACCCCGCGGAACTTCACGCCGGTTGACGACTATCACGCGGTTTACAGCGTCGGCCCCCTGCTGCGCGAGCTCGTGGACGATCGTTCGGAGCCCGCCGCCGGTGAAACCGTCTCCGACATCGTCGCGATCCTCCCCGCCGGGCCGAACCTGTACGTGGTCCGCGAGAACGGCACGATCGGCGTGTTGGACCGCGCCACGCGGGAGTTCGTGCGCCACGAAAAACGCGGCGGCCGAGTGTGCGCCGCGGGCTCGCTGCCGTGGATGGGCGGGCTACGCCTGCTGCTCGCGTGTGAAGACGGGCCGATCGACTGCGTCGGTACCGACGACGCGTTGGTCACGCGATACGTCAGCAACCATCGCGGCCTGCGTTCGGTGAGCGCCAGCGCGGACGTGATCGTCGCGGTTTCGTCGGATCGGCAGCGGTTGATCCTCTGGCACACGTGGGATCCGAAGCAGCCGTTCGCGGAGGTTCACGTGACGGCGCAAACGCGCCACCGCATCGCGGACGTCGAATTTGCTTGACAGGGACGTGCCCGTGAACTGAACTTGGTCCACCCGCCGTGGACTCACCCTGGACCATCCTCGGGCTGATCGTGGCGACGCTGGTGCTGTGTCGCTTCGCCTGTCGCCTCGCCCGCTGGGGCTGCCGCCGCATCGCGACGATGATCCTCGAATTGCGTGACCCACCGGCCCAGACCCCCTGCCCGATCTGCGGATACGACCTGCGCGCCACACTTCACTTCTGCCCCGAGTGCGGCACTGAATTGCGGTGGGGACAACTGCCGCGCGGGCCACGCCATGCGAGAGCGAACCACCTCGAAACGGTCGCGCGGAACAGGATGCGCGCGTCGCCGTACTTGTGACCCCCCGAGTGGGGCGGACATTCCTGTCCGCCTCGGGGGTGAGGTACTCCTCCAGTGTGGTGGGGCAGACATTCCTATCTGTCTCGGGACGAGGTACTCCTCGGCCCGAAACACCTGCGCGGAAGAATCGGCCGCTGAGTACCGCGTCCGATGGCAGACAGAAATGTCTGCCCCACCAAAGATGACAGACAAGAATGTCTGCCCCACCGAAGATGACGGACAAAATCGTCCGCCCCACCAAAGATGCTCACATGGCGGACAGGAATGTCTGCCCCAGTGAAGTCATCCTATCGTTTACAGGTGGATCGACGCCGGCGACCGCATTTCCTGTCGACCGGCGTTGAGCTTTTCGGTCAGGAAGCTGCTGATCCGCTTGATCCCGTCGGCCGAGTCGAAATGGTCGGCGGGCTTGGTGCCGTCCAGCAGCAGCACGTCGCGGTGTTGCATCAGGTCCGCGTACCGCGGCAGATCCAGGTCCTCGGCGTCGACCTGATACGTCATCTCGAACGCCCACTTGCACAGCGGCCGCATCCAGCGCAGCGGTTGTGAGACCGGGCCGATCTGCGCGGCCAGCACGTCGGTGCCGGAGGCGTTCGGGTGGTCCAGCACCAGTGTTTCCAGGGTCGGGTCGTCGTTTGCGGCGACCAGCGCGGCGTTCGCGCCGGTGCCGACGCCGACGATACCGATCCGCTTGGGGTCGACGAACCCCCGGCGGCGGAGTGTCACCACGGCTGCTTTGACGTCCAGCGCTTCGCGCAACCCGAACGTCGTCCCGCTTCCGCCGCTCGGACTGCACCCGCGCAGGGATATCGCGAGGACGACCAGGCCGGCGTCGTGAAGCGGTCGGACCAGCGGCATCATCTGCTGGCGGGTCATGCCGACGTCGTGCACCAGCACGACCGCGGCCCGCCGCTCGCGAAGGACCTTGTCCTTCTGCTCCAGGACCATCGACGCGTCGACGGCCGGCACCAGCCAGGCTTCGAGCCGCACGCCGTCGTCACTCATCAGCGTGACGGCTTCGAAGTAGGTGCCCTCCGATGCGGGATCTCGCTCGACCCCGACCGGCAAGCCCTTCGCGACCAGCGCCGGCGCGGCAGGTGCCGTGCTGGGGTGGGTCCCGGAGAAGACCAGCGTGACCACGCCCAGCGCCAGGAACAGCGGCACGAACGCGACGCGGTACGCGACGCCACGACAGAACCGCGAGAACGGCGTGCCGACCTCGACCTTGAGGCGCCGCATCCGCCATTGGGCAAGCGGGTCCCAGAACAGGACTCGGCCGGCGACCCGCAGCAGCCGGAAGACCGGCCGAAGTCGCGCCCGCCAGGACTTGCCCGCGTTCGGATCGGGCTCGTCATCAAGAAAGCTGGGGTTGAGCACCGGTCGCTGCATCGCCACGGTCTGGCACACCTCCGCGGGCCGACGGACGGTCGGCTTGGTGGGGATATACGATATGTTTTCTGCCGGTGACGGCCGCAAAACCACGATTCGACGCCTTGGTTGATTCTTCTTGACATCACCCTAACATAACACGAATCTGGGGATATGTTCCGTCCTCGGCGGTCCACGCGTCGGCGCTCGGGGTGCGCGCAGCATAAGCCGATGCGATGCCGCACGCGCCTACACCCGTAGTCACCCGCTGAGGCGCGGGGCGCGATCACGAAATATGAAAAACGAACCCACCGATCCGCATAACTCGCTTGGGGCAAGGTGGTTGGGAAGGAGGTGTGAGCGCGCAGCAGATGTGGCGGAATTCCCCCTCCCTTCGACTTGACCCTCCCCAATTCCAATCGTAGTTTGCACGCGGTTGGAGGGGAGCGGTCGCAGGAGCAGAGTCGCAGCAGCAGCCGTTATGCACGCACGCGCAACTGCAGCGATCAATCGGCCGGGCGAGTCGGAGACTTGCCCGCGTCCCGGCAGTGTTGGCGGCGGGTCGATCGCACGACGCGATCGTCGTTCCCCTGCCACCGGCACCGGGACAGAAAGCGAGGTCACGGATGGCCAAGGGTAAACGCGCCGCGGCGCTGTTCGAAGTCATTCAAAAAGCCAAGCAGCGCGAGGAAGCCAAAAAGAACGGCGGCCGGCTGCTCACGCCGAGCTGGTGGTTCAAGGGCAAGCAAGCGGCGACTCCCGCCGCGCCGAACACACCTCTCAGCGGCATCAGCCAATCCCCGAGCAATGGCGCTGGGAGTCGATCGGGCAACGGAGCGACGTCCTCGTCCAAGCAGCCGGTGACCACGATCCCGACCGCGGTCGTGCCGTCGACGAAGCCTCGGTCGTTCTTCAGCAGGCGCCCCGCGGATCCCCCCGCCAAGCCGCAAGCGACGGCCCACGAGATCGAGCCCGTGGCGGAGATGGTCGAGCCGGCCGGCGTCGAGTTTGAGCCGGTGCCCGAGCCGCAGCAGCTGCACGAAGTCGAAGGGCTGGTCGTCGAACCCGTCGCCGCGGCAGAGTCGCATCCCGCGTCCGAATCCCACGACTCACACGATTCCCACGAGTCATCGGCCGACCCGACGCTCGACCATCCGATGGCCCGTCGCGTCGGAGTTGATCAGCCATCTGTGCCGGCGCGGTCGTCACGGCAACTCGCCGTCGTCGTCGACGAGGTGGGCGCACCGCCGGTGCCGTCGCGGTCGCGGTTGAACTCGATGGCGGCGCTGCGGAACCGGCTGGGGATGAACCGCGGCGCGGAGGACGGGGTCCGCTTCCGCCTGACCTACACGAGCGCGGCGATCAGCGCGGTCGCGGTGGTCGTGCTGGTCGGCATTGCGTTCATCGTCGGCAAGACGCTCAGCCGCGGGCCGAGCAGCGCCAGCGCGGCGTCGATCGAGGAGCTGAAGCGCGGGCAGAGCTTCCCCGACGTGTTGCGCGTGCAACAGCCGACCCCGAAGACCGGCGCCGCCGACGAGGGCAGCGGCCGCGCGCCGAGCCGGCCGATCCCGCAGACGGTTCCTGAGCTCAAGCCCACCGCCAAGCCGCAAGGCGGTGACGCGAGTGCCCCGAAGACCGGCACCGCCGCGACGACCAACCAGCCGGGTCCGCGGATCGTCAACATGCAGTACGTGTTGATGCAGAGCTATCCGGACTCCGAAGACGCCAAGGACGCGGCCGAGCTGCTGCAGAAGAACGGGATCGGTTGCACGGTCGAGCGCGGGCTGCAAGGCTGGAACAGCTCGCAGTGGTTCTGCGTCGTCGGCACCCGCGGCTTCGAACGCACCCGCAGCAACCCCGAGTTCGACGCCTACGTCAAAGCCATCCGCGACCTCAACGCCCAGATGGGCCCGAACTCAAAGTTCAAGAAGTTCAGCCCGACCGTGATCGGCTGGCGCGAGAACAAGACGCAGTAGGTTCTGTGGCGAGGGCGTCCCGCCCTCGTAATTCTAGCTATCACTGCGGTAGGGCGCGAGGGCAAGATGCCCTCGCCACCAAAGTCAGGTTCCGCCCGTGCCGTCGTCTCGTTCGACGCGGAGCTTGTTTTCCCGACCCCGATTCGGCAGCTCTTTTAACGCTCGCACTTCCTTGGGCGCCAGCATCCGGAACTGCCCGGGTTGCAATCGTTCTAGAGTTAACGGTCCCATCCGCGTTCGGGTCAGGTCGCGAACCTTGTGGCCCATCCGGGCGAACATCCGGCGGACCATGCGGTTCCGTCCTTCGCGGATCGTGATCTCGCAGATCGTCTGGTTGCGCGACCGCTTGAGGATCTTGATCCGGCTGCGGCCGGTCTTGAAGCCCTTGCCCTTGTGCGGGTCCGCGAGCCACACGCCGTGCTGAAGCTCGTCCAGCACGGCAGGAGTCAGGTACCCGTCGACGACGGCGGTGTAGGTCTTGGCGACGCCGTACCGCGGGTGCGTGAGCTGGTTCGTCAGCTCGCCGTCGTTGGTGAGCAGCAGCAGCCCGCGCGATTCCGCGTCGAGCCTTCCGACCGGATACACGCGCGGGAAGTCTGGTGGCAGTAGGTCGATCGCCCGCGTCTGCTCGCCTTGCGCGACGTTCGTGCTGTAGACGCCCTTGGGCTTGTTCATCAGCACGTACACACGAGCTTCCGATTCCTTCGACTTCAGCCGCACCGGCTCGTCGTCGACCTTGACCTTGTCCCGCTCCGGGTCGATCAGCACGGGCAGCGAAAAAACGACCCGCCCGTTCACGGTGATCCGCCCCTGCTGGATCATCTCCTCCACCGCCCGCCGCGACGCGACGCCGGCGTTGGCGAGGACCTTTTGGATGCGTTCTTTCACGAGTGCATTGTAGCTACCGAGGTGCGCCGCCGCCTGTAGCTGCTTGCGTGTGGTGTCATCCTGAGCGGTACTCCGCGAAGGATCTGGCCTCAGCCTTCACGGCCAGATCCTTCGCGGGGTACCGCTCAGGACGACAAGTTTACTGATTCGACATCACCCGCGACGGCGCGCGCCCACCTGGGCGGAGTACTCACAGCGCCCGCAGGAACTGAACCAGGTCGTCCTTCTCCTGCTGGCTCAGCTTCACGCCCAGCACCAGGTTGAAGAACTCGACCGTGTCCTCGAGGGTCAGGCATCGGCCGTCGTGGAGGTACGGTGGGGACTCCTTGATCCCGCGGAGGGTGAAGGTCTTGATCGGGCCGTCGCCGGGTTCGTTGAGGAAGCGTTCCAGGTGCAGGTCGTGCATCTGCTGGTCCATGTAGGACTCCTGCGGCAGGTGGCATACGGCGCACTGGCCCTTGCCGAAGAAGACCGCCTCGCCGCGCTTTTCGGCGTCGGTGGCCTTGGACGGGTCGAGCTTGTTCGTCACCGGATCGAGCTTCGGGGCCGGTGGGAAGTCGAGCATGTTCTGCAATTGGGCCATGTGGCTGACGTGCACGCGGCCGAGGATCATGCCACCCTTCTTGAACGCGTGGACCTGGTCGCCGTTGAAATATGCGGTGCGATCTTCGAACTCGGTGAAGTCCTCGACGCTTCGAAGCGAGCGCTTCGATCCGTGGATCTGCTGGTTGAACACGCCGCGCAGGCTAGTCGTGTCGAGCCGGAACCGCCGCTCCTGCGGGCGGTCGTCGGGGTTCAGGTGGAACTGGGCGGTCGTGTGCCCGTTGACGTGGCAGTCGAAGCACGCGACGCCGAGTGAAGGCTGGGACGACTTGCGGTCGTCGGTCGCGTTGAACTCCTCCTGCGGCAGCGGCGTGAGCAGCAGCCGCAGGCCGTCGAGCTGCACCGGCGTGAGGATGTCCTTGAACAGCCGGTAGAAGTTGTTGATCGACACGACCTCGCCGCGGCTGACGTCGCCGAGTTCCGGCCGGTTCTGCAGGAAGATCGCCGGCGGGAATTCGGGGAGGAACGCCTCCGGGAGATCGAAGTCCACGTCGAACCGCTGCAGCCGCGGGAACATCGCGATCTGCATTTGCGGGAACACCTGCCCGCCGGTCGTCTGCTTTGGATGCGGCAGCGACGGATACGGGAACGCGTTGGCCTGCTTGATCTGGTCGGGAGACATCCCCGCGAGCTGATCCCAGCTCGTCCCCTGTTTCAGCTTTGCTGTGGGCCCGACGCAGATCGGCTTGCCGCGGGACATCTTCACGTTCGGGTCGGGCTTGGGATTCAGGTCGTACCGCGATTCGAGCAACTGCCGCTGCGCCGCCATGACCTTCGGCTTGTCGGCCATGTCCTGGCGCATGACCTCCTCGAAGGTCATCATCGGTTTGTCGGCGTTGAGCGGGTCGCGGTAGAAGTCAAAGCCCGTGACCTTGCCCTCTTTGGGCTGGCCTTTGAACGCGGGGGACGACGGCGGCGCGTTGGTGGCTTTGAAGATGTCGGAACGGTCGTGATCGGAGAGCTGCTGCTCCGGCCGGGTAGTCGGCGCGGGCTGGGTCGTCTGAGCCGCGAGCACCGCGTCGGCGACCTGCGGCGGCGGCGGCGCGTCCGTCGCGGCGGCACCGGTTCGCGAGCCCGGTTGGTCGGCCGCATGGACGCACGCCAATACGATCCACCCGAGGCATACGACCAGCGACAACATCAGCGCTCGGGCGACTGCCTGAACGCGAACCGTCAGCTTCGGCATCGTTTGTCCTCCCGCAAAGAGTGGCCCGCGCGCAACGCGGGCGGCGGAGGAACAACGAGCGTGCCAAGTTGGAGTGAGGGTTTTCGACGAGGGGTCAGTCGATGAGTTCCGGCTTCGTCGGAAACGTGACCTCGAGCCACTGACAGTCCGCGGTCGTCTTGATGATCGGGTTCTTCATCGATGCAGGGAGAAGCACGGTCTCGCCGCGGCTGAAGGTGACCGGCTCCTTGAGATCATCGACCTTTACCTGTGCGGCGCCTTGGAGCATGACCCACACGACCGGCTCATCGTACGGCACCGGTTCTTCGACGCCTTCGGTCATGCGGACCTTTTCCAGCTTGAAGTACTCGCTGGTCACCAGGCGCGAGACGGTCGTGAAGAAGCCCGCGACGTGGCTGCGGGGCTGTTCGGGGGTCGGTTTGCCGGAGAAGTCGATGCACTGAAGGGCCTGGTCGACGTGGAGCTTTCGCTCCTTGCCGGTGCCGGGGTCGATCCGCTTGAAGTCGTAGACGCGGAAGGTCGTGTCGCTCGGCGTCTGCACCTCCGCGACGAGGATGCCGGCCCCGAGTGCGTGGATCGTGCCGCTGGGAAGGTAGTAGCACTGGCCTTCCTTCGTCGGGATCGCGTTGATCAGCGATTCGACCGTGCCGGCCTCGATCGCGGACTTGAACGCGTCCTTTGACACGCCGGGACGCAGGCCCTTCAGCAGTCGCGAGCCGGGGTCGCTCTGGACGATGTACCACGCCTCGCTCTTCAGGTGGGCGCCAGGGTTGCCGCGGCAGTAGTCGGAATCGGGGTGGACTTGGACGGAAAGGTCTTCGCGGGCGTCGAGGAACTTGATCAGGATCGGAAACTGCTTGTGATCGCCGAGCAGCGGCACGTCGCCCATCAGCTCTTTGCCGAACTCGCTTGCGACCGCGTGAAGCGTCTGGCCTGCCAAGGGTCCATTCGCGATCTCGGCGCTAACCCATCCGTCGGTGCCCTCCACGACGCCCGGCGGAAAGTCGTACAGCTCCCAGCTTTCGCCGATCTGCTTGGCCGGCGGCAGCGGCTTGCCGAGAACCGTCTCGATCTTCCGGCCGCCCCAGATCTTCTCGACGAAGCGGGGTTTGAATTTCAGCGGATACAGAGGCATGTCATTTGTCACTGGTCATTTGTCACTGGTCAGGACGTCGTCGGTTGTCGGTCTGTCGCGACGCGTTGATAATGCAAACCGCGATGCCGGACAAGTATTCTCCCTGACAAGTGACCAGTGACAAATGACAAGTGACAACAACGGCCACCTCAAGCACTTCGTCCTCGACACGAACGTCCTGCTGCACAACCCCAACGCGTTGTTCATGTTCAAGGAACACGAGGTGATCATCCCGTTCGACGTCATCGAGGAGTTGGACAAGTTCAAAGGCAGCACCGACGACTTGGGCCGCAACGCGCGGACTGTCATCCGGCACCTGGATCAGCTTCGGTCCAAAGGAAACCTTTCCGAAGGCGTCCCCGTCGAACAGACCGGCGGGCGGGTGCGAGTCGTGCTGGAAGAGGACCAGACCCTCTGCCACGGGCTGACCGCGAACACGCCGGACAACCGGATCATCTGCTGTGCATACCAGTTGCTGACTGAAGGCAAGCGGGTCGTCTTCATCTCCAAGGACATCAACGCCCGAATCAAGAGCGACGCGCTGGGGCTGCCGACCGAGGACTTCGAGGCGCAGAAGGTCGACTTCGAACGGCTCTTCACCGGATGGCGCGAGCTTAAAGTCGAGCCCGGGGCGATCGACCGGATGTACGGCGAGAAGCAGCTCAAGCTGGACGAGCCGCTGGACCCGCCGCTGGTCGCGAACGAGTTCGTGCTGCTGCGCGATCGCGAGAACGAGAACCACACCGCGATCGGCCGGTACAAAGGCGACACCTGCATGATCGTCCCGATGCGCCAGCGCCGCGGACCGGTCTTTGGGGTCGTCCCGCGGAACCTGCAGCAGACGATGGCGCTTGACCTGCTGATGGACGACAGCGTAAAGCTCGTCAGCCTGATCGGGTCCGCGGGAACCGGAAAAACGCTGCTCGCGCTCGCAGCCGGCATGGCGAAGGTGCTCAACGAGCAAGTCTACACCAAGCTCCTGTGCGCCCGCCCGATCATGCCGCTCGGCCGTGATATCGGCTACCTGCCCGGCGGGAAGGACGAGAAGCTGACCGCATGGATGCAGCCGATCTTCGACAACATGAGTTACCTGCTCAGCAACCGCCTCGCCGGTGATCCGGAGCACAAGTCACACACGGCCGCGTCGCCGAGCAGCGTCGAGCAGCGGATCAACCAGTTGATTGAATCGGGGCAGATCGTGCTCGAGCCGCTGACCTACATCCGTGGCCGATCGATCCCGCATCAGTTCATGATCGTCGACGAGAGCCAAAACCTGACCCCGCACGAGGTCAAGACGATCGCCAGCCGTGTGGGTGAAGGGACGAAGCTGGTCCTCACCGGCGACGCGACCCAGATCGACAACCCCTACCTCGACAGCTCGAGCAACGGCCTCAGCTACCTCGTCGAGCGGCTCAAAGGTCAAGCGATCGTCGGGCATATCACGCTCGGGAAGAGCGAGCGTTCCGAGCTCGCAAGCCTTGTAACCGCAGAGCTTTAATGGGCTGATGTCGACAAGGCAGGGCAACTGCCGCCAACATTCTCCAGTATTCCTATAGGGATTATTGACATTGTCGACCGACATTGGCTATCTTTTGCTGCATGCGCCCCCGTCGCTCTATGGAACTCGTGCTGACTGTCCTCGGACTCTTCTTGGGGACGACCGGGTGCGACCGGGCCACGGGATCGGACGCACGCTCAGGTCAACCGTCGGGAACCGCCCGGGCGCCGGAGGTCGTGCGAATCGGATACTTTGCGAACCTGACGCACGGGCAGGCGGTGCTCGGCGTGTCTTCCGGCGAGTTCGCATCGGCCGCTGCACCGGCACGGCTGGAGACCAAGGTCTTCAACGCCGGCCCGTCGCTGATCGAGGCGCTATTCGCCGGCGAAATCGACGTCGGCTACGTCGGGCCCGGCCCTGTCATCAGCGCCCACGCGAAGAGCCACGGCCAAGCCCTTCGCGTCGTCGCCGGATCGGCCGCCAATGGCGTCGTGATCGTCGCGCGAAAGGATTCGGGCATCCACACCTTGGCGGATCTGAAGGGGCGGAAGATCGCGACGCCGCAACTCGGCAACACGCAGGACACCTCCGCGAAGCACTACCTCACCGCGGTGCTGAAGCAGCCAGACGTGAACAACGTGTTGCCGGTCACGAACGCCGAGCAACCGGCCCTAATGGCCAGCGGCGAGATCGACGCCGCATGGGTCCCCGAGCCTTGGGGTTCGCGGCTGGTCGTTGAGAACGGTGCGACGATCATCGCCGAGGAGAAAGACCTCTGGCCGGACAAGCAATTCACGCTGACGGTCGTTGTGACGACACCAAAGTTCCTGGCCGAGCACCCGGACGTGCTGGAGAAGCTGCTCATCGTTCACTCGCGGTGGACGGATCGGCTGACCGCGGAGCCCGCGAGGTACGCGCCGCAACTGGACGACGCGATCGGCCAACTCACCGGCAAGAAGCTTCCGGCGGGGGTAACTGAGTCTGCATTATCGCGGGTGAAGTTCACCGACGAGCCGCTGGCGCGGACGCTCACCACGATGGCGCAGTGGTCGTTCGACCTGGGCCTCGTTCGGCAGCCGCCGAAGCTGGACGAATTGGTCGACACGACGCTGCTGCAACGGGCGCAGCAACGCAAGGCGTCGGACTCTGCGAGACCTTCACCATGACCTTCGGCGCGTTAGCCCGAACCCTATCGGCCGCCATTACGACGCCGGTCCCGCGTGCGACGCGCGTCAGTTCCGCGCCTTACCGGGCACCATCGACGAAAGAGCCACGACCCGGGCAACTCGTCATCGATTCCGTGAGCAAGCGATTCCCCGGAAGCCTGACGCCAGCGGTCGACGGGGTGAGCCTGACCTGCGAGCCCGGGGAGTTCGTCGTGCTCGTCGGACCCAGTGGCTGCGGAAAGACGACGATCCTGAATATCGCCGCCGGGATGGTTCGACCCGACGCCGGGTCCGTCTCGCTCGACGGCTGCGAAGTCACCGCACCCGGCCCCGATCGCGCGATGGTGTTCCAGGAGCACGGCCTGTTCCCCTGGCTGACCGCCGCGCAAAACGTCGCGTTCGGCCTGAGGATGGCGGGTGTCGCGAAGCCGGAACGGGCCGAGCGCGTGTCGAACGCGTTGCGGATGGTCCACCTCGCGCACGTCGGCGGGAAGCTGCCGCACGAGCTGTCCGGCGGGATGCGGCAGCGAATCGCGATCGCACGGGCGCTGGTGATGAACCCGGCCGTCCTGCTGATGGATGAACCGTTCGCGGCGTTGGACGCGCAGAACCGCAGCCTGCTTCACGAGCAGCTTCAGGAGCTATGGCTCCAAACTCGCAAGACCGTCCTGTTCGTCACGCACTCGGTGTCCGAGGCGGTCCTGCTGGCCGACCGCGTGATCGTGATGTCGGCCAATCCCGGGCGCGTGCGGCGGGACGTGCGCGTCGGGGTCCCGTACCCGCGCGACCCGGAGGGCCGCGACGTCGCGGAGGTCGCCAAGCTGATCCGCAAGGAAATCGAAGACGAGGTCACCCGTGTCAACGCCGAGCTCGCCGAAGCCCTCCGCCGCCGCCGGGACCGTCAAGAGACTGCTGGTCTGGACGATCCTGCTGCTGAGCTGGGAGGCGGCATATAGGCTGATCGGTTGGCGGCCGTGGGTCTTTCCGGCGCCGAGCCACGTCCTTGACGCGACGGCGCAGCTCCTGGGCTTCCACACCGCGTTCGGCGAACCGGTCGACCGCGGCTGGCCGTTGCCGGCGGTTCAACCCGACTGGAGTTCCCACTGGAACAGCCCGCTGGTCACCGCGAATCTCATCAGCGGCATTCGTCTTCTCATCGGCTTTGGATTCAGCATCGTGCTGGGCGCGCTGCTGGGCGGGCTCATGTGGTCCAGCCGGTTCGTCGACGACCTGCTCGGCCCGTTGTTCCTCGGCTTCCAGACGCTGCCCAGCGTCTGCTGGGTGCCCCTGGCGATCATCCTCTTCGGGCTGAACGAACGCGGTGTGGTCTTCGTGCTCGTGATGGGCAGTGTGTTCGCGATCGCGCTGTCCCTGCGGGACGGATTGCGCACGATCCCACCACTCTATGAACGAGCGGGCCGAATGCTGGGGGCGCGCGGCTGGCGATTGCAGCGACACGTGTTGCTCCCCGCGAGCCTGCCGGCGCTGGCCGGGAGCTTACGGCAGGGTTTCAGCTTCGCATGGCGGTCGTTGATGGGCGCCGAGGTGATCTTCGCCGTGCAGCGGCACGGGCTCGGGTTCCTGCTGCAGACGGGGCGGGACTACAACGACGTGGCGCAGGTCGTCGCCGTGATGGGGGTGATGATCGCGATCGGCATGATCGCCGACCGGCTCGCTTTCGCGCGGCTGGAACGACGGATCGCGCTTCGATTCGGACTCCTTCCCTGACAAGATCGCCGTGGATCGGCTTTCCTCGTTGAAAAGGAACCGACCCGCGACCAATCAAGCACTGGTCGCGGGTCGGGTTGATACGGAACGTTGGAGACGAATCGTGCGGAGACACGTCCGCTTACGGGTTCGTCTTCGACTTCTCGTGCTCGGTGACGACCGTGCCGTCCGGTTTTTCCTTGACGGTCTTCTCGTCCTTCACGTGCGTGCCGTCCGACTTGGTCGTCTCGGTCTTCTCGTGCTCGACCGTCCGGTCACAGCCCACCAATGCGGGGCTACCCAGCGCCGCGACACCGAGCAACACGGTCAGTAAACGGGCCTTCATAGACGTTCTCCTTTCGTGGTTGTGAACCTACAATTACAAACGCCGTGCCACGGCGCCCACGCCTGCGGCCGTGCGGTTTGGACGTACTAGCTTTTCGTCACGCGACAGTTTGGTAGATCACCGCGACAGCAAGCGTGAGACCATGCTGAGAAGCCCGTGAAGTCAGGCGGGTGCTGCGGATTATGACGTGTGCTTGGCGAGCGGCGGCGCGAGCCGTACAGTAGCCCACGCTGGATCAAACATGAACAAGGACGGGACGAGCGATGGCAGAATCGACGACGGTGCCTTCGGGCAATCCGACCATTAAGTATGACGACTTCGCGAAGCTGGACCTGCGCGTCGCGACCGTGTTGAGCTGTGTGCCGCACGCGAACGCCGACAAGCTGCTCGTCCTCCAGATCGAGCTCGCCAACGGCGAGCGCCGGCAGATCTGCGCCGGACTGCGCGCGTTCTATCAACCCGAACAGCTCGTCGGCAAACAGATCGTCGTCGTCGCCAACCTCGAACCCCGCACGATGCGCGGCGAAATCAGCCAGGGCATGCTGCTCGCCGCGTCCGACCCGGTCACGAACAAGGTGATCGTCGTGACCCCGTCGGAACAGGTGGCGGCGGGAAGCAAGGTGAGCTGAGTTCATGTCATGCACGAGGGCACGAAGGCACGCAGGCACGAAGAGCCTGCGAACAACGGTTGATATCGCTTGCCCTCCGTGCCTTCGTGCCTGATGCCTTCGTGCCTTCCACCCCATGCTTCGCGAACTCCACATCTCCAACCTCGCGGTCATTTCCGACGCGCGGATCGAGCTGGATCCGGGGCTGAACTGCTTTACCGGCGCCACCGGTGCGGGAAAGAGCCTGGTGATTGGCGCGGTCGAGGTCCTGCTGGGGCTGCGCAGCCCCGCGGAGATGCTGCGCCCGGGGGCCGAGGAGGGCCGCGTCAGTGGGGTCTTTGAGGTACGCGAGAAGCGCATCCTGAGGCAGGTTTCCGAGCTGACGGACATCGACGTCGTCGCCGACGGCGGCGAGCTGCTGCTCACCCGCCGCCTGCACACGTCGGGCCGAACCAGCGTCAGCCTGAACGGCAACCCGATCACGCTCGGCATGCTTAAGCAGGTGGCCGAGCACCTCGTCGACGTGCACGGGCAGCACGATCACCAGTACCTGCTCAAACCGTCGAACCAGCTCGAAGTGCTCGATCAGTTTGCCGGACTGCTCCCGCTGCGCGAGCAGTACCACGAGGTCTATCTCAAGCTGCAGGACGCGAAGCGGCGGCTCGCGGAGTTGTCGGCGAGCAAGACGCTGCGCGAGCAGCAGCTCGAGCTGTATCGCTTCCAGGCCGAGGAGATCGACAACGCGGAGCTGAACCCGGACGAGTACGAGGAGCTGAAGTCCCGCGCGTCGGTCCTCCAGCACCTTGAGAAGTTGAAGAAGGACGCCGGCGCGACGCACGCGGCACTATACGAGGCCGACGGCTCGATCCTCGAACGGCTGAAGATGATGGCGGCGGTACTGGCGGAACTGTCGGAGCTCGACCAGAACCTCAAGCCCGTCGCGGGATCGGTGAAGGACGCGACGCTTCAGCTTGAAGACGCCGCGTTCGATCTCGGCCGATACCTCGACAAGCTGGACGTCGACCCGGCCGAGCTGGCCGAGGTAAACGACCGGCTGAACACGGTCCATCGCGTGCTGAACAAGTACGGCGACCCGGTCGCGACCTGCCTGGACTACCGCGCCGAGATCGGACAAAAGATCACCGAGCTTGAGCGCGCAACGGACGACCAATCGGTCCTGACGCGCGAGATCGAACCACTGACGCGAGACCTCAAGCGCCTCGGCGACGACCTGAGCCTCAAGCGCCGCGCGGCGGCCGCGAAGCTCTCGCCGCTGATCGAAAAGCAGCTCGCGGAACTTGGGATGGAGAAGGCGAAGTTCACCGTGCAGGTGACCGACGTGCCGGCGGCCGCGGGAGCCGGATCAAACGGGGAGCGCGTCGCCGCCGATCTGCACGCGACGCCGAGCGGCTTCGACGTCGTCGAATTCGTCGCGCAGACGAACCCCGGGCTCACCCCGCAACCCCTGCGGAAGATCGCGTCCGGCGGCGAGCTCTCGCGGATCATGCTGGCCCTGAAGGGCGTACTCGCGCAAGGCGACCGCGTCTCGGTCCTGGTCTTCGATGAAATCGACGCCAACGTTGGCGGCCGGCTCGGGTCGGTCATCGGCAACAAGCTGCGCAGCCTGGCGACGCACCACCAGGTGCTGTGCATCACCCACCTGCCGCAGATCGCCAGCTACGCCGATCGGCACCTGACCGTCCGAAAGGACGTGACCGGCAAAGAAACCCGCACGACGGTGCGTGTGATGGACGGCGAGGAGCGCGTCCAGGAACTCTCCGAAATGATCGGCGGGCAACGCGTGACCGAAACGACCCGTGCGCAGGCCAAGGAACTCCTCGACGCGGCGCGGGCGGAGTTCGCCTCTTCAACGACCGCCGCCCCACCCAAGTCACCTCGCGCGGGTCGAACCTCCAAGACCGTAAAGACCTAGCCGCGCTTGACGTAGGGTGTGCTTCAGCACACCAAAGCGCTTTGGCGGTGTGCTGAAGCCCACCCTACAAATCGCGCGCCGCTACGGTTCACCCGCCGCTGATGAAGTCGATGTCCGTGGCGACTTTCCAGCACATTGGGATCCTAAGCTTAGAATTCCACGTGGACAAGTTGTCGCG
>JADMIO011216377.1_pt1 | contig 21497 bp, 12 predicted proteins | sample 8958161 | NCBI WGS metagenome assembly JADMIO01 (sample SAMN16585339, study PRJNA669376) | soil metagenome | isolation source: Crop rotation soil | place: USA: Cullars Rotation, Alabama | collected 2011
GCGACAACTTGTCCACGTGGAATTCTAAGCTTAGGATCCCAATGTGCTGGAAAGCCGCTGTTCAAGCTCGTCGGCGCGGAGCTCGGCGACGTGCAGGCGCTCGTGCGGGCGGACGGTCTCGATGCGGCGTTAGGCCGCCTGTACGATGCGGGCATGTACGTCACGCTCGATGAGGTGAAGGGTCGTCGCCCGATCGAGCGCAAGGGGCTGTCGGTGCCGGTCGCTGCCGGTGCGTTCGACAATCCGCTCATGACGGGCCACTACCAGGCCATGAGCAGCGGCTCGCGTGGGCCGCGCACGCGCGTGAACATCGACCTCGCGCTCCTGGAGCACGAGGCGGCGTACGTGCACGAGTACCTCACGGGCTTCGATCTCTGGCGGCGGCCGTATGCCGTCTGGCGTCCGGTGCCGCCCGTGGTCACTGCCGTGAAGTGGATCCTGCGACTGGAGAAGCTCGGCAAGCCACTGGACCGATGGTTCTCGCAGACGCGGCTCGCCGCCCGCGACGGTCACTGGAAGTTCGCGATCTTCACACGGACGACGGTGGCGCAGGGACGCGCGTTAGGCCACGCGTTCCCGTCGCCACAGTACGTGCCCACCAATGACCCCGAGCCCGTCGCGGAATGGCTCGCGGGGATGTCGCGGCGCCGAACGCCAGCCGTGCTCGACACCATGGTGAGCTCCGCGGTGCGCGTGTGCAGCTACGCGAAAGAACAGGGCTTCGACATCTCGGGCACACTATTCCGCCTGGGCGGCGAGCCGCTCACCGATGCGAAGGCACAGCTCATCGCGGACGTCGGCTGCCGGTCGATCTGCTTCTACTCCATCACGGAGATGAGCTTCGTCGGAGCGCCGTGCGGCGAGTCGGATGCGCCCGACGACGTCCACCTCCTCACCGACAAGGTCGCCGCGATTCTTCGACCGAAGTCCGTGGGCGCGTCGTCCGTGAACGCGCTGATCTACACGACGCTGCTCCCGAGCTCGCCCAAGTTGCTGATCAACGTCGAGAGCGGCGACTACGCGACGCTCACGCTGCGAAGCTGCGGCTGCCCCATGGGCCGGCTCGGCTTCCACACGCACCTCAAGCAGATCAGGAGCTACGAGAAGCTCACGAGCGAAGGCGTGACGTTCCTCGGGACGGAGCTGCTCCGGCTCATCGAGGAGGTGCTGCCGGCAACGTTCGGCGGCGCGCCCACCGACTACCAGCTCGTCGAGACCGAAGAGCACGGCATCTCGCGCATCCACATCGTCGCCAGTCCGTCGTTAGGCGTGCTCGACGAGGGCGCGGTCGTGGAGCTCGTGCTGGACACGCTGCGGCGATATCCCGGTGGAGCGGCCATGACCGAGCATTGGCGTCAGGGCGAGACCCTCATGGTCGTTCGGCGGGAACCGTACCAGACGGCGTCGGCCAAGATCCTTCCGTTGTATCTGCAAGGCGTTACATCCGAATCGAACGAAAGCCGTTCAGCAAGGACGAAAGAAAGTGCCCGAACGAACTAGTCCCGCCGTTGGCATCGAAGTCCGCAAGCTGCTCGAGCGTGCCGCGCAGCTCGCGCGCGTGGAGCACACCGAGCACGTCGAAGAGGCAGACACGCGAAGGAAGCTCAATGCGCACGGCATCGACGACGCCGAGATCGCACGCCAGCTCGGCACGCTCAAATGGAACTCCGCGCCTAACGTCACGGCGCCCATCACCACGTATTCGTACTTGCACGGCCTGCAGCATCTCGACGCCATCCACGCCAGCACGCCGTCGCTGAGTCACCCCGCGAACGCGATCCTGGCGCTGTTCCGCAGCGCGGACATCTGTCTGCACACCACCGGCGTGCTGTCGGCGCGCATGCTCGCCAACCTGCAGGCAGGACGAACGAGCGAGGCTCTCTCGAACGCGCGGTGGCGCAGCGGATTCCAGCAGTTGGTCTACAAGCTCTCGCTGCTCGCCGTGGAGATGAATCCGGGTGGCGTTGCCGGGTCGCCGCTCGATATCCGGCAGTCGCAGATCTTCCAGGCGCACGACGCCGCTGCCCGGCGTCTCCGCGAGTGGCTGAGCACGGAATGGCGCGAGAACGACGCCGACGTCTTCGGAAAGGACATCGACGACCCGAAGCGAAACGTCTTCTTCAACGAGTTCGTGAACACCGGGGACGAGCGCGTCTGGACGTCGATGCTTTCACGAGTGGAAGTGCCGGGCGTATTCAAACAGGAAGGGGAGGATGACGCCGCGTTCCACGCGCGTCTCGTCTGCAGTGATGAGATCGTCCGGATGGCGAAGTCCATGGAAACGGAGGCCGAGACGGACCTGCTGCCGTTCCGCGTGATCCACCAGGTGACGGAAGTCATCGCGAGCGTGGTGAACGCGCAGGCGTGCGAGGCCGCAGCGCAGCTGTTGACGGCCCCCGCCTGGCGCCTCGACTCCGCGCTACGCGGACTGATCCTCGGCAACAGGCTCCTCTCGGTCGCGGACGACAGCATCAAGCTGATGATGCGGACGCTCACGCCGCACGGATACAGCGGCGTGCGATCGAACCTCGGCATGGTGCGCGGCACGTCGTCCCGGATGCTTCGCAAGACGCTGTTCAATCAGACGTATCCGCTGCTCGTCAGGTCGTTCAAGCTGCGCGTCACGTCATGGGACCTCGATGGCGCCGATGACGACGACACGGTGCACGCGCGCGCGGTGTCGGTGCTCAACGGTGAGGTCAACGAGCCAGCGCTCGGGCCGATCCTGCAGCAGCTGGTCGTGATGCACCAGCACGTCCGGACGTGGCGCGACAATCACATCCAGCTGCCAAAGACGCATCTGGGCGTAAGCGAGGATCCCGAGCGTCCGACGGTGTCGCTCTCGGGCTCGGACAGCGCGGTCGACATCGCGCACGAGCTTCGCAAGACTCACACGACCGATCCGATCGTGCCGCTGTATCGCGCCATGCTCGGCACCGAACCACCGGCGTTACACGAGATCTTGACCGAGGGCGAGTTCGACGAGCATGTCGCACACGCGACGGCGCGTGCAGTCTTCGGCGTGTATGAGGACGTGCAGGACCGATTTGCGCGCCGCTGCCCAATGAGGGGAGTGTCATCCTGACGGGATGTCGGGAGTGACATCCAGTGGACTCGGAGCGCGAGCAGCACGTTCCGGGGTCGTCGTCGCGACCGGCCGCGTGGTGCAGGGGATCGTCAGTCTCGCGTCCGTCGCCGTGCTTGCCAGGCTCCTCACGCCGTCCGATTTCGGCGTGCTCGCGATGGTGCTTCCCGTCGCGTTGATCGCGGACATGACGATCAACGCCGGACTGCACGTCGCGGTGATGCACGAAGAGCGGCTCGACGACGTGCAGGTGAGCCGCCTGTTCTGGATCGGGCAGCGCTTCAACCTCGTGTTGTTAGGTGCGATGGCGCTGATGGCGCCGGTGCTGGCGCGCTTCTACCACGAGCCGCGCGTTACCGCTGTCGCGCTCATCTGGACGCTCGCGCTCGCGATGCACGGCCTTGGCGCGTTTCCGGAGGCGGTGCTCAAGCGCCACATCCAGTTCGGACGGCTGACGGCGATCGACGTCGGTGCGACGATCGTCTCCGTCGCGGTCGCGATTACCGCCGCCACGTTAGGCTGGCGAAGCGTCACGCTGGTGCTGCAGGTCGTCACGCTCAACGCCGTACGCTGCATCGGCGCATTCCTCGCCGCGCAGTGGCTGCCGCACCGTCCACGCGGATCGCGCGAGCGGGACCCGGAGATCGACCGGCTCGTCCGGTATGGCGCGAACTTCGGCGGCTCGCGCGCCGTGTACTGGCTGGGCCGCCAGGTCGACCGGATGGTCGTCGGCTACGCATCCGGCGCCGCGGTGCTCGGGCTCTACGACAGCGCGCGTCGTTGGTCGTGGTATCCCTTTCAGGAGCTCTTCCTCGCGCTCACGGACGTCGTCGTCGCGTCATTGAGCCGAGCGCGACACGATGCCGCGCGGTTTCGTGAGTACTGTCGGCGAGGGTTCACCGCCTTTCTCGCGCTGCCAATGCCGGCCATCGCATTCGTCGGCCTCGAGGCCGAGCTCGTGGTGACCGTCCTGCTCGGCGATCGCTGGCTCGCGGCGGTGCCGATGGTGCGCATCATGTGCGGTGCGGCGTTCGTGGACAGTATCGGCCGCCTGACGGGCTGGTTGTTCGCCGCCGAGGGCAACACGAAGCAGCAGCTGCGGTGGAGTGTGGTGAGCAGTAGCGTCACAGTCGTGGCGGTGTTGAGTGCCGCGTCCTTCGGAGCCGTCGCGGTGACGTGGGTGTTCGCGGCCACGACGGCGCTGCTGGCGATTCCGGGCGTCGTGTACTGTCTTCGGACGTCGGGACTGCGTGGCCGCGATTTCGCGGCCGGGGTGTGGCGTCCGGCGGTGGCCGCGGTCGCGGCCGGGCTGGCATGGCTCGCGCTCCGTGTCTGGCTGCCAGCGCCTAACGTGATGCTCGTCCGGCTCGCCGTGAGCGCCGTGGCGTTTCTCAGTCTCTACGCGCTGGCGTGGCTGGTGCTGCCTGGTGGTCGCGCCGCGACTCGTGAGGCGCGTGAGTTGCTGACTGCGATTCATCGTCCCAACCCCCGTCGTCATTCCGAGCCGGCAGGCGAGGAATCCTCATCATCCCGGTCGAGGGTCTTGCGTCGGGACGGTGAAGATCCCTCGCTCCGCTCGGGATGACGCCGTGTCATTCCGAGCCGGCAGGCGAGGAATCTTCATCGTCCCGACCGAGCGACGCGTCAGGTTTTGCACCAGAATGCCGGCTCGCTAATCCGTGCGTAGCGTGTCCATCGGGTCGATGCGCACCGCTCGGCGCATCGGTACGACCGACGCGACGAGCGCGACGGCGCTCAGCAGCAGCACCGCGATGGCGAAGGACGCGGGATCCGTCGGACTCGTCTCGAACAGAAACGATCCCAGCCCTCGCGTCGCCAGATACGCTCCGGCGACGCCGAGGCCGCAGCCTAGCGCCACGAGACGCGCGCTGCCGCCGAGGATCAGCTGCGCGACGGCACCGCCATCCGCGCCCAGCGCCATGCGGAGACCGATCTCGCGCGAGCGCTGCGCGACGCCGTAGGCGATGACGCCGTACAGGCCTAACGCCGACAGCCCGAGTGCGATCGCCGCGAACACGCTGAAAAGCAGCAGCGCGAACCGGGGCCGAGCCAGCACGATCGAGTCGAGCATCGGATCGGCCCAGACGACGCGGTCGATCTTCCCGGGGATGCCGGCCGCCCGAAGCGTCTGCTCGAGCGCCGTTTCGGGCACACGGGCATCTCGGCTATTCATCCGCAGCACGACCGTATTCACCGCTTCGTCTGCCGCACTGACCGGGCGATACATCTGCACCGTGTAGAAGTCACCGGTCTTCCCTGGCAGTCGAACGTCTGCCGTCAGGCCGACGACGGTCGCCCACTTCGCGTCTCGGCCCTCGCCGATGAGCAGCCTCGCTCCGATGGCCGATCTGTCTGGCCAGAGCCGGCGTGCGAGGGCGCGGTTCACGATGAGCTCGTTCGCCTCCGGAGACGTGCCGGCGCTCCCGAACGTGCGTCCCTCCACCAGCGGGAGGCCCACGACGCGAAAGTAGTCCGGGCTGACGTAGTCCATCATGCAGATCTGCATGTCGATCGAGCGGGGTCCGCTGGGCGTCTCGATGGCGAACGGGCCCTCGCCGACGTTGTTCTGCGGCACGTTGCCTAACGCCGCAGTCCGCACACCGGGAATGCCGGCGAGCGCGCGCAGCAGAGATTGCTCGGCGCTCACGCGATCGGCCCGCGCGGGCTGCCGCGTAGGCCTGACCGACACGGACGCCAGCCCCGCCGGATCGTATCCCACCGGCGTGCGCTGGAGCGCGACGAACGATCGCATCAACAGTCCACCGGACACGAGGAAGATCAGCGACAGCGCGAGCTCCGCGATGACGAGACCGCTCCGGACGCGTCGCGCCGAGCTGCTGCCGATCGCGCTCTGCGCGCCGATGCGAAGCGCGTCGCCCATCGAGCGGCCGGCCGACAGCAAGGCAGGGCCGACGCCGAACAGCAGTCCCGTCGCCACGGACACCCCAGCCGTCCAGAGCAGCACCGTCGAGTCGAGATGATCCGGGATACGGATGCCATCCGACAGCGATCCCGGAAGGAGCCCGGTGATCGCGCGCAGTCCCTGCCAGCCGACGAGCAGACCGAGGCCGCCGCCGAGCACGGCCAGCGTTAGGCTCTCGATGAGGAGCTGCCGAGCCAGGCGCAGCCGTCCCGCACCCAACGCTCGGCGCACCGCGAGCTCGCGCCGCCGAGTCCAGGCGCGCATCAGCAGGAGATTCGCGATGTTCGCGCAGGCGATGACCAGCAGTCCGCCGACCGCGACGAACATGAGCTCGATCGCGAGTCGCTGCTGCGGGTCCACGAGGTCCTGAGCGCGCCGTGCGATCGCGCGTGAGGACTTCGCCCACAGCGTGTCGGTGGCCACCTCGCGCATGATCGCATCGAGCTCGCGGCTTGCCATTGCCGGCGTCACACCGGGCCGCAGGCGCGCGAGCACCTCGCTGCCGCCATGCGTCGAATCGCGGCTCAGCGGCATCCAGACGTCGGCCTTGCCGAAGTACGCCGTTGGAATCTCCACGTGGCTCTCGGTGATCCCGACGATCGTATGCCGAATACCGTCGACCATGAGGCTCTTTCCGAGGACGTCTGCCTGGCCACCATAACGAGTCTGCCAGAACGTGTAGCCGATCATCGCCACCGGCAGCGCACCCGGTTTGCCATCGTCAGCCGTGAAGCCTCGGCCTAATGCGGGCGGCGTGCGCAGCAGCGTGAGGAACGACGGCGTGACGAACGCTCCGCGCACGTGTGGGCCGGTCGAATCCGCGCCGACGCTGACCATCGGCGTCCCGGCGACGACGACGTCCTGCACGGTGCGCGACCTGGCGGCCCACGCGCGAATGACCTCGCCGGACGTGTACAGTCGGAGGTTCGGATCCGACGCCGGCGGCGTGTCCAGGCGCACGATGCGGTTCGCGTCCGGGTAGGGCAGTGGCGCGAGCAGCACGCTGTGCATGACCGTGAAGATGGCCGTGTTCGCGCCGATGCAGATCGCGAGTGTCAGCACTGCCACCGTCGTGAACACTGGCGAGCGTCGCAGCCCACGCCACGCGTAGCGCACATCCTTGAGCACCGCCTCGAGCGCCGTCGAGAGCCACACGCCACGCGCTTCCTCTCGCATGTACGTCTCGTTTCCCATCGCCCGATGAGCGGCGCGTCGCGCTTCATCGGCCGAGAGTCCCTGTCGCTCGAGATCACGCGCGAGTAGGTCGCGATGCATCTCGAGCTCCTCGCGCAGATCGTCCTGGTGAGTGTGAAAGCGCCACCAGTATGCCAGGCGGCGAGCGAGTCGTGTCACACTCGTCAGGATGCTCATGCGAAGCGCAGCACCGCGTGAATCGCCCCGATCATCCGCTCGAACTCATCCTGCTCGGCCACCAGGCGCTTCTTGCCGGCGGCGGTGAGCGTGTAGAACCGCGCGCGGCGATTGTTCTCGGACGTCCCCCACTCGGCGCGGACGTAGCCGTCGAGCAGCAGGCGCTGGAGTGCCGGGTAGAGCGAGCTCTCGCCGACCTGCAGCACGTCGCCTGACACCTCGCGAAGCCGTTGCGCGATGCCGTAGCCGTGCATCGTGTCGCTTCGCAGCGCACGCAGAATGAGCAGGTCGAGTGTGCCGGGCAGCAGCTCGGCGTTGCGGCCGGATCGGGTCACGCGCTGTTCCCATCGATAGACGATGGGAGAGTGCCATGGCGGCGCGCGGGTGTCAAGCCCACGCGACGCGCAGCGCGAGCGTGACGCAGCCTTGACTCGCCGATGGGCAGCGTGCCCATTCCTGCGACTCGATTCCACAACTCGAACATCCGATGAGCCGGTGACACTGCGTTCGACGGGAAAGACATGACGACGCAACCGGCTCAACGCCCAGTGATCGTGCTGGCGTTCGCGAACGATCGCGACGACCATGCGCGCTACCTCCGCAACCTGGCGCTGGAAGCGAGCACGCTGCAGAGCGTGCTGGAGAGCGACGGGTCGCACGAGCGCTGGGAAGTCGTCGTGCGCCAGAACGCGACGCTCGAACGGATTCTCGACGTCTTCCAGGATCCGCGCTACCGCGGCCGCATCGTCGTCTTCCATTTCGGCGGACACGCCGGCAGCAACGCGCTGCAGCTCGAGTCGACCGAAGGAACTGCCGTGAGCGCGGATGCGAGCGTCTTCGTGACGTTCCTGCGCAGCCAGCACGAGTTGCGACTCGTCTTTCTGAATGGCTGCTCGACGCAGGGGCAGGTGAATCGGCTGTTGGCCGCGGGTGTGCCGTCGGTCATCGCGACATCGAGCCTCATCGACGATCACGTCGCCACTCGATTCGCCTCGCGGTTCTACAAAGGGCTCGCGGGTGGGGCGGGATTGCGCGTGGCGTTCGAGGAGGCGGTGTCGTCCCAGCAGCCGGCCCCCGGCGCGGGCCTGCGTGACATCCACCGCAAGGGCGTCGATCTGGCGGACGCTCGCTGGCCGTGGGAGTTGCATCTGCGCGACGGAGCCGCCGCGCTCTCCGCGTGGACGCTCGCCGAATCTGCGGGTGAGCCACTGCTTGGCCTGCCGCCGCTGCCGCCGACCGACCTTCCCCCAAAACCGTACCGGCATCTCAACTGGTTTGGTCGAGAGCACGCACCGCTGTTCTTCGGCCGAGGGCGCGAGATCAGGGATCTGTTCGAATGCCTGACGAGTGCGCACACCGCCCCGATCACGCTGCTCTATGGCCAGTCGGGAGTCGGTAAGTCGTCGCTGCTCGCAGCGGGCCTGCTTCCGCGGCTCGCCTCGATCGCGACGACGCGTTATGTGCGCCGCGATCGCGATGCGCGGCTTTCACTCGCGCTGCGCCAGGCGATCGGTCTCGAAGGCCCCGAACCATTGCGTGACGGCTGGGCTGCCGTAGAGCGGGCCGACGGTCGTCCCCTGATCGTTCTACTCGATCAGGTCGAGGAGGTGTTCACTCGCCCGCACGCCGACGACCCGAACGAGCTGGATGACTTCCTCATCGACCTGAGCGAGCTGTTTCTCGATCGCAGTCGTCGCCCGGCCGGCAAGCTGCTGCTCGGCTTCCGCAAGGAATGGCTCGCCGACATCGAGGACAGGATCGACCGGCTCACTCTCCCGCACGGAAAGGTCTTCGTCAATCATCTCGACGCGGACGGCATCGCCGAGGCCGTTGCGGGACCGGCGCGACAGGATGCGCTTCGCCGTCACTACCGCCTAACGATCGAGGACGGGCTCCCGGAGCGCATCGCGACCGACCTGCTCGAGGATCGCGGGAGCCCGATCGCGCCGGCGCTGCAACTGCTCCTGTCGAAGCTCTGGGATCGTGCCGTGGCGGCATCGCCCGAATCGCCGCGCTTCGACGCCGCGCTGTACGCGCGTCTCAAGCGCGAGGGCGTACTGCTGGACGACTTCGTCGAGCAGCAGCTGGCGGCGCTCGACGCGTGGCGGCCGGAGCTGTCGCGCGTCGGCCTGTTTCTGGACTTCCTCGCGCATCACGCGACGGAGATTGGCTCCGCGCGCCCGTGTTCGCGCTCCGATCTCGAGGACGACTATCGTCACCACGGTGACCTGTTACCCGAGATCGTCGCGCGATGCCGAGACCTGCTGTTGCTCGTGGACGCCGTCGCCATCGACGGAGCGGCTGGCGCCGAAGGCATGACTCGTCTCGTTCACGACGCGGTGGCGCAGCTCGTCCGGCGGCGCTTCGAGCAGTCGGACCGGCCCGGCCAGCAGGCGCGTCGCCTGCTCGAGCGTCGGGCGCGTGCGTGGGCGGACGGCGCGACCGGCGAGACCCTCGACGAGGACGAGCTGGCGTTGACGGAGGCGGGTTCGTTAGGCATGCGTCGCTGGACGGCGGCCGAGACGCGACTGATCGAGGCCAGCCGAGCGGAGCGGGAAGTCGGCTTGCAGCGGCGACGCGCCTCGGCCGTGGTCCGCGCGTTGTTAGGTGCCAGGGAGGCGCAGGACGATCCGCTGATCGCGGCGCTGCTGGTGGCGGAGCTTGCCGATCTGCCGGAACCGGAGGACGACATTCGCCCGGCCATTCGCACCATCGAGCGCGCGTTCCCATGCGCGGTCCTCGATGCCCACGCTCGGCGCATCAACAGTGTGGCGTTCAGTCCGGACGGGACGCTGCTCGCAACGGGCTCCGACGACGGGACGGCGCGCATCTGGACGCTGGCCACACCGGGATCGTTCGTCGAGCTCACGGACCACGCCGATGCCGTCACGTGTGTGGCATTCAGCCCGGACGGCCGGCGTCTGGCGACAGCGTCTGCCGACGGGACGGCGCTGATTCATTCGGTCGATCGACACGGTCCGGTGCAGGCGTTGTTCGGCCATGCCGGGTTCGTGCTCTCGTGCGCGTTCAGTCCCGATGGTCGTCGAGTCGTGACGACGTCCACCGATTGCACCGCCCGGGTGTGGACGCTCGATGACTCGGAGCCACCGCGCGTGTTCGAGGGTCGCGGTGGTCCACTCAGGTCAGTGACGTTCAACGCCGCCAGCGACGCGCTCTTGACGATCGGGTCGGGTGATGGGCTGGTGCGGAGTCTCGATTCACCAGGCGCTGTCAGCATCCCATCTGATGGGCACGTTGTCGGCGCTGCCTTCCTTCCCGACGGCAATGTGGTCTGGATGGACGGGGGCGGTGAGGTGCACCTGTCCGAGTTTTCCGGGCATTCGCGAGGACAGAGCCGGCCTCTCGCGGATGGCGTACCCGCGAGTGCCTTCGGCGCCGGACATGGTCCGGTCCTCTGCGCATCGCCGTCGAGCGCACGCATCGCGTTCAGCAACGCCGTCGACGCGTTGACCGTGCTCGACGTGCTGCCTAACGATGCGATCCAGCCGGCCCCGGTCATCCTTCGCGCGCCGGGCTCGCAGATCGTGTTCGCCGAGTTCGATCGGCAAGGGTCGAAGGTGTTCGCGCGATGCGCGGACGGTACTGCCCGATTCTGGCTCCCCTCAGATTCCGGCCCGGTCGAGCGCGTGCTGACCCACGCCGTGTCGCCGATTCAGGCCGCGGCATTCTCGCCGGATGGAAGTCAGGTCGCGACCGCCGCCGCCGACGGAACAGTGCGCCTCTGGACTACCGCGTGGTTCGGCCACGCTCGAGCACTTCCGCTCCCGGGCCACTTCGTGACGTCACTCGATTCGTGGAGCGACGACGCGATCATCGCGCAGACACATCCGTGGGTGAGGAATCCCGGGAGCGCTCCAGTGGAAACGCTGCGGGTTCCCATTGACGATGGCGCGCCGACGCTGATTCGTCGCCGATTCACGGGAATGGAGCGGTCTCCTGACTCGACGCGCCTTCTCGTGTGCCACGGCCGAGAGCTCGTGGTGGTGAGCTGCGACGCGTCCGTGCCGCCTTTCACGATCGCGGGTAACCTCGGAGAGGTGACGGCGCGGCAGTTCACGCCGGATGGCTCGTACGTGCTCGTCCACACGTCCGACGCAACGCTGCAGGCATGGAATCTCTCGACGGCCGAATGCGAGTGGAAACGGCGAGGAATAGCGTCGGCGAAATGCAGCCCCGACGGAGCCTTCGTGCTGACCATCGGTGTCGATGGAATGGCGCGACTGCTCGCGATGGCGGATGGCGACGGTGTGTGGAGCGAACGGGATGTCGCAGCCGCGGAGTTCATCCCGCCGACGTTAGGCGTTCCCTCGTACCTCCGACTGGAGCGTCGCGATCGCTCGATGCTGCTTCGGTCCACGCGCCCGGCCGATCCCATCGTTCGTTTCGACGGCGACGCCTCCTCCGGAGCGAACGAGGCAACCATCTGGATGCTGGCCAAGCAGCGTTGCGTCGTGCATCTCCCGGCAATGGGTGGCGTGCTGTCCATCTGCTCGCTCGACGGTCCGGACCAGCGGCATGTGCTCACTGCCGACGCGAGCCTGGTCGATGTGCGCGACGGTGGAGACACCGTGCTTGCGCACCTGCGTAACGGCGACGTGCAAGCCTGGAGCACGGCGCAGTGGCAGACGCAGCCGCCCGGTGAAGGTCGGTTGATTGCGACCGGCGTCGCGCGAGTCGATAGCACGCCCGATCGCTCGCGCGTGGTCATTCACCTGGACGACGGTGTGCTGGCGCTGCTCGACCGAAATCTCACTGCGGTCGAGCGCACGCTGTTCACAGCATCGGAGTGGTCCTGGAGCCCGTCAGGGACGTCGATCGCGGGATGGCTGGCCGAGGAGGCAACACCGGATGACGTGCAACCGGCTCGATATTCGCTGTCGACACCGCTGTCGCCGTCCACCCTCCGTGTGGCCCACATCGACAGCCCGGAAGAGCCGATCGTGCTCGGACGCGTATCTGACTGGCGGTCACCGGCATTGAGCGCCGAGCGGCCCCTGATCATGACCGATGTCCGCTGGCTGGATGATTGGCACATCGCGGCGACGATCGACGACATCGGCGATCCCCGGGTGGACGAGCTGGCCGTTTGGGATGTTCGAGCAGCCGAGCAGGTGACTGGCGGCCCTCCGACCGTCGCGCCACGACGGTTCGGCGGCGGCAAGCGAGGCGTTAGGCAGGCCATCTTTCACCCGCAGGACCGGTTCTGGCTGTACGCCGACGACTACGCGGCCAGCGTGCGCTGCGAGTCGCTGACTCGGCACGCGAACGGCCAGGTGGTCAGCCAGCCCATCGACGGTGTCAGGTTCAACTGGCCTGTGGACATCCGCCGCTCCGCCTTCGGTGACGGCAACCAGCTGGCAGTGATCCACGTCGGCGACGACACGTTCTGCATTGGCGTCGAAGGTCTCGGGCCCGCGCGAACGTCCAAAATCGTGGCGTACGGGTCGGGGAGTGTCGAGCACATTGCCTTCAGCCCCGATGGACAGGCGCTCGATATCGACTTTTCGCGCGGCCAGGTCATGCACGTCGCACTGGATCGCCCGGCGATGTTCGTTCCTGCTCGCGCGGTCGAACACTTCGTGCTGCCCACCGGCCACGGCGTCCTGACCGCGCTGACGAGTGACGGTGGCGCGCTCATCTGGGCGGACGACATGACCGCACCGGCTCGACTCAGTGTCGCGGGTCGGAGAATCGGGGTCGAGCTCGGGACGTACAGCGGACTCAGCGCGACCATCACAATCGATTCGCGCACGATCACCGCGACGCTCGATGACGGGTCGGTCGTTCGCTGGGAGACCGACAGCTCGGGCGACGTTAGGCATTTGCCGGCTGCGCCGACTCCGTCCGTCGACATCGCGACCGACGACGGCGTCGCCGTACCGCTCGCACAGATGCTCACGCCACAATTGCGGATCTGGGACCACGCGAGCCCCGATGGACGGTTCAAGATCAGGTACGGCGACATCTTGGCGCAGCTGGTACGCAGCGACGACACGGCCCCGCCGTTTCCGCTCGAGTCGGCGTCCGAAACCCCCCGTGGATTCGACTTCAGCGCCGACAGCCAATGGCTCGTCGCGGAGGTCGAGGAGCCCGAGGATCGATACGCATTCGGCCTGCGAATCTGGAACACGGAGGATCCCGCGTCGTCCCGGCTCCTGCCTAACGTAGTGCTGGTGAGGGTGCAGGGGAATTTCCTCCACATCCGCAGGCGGCAAACTGACGTCACCGAGGTCATCCCGTTCAGCGGCGCGGATGAGCCGCTGGTCGTTCCGCGAGACGCCATCGCGATCGGCCCCGGGATGGTCATGTATCTTGGCGCCGAGCGATCACGCCGCGGCATCCATCTGGTTCCGGTGGATCGCGCGCACGAGTCGACCGTGCTCCTGCCACCCACGTCGAGCGTCGAAGCGGCTCGGCATCGCGGCGACCTCGTGGTCGGGGTCGCGAATGGGGAGCTCTACGTGTGGGACCTGCTCTGGAAGCGGATAGGCGCCCGCATTCGCGCGGCGACGACCGCCACCCTCAGCCCCGAGCAGCGACGGCGCCTCCTCGGCGATCGTTAGGCGTGCCGCCGGCCCCGATCCGCCGGGAACGCCGCGGCGGACCGCCGCCTAACGATCGCCGAGGTACCAGAACGGGTTCTCCCAGACGCCGTTGGTCAGCACGAAGACCTCCGACGCTCGGCCGCTGACCGTCGTGCGCCGGCCCTGGTCCTCCAGATCCATGGTGTACGTCGAGAGCACCGAGACCACGTTGCCGTTGCGGTGCATTCGCGTGTCGGCGAATCGCAGCCCGACGAGCCGGCGGCCCGCGGCGTAGGACTGTCGCGCGCCGGCGAGGATTTCCTCACGCGTTTCCCACCCGTTGCCGCCGCCCGCGGTCGACGACCGGGGAAGCAATCGTAGGAGCGCGGCGGTGTCGTTCGCAAACCAGGCGCGCCAGATCGCGTCGCGCGCCGCGAGTACGGCCGTGCGCGTGGCGGCATCGATCGTATCGGGCGACTGCGCCGCGTTGGGTACGGTGCGCTGCCCGGCGAGTCGCACCGGCGTCGCGGCGACCGCGACCGCGGCGGTCACGAGCAGAACGCGTCGAGGAGACATGGGTCGCTGCTGCGGGTTGGAGACACCGACAATCTTTGGCCGAAGCGGCCGGCGTTCAACGACGCGTCAGCGAGCGGGCCGCGATACCGCCCAACGGCGGCTCGCGTGCAGCGAGACCGTTCGCTGCACGGCCTTGTTGTCATTCCGAGCGGAGCCCCGCACGCGCTTCCTCCTGTTGTCATTCCGAGCGGAGCGCCGCAGGCGCGGAGTCGAGGAATCTTCATCATCCCGATCGACCCCGTCCGCCGGGACGGTGCAGATCCCTCGCTCCGCTCGGGATGACAACAGAAGCGGGGACGGTGAAGATCCCTCGCTCCGCTCGGGATGACAACAGAAGCCGAGACGGTGAAGATCCCTCGCTCCGCTCGGGATGACAACAGAAGCCGTGAACTTCGCGCTCGACAATCACGTCCGCGTGGAGTCACTCGACCTGGACGAGATCGGCGTCGCGAGGCGAGCCAGGCGTTAGGTGTCGATGTTGCAAGGGGCATGGGCATCATGACAGCGCGGTTGAATTTGCCTCCATGCCCAAGAATCCAAGCAGCCGCGTGTACATCGGCATCAGCGGCTACGACTACAAGCCGTGGCGCGACCGCTTCTACCCGCCCGGGCTACCCGCCCGGCGGTGGCTCGAGTACGCGAGCCGGCAGTTCGACAGCATCGAGCTGAACGGCACGTTCTACAGCCTGAAGTCGCCTGCCGTCTTCGAGCGATGGGTCGCCGAGACTCCTGACGAGTTCGTGCTCGCGGTGAAGGGAGGGCGCTTCATCACCCACAACCTCAAGCTCCGAAACGCCGAAGCATCGCTCGGCAACTTCTTCGCGAGCGGCGTCCTCGCCCTGGGCCAGAAGACCGGCCCGTTTCTCTGGCAGTTACCCGCGACGTACCGCTTCGACGCCGAGCGTCTCGACACGTTCATGCGGCTCCTGCCGCGCACATCGGGCGAGGCAGAAGCCGTCGCCCGCGGGCACGATCACCGGCTGCGGCGTGGTGCCCTCGTCGACGCCGCCGCCAGCGTCGCCTACCGTCACGCGTTCGAGGTGCGGCATCCGACGTACTTTCACGAGGAGTTCTTCAGCCTGCTGCGCGCTCACGGGTGCGCGTTCGTCATCGCGGACACCGCCGGCAAGTTTCCGTACGCCGAAGAGGTCACGGCCGACTTCGTATACGTTAGGCTCCACGGCTCCCGGGAGCTGTACGCGAGCGGCTACACGGACGACGAGCTGGACGCCTGGGCGGCCCGGGTCATGGCATGGCGAGGTGGCGCACGCGCGGTGCGACGGGACGTCTACGTCTACTTCGACAACGACGCCAAGGTCCACGCCCCCTTCGACGCCCGTCGGTTGCGCGAGCGCGTGGACGCGTCCGGCGGATAACAGCGAACTGTCCGACCTGGAGCCCGGAGGTCGCGCCCGGATCGACGGCGTGTATACTCTGGTGTACCAAACTGGTCGCCCACTCTTCCAACTGACGCCGATGCCCCGTCGCGCCATTGTCCTGAGCTGTCTCGCTCTCGCCGCCTGCGGCCGCCAACCATCGTCCGGGGCGCCGCGCCCGCAGGCCGAGTTCGACGTTGTCCTCGAGAACGGGCGCGTGATCGACGGCACCGGCGCCGCCTGGTTCCTCGGCGACGTCGCCATCGCCGGCGACCGCATCGCGCGCGTCGGTGCAGCCGGCTCGCTCAAGCGCTTTCCGGCCAAGCAGCGCATCGACGTGAGGGGGCTCGTCGTCTCGCCCGGCTTCATCGACATCCAGAGCGGCACCGGTTTCCTCGGCGACAGCCGGTCGGTCAGCAAGGTGACCCAGGGCATCACCACCGAGATCCTCGGCGAAGGTGGCACGCCCGCGCCGACGAACGAGAAGACCGCCGCCGGTGGTCAGTTCGCGCTCGGCGCCGGCGCACAGGCCAACGGCGCGTACCCCGGCCCGCACGGCTTCAAGGCCTGGCTCGACGCGATGCAGGCACACGGCACATCGCCTAACGTCGGATCGTTCATCGGCGCCGCGACGGTGCGCGTGTATGCGAAAGGGCAGGCGATCGGCAAACCGAACGCGGCCGAGCTGGACACGATGCGCGCCGTGGTGCGCCGAGCGATGGAGGATGGCGCGTTCGGGATCGGGTCGGCGCTGATCTATCCGCCAGGCAACTACGCGAGCACCGAAGAGCTTACCGAGATGGCGAAGGCGATGTCGCCGTACGGCGGCATCTACATCACGCACATGCGCTCGGAAGCCGATCAGCTGCTCGAGGCGATCGATGAAGCCATCACGATCGGCTCGAAGGGGGGCGTTCCCGTCGAGATCTATCACCTCAAGGCGGCGGGTACGAACAACTGGCCCAAGGGCCCGCGCGCGATCGCAAAGATCGACTCGGCGCGCAAGGCAGGCGTCGACGTACAGGCGAACATGTATCCGTACGTCGCGGGCGGGACGGGGCTGTCGGCGTGCACGCCACCATGGGCGTCGGAGGACGGCAAGCTGATTGCGAACCTGCAGAATCCCGAGATGCGCGCGAAGATCAAGGCCGAGATGCAGAGCGCGCACACGGAGTGGGAGAATCTGTGTCAGCTCGCGTCCCCGCAGGGCGTGCTCGTCCTCGGGATCACGAAGGAAGAGAACAAGCAGTATGCGGGCAAGCGACTGAGCGAGATCGCGACGATGATGAACAAGTCGTGGGATGATGCCGCGATGGACCTGTTGATCTCGGAGCGTCAGCGCATCGGCACGGTGTATTTCCTCATGAGCGAGGAGAACGTGAAGCTGAACCTCGCGCAGCCGTGGATGAAGTTCGGAACGGATGCTGGTGGGGTGGATCCCGACAGCGCGCGCTCGCTCACGCACCCGCGCGCGTACGGGACGTTCCCGAAGATCATGGGCCAGTACGTTCGCGACGAGCACGTGCTGCCGCTCGAGGACGCGGTGCGGAAGGCGACGTCGGCCGTCGCGACCCGGCTCTCGATTCCCGATCGCGGTGTGCTCAGAGAAGGCTTCTTCGCGGACGTCGCCGTGTTCGATCCGAACACGATCGCCGAGCATTCGACGTTCGAGCAGCCGCATCAGCTGTCGACGGGAGTGAAGTACGTGTTCGTGAACGGCACGCTCATCGTTCGCGACGGCAAGCACACGGGCGCCAAGCCCGGGCGTACGTTGCGCGGACCTGGCGCCCGCTGATCGCACGATTGCACAATTGACCAGCCACCCAAACCGGAGCCCTGCATGATTTCCTTCCTGACGCGCCAGTCGGTATGCGTCGCCGCGCTGATGACCGCGGCCGCCACGGCCGGCGCGCAGAGCAAGCGTCCCATGACCATCGGCGACATCATGGAGTTGAAGAACGTCGGCGGCGTCTCGCTGTCGCCCGACGGCTCCAAGGTCGCGTACACGGTGAACGCCTGGGAGCATCCGAGTGCGCGTCCGTCGTCGGATTCCACGAAGCCGGATACGGCGAAGGGCGACAAGCACGAGTCACGCTCGCACGTCTGGATCGTTCCGGCCGCTGGCGGAACGCCGCGCCAGCTGACGTTCAGCGAGCGCGGTGAGAACAATCCGCAGTGGTCCCCCGACGGACGCTCGCTCGCCTTCACGTCCGCGCGCGGCACTGCCACCGACGCGAAGTCGCAGATCTGGATTCTGCCGATGGACGGCGGTGGCGAGGCCTATCAGCTGACGACGTCGAAGGAGAACGTGACGGGCTACGAGTGGTCGAAGGACGGCTCGCGCATCGCGTTTCTGTCGGTGGATACGCTGCCGAAATCGGACGAAGCAAAGACTGCCCGCCGCGACGATCCGCAGGTGTTCGAGGAGAATTTCCGTCTCTCGCATGCCTGGGTGATCGACGTCGCGACGAAGCACGCGACGGAGGTCGCGCACGGCAATCTCACCGTCAGTGGGGCGCCGAGCTGGTCGCCGGATGGGACGCGGCTGGCGTTCCAGGCTGCGCCGACGACGATGATTCGCGATTCACGCTCGGACATCTACATCGTCACGATCGCCGATCGCTCGATGAAGAAGATCACGACGAAGCCCGAGGCGGGGTCGGCGCCGGCGTGGTCGCCCGACGGGAAAACGATCGCGTTCACGGTGCTGCCGCAGAGCCACAAGGCTCGGCCCGACAGCATCATGGACCGCGAGATCGGCAACGATCACCTCATTCTGTACGACGTCGCTGCCGGCACGGCCAGGGACACGTATGATCCGAAGCTCGACGTCTCGGCCGGTACGCCGCGCTGGACGCCGGATGGCTCGCGGGTGTTGTTCACGACCGGCGAGCGCGCGTGGACCGCGGTGTACGCGTACGATGTCGCGTCGAACAAGCTGAACCGCATCGCCGGTAAGCTGTTGATCGGCAATCCGTCCCTGTCGCGCGACGGGCGACTGGCGGCCTATTCGTTAGGCACGCCCGACGCACCGGCGGACGTGCACGTCAGCGACCTGACGTTCGCGTCGCCGAAGAAGCTCACCGACGTCAACCCGCAGCTCCGCAACATCGCGTTAGGCGAGACGGAAGTGATCACCTGGAAGAGCACGGACGGCACGCCGGTGGAAGGCATCCTGCTCAAGCCCGTCGGGTACCAGGCGGGGCGGAAGTATCCGCTGCTCGTCGAGGCGCACGGCGGCCCGACCGGCGCGACGAATGCCGGATTCAAGGCGAACTGGGGCTCGCCGGGCCAGGTCTGGGCCGGTCAGGGCTGGGCGGTGCTGTACCCGAATCCGCGCGGCTCGACCAACTACGGCGAGAAGTTCACGCGCGCGAACATCATGGATTGGGGCGGCGGCGATTATCGCGACATCATGACGGGCGTCGATGACGTGATCAAGCGCGGCATCGCCGACTCGTCGAAGATGGCGTTCGAAGGGTGGAGCTACGGCGGCTACATGACGGCGTGGGTGGTGAGCCAGACGAGCCGCTTCAAGGCGGCGCGCATGGGCGCCGGCCTGTCGGACCTGCAGAGCATGTACGGCACGACGGACATCCCGGGCTACATCGGCACGTTCTTCAGCGGCGTCCCGACGCAGAAGACGCTCGACTTCTACCGCGCTCGCTCGGCCATCACGTTCGTCGACAACGTGACGACGCCGCTCCTGATCCAGCATGGCGGCAACGACCAGCGCGTGCCGACGGGTCAGGCGATGGAGTACTACCGGGCGCTCAAGGATCGCGGGAAGACGGTCCAGCTCGTGTTCTACCCGCGTGAGGGACACGGTCTCGGTGAGTACTACCACCAGATCGACAAGATGCAGCGCGAGCTGGATTGGATGACGAAGTACACGCTCGGACCGCAGCGCGTGATTCCGTAGCTAATTGGGGTCAGAGTCGAAACGGATCGGCGGAACGCATGGAGGCGCATTTCACCGCGATGCGGTGAAATGCGCCTCCATGCGTTCCGCCGATCCGTTTCGACTCTGACCCCAATTAGCCGCGCCGCCGATTCCCGATGATCAGCGCGGCGAGTCCAATGAGGATCAGGATGCACCCGTAGACCGCCCATTTCGTCTGGCCGGTCATGAAGCTGCCGGGAAGAATGTTGATCCCCTGGAGGAACCAGACGCCTCCCATGAGGAGGCACAGGGACGCCGACGACGTTCAGCAGGATGCGCATTGGGTCCTTGGAAGATGGAAGCGTCAGCTTCCGGTGGGGACGATCCCCGCGGTCTCGATCATCAGGATCACGCTCCGCTCGGGCGCCCGCGTCCGGTGCCTAACGCCTTTCGGCACCACGAAGCCTTCGCGCGGCCCCAGAGTGACGACGCGGCCGGGGGTCACCCCGTCTGACTGCGGCTCGAGGTCGATTAGAAAGCGGCCGCGGACTCGGGCATCGGTGTCGCTGAAGGAGTGGACGGTAGCATGCCACTCGATCGGCCGACTCGCCACTCGCGAGAATTCGGCCCCCTCATGCCGAAATCGACACGCGAGAACTACAGGCGCGGGCATGCCCTCGTCAATAACGGTCGATGTTGCCACGACGATCGCAGGCTAGGGAACGCTGTCCCGAGCGAATGCGTTCTGGACCCACCTGATGTGCTTCCCGACATCGCCACCGTTCTGATGGGCCTCGCCGAGCCACATCAAGGAAAGGAACCGGGCGATGTAGCGCAGTCGTTCAAGAAATCCGTCGTCGACGGTGGCTGGGTAGTGTGCGAGGACTCGGTCGATGAAGCCCCACCCGCCAAACGTGACGCAGGTGACGAAGTCGCGAGCGGGGTCGCCGAGCTCTGCGCCCGTCCAGTCCAGGATGCCCGTCAGCCGGCCGGTGGACGCGTTCGCCACGATGTGCTCCGGCGACAGGTCGTTGTGCGTGAAACGCGTTAGGCGGCTCAGGGCACGCAGGGGATCGTCCAGCGCCGACACCCACTGCACGGCATCGTGCACGGTCGGATTGGAGTCAGTCAGCTGCTGCGCGCCGGCGAGGTTGCGCTGATACCACTGATACGCGCCGTCGTTCGGCGGGGGTGCCTCCCGCACGCCTGCGGCGCGAGCCGCGTCGATCGCAATCGTGTGAATCGCACCGAGCACCGCGGCGATGCCCATCGCCAGTTCGCTGTGAAGGGCTGGCCGGATGCTGTCGGCCGAGACGCCGTGGATGTAGCGGTGGCCGGCGAACGCGTACGGGAAATCGTGTGACCGCGACCCGGTCAGCTCGACGAACGGCAGGGCGATTTCCGGCGGCAGGACCGAGCGTACCAGGGCGACCACCGGTCTCTCTCGCTCGAACAAACGCTCGTACTCCGCTCGGCGAGGAAAGCGAAATGCCCAGCCGTCGGCGGTCACGAAGACGTCGAACTCCCAGCCCGAGCCAGCCGCTTCGAGGCGAGTGACGTCGACGTGCGGAAAGGCGGCGCGGATGAGCGATCGCGCGGTATCAGCGTCGAGCGCTCGATCGGGTTCCCAGGGCGCAGTCATAATTGGGGTCAGAGTCGAATGACATCATCTGGCCGCAGCGGGGGCGCATTTCAACGCCAGGCGTTGAAATGCGCC
>JADMIO011418030.1_pt1 | contig 21495 bp, 18 predicted proteins | sample 8958161 | NCBI WGS metagenome assembly JADMIO01 (sample SAMN16585339, study PRJNA669376) | soil metagenome | isolation source: Crop rotation soil | place: USA: Cullars Rotation, Alabama | collected 2011
GGCAGGCCGACCCGCCCCGGATCGCGATCGGCTCGGTCGCCTCGACCCGCGCCGCCGGCAGGGCGATCGCCGCGAGCGCAGCGCAGCGCGGGTCGCCCTCAAGCGCGGCAGCGGCGGCGAGGGCGACGGCGATCATCATCTTCGGCTCAGGCCGCTTTCTCTTCCCAGGCGAACTTGAACGGCGTGCGCGACGGGTCGACGCCGGCCAGCATCATCCCCTGGCCGCGCGAGCTGTGGCGCTCGTTCAGCGGCACGTCCTCCGGGTCGCGCAGCTGGACGAGCAGGGTGGTGCGCGGCTCGTCCGAGACGTTCACGCCCGAGCCGTGGACCAGCAGATAGTGGAAGAAGATCGCGTCGCCCGCCTTGGCCGGCACCGGCGTCGCCCGATCGATCGGATAGGTCTCCTCCGAGACATGATGGTCGTCGCCGACCGCCGGCAGCGGACCCTGCTTGTGGCTTCCGGGATAGACTCGCAGGCAGCCTTTCTCGTCGGGCGCGTCGTCGAAATGGAAGATGCAGGCGATCATCGAATGGTCGCGATGCGGGAAATAGGGAAAGTCCTGGTGCATTGGGAAAGGCGATCCGCGCTCCGGCGGCTTGATGAACATCTTGTTGTGATGGAGCTGGACATTGGGCCCGATAATGTCCTCGCAGATGGCGGTGAAGCGCGGGTCGACCAGCAAGCGGGTGAAGGCGGCGGAGCGGAACTGCACGTCGTGGCTGTGGGTGATCGAGGTGCCGCCGCCCTGGACGCTCGCCCAGGTCGCGTCGGTGCTGCCCTGCCGCTCGGCGATGGCGTGGACCTCGGCACGGTAGAAGGCGGCCTCGTCGGGGCTGAGCAGGCCGGGAATGCGGATGAAGCCCTGGTCGAGATAGAAGGCTTTCTCGTCGGCGGTGAGGTGACGGGGTGCGGTCATTTCATCTCGTCCTTGTCGTGAACATGGAGGCCGCGGCGCGAGATCGCGTCGGCTTCGAAACGGGTCACATCCTCGAGCCAGATCGCCGGCCGGGCGTCGGCAGCGCGGCTGCGGATGCGGACATTGTTCAGCATCAGCCCGTCGGCATGGCGAATGTAAAGGCCAAGCGCCGGCAGGGACCCGAACATCGGCGCGTGCGGATAGTCGCCAGGCAGCTCAGGCACCGCCGCCGTCGGCGGGGCGCCGCCGCCCGCCATCTCGATGTCGACATCCTCGAGCCTCACGCCCTCGACCTTGTGGCCCGGCAGGCCGGTGATCGAGGAAGCGAGGCTACCGCCGGTGGCATGGATGCGGGAGAAAACGACGTTCCTCAGCCGTCCCGGCACCGGCACGGCCTGGCCGCGGCCGCGATTGCCGAGGCGCAGGAACAAAGGCGTCGCGGCGTCGCGGATGACGATGTTCGAGACGAGGACATTCTCGAAGCTCGCGCCGTCGACCATCGACATCGAGATGCCGGCGGTCGGCGGCCGGTAGAGGCCCGGCGCATGATAGATGGTCGAGTCGCTGAACAGGATGTTGCGGAAGTCGCCGAGGCTTTCGGTGCCGATCTTGAGGCCCTGGTCGTCGGACGAGCAGCGGATGCCGCGGACCAGGACATTCTCGGTCGGCCGCACCTTGCCGCCGCGCCGGCCGGTAGTCTTGAGCACGACGCAATCGTCGCCGGCCTCGATGTCGCTGTCGGTGACGAGGACGTTGCGGCTGGAATCGATCCCGATCGCGTCGGTGTTGGGGCCGCGACCGTCGTTGCGGACGGTCAGGCGGGATATTCGGATGTCGGCGGAATCGATCGGATGGACCGTCCAGCCGGCGGCGTTGCGGATGGTGAGATTCTCGATCCGGATCCCGCGCGTCTCGACCAGCTCGATCATCGGGCTCGGCCGCGCCCGTCGCGAGACCCAGACGCGCTCCGGATCCTTGTCCCAAAAGGCCTCGCCCTGGCCGTCGATCGTGCCGCCGCCGTCGATCGCGACATCGCGCGCGCCTTCGGCGTGGATCAAATGATAGGGACCGTTGCCCTTGCTCTGGGTCGAGCCCTGCTCGGCGATCTTGGCGACGTCCTCGGGCGGGAAGGGACGGTAATCCTCGATCCGCCTCGATCCGAGCAGGGTCGCGCCGGGCGCGATTCGCAGGGTGATCCGGTCCCTGAGGACGAGCGTGCCGCTGGCGAAGGCGCCGCCGGTCAGCAGCACGATCCCGCCGCCCCGCCCCGCGCACGCATCGATCGCCCGCTGGATCGCCGCGGTGTCGAGGGTCCGGCCGTCGGCCTTGGCGCCGTGGGCGCGGGCGTCGCAGGTGGCGGGCTCGGCGGCGAGGGCGGGACTGGCGAGGAAGGCGAGGGCGATCAGCCCAATCCTCCCTGTCCGCGAAGCGGACGGCGAACGATCAGGTGAGGATTGCCCCCGACAACCCTCACCCCCGTCCGGGAGACGGGGCGACCTGAACATCCACCCGAAGGATGGTGGCGGGGAAGCTGCCCTGGAGTCGGTGGTTCTCACCGGATCCTCATCTGCAATGCCATTACCCCTGCCCATCGGCGGAGCCCATGGTGAGATTCAGTTCCACGCCAGCCAGATCGCCGCGGTCCAGGAGAAATCGTCGCCGCCGCTGCCGGTGCCGTCGACCGGGCTGAACGCCTCGTAGAAGCCGTTGCGGGCGATCAGGGCGCGCGTGTCCGAGCGGACGCGCTCGGCGCGGTCCGCCTCGCCCGCCTCGGCGAGGCCGGTGCCGATCATGTAATTGACCACCGCCCAGACCGGTCCGCGCCAATAGCGGATCATCTGGAAGCCGGGATCGCCGGGATCGAGGCTCGGCATCAGATAGGAGACCATGCGGCCGATCCGGTCGAAATGGCCGAGCATCGCCGCGTCGCGTTCCGAATGCTTCAGGCCGGCATAGAAAGAGAGGAAGGAGGCGCTGGTGATGAAACCGGACGAGCGGCCGGTGATCAGGTCGCGCGAGCACCAGCAGGCCTTGTCGCCGTCCCACAGCCAGCCGATCCCGGCTTCGGCGCGGGCGACCAGAGCGCGGAGCTCGGCGGCTTCCGCCTCGCGTCCGAGCATCTCGGCAAGGGCGGCGAGGTCGCGATTGGCGCGCAGCAGGATCATCGACATGCCGACATCGGCGACCCGGAACGGATTGCCGGCACTGATCCTGGCATGGTCCCAGCCCTGGGCGCGGCCATATTGGACCAGGGCCAGATAGCGGTCATATTCGAGCTTGGTCGGCCGCATCTTGGCGTCGAGATGGCTGGTGTCGCGGCGGACATAGTCGCCGACCTGCGAGACATCGATCGCCTCGCCCGGCGCGTCCCATTCGGGCGAATTGTCGCGGCCGGTCTCCCAGGGATGCATGGCGACGACCACGCCGTTCCGGTCGGGATCGCGATGGTCGCGGAACCAGAAATGCCAGGCGGCCAGCTTGGGAAAGAGCGCCTCGAGCCGGCCGCGATAGGCGTCGCCCTCGCCGGCTTCGACCGCATTCTCCCACAGCCGCCGGACGACGCTCGCCGCCACCGGCGGCTGGGTGATCCCGGACGTGACCGGCTGCTTGCCGGTGCCCCAGACCGACGGGCCGGGAAAATAGCCCGGATCGTCCTGCCAGAAGACGATGTGGGGGAGGAAGCCGTCAGCCCATTGCGCGCTGAACAGGGTCTCGATCTCGGTCCAGGCCCGGTCGCGGTCGAACCTGTCGAAGCCAAGGGCGACGAAGGCCGAATCCCAGTTCCACTGGAACGGATAGACCCGGCCGTTGGGGACCGTGTAGCCGCCGCGGTCGTTGCCGGCGAGGATGTCGCGGGCGGCAGAATCGAGATCCATCATGTCGGTCCTTGGAAGCTGAAAAAAACGGGCGGGCGCTGGGGGGCGCCCGCCCGAAGGGGAGGCTCTTCAGAACGAGACGGTAAGTCGCGCCGTGATCCGCCGCGGCAGCACCGGGCGGCCGACGAAATAGGCGCCGCCGGCGGTCTGGTTGACGTCCTGGCGCGGCGAGCCCTCGGTGACCGCGTCGGTGTCGAAGACATTGAACACGTTGACGCTGAGCCGTGCGCTCGCTCCGCCGATCCTGAGCTTATAGCCGGCGTCGAAATTCGCCACGTTGAAGCCGTCGAGCAGGATCGCGTTGTTGGCGGCGGTGTAATTGTTGCCGGTATAGTTGGTGAAGAACGAGGCGTCGATCGTGCCGTCGTCATAATAGAGGCCGGCATTGTAGAGGATGTTGGGCTGGCGCTCGAGCTCGTTGCCGACGAAGGCCGAGGTCGTGCCGTTGGCCATGAACTGCGTATATTCGTGGTGGGTGAGGGTGACATTGCCGTCGAAGCGCAGGGCATTGGTCAGGCGCAGGCTCACCGTCGCCTCGAGCCCGTAGGATTCGGTGGCGACCAGGTTGACCTGCTCGGTGAAGCCGCCGCCCGGCGCGTTGATGAAGTTTACCTGCCGGCGATTGTCGAGCTTCGTGTAGAGCCCGGCGACGGTGGCATCGAGCATCCGGCTGTGGAACTTGAGGCCGACCTCGGCCTGCTTGATGATCTCGCCGGTATAGCTCTGCGTGCCCGGCGAGCCGCCCACCGTCACCGGCGTCGGCAGCGGCTGGGCGAACTGGACGGCGCGGATCTCGGGGAAGAAATAGCCGCGCGAGGCATTGGCGTAGATGTTCAGATTCTGGGTCAGCTTGTAGAGCGCGCCGGCCGCCAGCGCCCATTCGGTGGTGTCGACATTGCCGGTGAGATAGGCGTCGTTGCCCCAGCTGACGTCGCGCAAGGCGGTCGAGAGGTTGGGCGTCGTCGAGTCCGTGATCACGGTGCTCACCCGCTCGCGGCTGATGTCGCCTTTGAAATGCTCGACGCGGGCGCCGATGTCGAACAGGAAGCGGCCGGCGTCGATCTGGTCGGCGACATAGGCGGCGTAGCGCTTCACCTCGTGGCGGTTGTTGACATAATTGGCGACGCTGCGGTCGAGCACGCCGCCCTGCGAGATGATCGTCACCGCGCCGGTGGTCGGATTGCGCACGCTGAGGTTGATCAGCCGCGGCTCGTTGTTGAACTCGGCGAGGATGCGGGTGGTGACGTTGACGTCGCGCGCCGTCGCGTTGCCGTAGAAGCCGCCGAGCGTGAACGTGTGCTCGGCGCTGCCGGTGGTGAAGTTCTTGGTCAGGTTCAGCTCGCCGGTGAAGTCGTGCATCGGCCGGTTGCGGTCGGTGAAGCGGTTGGCGAACAGCAGGTAATTGGCCGGCACCGCGCTGCCGTCATTGGCGAAGGTGAAGGTCGCGTTGGCGAGGCTGCCGAGGCCGCGATTGGTGAGGAAGCTCTGCAGCGTTTCGGGCACGTTGATGACGCCGTCGCCGTCCGACCACAGGCCGAACTTGTGCTTGTAGTCGGAATATTTGACCTTGCCGTTAATGCCCCAGCCGTCGCCGAACTTCTTGACGAAGGCCAAGGCGACCTGGCCGCCGCGGGTCTTGACGCCGTCGCCGATGTCGGTGGTGAACGGGCCGTCCGGCGTGTTGTAGCTGGTGCCGATCACGTCGGGCGTCTGGACCGAATAGACGATCTTGCCGTCATTGCCGCGGATGCGGTTGCGGGTGGTGCCGTCGAGCGGGATCGGCAGGTAGAATTGCACCTTGTCGTCGATCCACTGGCCGTAGATCGTCACCGATCCGCTATCGTCGGGGAATTCGTATTTGAGGTTGCCGCGAAGCTGGTAGCCCTCGGTGTCGAGCCCGGTGCGGATCGGGCCCTTGTCCGAGCGATACCAGGCCGAGAAGGCGTAGAAGAGATTCTCGCCGAGCGGCCCGTTCAACGCCACGTCGCCGCGATAGCGGTCGCGCTCCGCCCATTCGAGCTGGACGGTGCCGTGATGCTCGGGCCCGCCGGTCTTCGAAATATAGTTGATCAGTCCGGCGACCGAGCCCGGGCCGAACAGGTTGGAGACGCCGCCGCGGACGAACTCGAGCCGGTCGATGCCGAGGTCGTTGCGGTAATAGACGTCATAGGCCGAGGAATTGAGGCCGAACGTGCTCAGCACCGGAATGCCGTCATACATGAGCGGCGTGAACTGATATTGGCCGCCCGAGGGCAGGCCGCGGATGAAGACGTTGCTCGCCACCTCGCCGCCGCCGGCGTCGGCCTTGATCGTCGGGATCGAGTTCAGCACGTCGGCCTGGCTGCTGACATTGAGCTTGCCGAGCCGACTGTCGTCGAGCGTCGTGACAGCCAGCGGGGTGTTGATCGCGGCGCGGGCGCGGCTGGTGCCGGTGACGACGATCTCGTCCTGGTTCTGGCTGGCGTCGGCGGTCTGCCCCGGGGCGGCGGTCTGGGTCGAGGTCTGACCCTGCGCCTCCGGGGCGGTGTCTTGCGCCTGGACCGCGGCCGGATAGAGGCAGCCGGCCGAAGCCATGAGGGCGATCCTCATCCAGTGACGCGCATAGGCCTTGTTCTTCATGGTCCCCTCCCTGCTCCCGTGGCGCGCGCATTCTTGCGCGCTTTATCGGGCCGGCCGCGCCGCACCCGCTTCTCTCATTAAGGCTGAGACCAGACCGGTTTCGGGGCTAGTCGGAGATGTTGGAACAGTCTGTTGCGGGCCGCGCAACTCTGTTACGCTTCCGAAAGGGGAGGATCGGATGCTCGACATGGGAGACCTGCTCGTCTTCACCAAGGTGGTGGAGACCGAGAGCCTGACCAAGGCGGGGCAATTGCTCGGCCTGCCCAAGTCGACGGTCAGCCGTCGCCTGTCGCGGCTCGAGGAGCATCTCGGCGTCCACCTGCTCTACCGCACCACCCGCGCAGTCACCGTCACCCAGGACGGCGCCTTGTTCTTCGAATATTGCCTGCGCTCGATGGGCGTGCTGCGCGACGGCGAGCGCGCGCTGCAGAGCCAGCAGCGCAACCCGCAGGGCGTGGTGCGGCTGGCCATGCCCTATCTGCTCGGCCAGACCCTGATCGGGCCCCTGCTCGCCGATTTCCTCAGGGTCTTCCCCGACGTGCGGCTGGTCAGCGTCCTCGCCGACGACGCCGCCAATTTGCTGAGGAGCGGCTTCGACGTCGCCCTCGCGGTCGGGCCGCTGCCCGATTCCGAGCTGGTCGCGGTCAAGCTCGGCACCACCGGCTGCGGCGCGTTCGGCGCGCCCGGCTATTTCGAGCGCAAGGGCATGCCGCAGAGCCATATCGAGCTGCCCCGCTTCGACCTGCTCGCCGTCGGCAGCAACGACCGCCGCCACAAATGGCGGCTGCACAGCGGCAAGGAGGAGGTGAGCGTCGAGTTCACCCCCAAGCTCGCCTGCAACGACCTGATCATGCTCCACCACGCGGCGATCTCGGAGCTCGGCATCGCCAGCCTGCCCGCCTTCCTGTGCAAGGCCGACCTCGCCGAGGGCCGGCTGGTCGAGGTGCTCCCCGGCTGGCACACGCCCGACATGAGCTACTACGCCCTCTACGGCGATCCCAAGGGCGTCCCGGTCCGGGTGCGGTCGCTGATCGATTATCTGGTCGAGCATCTCCGTCCGATCCTGTCGTGGGAGATCCACTGACGGAGTGCGCGGCCTGCGTTTCCTCTCCCGCTGTCCGCGGGGACAGCGGAAGGGTCGTCGTTGCTCCCCTTGCAACAGATTGTTCCATACAAACCGCCTATCCTTCGCCGTCCCGCCCCGGCAGCCTTTGGGCTTCGAGCGGCCCGAAATCCGCCGAGCGGGAGGGGCGAAGCCTGATGTCGGACAGCCTGCAAGTCGTGTCGGAACGTGCGCAGGCGACGCGCGAGGATCTGCTGGCGCTGTTCCGCCACGCCGTCGACACGGTCTCGCCCGAGGCGGTGATGCCCAAGCGAATCCCCGAATCGCCGCACGGCCGGGTGGTCGCGATCGCGGTCGGCAAGGCGGCGGCGGAGATGATGCGGGTAGCGCGCTCGCGCAGCCCGAAGCCGGTCGGCGGCCTCGTCGTCACCCGCTACGACCATGTCCCCGAAGGCTTCGCCTCGACCCCCGGCATCGAGCTGATCGAGGCCGGCCATCCCTATCCAGACGAGAACAGCATCCGCGCCGCCCGCCGCGCGCTCGAGATCGCCCATGGCCTCGAGGCGGGCGACGAATTGCTCGTCCTGCTGTCGGGCGGCGGCTCGGCCTTGCTCGCGGCGCCGGTGCCTGGCGTGACCCTCGCCGACAAGCAGGCGATCACCAGGCTGCTGCTGAGGAGCGGCGCGACGATCGAGGAGATCAACTCGGTCCGCAAGCATCTCTCCGAGATCAAGGGCGGCCGCCTCGCCGTCGCCGCCGGCCCGGCGCGGGTGACGACCTGGATGATCAGCGACGTGCCCGGCGACGATCCGAGCTTCGTCTCCTCGGGGCCTACCGTCGCCAATTATTCGAGCCTGGCAGACGCTCGCGACATCATCGCCAAATATCGAATCTCGGCGCCGCCCGGCGTCGTCCTCGCCCTCGCCGACCCGGCCAACGAGACACCGGCGCCCGACACGCTCGGGCTCGCCGGCGGCGAGGCGGTGATCATCGGCCGGGCCCGTGACGCCCTGCTCGCCGCCGGCCGCCTCGCCGCCGAGCGCGGCTACCAGGTGACCGACCTCGGCGACCAGCTCCAGGCCGAGGCGCGCCACCTCGGCGCCAGCCACGCGGCGCTCTCCCGCCGGCTCGCCGCCGACGGCCAGAAGCGCGCGATCATCTCGGGCGGCGAAGCGACGGTGTCGGTGGTCAATCCGAAAGGGCGGGGCGGCCGCAATCTCGAATATCTGCTCGGCCTCGCCATCGCCTTGGGCGGCGCGCCGGGTATCTCGGCGCTCGCCTGCGACACTGACGGGATCGACGGCACCGAGCATGCGGCCGGCGCGATGGTCTTTCCCGACACGCTCGAGCGCGCGCGGGCGCGCGGCATCGACCCGGCCGAATGCCTCGCGCGCAACAACGCCTTCCTGTTCTTCGAGGCGCTTGGCGACCTCGTCGTCACCGGCCCCACCTTCACCAATGTCAACGATTTCCGAGCGATCCTGATCGACGGCGGCGGGAGACCATGATGGCGAGCAAGGCCCTCCATCGCGGCGCGGCGGGCGCTGCCTATCCCTGGATCCTGGTCGGCCTGCTCTGGTGCGTCGCCTTCCTCAACGCCGCCGACCGGTCGATCCTGATCGCGGTGATGCCGCAGCTGCGCGGCGAGTTCGGGCTCAGCGCGACCCAGCTCGCCCTGCTCAACTCGGTCTTCTTCTGGATCTACGCCGCCACCGCCTTCCTCGCCGGCCGGCTCGGCGACAGCATGCGGCGAACCCGGGTGATCCTCTACGGCCTGGTCTTCTGGAGCTGCGCGACCGGCTTCACCTCGCTGTCGACCGGCTTCGCGATGCTGCTCGCCTTCCGCGGCGTGGTCGCCTTCGGCGAGGCCTTTTACTACCCGACCGCGACCGCCTTGATCAGCGACTGGCACAAGCCCTCGATGCGCAGCCGGGCGCTGTCGATCCACCAGACCGCGGTGTTCGCCGGCGCCGGCGCCGGCTCGGTCTTCGCCGGCCTGATCGCCGACCGGATCGGCTGGCACGCGCCCTTCCTCCTTTTCGGCGGAATCGGCCTGGTCTACTCGGTCTTCCTGCTGAAACTGCTGCGCGACGCGCCGCCCCGGCGGATTGTCGCGGCGGCCGACGCCGCCGCGCCGAGCGAGCCGCTCGCCGTCGTCTTCCGAATCCGGCCCGCTTTGATGCTCTGCTTCATCTTCTTCCTCGGCACCGGTGCCTCGACCGGTGTCACCGTCTGGGCGCCGACTTTCGTCCATGACGCGCTCGGCCTCGACCTCGCCGGCTCGGCATTGTGGGGATCGGCGACGATCAACCTCGCCGGCTTCATGTCGGTGCCGCTTGGCGGCCTGCTCGCCGACACGCTCGCCAAGAAAACTCCGATCGGCCGTTTCTACACCCTCATGATCGGGCTCGGATCGGCCGGCATCCTGCTGCTGCCCCTGGTCAATGCCGGGACGGCGGTCGCGGTCGGCGGCGTCCTGCTCGCGACCAGCATCGGCAAAGGGCTGTTCGACGGCTGCATCTATGCGGCGATGCACGACGTCGTTCCGCCCGAGGCGCGCGCCACCGCGGTCGGCATGATGACGATGATCGGCTTCATCGGCGCCGGCATCACCCCGATCTTCGTCGCTCAGGCGGCCGAGCATTTCGGCATGGCGGCGGGCATGACCTCGCTCGCCGGCCTCTATTTCGTCGCCGTCGCAATCCTGTTCGCGATGCGGGGCTCGATCCACCGGGCGGTGATCGCCAACAGCCACGGCGACGAGCCGTGAGCGCGGCCCTGCTGCTCGCGGCGCCGCGCGAACTCGCCTTCGAGCCGCTCGACCCGGCCCCGCTCGGCGAAGGCGAGGTCCGGATCCGCACCCTCCATTCCGGGATCAGCGCCGGCACCGAGCTGACCCAATATCGCGGCACCAGCCCTTTCATGCAGCGGCGATGGGACGAATCGCGCCGCCTGTTCGTCGATGCCGAGGGGCCGAGCTGGCCCTATCCGGTGCGCAACCTCGGCTATGAGGAAGTGGGCGAGATCGTCGAGATCGGCTCCGGCGTCGACGGCCTTCGCATCGGCCAGCGCCTCTACGGCACCTGGGGCCATCGCACCGATCATGTCGCCAGCGCGGATTATGTGCGCGAGCGGCTGCTCCCCGACGGCGCCGATCCGCGCATCGGCATCTTCTCGCACATCGGCGCGGTGGCATTGAACGGCGTCCACGACGCGAACATCCGCATCGGCGACACGATCGCGGTGTTCGGGCTCGGCGTGCCCGGCCAGATCGTCGTCCAGGCCGCCCGCCGCTCCGGCGCGCGGGTGATCGCGGTCGATCCCGATCCGCTGCGGCGCGCGGTCGCGCTCCGTCACGGCGCCGCCGAGGCGATCGCGCCGGCCGGCGCCGCCGAGGCGATCAAGGCGGCGACCGGCGGCCGCGGCGCCGACGCCTGCATCGAGGTGTCGGGCGCGCCCGCCGCGCTCGGCGAGGCGATCCGCGCCGTCGCTTATTCGGCGCGGGTGGTGGCGATGGGCTTCTTCCAGGGCGAGGCGGCGGGGCTAAGGCTCGGCGAGGAATTCCATCACAATCGCATCCAGCTGGTCTGCTCGCAAATCTCGGGTGTCGCGCCCGAGGCGAGCTATCGCTGGTCGAAGCCGCGGCTGTGGCGGACGGCGGTCTCGCTGCAGCACGAGGGCGTGCTCGATCTCGTCCCGCTGATCACCCATGTCGCCCGCTTCGAGGAGGCGCCGGACCTGTTCGCGCGGCTCGACGCCGGCGAGCCGGGCCTGCTCCAGGCGATGCTGGACTTCGCATGAGCCGTCTCCGCGTCGCGATTCTTGGCGCCGGCGGCATCGCCGCGCGCCACGCCGGCGCGATCGCGGAACTTCCCGACGCGTTGGAGCTGGTCGCCTCGGCCGGTCGCGATCCGGCCAAGGCCGAAGCCTTCGCCGCGCGCCACGGCGGCGCCGCCTTCACCGCGCTCGAGCCGATGCTCGACGAGATTCGGCCGGACCTCGTCATCGTCGCTCTGCCCCCTTGCGCCCATCGCGGCGAGGTCGAAGCGATCGCCGCGCGCGGCATCCACCTGCTGGTCGAGAAGCCGATCGCGCTCGATGCGGCCCGCGCCGCGTCGATGGTCGCGGCGGCGGAAGCCGCCGGCGTCGTCGCCGCGGTCGGCTTCATGTATCGCTTCGGCGAGGCGATCGCACGCTGGCAGGCGAGCGATACCGGCCGCGTCGGCCTGTTCGCCGGATCCTATCATTGCAACGCGCTCCACGCCCCCTGGTGGCGCGAGCAGGCCAAATCGGGCGGACAATTGCTCGAGCAGGTCATCCACCTGATCGACCTCGTCCGCCTGCTGGTCGGCGAGCCGGACAGCGTCTACGCGCGCGCCGCCAACCTCTTCCACCGCGACGTGGCCGGCTATGACATCGAGGACGTCTCCGCGATCCTGTTCGGCTGGGACGACGGCCGGGTCGCGACCCTCAATGCCAGCAACATCGCCGTGCCCGGCCGCTGGGAGAAATCATGGCGCGTGGAATCGGAGAGGCTGAGCGGCCGCTTCGACGACTGGAACAACGCCGTCTTTACCCGCAAGGCGCCCGCAGTCGCGGACGAGACGATCGCCGGCGCGACCGATATCTTCGTCGCCCAGCTCGCCGATGTCGCGGCGGCGATCAGCGAGGGAAGGGCGCCCAGAGTGCCGCTGCGCGAAGGGCTGCTCGGCCTCGAGCTGGCGCTGGCGGCGCGGCGCTCGGCGGAAATGGGGCGGGAACTGAGGCTGAAAGATGGCGGTTGAGCGCGCCGCCGACGGTACCCTCGCCTGGCGGGGGATTCGCCTCGCCGGCATCGTCCCCCTGGTCGACGGCGATCCCGCCACCGGGCGCGCAAGGATCGACCTTGTCGAGCAAGGCGACGCGCTGCGGATGACGGTTCGCGCCAAGGGCGCCGCGGTGCGGCGGAGCCTCGGCCTCCGCTTCGGCCGAGTCGAGGGTGTCCGCTCCTGTCTGCGCAACGGCTATCAGAGCTGGGACGGCAGCTGGTTCGTCGCGCCGGGCACGCGAGCGACCGGCGACGAGCCGCGGGGCAAGTCGCCCGACATCGGCCATGCGGTGACCGCCCTGCTTCCGGCCGAAGGGGAGGGCGCTTTCGTCATCGGCTTCACCCGCCACGACCGCTTCCAGAGCCGCATCCGATTCGCCGGCGACGCCGATTCATTCACTTTCGACATCGAGACCCTGTTCGACGGCGTCGCCGCGACCGAGGGCGAGCCGATCCTCCTCTTCGCCGGCGACGCGGTCGAGCCGGCCCTGCGCCGCTGGTCGCGCGCCGTCGCCGCGGAATTGCCGCTGCCGCCGCGAATTCCCGAGCGCAGGATCACCGGCTGGTGCTCCTGGTACAGTCTCTATGCGGCGATCGACGAGCCGGCGATCCTCGACCATCTCGCCGCCGCCGCCGCCTTTCGCGACACCTGGCGGGTGCCGCTCGACGTGTTCCAGATCGACGACGGCTTCACCCCCGAGATGGGCGACTGGCTCGACGTGAGGCCGCAATTCCCGCGCGGCATGAAACCCCTCCTGGCCGACATCGCCGCCGCCGGCTTCCGGCCCGGACTGTGGATCGCGCCGTTCATGGTCGGCAATCGCAGCCGCCTCTATGCCGACCATCCCGACTGGGTCGTCCAGCGCGCCGGCGGCGGCGGGCCGCTCGCCCATATGAAATTCTACGGCGAGTTCCGCTGGCACAAGAGGAGCGAGGAATATTATGTCCTCGACCTCACCCATCCCGAGGCCGAGGCGTGGATCCGCCGCGTCTTCCGCACCTGGCGTCACGATTGGGGCGCCGCCTATTTCAAGACCGACTTCATGCTGTTCGGCAGCGATTACGGCCCCGACGAGGCGGCCTGGCACCGGCCCGGCCCGTCGCGCATCCAGGTCTGGCGGAAGATGGCCGAGCTGATCCGCGAGGAGATAGGCGAGGATGCGCTCTGGCTCGGTTGCGGCTGCCCGCTCTGGGCCTCGGTCGGGCTGGTCGACGCGGTCCGCATCGGCCGCGACATCGGGGTCAGCTGGAAAGGCGACCATTCGGCCGAGAGCCTGCTGCGCGACCAACTGACCCGCAACCACGGGTCCGGCATCCTCTGGCAGGCCGATCCCGATTGCATCCTGCTCCGCGACCGCTTCCATGAATTGAGCGACGACCAGGTCCGTTCGCTCGCCTTGTTCGCCGGGCTGGCGGGCGGGGTGCTGATGACCAGCGACAAGCTCGACGAGCTCCCGGAGGAACGGCAACGCCTGTTCGCCGCCTTGCTGGCGGAACCCGGCCTGCGCTGCGATTTCCCGCGCCTCGGCGCCGGCGGCCCGCTCATCGAGCAGGTCGCCACGCGCCCCGACGGCAGCCGGGTCCGCAATTGCTTCAACCCGCGCGGCGAGGCCGCGGCGGGGGTGAAGCCTCATGCGTCGCGGATCGAGGCCGGGCCGGACGATCCGCTCGCCGGCCTGTGATGGTGCATTTTCGCTCTCCCGAGCGTTTCACCTCGGAAACGTCGTGGAGGTGATATGGAGATCGTGAAATTGCCGGCCGGAGAACGCGCCTCGCCGGCGAGCGACTGCATCAGCATCCAGGAAATGCCCGACGGACAGTTCATCCTCAACGGGTCGGTGCTGGTCCGCTGCGAGGGCGAAGATCCCGCCGAGTCCGTCGCCATCATCGGCGGCGAGCCCTATGAGAGCTACGACGCGGCCGAAGCCGCCGGGCTGGCCTGGGCCAACGACCATTGCGCCGACACGGTGTACGTCGCCCGCTCCCAGGGCACCCTGCCCCTGCCGGAGATCGCGTAAGAATCCTCCCCTGTTTTTGCAGGGGAGGGGCGCCCAGCGCCCCGGGCAGGGCTGCGGATATCCCTGCGCTTTGCAGGGGAGGATTTCAGGCCTCCGCCTTGCCCTCGACCAGTCGCGCGGCGCCGCGGGGATTGCCGTCGCGCAATTCCTCGGGGAGCAGGTCCTGCGGCATGTCCTGGTAGCAGACCGGGCGAAGGAAGCGGTCGATCGCCATCGTCCCGACCGAGGTCGAGCGGCCGTCGGAGGTCGACGGGAAGGGGCCGCCATGGACCATCGCATGCGCGACCTCGACGCCGGTGCCGAAACCGTTGACCAGGATCCGACCGACCTTGCGCTCGAGGACCGGCATCAATTTGCGCGCGTCGTCATGGTCTGCGTCGCTGATGTGGAGCGAGGCGGTGAGCTGGCCCTCGAGGCTGTCGACGACGGCGGCGAGCGCCGGCTCGTCCGGGCAGCGGACGAGCAGGGACGACGAGCCGAACACCTCCTCGCGGAGATGCGGATCGTCGAGGAAGGCCTCCGCGCTGGTCGCGAACAAGGCGGCCTGGCCCTGATAATTGTGGCCGGCGCGGCCGCGCGCGACGGTCTCGACCTGATCGTGGCCGGCGAGCTTCTCGACTCCCTGGCAATAGCTCTGGTGGATGCCCGGGGTCAGCATCGTCCCGGCCGCCGCCTCGCCGAGCGCCTCGGTCGCCGCCTCGGCGAAGGCATCGAGCCCGTCGCCCTCGAGCGCGAGCAGCAGGCCCGGGCTGGTGCAGAACTGGCCGGCGCCCATCATCAGCGAGGTGACGAAGTTGCGGGCGATGGTCGGCGCCCTCTCCTCGAGCGCGCCGCGGAACAGGATGACCGGGTTGATCGAGCTCATCTCGGCATAGACCGGGATCGGCTCCGGACGGCTCTGCGAGATCCGCATCAAGGCGGTGCCGCCGCCGCGCGAGCCGGTGAAGCCGACCGCCTTGATCCGCGGATCGGCGACCAGCCCCTGGCCGATGTCGCGGCCGCTGTCGAACAGCAGGGAGAAGACGCCCTCGGGCAGGCCGGTGCTCGCCACCGCGTCGCGGATCGCGCGGCCGACCAGCTCGGACGTGCCGGGATGGGCGCCATGCGCCTTGGCGACGACCGGGCAGCCGGCCGCGAGCGCCGACGCGGTGTCGCCGCCGGCGACCGAGAAAGCGAGCGGGAAGTTGGACGCGCCGAACACGGCGACCGGGCCGAGCGGGATCTTGCGCAGGCGTAGGTCGGGTCGCGGCAGCGGCTTGCGCTCGGGCAAGGCCGGGTCGATCCTCAGCTCGAGATAGCGGCCGTCGCGGACGACCTGGGCGAACAGGCGCAGCTGGCCGATCGTGCGGCCGCGCTCGCCCTCCACCCGGGCGCGGGGCAGGCCGCTCTCGGCCATCACCCGCTCGATCAACTCGTCGCCGATCGCCAGGATATTCTCGGCGATCGCCTCGAGAAAGCCGGCGCGGGTCTCGGGCGCGGTCGCGCGATAGGGATCGAATGCTTCCCAGGCGAGCCGGCACGCCTCGTCGAGATCGGCGGCGGTGGCGCCGCCATAAGCCGGCTCGAGCGGCTCGCCCTGGTCGGGGCTGAAGCCGCGGATCGCGCCGTTCGTGCCTTTGACCGCGCGGCTGCCGATGAACATTTCGCCGTTGAGCATGTCGCTTCTTCTCCCTGGATGGATTCGCCGGATCGGCGTGCGCCGCCGCTATGTGGGACGGCGGCGGCGGAATGGAAGCGCAAAATGGGAGCGCGCCCGATCAAGGCCGGGTCATATTATTGACACTCTTGTCAGCTAGCCGCATCCGATGTCCGTGTTCCGCCAGCCGATCGCCATCGCCCCCGCCGACGTCGATCACATGGGTCATGTCAACAACAGCGTCTATCTGCGCTGGGTGCAGGAGGCGGTGGTCTCCTATTGGGAGAAGATCGCGCCCGCGGAGGCGATCGCCGCCCATCTCTGGGTCGCGCTCAAGCACGAGATCACCTACCGGACGCCCGCCTTCCTCGACGACGTGGTCGTCGCCGACGTGATCGCCGAGAAAGTCGAGGGCGCCCGCGCCTTCTTCTCAACGATCATCCGCCGCGGCGATCAGGTGGTCGCCGAGGCGCGGAGCGTCTGGTGCTGCCTCGACGCCGCCAGCCGCCGGCCGGCACGGGTGGCGCGGGACCTGGCGCGGCGCTTCCTGCCGGACTGAGCCGCTTCTCGCTCTCCGGCGGACCATGCCCTCCGGTTATGGCCGGTCGCGCGGCCCGCGCTTGACGGACGCGCGGCGCTCGCTGACCTTGCGCGCCGTCTCGAGGGGGGTCGCGGGTGAAGGCGTTCGCAATCTGGTTCGGTATCGCCTTGTGGAAGCGAGTCCTCGGCGGGCTCGCGCTCGGCGTGCTGCTCGCTCTGGCCTGGCCGGCGGCGGCGCCGTCGGTCGCCTTCCTCGGCGACCTGTTCGTTCGCGCGATCCGGATGCTGGTGGCGCCGATCGTCCTGGTGACGATCGCCGCCGGAATCACCGCGCTCGGCGATCCGAAACGGCTCGGCAAGCTCGGCCTCAGGACCATCCTCCTGTTCGCGGCGATGACCGCGACCGCCGTCTCGGTGGGGATGATCGTCGCCAGCCTGGTCCGGCCGGGAATCGGCGCGCCGCTGGGCACGGCGGCCGCCCATGCGCTCGGCACGCCGCCGACACCCTACGAGCAGCTGATCGGGATCGTCCCGACCAACATCTTCGACGCGCTCGCCAAAGGCGACATGCTCGCCTTGATCTTCGTCGCCCTGCTGGTCGGCGCCGGCACCCTCGTCGCCGGCGAGGCGGGCAAGCCGTTCGCCGCCTTGCTCCAGTCCGCGTCCGAGGTGCTGCTCAAGGTGGTCGGCATCGTGATGGAGGCTGCGCCGTTCGGCGTGTTCGCGCTGATCGCCAATGCGGTGGCGGCGAACGGGGCGGCGGTGTTCGTCCATGTCGGCTGGCTGGCGCTCGCGGTCCTGATCGGCTCGGCGGTGCAGATGATCCTGGTCCACAGCCTGCTGCTCCGGCTGGTCGCGCGGCTGCCCGCCTGGCCCTTCTTCCGCTCGATCGTCGACGCGCTCGCCGTCGCTTTCTCGACCGCGTCCAGCTCGGCGACCCTGCCGGTGGCGATGCGCGTCGCCGAAAAGAATCTCGGCATCGGCCGCGCCGTCTACCAGACCGTGCTGCCGCTCGGCGCCAGCATCGGCAAGGACGGCACCGCAATGTATGTCGGCCTGCTCAGCCTGTTCGCGCTGCAGGCATTCGGCGCGCCGCTCACTCCCCAGGTCTACGGCCTCGTCCTGCTGACCGGCGCGCTCGCCGCCTTCGGCACCGCGCCGGTCCCGTCCGCCTCCCTGTTCATGCTCGCCGCGGTGCTCTCCGCGGTCGGCATCGCGCCCGAGCAGACCGCCCTGGTGGTCGGCTTCGTGCTTCCGTTCGACCGCCTGCTCGACATGACCCGTACCGTGCCCAGCGCGAGCGCCAACCTTGCCGTCGCGACCACGGTGGCGCGCTGGGAGGGAGAGCTGGACGAGGAGGCCTATCGGGCCAGGCCCGAGGCGTGAAGCGCGCTGAATGCCTCCCCATGAGCGGGTAGCCATGCCCCGAAATGGCTAGGACCAGTCCGGTCCGCTCATTTCCGGGGGACCCCGGCCAAACGCTCCGATCTGGTCCGCGCCGAGACGCAGCGGCGTCGAGGTGGAATCATCGACCGGGCGGCGAATCCTGCCTCTCCGCGCATCCGAGTCCCTGGGCGAGCCGGAACGGTCGGCCGGCCTTCGGGCCGCGCCGCCACTCCGGACAGACGCGCGATGCTTCTCCGTCGCACGAGCACCGGAGGCGCGAGTCTTGCAATGAGACTAGAATCTTATTAGTAGATCTGTATCTCGACTCTGGAGGAGGATGGATGATGGCGCTGACCCGTGAAAGGATGGACGCGAAGCTCGACGCGCATTTCGGCTTCGAGGCGCGGGACGATGTCGAGGGGGTGCTCGCGACCCTCGCCGACGATGTCGAGCACGATATCGTCGGCTGGCCGAGCGGGCCGACCTTCGGCCGCGAGGCGCCGCGCGCCTTCTACGAGACGCTGTTCGCCGACCTCGCCGACGGCGAAGTGCGCAGCCTTCGCCGTCTCTACGGCGACAATTTCATGGTCGACGATTCGCTCTGGACCGGCACCGCGCCCGGCCGCCCGTTCGGCATAGAGGGGAAGGGGCGGCCACTGTCCTTCCGCCTGCTTCATGTCGTCGAATTTTCCGACGCCGGCGAGATCAGGCGCGAGAATGTCTGGGTCGATCTCGGCGCGATCCAGCAGCAATTAGGGTCGGTTGCGACCGTGAGCGCCTGACCTTGGCCGACGCGGCCGGGCCCGGGCGCCCCAACCAGCGCCAGCGGACGCGCAAGGACCTGCTGCAAGCGGCGGCGCGGCTGCTGCGCGCCGGCCGCGCGCCGACGCTCGAGGAGGTGGCCGAGGAGGCCCTGGTCTCGCGCGCCACCGCCTATCGCTATTTCACCGGGGTCGAGCCGTTGCTGGTCGAGGCGGCGCTCGACCTCGCTTTTCCCGACGCCACCTTCCTTGCCGAGGATTCGTCGGACGATCCCGCCGAGCGTCTGATCCGCGCCGAGCAGGCGGTCGACGCGATGGTCAGGGCCAATGCGCCGCCGCTGCGGGCGATGCTCGCCCACAGCGTCCAGCGCGGCGGCGACACGCCGCTCGTCCGCCAGAACCGGCGCACGCCCCTGATCCAGGCGGCGCTGGCACCGGCCGCGGCCGCGCTCGATCCAGCGGCGGCCAAGCTGCTCGAGCAGGCGATGGCGCTGGTCGTCGGCACCGAGGCGATGATCGTGTTCGAGGACGTGCTCGAGCTCGACGCGGCCGAAGCGGGACGGGTGAAGAGATGGATGATCCGCGCCCTGGCCGAGGCCGCGCGGCGGCCGCCGGCGGAGGACTAGACGCCGCCATCGCCGCGGCGCCACGGTGCCGATTTGGGGACCCTCGTTCGCGACGGCTTCGCCTCGGCGCCGCGCCGGCGGCGGTCGCAAGGTCAATCCTGTCCCTGAATTGCTGTGCGTCTCAGCGGCCGACATGTTTTTCGAGCCAGGCGAAGATCCGCTCGAAGGCGTCGGCCTGTTCGGGGCTGTCGCCGGACAGGAAGACATGGCCGCCCGGGGCATTGTCGTAGATCTTGGCGTCGTAGACCTTCCGGTAGGCCTTGAGCGCCTCGATCAGCCGGCCGGTGTGCAGGGTGAGCGGAGCGATCTCGTCGCCGGTCGTCGCGAGCACGAGCAAGGGCGTCTGGATCTTCTCGACATAGTTGATCGGCGAGACCTTCATATAGGCGGCGAGGTTGGTATCCGGCAGCTGCCCTTTGAAGCTCGCGCTTTCCCGAGCCACATTCTCGCGCCGCCAGTTCGGCTTGTAGGCCATGTAGGCCACGAAATCGGTCAGGCCGACGATGTCGATCGCGGCCTTGAACCTGGCCGGCGCCTGCTCGATCGCCAGCAGGGTCACCATCCCGCCCCGGCTCTCGCCGACCAAGGCGAGGCGGCTCGGGTCGACATAGGGCTTCGTCGAGAGATAGTCGGCCGCGGCCAGGGTGTCGGCGACATCGCTGACGCCATAATCGTTGCGATAGAGCGCCTCGCCATAGCCCTGGCTGCCGCGATATTCAGGAAACATCACGATATAGCCGCGCCCGACCATTTCCGAGACGAGGCGGAACCACTCGACGTTGAAGCGCTGGTGGAGGCCGCCGTGAAGCAGGATGACGGTCGGATAGCGCTTGCCCGCCTCACGCTGGCGCGGTCCGAAGACATAGGCCGGAATCAGGTTCCGGCCGGAGGGATAATAAAGGAAGTCCATCTTCACGCAGCACCCTTCCTGCAGGAAGAATTGCGTCCAGATCACTTTCTGCTCGAGCGCGAAAACCTCGTGCTTGAGCAGGTTGAGCATGACCTTGGGATCGTCGCTTTCGGTATCGGGGAAGGTGCCGAGCCTCGGCTCCCCCTTGCTCTCGGTCGAGCTCGTGACGAGCTGCGCCGACGCGCCGGGAGCCAAGGAGATCATGAGCAGCGCAGCGATGGCCGCTTTGGCCGACTTGCCGATCGTCCAGGCCGCGCCTTTCATCTTCGGTCCCGGCATGCTTGCTCTCCCTTGTCGGGCCGGGTTCGGCAATTCCGCTCCCGGCTGCCCTGCAAAAAACGAATGGTCCGGGCCCGCTCGCGGCTTCCGTTCCTTGCGGCCGCAGGCCTCGAACATGAGCGGACCAGCATAAAGCTCGGCGCGACAAGCCGGAAGCTGGCTGCCGGAGGCCCGGCAATGGCACGGCGAGACACCATGATCTCCACGGCGCGACGCTGGCCGAGAACGCCCCCCTAAGTGACGTCAGCGCCTCTATCGCGTGACACGCATCCGCGCCGGCACCGGCTGCTTGGCCGGGCGGCGCAGGATCGGCACCGCGAGCAGCGCGTAGAGGCCGAAGGCGGCGAGCAGGGTGGCCGGCGCCGGCTCGAGCGCGGCCGAGACGGCGGCGATGGTGCCGGCGGTGATCAGGAGGAAGGACAGGATTTTCGCGAGCAGGTGGCGGACTGGCGACTTGATCCCGATCATGCGAATCTCCCCCCGGAAACCGCGCATCATGCACCTCCGCGCGCGGCCGGCAATGGGCCTTGGCCGCTGAATCGGTCCGTTCGTGCCGATATCGCGCGGACGGGGCCTGCCGCAGGAATGGTGGAAGTTCTCAACCTTGACACCGGTGTCCCCAGCGAATTGAATGGCGGTTCGCCGATGCAATTTTGCTGCCGGACGAATAAGTCGCGCGCCCCCCGAAAATCACGATATCCATTTTGGAGAGAAATTCCTCTTTCCTCATCGGATGTTGCGTGGCCCTGGGCGAGTCAAACAAATTGCACGCTGTCGCCGCACTGTCACGATTAGGCAACGTTCTGGATAAATATCGAGCCGGAAGCGATCGCAATCTTCATTTCCCCGGTCCGCTTGGCCATGATTGCGCCATGACAGCGCCCGTTCGAGGCGCAGATGACCAGGGGAGGATTCCATGAAAGCTCTTTCGATCGCGCTTCGCACCGGCTGCGCCGGCCTCGCTTTCGCCGCTGCCGCCGCGCCCGCCCAGCCCCCCGAGCAGCCGCCGGCGACCGACGCCGCCGGCCAGCCGGCGGGACAGGGCCAGGAGATCGTC
>JADMIO011227279.1_pt1 | contig 21494 bp, 12 predicted proteins | sample 8958161 | NCBI WGS metagenome assembly JADMIO01 (sample SAMN16585339, study PRJNA669376) | soil metagenome | isolation source: Crop rotation soil | place: USA: Cullars Rotation, Alabama | collected 2011
GGCTCGCCTACTAACCTGTAAACCCCGCCGATCTGTGTGAACGTGAGTGCCTCACCGGTCTGATCTCCAACTACATGCATGACCGGAAGCGCGAGAGTGTAAGACTCGAGCGCCTTCTGCGGATCCGCGAGCGCGTAATAGTAGACCGTACCCTTGATTGAAAGTGTGATGGCTTCTAAATGACCGTCACCAATGTCGCGCCAGATAGTGAGTGCCTGGTCCAGGTATTCGAGCGCTTTTTGCGGTTCGGAAAGAGCGTTGTAGACCGCGCCCATGTTGGTGAGCGTCATGGCTTCTCCACGACGGTCGCCCACTTCCCGCATCAAACGCAACGCTTCGCCGTAGCGCTCGATGGCCTTGCGCCGCGAGTCGCCTGTTCTTTCGCCTTGTAGTTGTGCGCCTGCGGAGTAAGCACGTTCGGCCGCGACGCGTGTGCGGTCTGCATCGGTTGCAGTTCGCACATCCTCGAGCCGGATCTCGTATCGTCCCGCCGATGCATCTTTCTCGAGCGAACTCACTTTCAACAGGTAGTTACCGCTGACTTCGGCAACGAATGAAACTATTTCCATGCCTCGTGTGCCGCTCAGGTTGTTATCGACCTGGAGAAGTGGTTTTCCATCAGTTCCGGACAACGCCAACACGACATCGATGCCCTTCTGGTCGAGCACCACGCGCGCGTACTGCCCGGCGCTCAGCGTTAGTTGATACGAGTGCTCTTCGCCACCTCGCATCTCGCGCGCGACTGGTTGTCCAACGGTGAGTGAGTAGGGCGCCTGCTGTCCATTCACGGCTCCGCTCAGCAGCAGGAGCGAGGCCATGACTGCGCATCGCAGAGCCAATCCCGAACCGGATGATCTGTAAAACTGGATTATTTCCATCATACGGGATTCGAGATTCTATTACTGTGGCTGTGGGGAGTAAATCCTCACCCGCGACTCCGAATCGAAGCCGCGGGTGAGGTCAGTTGGTCAGGGCGTGTGGGAGGAATGCAGGTAATGATTATTCAGCGACTCCGACTTGTTTTATTGTTCCTTTCGGCCCTGGTCTATGCCTCGCCCATCGCTCCTCCTCGGTAATCGGCACGGTGATGCAGAAGGTATTAGGGGCACAGGGTCCCCACGGTGAGTTGACGGAACTCAGCGTGACTGGTGGGCAAGAAGTTGAGGCAGCCGCGAACGTAGCGCTATTCGTGGCTCTGGAAGCCTCAACCGTATTGACGTCGCTGGCCACGGCTTTACACGGCGCGGGTGCGATGGCATCAGGCTGGATTGCAGCCGCGTTGGCGGCTGTCCGTGGGGAAGACGCCTGAGCCGCTGTCAGACCAGAACCGCTGCCGGTATCGAGTACTTTTTCTAACCCGTCGGGTACACGCTTGAAAGTGAATCTCGGCCAGACCTTCAGCGTTGAGTCAAACGTGGTGGAATTTATTGTCATCGTTCCAGTCGAAGCCTTGAAAAGGGACAGGCCCACAAAAACGTCCCAAGTCTCCGTGCCGCCGCCCGAGTAGGTGACGGTGATCGGGGAGCTGCTTCTTAGAGAAAGCGCAGTCATCGCGAGCGGCGTGCTGCCACCCGGCCCTGCGACATCTCCCGACCGGTCGATGATTGTGTCAACATTGCTCCCTGACGAGAGAGGCACGCCTTGAAGTGACACGAGCCCGCCGTACGCAAGGGAACCTGTCCCGAAGAAGCCCGCGGGTACAGGAGAACCGCCGAAGTCATGGAAGGTCTGGCCGTCAGCAGGGGTCTCGAATTCGTCGCTCCCATGAAGGACTGGAAACGTGGCCATCGCCGCAGTGCTCTTCGACGTGACGAACAAGCCAACCACTAACGCCATTCCCACAAGGAATGCCAGGCTGAGCATGACCGGTTTTGTGTAAAGCCTCCGTGTGATCTCTTTCATCGATCTTTTCCTCCTCACAAAATACTTTTGTCCGAACGTGTTTTTCGGTGATGAGATTTCAGCACGGCTGCGAGTCTGTTTACTTGTTCAATCTTGCGGAATCATTAAACCGCGTATGAACGCAGATCAGCGTTCATCCGCGTTCATTCGCGGTTTTCCAAAATTGCCACGCCGGTTTCTGCGGTTGAAGGTCATACTGTTTTCTCCACTCCCAATACAGACGATCGGACAGGCGGCTTTACCCGACCTCCGCCGCGAGATTTGATTTCCTCTCCGCCAATCGTCTAAGCCCAGATCCTGACAACCTAAACACTCCTTGTAAGGAGCGTGTGAATATGCAGTTGCTTGGAAACGCAGGGGAACAAGTGTCATTACTCGGGCAAACGCGCAGACGTTTGATGGGTCTTTCACCATCGGAAGCGAGCTTCGCTAAACGCGGCTTTCTCGCTAGTGAAGAGAAGGCACGCCTACGACTCGAACAAATCGGCGTCACTTTTTTAAGTGGGTATCACGCAGCGCTCGAAGAGACCGCGTTCGTTTCTCTTGCGCACCGGCTGGCGACTATCGAAGCTGAGTTGCGCGGGTTTGCGTTCGAGGGCGCCGCGATGGGGCTGGCGCTACTCGACTACTTCACACCGTGGCGGAAAGACCGCTGGCGCACTTTCACCGAGCGCTTCGCCGAGCCTCACATTTACATGATGCATGTTGGATTGGGATGGGCGCTCGCTCGTTTGCGGCGATCCGTTACGCAGCACTTATCCAAACTCGATCCTTTGTTGCGTTGGCTCGTGGTCGATGGTTACGGATTTCACGAAGGTTATTTCGGTTGGCGTCGATACGTCGAACAGCGCGCAATTCCATATCGCTTAGACGGATACGAACGTCGCGTCTTTGATCAGGGTCTCGGCCGCAGTATCTGGTTTGTTAAAGGCGCCGATGTCGCGGCAGTCGTGAGTGCGATCGATGCTTTTCCATTCGCGCGACGCAACGATCTGTGGAGCGGTGTGGGTTTGGCGTGTGCTTACGCCGGTGGTTGCGGGCGCGGTGCGATTGAGTCATTGCGGGCCGCAGCCAACGAACACATATCTGCCCTTGCCCAGGGTGTTGCCTTCGCCGCTAAGACACGCCAGCGCGCAGCCAATCTCAACTCGCACACAGAGAGTGTCTGTCGTGTGATCTGCGGACGCTCTGCCGAAGAGCTCGCCGCAATCACCGACGCTGCACTGCAAGACTTACGTGAAGAGAACGGGTTGCCGGCTTACGAAGTTTGGCGCCGCCGCATTCAGGACCAGATCGCACTGGAGGTCACAACAACATGACGATTTATGAGGGCGCATTCCGGCGTCAGGCTGCAAAACTGATTGCCATCATCCTCGTCTTCGTAGTCTACGGTTTCGCGCGCATCCCTCAACCCTCGGAGTCTGAGCTAGCGAAGCTCGCCGAAGGTTTTCATTTCGACGTGTCGCCACTGCCGACGATCAACGGAGAGACGCCAAGGACAATCCGCGAAGTCAACCCATCGTTGCGTCGCGTTGCCGGTTGGATCTCCAGTGTCGGAGCAGCCGTGGCGTTGAACGATCTCGACGGTGACGGATTACCAAACGACGCCTGCTATGTCGACACGAGAATCGATAAAGTCATCGTCGCGCCGGTGCCAGGTACGCCCGCGCGCTATCAGCCGTTCACTCTCGATCCGACCACACTTCCTTACGACAAAGCGACGATGGCCCCGATGGGCTGCCTGCCCGGAGACTTTAACGAAGACGGTCTCGAGGACGTGCTCGCCTATTACTGGGGACGGACTCCAGTCGTCTTTATTAAAAAGGCGGGCGCCTCACTCAATGCTGACAGTTATACGCAACGCGAACTGGTTCCCGGCGGCGCGCGCTGGTACACGAACGCGGCGACGCTCGCCGATATCGACGGTGATGGCCACACGGACCTGATCATCGGCAACTTCTTTGCTGATGGAGCACGCATTCTTGACGCACACGCAACCATTCCTGACGAAATGCAGGACTCGATGTCGCTCGCTCAAAACGGCGGACGAAAACATCTCCTGCTATGGAAGTCGCCGGCGCAATTCGAAGAAGTCAACGGCGCACTCGACGAACAGAGCGCTCGCGGTTGGGCACTCGCAATCGGCGCGGCCGATCTCGACGGCGATTTGTTACCCGAAATCTATTTCGCCAACGACTTCGGTCCCGACCGTCTCTTGCACAACACTTCCACGCCCGGTCATCCCCGTTTCGAATTGTTGGAAGGACGACGAACGCTCACGACGACGAAGTCAAAGGTGCTCGGTCACGACTCGTACAAGGGCATGGGTGTCGACTTCGGTGATCTGAACGGCGACGGGTGGCCCGACATCTACGTCAGCAACATCACGCAGGAGTATGGGCTCGAAGAAAGTAATTTCGTGTTCCTAAGCACGGGACACATCGAGCTCATGAAGAAGGGTGTCGCGCCTTACATCGATCGCAGCGAGTCCTTCGGTCTTTCGCGCAGCGGTTGGGGATGGGAGACACGACTCGGCGATTTCAACAACGACGGCGTGCTTGAGGCGTTGCAGGCGACCGGCTTTCTTAAAGGCAACGTCAGCCGTTGGCCCGAGTTACACGAAGTTGTCATCGGCAACGATCAACTGCTTCGCAATCCGCGTAGTTGGCCTGTGCTTCAAGCGGGCGATGACATCAGCGGCAACGGCCACAACTTCTTCTTCGTCCGTGCGCCCGATGGGCGTTATCACGACGTCGCCGCACAGCTTTCGTTGGACCAACCGTTACTCACTCGCGGCATCGCTACAGCAGACGTTGACGGCGATGGCCGTCTTGACTTCGCGGTCGCGAACCAGTGGGGAACTTCATACTTCTATCGCAACGAGAGTAACAACAGGAACGCGTTCCTTGGACTCAGACTTCGCTTGCCCGTCGGCAATGACGTATCGGAGACGCGCGTTTGTCGTGACGCCGTGATTACTTCGCGCGCTGCAATCGGCGCCGAGGCACGTGTGTTTTTGCCTGGACGTGCGCCGCTCGTGCAGCAGGTTGACGGCGGCAACGGGCATTCAGGCAAGCGCAGTCCCGACTTGCAATTCGGGTTGGGCCAACTCGCTGCGAACGACCCCGTCAGCCCCATCAGCATTGGGCTGCGCTGGCGCGACGCGCGCGGTGAGCTTCAACAGCAAACGATTCAATTGTTGCCGGGCAGTTGGTACACCATCGTGCTCGGTCGTGAGAAAGGGATCATCAATGAGTGCAAATGACGTAGGCAGTCGCGTGGATCGTCTCGGGGGTCTGCGACGCTTCGCAGTCGCCATCACAGTTCTTAACATCCTGGGCCACGCTTTCTTCGGCTTCGAACAATCGTTCGCACAGCCGCTTGTGGCATTGGCTGCTGCTTACAGTACTGAGCTGCTGCTCGAGATCATCGATGCGCGTTTCAATCGTCGCCCGCTGAGGTTTCTGAGAGGCGGACCGCGCAAGTTCATCGAGTTTCTGCTCTCGGCGCACATCACGGGACTGGCGTGCGCGATGCTTCTGTACGCAAACGAGAGGCTTGGACCAGTCGTGTTCGCGTCTGTCGTTGCTATTGCGTCGAAGTGCGTGTTGCGTGTTCCAGCGGAACGTGGCACGCGTCACTTCTTCAACCCTTCGAACTTCGGCATCACGGTGACGCTGCTTGCCTTCTCGTGGGTCAGCGTCGCGCCGCCATATCAGTTCACGGAGAACATGACGGGTTTCGGCGACTGGATTTTGCCCGCGGTCATCGTTTGCACGGGGACGTTTTTGAATGCGCGCTTCACTCACCGGCTGCCGCTGATTGCTGCGTGGCTCGGCGGCTTTGTCGCACAAGCTGCCTTGAGGAGTCTTGTTTTTGACACTCCTCTGACCGCGGGGTTAATGCCGATGACGGGTGTCGCTTTCATTCTCTACACGTTCTACATGGTGACCGACCCGGCGACAACGCCGAGTGCGCGGCGCGATCAGATCGGATTCGGTCTCAGCGTTGCCGCTGTATACGGCGTGTTGATGGCGCTCCATGTAGTGTTCGGAATCTTCTTCGCGCTGACAATCGTCTGCGCGTGTCGCGGATTGTGCGCGTATGCCGTGAGCTGGCTCAGGAGTCGTGCGCGTGACGAGTCCGTTCCGGCATCTGCCATCGTGAGGGAGGCGTGAGATGGGCCAGGCAATAGCTATTGTCGGTATGGCGTGTCGCTATCCCGATGCGCGTTCGCCCGGTGAACTCTGGGAAAACGCACTCGCACAACGCCGCGCTTTCAGACGCATCCCGGCTGAGCGACTCAATCTCAACGACTACCTGTCGTCCGATCGCCAAAGCCCCGATCGAACATACTCGACCGAAGGGGCTTTTATTGAGGGTTACGAGTTTGATCGCGTGCGCTTCCGCGTGCCGGGCGCGACGTATCGTGCGGCCGATCCGGCACACTGGCTGACACTCGATGTCGCTGGCGCTGCGCTCGAAGACGCTGGCTTCGCGGAAGGTAATGGACTGCCGCGTGAAGCGACCGGTGTGTTTGTCGGCAACACGCTCACTGGGGAGTTCTCTCGTGCGAATACTTTGCGCCTGCGCTGGCCGTACGTGCGGCGAGTCGTGAAAAAGGTGCTCGAAGAGGACGCGTTGCCGGCGGAGCACAGGGGTGAACTCCTCGCCCACATGGAGACGCTTTACAAAAAACCTTTCCCGCCGGTCGGCGCAGAAACGCTCGCTGGCGGACTCTCGAACACTATCGCCGGACGCATCTGTAATCATTTCGATCTCAAAGGCGGTGGTTATACGGTCGACGGAGCCTGCGCCTCTTCGCTGCTCGCAGTCATAAACGCGTGTTCGTCGCTTGCTGTTGGCGATCTTGAAGTCGCGATTGCCGGTGGGGTTGATCTGAGCACCGATCCGTTCGAGCTCGTTGGTTTCGCGAAGACTGGCGCGCTCGCGGCAGACATGATGCGCGTGTACGACACGCGCGCGGCAGGCTTCTGGCCTGGCGAGGGTTGCGGACTTGTCGTGCTCATGCGTCACGAAGATGCGCTACTGAGAGGACTGCGAGTATACGCGGTGATACGCGGTTGGGGCGTTTCGTCGGATGGCAGCGGCGGCATCACGCGCCCCGAAGTTGAAGGCCAACTCATCGCGTTGCGACGTGCTTACGCACGCGCGGGATACGGCGCGGACACGGTCGCATACTTCGAGGGCCACGGAACGGGCACAGCGGTCGGTGACGCGACTGAGCTTCAAGCGCTGACGGCAGCACGCGGAACGAAAACCTCGCCGGCCGTGGTCAGCTCAGTTAAAGCGATCATCGGTCACACGAAGGCGGCGGCAGGCATCGCGGGGCTGATCAAAGCGACCATGGCGCTGAATGCGCAGATCCTGCCGCCAACAGTTGGCTGTGATGATCCGCGCGAAGAATTGAAAAAGGATGGTCCTGCTCTCCGCGCTCTTAACCAAGGCGAACTCTTCTCGACTGACACGAGCCTGCGTGCAGGTGTTAGCGCAATGGGTTTCGGCGGCATCAACACGCACGTGACCTTGGAAGCACCGCACGATGATCGCCGCCAGTCTCTTACGACTAAGGAGCGTGCGCTACTCACGTCTGCGCAGGATGCCGAGTTGTTTCTCTTCAGCGCCCGCGACATCGATCAGCTTGAGACTCAAATCGATCGCGTGCTCGCGTACGCCGATCGTCTTTCGCGTAGTGAGTTGACCGATCTTGCTGTTCGACTATCGGAGACTCTTCGTCCGCTTCACGTCCGCGCTGCGGTGGTGGCGTCAAATGCGACGGAACTGTCGGAACGGCTTGAAGAGTTGAAGTCGCGCGTGCGTAGTGGTGCGACGCGGTTGATCGACCCGCTTGGCGGCCTCTTTCTCGGTAGTGACCCGTCTGCCGCACGCGTCGGGTTTCTTTTTCCGGGACAGGGGTCGCCATCATATAAGGACGGCGGGACGTGGGCGCGTCGCTTCAATTTCCTCGAAGACTTGTATGCCTACACGAAGCGAGAATGGCGCGGCGACGGCGTCTCAACTGAAGTCGCCCAGCCATTAATCATTGCGTCATCGGTAGCTGCTCTCCGCGTTCTCTCCAGGTTGGGAATCACAGCCGCTGTCGCTGTGGGTCACAGCCTCGGCGAGATCACGGCGCTTCACTGGGCCGGATCTCTCGATGAATCTTCACTGCTACGAATCGCTCGCGCGCGTGGGCGTGCGATGGCGGAGGTCGAAGGCCCCACCGGCGCGATGCTGAGTGTCGCAGCAGACAGGCAAGCGGTCGAAGAGATCTTGAACGGTGAAAGAGTTGTCATCGCCGGTCTCAATTCGCCCATGCAGACTGTTCTTTCCGGCGAGGCGCTTGAGATCGCCACAGTTGCGCGACGCGCCGAAGCGCACGGATTGCGCACTACGTTGTTGCGCGTCTCTCACGCGTTCCACTCCTCTCTAGTCGCGCCAGCCGCAACTCGCTTGTCCGCACACTTGGACCATGAAGAGTTTGGACCACTCCAGCGCCAGGTCTCTTCGACCATAACTGGTCGACACCTCAATGGAAACGACGACTTGCGTGCGCTGCTCCGCGAACAGGTGACTTCACCTGTCCGATTCATGGAAGCCGTCGATGGAGCTGGAGATGTTGATCTGTGGCTCGAGGTTGGTCCAGGTCAAACTCTTTGCGGATTGATCGGCCAGTTTCGTAACGAGCCTGCGATAGCACTGGATGCGGGCGGGACTTCAATTCGAGGACTCTTGAACGCTGCCGGTGCATGCTTCTGTCTCGGCGCACGCGTCGCTCACGATGAGTTGTTTGCCGATCGATTCTCACGCCCATTCGACCTCGATTGGCGCCCGCGCTTCTTCGTCAACCCGTGTGAACTAGCACCGGCTGACGACGAGCTACCTGGAGACGGTCAGTACCGCGACGCGGTAGCGTCGGGTCAGCCTGCGCATACGACAACCTCAGAAAGTGTCGAGCAGACTCCACTCGAAGTTGTGAGACGACTCGTCGCAGAGCGGCTGGAACTTCCTATCGCTACGATTGAAGACGAAAGCAGGCTGCTTGACGACCTTCACTTGAACTCAATCAATGTGGCCCAACTCGTCGCCGAAGCGGCTCGGCTCCTCGCTGTTCCGCCACCGCCTACGCCGACTAACTTCGCAAACGCGACGCTCTCTGAAATTGCCACCGCCCTCGAAGCCGCCGCGCGCATAGACAGCCATGCGGACGGAGAAGCAAACCCTTCAGGCGTCGATGAGTGGGTCAGAGAGTTTTCCATCGAATACGTCGAACGCGCATTGCCACGCCGCGATGGTCCATCGGGACCAGGAGACTGGCGCATACTCGCCCCGCCGGATCATCCGCTCAAGCTGGTCGTCGAAAGATCTTTCACGCACTGCGACGCAGGACGCGGCATCGTCGTTCTCCTGCCGGCCGAGCCCGACGAGAGGCATATCGATCTTCTATTGAATGGCGCACGCGAAGCATTGAAAGGCGGCGATGATTTTCGTTTCGTGCTTGTCGGCGGTGCAGCAAGTTTCGCACGCACGTTGCACCTTGAAGCGAAGAACCTCAACACCTGCGTCGTTGATATGCCTCTGGACCATCCCGAAGCTGCCGCATGGATATTGGCCGAAGCGCTCGCCGGACGCGGCTACACCGAAGCGCGCTACAGTTCGGACGGCAAACGCTCGGAGCCGGTGCTGCGCCCGCTCGTACTTGAAGCAGATGAGTGCGAACTGCCACTCACGACCAGCGACGTATTAGTGGTCACTGGCGGCGCGCGCGGGATCACGGCGGAATGCGCGCTTCGGCTTGCGCGTGAATCCGGCGCGCGTTTGGCTATATTCGGTCGCTCTCAAACGACAGACGACGAGATCGTCTCGAACCTCGAAAGAATGAAAGCGGCGGGCATCGACTTCCGTTACTACAGTGTTGACGTCACTGATGCCACCGCAACACGCGACGCGATCCGTGAAGTCGAGCGGGATCTTGGACCAGTCACAGCAATCCTCCACGGCGCCGCGCGCAACGTTCCATGCCTGATTGAAAATCTCGACTCACAAGCAATCTCTGAAACATTAGCACCAAAGGTTCGCGGCGCGCAGAACTTACTCGCGGCGATCGATCCGGAACGCCTGCGACTCTTAATCACCTTCTCCTCGATCATCGCCCGGACAGGACTGCCGGGCGAAGCCCACTACGGCCTCGCTAACGAATGGCTCACTCGTCTGACTACCGACTGGCAAACTGCACATCCGTACTGCCGTTGTCTCGCTATCCAGTGGTCTGTCTGGTCGGGCATCGGTATGGGCGCGCGGCTCGGCGCCGTCGATGAGTTGGCGCGTCGAGGCATCACGCCGATAGCTGTAGAAAAAGGTTTGGACGCGTTACGCAAACTACTCTGCCGCAAATCCGGAAACGTCGCTGCCGTGGTTATGGGGCGCTTAGGCGATCTGCCGACACTTAAAGTTGAGAGGCCCGAGTTGCCGTTCCTGCGTTTCCTCGAGAAGCCACGCGTCTACTATCCGAAGATCGAGCTGGTCGTCGACGCGGAGTTGTCCACTGCGACGGACCTATATCTCGACGATCACATCTTCCGCGGCGAACGATTGCTGCCGGCGGTGATGGGTATGGAAGCGATGGCCCAGGTCTTTATGGCGCTAGAAGAAACGAGCGAGCCTCCGGTATTCGAGCAGGTTAAGTTCGCGCGGCCCGTCGTCGTCCGCGATGGAGAAGTTCATAAAATTCGCGTCGCCGCTCTCGTGCGTTTTCCGGGCTGCGTGGAGATTGTTCTGCGCAGTTCGGAGACTGGTTTTCAGGTCGATCATTTTCGTGCGCTGTGTCGCATACCGAGCGATGCGTTGGACCACGCTTCACGCGCGGTCGACTCGAGAACGATCGATCTCGACCCGTGTCAGGATCTTTACGGCAAAGTGCTGTTCCACCGTGGGCGCTTTCAACGTCTTCGCGGGTATCGCACGCTCAAGGCCACAGAGTGCTCGGCCGAGATCATCCCCGACGGCACGACCGCCTGGTTCGGCCGGTACTTACCGAGCGGTCTGGTGCTGGGAGATCCGGGCGCCCGCGATGCTGCCATCCACGCTGTCCAGGCGTGCGTACCGCAGGTCACGCTCCTGCCAGTCGGCGTCGAGAAAATAACCGGCAGCTTGAATGGCGATGTTAGTGGTCTACTCGTACACGCACAGGAAAGAGAACGCTTCGCGAACGGCTTCGTGTACGACGTGGAATTAACGGATAGCGAAGGCCACGTGCAAGAGCGTTGGGAGCGACTACACCTTCGTACGATAAGTGGGACAGACTTCAAAGGTCCATGGCCGGAAGGATTGCTGACGCCATACGTCGAACGCTGTGTACTCGCGTTAATTCCTGATGCGAACGTTTCTGTCGCATTCGAACGCAACCAAACATCAGACCGCGCACTCGAGAGTCTTCTCGGCGCGAGTTGCGTCATCAGGCGCGCAGACGGAAGACCTACAGCGTGCGATGGACGCGACGTCTCTGCCTCACACTGCGGCGATCTCACGATGGCTGTCGCCGGACCCGCTCCTGTCGGTTGCGATCTCGAACTCATCACATCGCGTCCTCCCGAAATCTGGCGCGACATGCTCGGCGAAGAACGATTCAAACTTGCCGAACTCATCACTCGCGAAACACAAGAAACACTCGACATGTCAGCAACACGCGTCTGGACGGCGATCGAGTGTCTGAAGAAATCGGGCGCCGGCACGACTGCGCCTCTCATCTTCACGAGCGCAGCGCCTAACGGCTGGATTTTGCTCGCGTCAGGCGAGTTGAAAATAGCCTCAGGCGTGGTCCAAACAGACAGCGCACACGAGGAACTGGCCATAGCGTTGTTAACAGGAGGCGGAGATGCGCGCGTATGAATACCGGCACGTCGTCGGATTCGAAGAGACAAACCTGATCGGAAACGTCTACTACGCCAACCACGTGCGCTGGCAGGGACGCTGCCGCGAGATGTTCCTGCGTGACCGCGCTCCCGACACGATCGAAGCGCTCAAGCACGGTCTCGTCCTCGTAACCACACGCGTGTCGTGTGAGTTCATGGCCGAGCTCGTCGCCTTCGACGAAGTCATCTTACGCATGCGCCTCGGAGAACTGACGCAGAACCGCATCACGATGAACTTCGACTACTGGCGCGGCGAAGAGCTCGTGGCCCGCGGCGAACAACAGGTCGCGTGCATGCAGCGCGAGGGCGAGCACGTGGTTCCTGTCCCTGTCCCCACTCAGTTGCGCGAGGCATTGAAAGAGTATGCAACTAACTGAAACGTTCAAAGAAGACACCGTTGCGTCACACCGCCGCGCAGTCGAACGCGTGATCACGTCGGCGCGTGGGCGGCTGTGTGAGCCCATCTCGTTGCACGACATGTCGCGTGTCGCGTATCTCAGCGAGTTCCACTTCAATCGCGTATTTCACCAGATCACGGGCCTTCCGCCCGCGAAGTTCATCTCGGCGATGCGACTGGACGAGGCGAAGCGGCTGCTACTCAATACGAACCTCAGCATCACAGACATCTCTTTCGAAGTGGGCTACAACAGTCTCAGCACTTTCACCAGACGTTTCAATGAACGCGTCGGACTTGGACCACGTGAGTTCCGGTACCTCGCTGATCGCATCACTCCGGCGTCCGTCGAATCACTTTGCGCTCACTACGCGGAACTGGCACAAAGCGCAACGGTCCCGTCGGTTGAAGGTTTCGTAGACTCTCCCAAACCTTGCGAAGGATCGATCTTCGTCGGACTTTTCCACACACACATACCGCAGAGTCGTCCTGTTGGTGGTGCTCTACTCACATCGCCGGGCGCATTCCGTATTGGGCCAGTTCCCGACGGAACGTATCACCTGCTCGCCGCTGCCCTCCCGCGCGTCGCTGACACGCTTGGCTTTTTATTACCTGACAGCGCCCAGCTTTTAGTTGGCGCGGCGAATGGTCCAGTGATCGTGCGACAGGGCAGAGCCAGTGGTTGGTTCAAGATCTCTCTAAGACCGATGGCCTTGACCGATCCGCCACTCCTTGTATCTCTACCTTTCTTACTGTCCAACAATCTGTGAGCCTAAGCAGGCTGGGAATGAGCAGCAGACTCGTGACCGCGCAGGTCAGAAGGCACAGGCAGATCATGACGCCGAGCTGCACGTTCGGAGAAATTTCAGACAGCATCAGCACGGAAAAACCCGCCGTGATCGAAGCGGCGCTGACACAGACTGCCGGCCCGGTCAGTTCGAGTGTGCTCCCCAGAGCTTCGGCCGCAGGTATGCCTGCGCGAAGTCGCTGTCGATAAGCGGTCGTCAAATGGATCGCAAAATCCAATCCGATTCCGAGCGCGATGCCCACGAACATCGAGTTCGCAATTCCCAACGGCGTGCCTGCGAGTGCAAGCGCGGCGAACACGATGAGCAGGCTGAAGGCGACGGGCAGGATCGCGATTAGTCCCATCCGTACCGACCAGAGCAATAGAGTGATGAGAATTAGATCCGTCACGAGCGCCAACACGATCGACGACACCTGTCCTTCAACCAGCAAACGCACTGTCAGGTAGCTGATCCAGCCGTCGCCAAAAGGCACGATCTTGTGGCCCAGTCCCTGGTCTGACATCTCGCGCTCAGCCGCTCGCAGTACGTTGTCGATGCGGCTGTAGTCAGCGTCACGGATGAAGATCGTGACGTGCGCCCACCGGTGATCATCGTCAACTCGCTCGCTGATCGGCGCCTGCGTTGAGTGTGAGAGCACCATAAGTGCTGCATCGACGTCCTGCTGTCTGAGAGGAACGCGGCCAGTACGCAGGGCTGAGCGGTACGCGCCGTAGTTCAAGCCCGCGACGAGAGACGAATTAGTTCTCACCATGTCGGTGAAGAGACAGTTGACAGCGCCGACATGTGGAACTCTCGCCAGAACCCATTCGAGGGAGCCGAGCGACGACATGCCTTCCTTGCTGTTGAACCAGCCTTCGTGATTTGCGTCCACCATTAGCTCGAGCGCGGTCGTGCCCGCGAGCTTTTCGTTGAAGAACCGGTCGCCTTGCACGATGTCACTCTTCGGTGGCAGGTTGCGGATCCAACTATCATCGACGCGCAGACGCATGGTCGTCGCGACGACGGCGCATGCCGCGACCAGTAGAGCGCAGACAGCCACGCGCCGCGGACTGGTCCAACCTGTCAACAAGCGCAGAGCAGACGCTGCGGGGCGTCCGCCGATGTAGTCGCCTTTCGATTGGACTTTTGGTTTTAGAAGTGCGAGCAGTGCGGGAAGCAGTGAGAATGTGAACAACGTCGAGAAGACGATCGCAGCCGAGCCGAACATGCCGAAGACTCGCAGCGGGTTAAGACTCACGGCCGCCATCGATACCAGTCCGACCACGGTTGACACGGCCGTCGTGGCGATGGGCCGAGTGGCACTGCTGAACGCCGCGACAATCGTTTCCTCAACCGTCGCGACTCCCGCCTGCTCCGCTTCGTTGAAGTAATGACCTAGTGCGTAGACGTCGTCGGACACGCCGACGCAAATGAGGACTACGGGTAACACCAACGTCGTGACGAACACAGGTTGACCAGTCAGGCCCATGAGGCCCGACATCCAGATGAGACTCACTCCGATTTCCGTGAGCGACAAGAGCGCGGGCACAGGATGGCGAAACGAGAGAAATAGCATCACGCCCAGGACGGCGATGACGGCAGGAATCAAGCGAGCGAGATCGCGTGCTGTCGCCTGGCCAAGGACGGCTTGCGCGAGTGCCGACCCACTCAGATAGATCGAGTCTTTGCCGGATGACTCGCTCGCGATCAGAGCGCGCGTTTGTTCAAGCAGGCGGTACCGGTCGGCTCCGGGCTCGACCTTCGCGATGATGGCCGCGCCCTTGCCGTCTCTGGAAACGAGCACGCCGGTATCGTAAGCGCGCCTGCCAATGTCGCGGCGCAGTTGTACGATCGTCTCCTTTAATTGATCCTCGGGCCGGTACAGCGGACTTGTGTCGACCTTGTCGTTAACGAGAGTAAGGCGCGGTACAGTGGAGATGCTGACGACCGAGTTTGGGACGACTCCCTCAACGCGCGAGAGTCCATCACTCAAGCGAGCGATGCGTCGGAGTGTCTCGGGCGTGTAGACGCCTGAGGCCTCGTTGCCGACTCCTATCAACACAAGGTCGCGCAACTCGAAACGCGACGCTGCCTGATCGCCTTCGGCGAACTGTGGAAGACCGGAAGGGATTAACGATCGGCCGTCAAGCCGCAGTTGAATACGTGGGATGAAGACAACGGCACAAAGAGTTACAGCGCCGGCGAGTATGACGACGACACGCGGGTGTCTGACCGAAAACCTCAACAGGTGAGTTATCAGGAACACAGACCGACCTGTATCGTAAACACGCCATTTTTTCTTGTTCAATCTTGCTAAAGTCTTAGCAACGTACGCGCCCTGTCATCACGCAACGCGAGTCCGGTCCAGAGCAATATGCCAAGGACAACGGGAAACAGGATTTCGAACCAACCTTGTTCGGCACGCACGTGCGTTGCGACGGCACCGCCTAGATAACCTGTTAAAAGGATCGCGCCCAGGATTGCCGTGCGCGGAATCAAGTAGATCAACGTGCACGCCAGGAGCACGACGCCAATACCGACGATTACACGTTCCGGATAGCCAAGCTTCACCGTGGCCTCGACGACAAAAGCCGGTTTGATTAACTTCATAACGGCGTCAAGGATCAGGAAAAGCGCCGGCAGGAAACTGAGAATGCGTCCCGCCCAAATCCGCTTTTTCGAGACTGAAACTCGAGCCTGCGATTGAATTGCGTTACTCATTGTTACCATTTCCGCCTCCATTTTCGTGTTCTAACTCATAGTCGATTGGGAAGGCTCAAGATCGACACGGGCTTTGCCTAAAAAAGGTCGAATCCAAGCCGTACAGCGCCGTTCCTACTCAAAACCGTGGTCCACTGGAGGTGGCTAAATAGAACGTTAGCCAGTATTATGGGCCATCGTCACGCTCCTGACCGAGTGATCTGAGCCGCGTTACCGCTGATTCCTTAGAAATACGAAATGTCGAAACGTTATTCCCGACGCTGGTTATTACTGCTGACGTTACTCCTCGCGGTCGTCGCAGTTCTCCCACTCGGACAGAAAGCCCAAGGCCCGTCGACGCCTAAACAAACGAAGCCCTATCATCCGAACGCCGTACCGGGCGAGATCCTCGTGCGTTTTCGTCCGCAATCGAAAGTCAAACAGTTAGGACGTCAAATCGTAACTGAACGAACCGGCCGGCAAATTCCGATGACGGTTGAAGCGATCAGCCCCGCTTTCGAAATCCTCGAAGGGCTGCGTCTCGCGAAAGTCAATCCCGCCGATACAAGCAACGCCATCGAAGCACTGCGCGCGCGCCCCGACGTCCTCTACGCGGAACCTAATTACATCCGCAGAGCGCTCGTCGCCCCCAACGATCCGCGCTACCCGGAATTATGGGGACTCCACAATATCGGTCAACGCGCCACTTTTGGCGGAAACCCAGGATTCGCCGGTAACGACATTCGCGCAGAGCAAGCGTGGGCCATCACAACCGGCAGCCGCAACGTCGTAGTCGGAGTTATCGACACCGGAATCGACATCAATCACCAAGACCTGCACGACAACATCTGGACCAACCCGGGCGAGGTCCCTGGCAACAACGTCGATGACGACGGCAATGGATTCGTCGACGACATACATGGCTGGGACTTCGCGCATAACGACGCTAGCGTCTTCGATTACACGGAACCTACGTTTCCTCCGTCGAACAACTACACCGGCGACCTTGACTTTCACGGCACGCACGTGGCCGGAACGATCGGCGCGACCGGCAACAACGGAATCGGTGTCGCCGGAGTCAATTGGCAAGTAAGTTTGATGTCACTCAAGTTTCTGACCGACGACGGAGCGGGATCGACTACGGATCTGTTGAACGCTTACTCTTACGCCAAAGCAATGAAACTCCTTTGGGACTCTTCAGGAGGAACTAAAGGCGCGAACATTCGAGTTCTCAATAATAGTTATGGCGGCGACCTCTTTTCTCAGAGCGAACAGGACGCAATCCGCGCGTTGAGCGACGCCGGAATTTTGTTCGTCGTCTCGGCCGGCAATGAAGGAGTTACAAACGATCTATTTCCGGCTTATCCATCGAATTACATTTCGCCAAACTTGATCTCAGTAGCGGCTTCGGGCGGTACGGGAACCAAGGCCGACTTTTCAAACTTCGGTGAGGGCACCGTAAACGTATCGGCGCCTGGTGAATACATCCTGAGCACCACACCGAAGAACACTTACAACTTTTTGAGCGGAACTTCGATGGCCGCGCCCCACGTTTCGGGCACTGCTGCCTTGGTGTGTGCGCTGTCGCCAAACATCACGATGCAGAAGCTGCGCTCACTGATGATGTACAGCGGATATTTCGGCAACGCGTTTCTGACTTCAACCAGGCTTACAGTTGATGCCGACAAAGCCTTGCAGACTACGAGCAGCGCCGACGTAACACCTCCCGGCGCGATCGCTGAACTAACCGCGAACATCAGCGATACGTTTCCAAACTATTCACTCAGTTGGCTGGCAACTGGAGATGACGGCAACGTTGGGAAGGTGACCGCATACGAAGTCCGATTCTCCGAGAGTAGTCTCAATGAATCAAACTTCGATTTGGGAACACCTTTGCCTGGTCCAACTCCCGCCGATCCGGGGTTTACTCATTTCGTCAACGTCAAGGTTCCGTGGCGACACTCTTCAGGTTTCATTGGCGTTCGAGGAGTGGACGAGGCCGGAAACAAAGGTCCGATTGCTCAAGTGCCGATTTCGGTGGGCGTGGACGTTGGCGATCCTTACATCATGTCTGAAACAGCAGCGGCTCCACTTTCAACTGGAGGGACTGCGCTGCAACTGGTTGGGGATGATCAGCTCAAGCCAGTTGCCCTGCCCTTTAGCTTCAAGTTTTATGGCATCGATTACACCTCAGTTAGCGTGTCCACCAACGGCGTGGTGTATTTTGGGTTTTCGTCTGACAACGACAGGTTCGTTTCTCCGCGATGGTTGAACGGGCGTCGCCTGGTTGCCGGCTTATGGGACGATCTTCGCACCGACCACCGCACGGACGGCGACGTCTACATGGTCCAGGATATCGATCGCGTAATTTTCAGATGGCAGGCCGTGACGTTCGACTTACCACTTGGACCAGGCGTAACGCGCGGTGAGAATCCGGTCAACTTTGAGATCGAACTCCGGTATGACGGAACGATCACGATTCGATACGGCGATGGCAATCAGAAACTGATACCCGTAGTCGGTATTGGTGGTGGTTCGCCCGAACCTTATCTAACAACGTCGCACACTGCATCGGATGGTTTGAAAGATCTAACGAATGCGGCGACAGTTGTTTTCACGCGTCGCGCTCCCGTGAAACGCGGCGTGCTGACCGTGGCTTCATCGAATCCCACGAGCGGAGTCAACATCACTATCAGTGCGAATGACATCTCAGGTGCAAGCAACGGCACGACTCAGTTCACACGTACTTACAATCCGGGCACGCCGGTGACGCTCACGGCGCCCGATACATTCAACGGAAACAAATTCAAAACATGGCAGCTAGACGGACAGGACGTTTTGCCAGGTCCAATAACGTTTTTAACCGTCGCTGGCAACAGCAATCACACGATGACTGCTGTGTATGCCAGTAAGCCCGTCCTGACTGTCACCTCTACCAATCCGAGCAGCGGAGTGAACATAACAGTTACTCCAAATGACGTTAATGGCGCGGGAAACGGCACGACACCCTTCACACGTACGTACGACCAGTTTGCCGGTGTGAATCTAACTGCGCCGATCACCGTAGGCAACAGTACTTTCTGGAAATGGCAAGTCGATGGCGCTGATTTTGTGCCGAGCCAGTTGGCAACGATCTCGATGAACATCGATCACACGGCAAAGGCTATTTACGTCGAGGCAACGGCGACACCGACTCCGACTCCCGTTCCAGGCGCAGGGGCGCAACCGATCGCATTCGTCAAACCGGGCACTTCGGGTAGCGCAGATATTTTCCTGGTAAATACCGATGGCACAAACGTAGTGAATCTCACGGACAGAGCGGGTGATGACACACGACCCGCATGGTCGCCCGACGGCACGCGGCTGGCCTACACGTGTCTTCGTCAACCTGATGGCAGCGTCGGACCGCCAGAGCGTATCTGTCTCCGTAACGCTGATGGAACCGGATTCACAGTGCTGTCTGTCTCACTTGCCGATGACTTCTTCCCAGCCTGGTCGCATGACGGGAGTCAAATTGTTTTTATGTCTTCCTTCAATGGGTCGCCGAGCACAATTGTTTTCACTAACGTCGATGGCGGGGGACGTTTTCCGATAGCGCTCTTCGCAGCAGGCGACCCCGACTTTTCTCCTGATGACAAGACACTCGTCTACGTCTCGGATAACTCGATTTGGACTTTTAACCGGATCACAGGCGGCACCCTCCGGCTGACAAATCAGACGGCGGATTTTCGCCCGCACTACTCACCTGACGGAACAAAAATCGTTTTCCACAGCTTCCGCGATGGACAGACAGAGATCTACGTCATGAACGCTGACGGCTCGGCGCAAACGCGACTTACAAATAATCCAGCGTTGGATTCAGCACCGGCATGGTCACCGGATGGCACGAAGATTCTTTTCACTTCGACACGCGATGATCCGATGAGTCAGTCACTCTATGTGATGAATGCAGACGGCAGTAATCAGACCCGTGTGACGACTGGCAGCAACGGTGTGTGGCGCACACCTCCGGGGCCGCCTATTATCTATGCGGAAGAAGGTACGACGAATGCGGCTGCACTTAGTGCGATAACTTATTTGCGCAGTCCGTTTAAGATCATCGATCCGTTCAATTTCAGTATCGATGGTCACACGCGCATAACGCTGTTTACGTCGAATCTGGCGGTTGTCTCACCGCCGGTTCCGGCAGCGTCAACGTTAAGCGTACAAGCGAATGGCATTAATTTGCCGGTTGAAACCGTTGGTCCAATTACGGGAGTAAACGGCCTCGCCGGTTCCTACATAATCGTAAAACTTCCTGACGGCCTACCCGGCGGAAATCTGTCGTTGACTGTCACCCTGCGCGGACAAACGAGTGCGCCACGGATCTTACCGATAGCGCCGTAGGTTGGCTCTGCACAAGAGTTCACTGGTCGTTGCACGCCGCGGCTTCGCCGCCGTGATGTGAGGCGGGGCTCTGCCCCGCCGTCGCGACTCTAGCTATTCAATTGGGCTACGCCCTCGGTTCGGGCTTTGCCCTAACAATTCAGGGCCCAAGGCCCACACCGGGGGCATAGCCCCAATATATTTTTTAGGCTACCGGCGGGGCAAAGCCCCGCCTCACATCAGGGCGGCGAAGCCGTGGCTGGAACAACGCTTGACGTGCGGGCCGCTGTCGCTTCGAAACAAAGCAATACCCACAGGCACCGCAATTGCTGCCCTGCCTCACTTGCATGTGAGGTGTGCTCCATTTGAGTTCGACTTTCGGGCGATCGAGGCTTCGCTCGTCTTCAATTCGAACGCCGCGCACAGGTGAAGTGCTCGCCTCGATATCAACCAACCGATAAGGGGGCTCAATGAATACAAAGAAACTACTCAGTAATGTTCCTACCGATTTGCTCTACCAGGCTCTGGAGACTGAAAAGGGCGGCGTTCAGGTCTACACAACAGCGCTCCGTTGTGCGCTCAATAAAGACCTCCGCGAAGAATGGAACAAGTATCTTGAACAAACAAAAACCCATGTACAGATCTGTACAGAACTGATCCAACAACTAGGTCTCGATCCAAACACTGAAACACCAGGCCGTCAGGTCGTTCGCTATCTCGGCACTTCTCTCGTCAAAACGATCGAACTCGCGTTGAGATGCGCTGACCCGCAGGCTGCACAGATTGTCGCCGCAGAATGCGTAACGATTGCTGAAACTAAAGACCATTTGAATTGGGAGTTGATCGGTCAACTCGCAAACAAGTCCGAATTTCCAGACGCGAACCTGTTGCAACCTGCATATGAACAGGTGGAAGAGGAAGAAGACGAACACCTCTATCACACCACCGGCTGGACTCGCGAACTCTGGATCGAGGCACTCGGAATGCCCGCGGTGCTTCCGCCGCCGGAAGAAGTTCGCGATGTGAAGACACAGGAAGAAGCTGCACAGGCTAAGAAAGCCAGAACCAAAAAAGCCGCCGCGCGCTAGTAACTGAACACAGAACAAGGGGAGACACATGAGTACACGAAAGAATGGAAAGGCGAAAAAACCCGGAAAGGCAACGCCCAACGGTTCACGCGCTAATGGCTCGCGCCGCAATGCCGGATACGGTGCAGTTAATCCAAAAATCGAAGACCTCGAAAAGAACATGGAAGAATCGGCTGGAGAGTTTCTGACCAGCGATCAAGGCATCCGGATCAACGACAACCAAAATTCGCTCAAGGCGGGAAATCGTGGTCCATCACTGCTTGAAGATTTTCTTTCCAGCACATTGGGATCCTAAGCTTAGAATTCCACGTGGACAAGTTGTCGC
>JADMIO011418031.1_pt1 | contig 21487 bp, 15 predicted proteins | sample 8958161 | NCBI WGS metagenome assembly JADMIO01 (sample SAMN16585339, study PRJNA669376) | soil metagenome | isolation source: Crop rotation soil | place: USA: Cullars Rotation, Alabama | collected 2011
CCCCCCCGGTCCATTCAAGAGAAATTTTCATCCCCTACACTGCTTTTTTCCTAATTCGAGCACTGCCCAAAGATACTGTAGCTAGCTGGAGTTAAAGAAGGATTGGAATACAAGGAAGAAGCCATAATATCAGCAGAAAAGGCACCAAAATCAATTGAAGAGAGTTTACGATAAGTTGTAACAGTTCTGGTAAGAAGTGAGTTAACTGTCACAGGCAATTTACAGAAAATTGCGCTATCATCTGACAATGACTGTTCAGAGACTCCAAAGTCAATCATCAATGTCTTGTCTCGAGTAATTAGAAGGTCTAGAATATGGCCAGAGGAGTGAGTTGGAGAAGATATATGCTGTTTGAGGTCAAATGCCTCAAGTATGGAAGAAAAAGCAGCAGAATAGTGATCATCTTGTGAATCAAGATGAACATTGAAATCACCCATTATCATCAGATCAGAAGGTGACGAGGCATTATCCTCAAGAATTGAGGAACAGTCAGAAACGAAATTGGACTTGGACATGGAAGGTGGTCTATAGACAGTCAAAAAGAGATAGGATTTAGATTAAAATGTTAGGCGAAGCAACATGTGCTCAAATGATGGAAAGGACAAACCTTTAACAAGAGAAGTCGAAAGTTTAGATCTCAAAATGGCAGCAATGCCATCACCACTACTAGAAGGACGAGAAACCTTTGAATGGAATAATCATGAGGAGTAAGTGAGTTGAGAATTAAAGGTAGAGTGTCAGGAGATAACCATATTTCAGTCATAAGCTGGAGGTCGATAGGCTCATCAAGAATATTTGTTGGATAAGTTCTGGTTTTTTGATTTTGTCAGTAATTGTGGAAGCAGACCGAATGTTAAGGCAGTAGATAGACAGGTTAGAAGGAGGAGAAACAGGGCCAGGGTTTAGTTCAACATCGCAGGCAAAAATTAGGAGCAAAGAAAGAATAAAATTAAAATGTCTTGTGGAAGTTAGGTTGAGAGAAGCAAGATGAAGATAAGATTTAGAGAAATAAGGTAACGGTAAAGAATCAAGACAATAGCAAACTAAGGCATGAGGTATCGGTTGATGTATCCGGTAAAAAAGGTCAGCATGAAGAGAAATTGCAGTCAACAGCATTGCGGGTCTGTGGTTAGTCATGAGAGGGATTGAGAGAGCTAAAGCAAGGTAAATACAGAGGAAGAGAAGAGAAAACACGTCAATCGCGTGAAAAATGGGAAATGTCTTTCTTTTGTGCGTGAAACAGTAAGAAATATACGCGTCAATGACTGAGAAGATCATTCTACAGTTTAGGGCTATTGAATACAATGTGGTAAAGCACGTGGAAAAATGTCAATAGTGATAAAACTGAAAACAAAGGGAATCAAAGGAAGATAAATATATGTCAGGATGCAGAAATACATATACAAAAGTTATAATATACATTAAAATAAATTGATTAAACTGGTTAAAAATGTAATTTAAGAAATAAATATATAAATAAAACTGCTATTGATTTTTAAGATGACGTCATCCTTTTAGCTCCCGCTTAGGCTTCTATCAATAAATCAATCAAGCTTTCAATCAGAAACGTTTATATTGCGCACTCCAACTTTGTCTCAGAAGCGATTTTAAGCAGTGAAAAGAAAAGCAGCCTAACTGGACAAAGCCACAAGCGATGTTTCCTGATTCATTATTCCGATACTTTTGCTATTATTATGATTTTTAACATCAGCATTAAAAGCAATAAAAATGTCGCTATGATGAGAAAACGCGATGATGATGAAGAAGAGTCGGTAGATTCATTTGTTTAAAATCAAAATTAAAGATTGGAATGTTGGAATATTATTCTTCTCAAATCCTTTATTTTTACATTGTATCTAACTCAAACGTTCACACTAACATTTAGAACCTGCTTTATTACAGTTAGACCCTAGACTTTAAAGAATAGCTGACGAGTGTATCTGGTTAGCTTCTCTATACAGGTCAATTTCTTATCAGCAAAAACAACAACAGCACAATTAGAGTGCTACCGTTGTCCATGACAACATCGAGCACTCTGAAGCCAAAGCCAATCCGATGAGCAAAGGTCAAGGTTCATTAAACAGTGAGAATCCAAAATCCAGAAACCAGTCCAAGGTTCAAACGTTCGGGTAAGTTACCAAGCAACAGAGCGGTAATCAGGGGTCGTTCAAGAATTATATAACGCTGAAAATTGGTTTTTTCCACCCCCCATCCATCCATATAACAAATTTAACATATATCAAACTCAACCACCTATAACGTATTCTAAAAAAATCGACTCCCACCCACCTACCTAACAGCGTTATATAATACTTGAACGACCCCGCAGAGTGAAAGTGGCTAGTAAAGTCTAGTATCATAATAGAGTAGAATAAAAAGATAGTAAACTAGAGTTTTGATAAACCTCCATTTGTGCAGCAATCTGTCCTAAAAGTTATCGACAACACGTATTTTATTGGCTCAACAAAGCAGTAACTTCTATCGCCTATCTATCTGTGCCAGCTCACTTGCTGTGAACTTTGTAATTATTCATTTAATTTGTAAATGCATTCATTTAATTCAATGGATTAATCTGCATTAGAGGTCGACCGAAATTCGGTTTCGGTTTCGGCCGAAACAGAAGAGCTAACTTTCGATTTTCTTTCGGTTTCGGCCGAAGTGATCTTAACTTTTGGTTGTTAGCCATACTTATTCAAAATATATTTAATAGCCTATTGATTCATATTCCAGCAAAACTTCTGCAGCTGGTTTGTGCTGCTGAAGAGGCAACCTGAGAGCTCTAATTTAATAGCACTGATTCTCAGATAAGTTAATGGCATGACTGATATAGCCGGGTTATCGAATTCTCAACGGCTCATATGCCTCCAGCCCACTTGTTTAATCTTGCTGCTGTCGCAGCGATGTCTAATTTGCGGCACTAATTGAGTTTAGTCCTTCGTACTCCTTCTTTTTCTTTTATCAGCCCTTGCTTTCTTATGAGCAGTTTTATAGGCAGTTGAAGACCTTCCTTTTGATCTCTCTTTTCCTTCCGGTGTCCATGAGTTGCGACCAACGCGTAAGCCTCCCTTCCATTAGCACCTCATCCTTGGACTGGTTTTCTGGATTTTGGATTCGCACCGTTTCATGGACCTTTTATTTTTTGCTCATCGGATTGGCTTTGGCTTCATAGTGCTCGATGTCGTGATGGACGACGGTAGCACTCTAATTGTCTTGTTGTTGTTGTTGCAGTCGGCCCTAGAAGTAAACTCTGACACTAGACCGACAACGTTGTCAGTCATTAAGCGTCAGCTTGATAGTTGACACAAAAGAACATCTGTTTGTTCATCTGTTGTGCGATGCTATTGCTGTACCTACAATTCTACTTGAAACTTATGAATCGTTGGACAACGTTAGGAATGCGATACTCATGCTGCATTAGGCAATATATATATATATATATATATGTAATATAGATATATTTATTTTGCCTATATATATATATATTGCCTGTATATGAGGGTATATAAGGCTTATATATATATATATATATATATATATGTACAGTGTATACATATATCCCCCCTCCTGCCAGTGTGTTTTTTATATACGCACAGACTTCAATTGGCCGTTTTTATAACGCTATGATTGATCACAAGTGGGTGACGCTAATCTGGATGTGTGCTACGGAGACTACTATAGCATGCGCTCAGCGTCCGCTCGTACTGAGACGCTAGCTCACTGTTTCTTAACATATACCAGGATTTTAATATTAGGATCTATTAAAATATTATTTTAATGTTGGAAATGAAAAAGTAAAAAAGGTAAAAAAATTGCATCACAATTGTCCATAACTGACCGTTGGCATTTCACTCTAACTCAGTAAAACAGTATTGAGTTAGAGTTAAATTATAAGTTATACTATGACAATATTTTTGGTTAGTATTAGAGATAACTGTTTGCGGCATAATCCATACATCTGATACAGCTATTTGATAAATGCTACAATTTTTGTTAATGTTTTAACTAATTTTATCTTATTATTCTATGGCTTTGGAGAATTTTTTTGGTGATCCCACAGTCCTTCATAAAATTGCTGAATCTCATTACAGAAAAGGTTGAGAAACATTGCGCTAGCTAATTTGTCTATGAGACTGGTTAGCTAGCAGCAACAACCTCGATGTTACTTCAGATAAAAAGTATTGCAACAGTTCGTGTAGGCGTAAGACAAACACTAGGCTAATGTATTAATTAGTATTAGCCTTAGATTGTACTGTATTAGCATACTGAGTGGCTCGGTTTAAAAAAATGTTAAAAAAAGGAAATATTATGAACTTGAAATTGATTTATTCCTAAAATTACTAACGAAAGTCATAAATAATATATGAAGAAATGAAGGAGTTAGCTACAAACCATGCAGATTCTGTATTGTTTGTAGCTAACTCCTTCATTTTAGTAATTACTTTAAAAAAAACATTACTGTTTATTTTAAACAGGTACAAGGATGGACGAGGTCAAACCCCGGGTTGCTATCTAGTCAAATGTAATACGATGAAGGCTAAACGATTCGAATCCACATGGCACAGTGTATTGCCGCCTCAAAGCAAATTAAAATCAGAGGTCAATTGAAATGCTTATCTTGCGACTCAAATACAGTCCATCGCCATCAAATTGAGAATTTAAAAAGCGCGATAGGCAATATGAAATGAGGTTTTCTATCAAATTTGCTGCAAACAGCCCTAGAATAAGGATTGTTTTTATTTATTGATAATTTATTTAGTTTGTAGCCCTTAAAAGGGCTGTTTATTGTATGATGCTGAAAGAGAAGACAATATATTATTAAAGAAGATGTTCAAAGTGACGCCCATCAGCTTCAATGCACAGCTGCAGTCTTTTTATGAATGTGAGAATGAATTTTTGAATGGACTGCTGTGGTATATCGTACCAAATATTTTTCAGCCCTGTTTTGAGCTCATCTTTATTTTATGGTTTAGGGGTGTACTCTTGTGACGTTAGCGATTTTCATGAAACCCTTATTCTAGGACTGCTTGCGTCAAAGTTGATAGAAAACAATTTCATATTACCTATCGCGTTTTGTTAATTTTCAATTTGATGGAGGTTTTCGTAAAAACGCTATAACTTAAAAAGTTTTGTACTTACCTTAATAAAATTTGGTAGAATAATGTCAAACTGTCTCCTCTAAAATTCTGGAAAATTTCATGAAAAATATCTAAAAGTGCAAAAATATTTAAGTTTCGCTATGGGGGATACTTTTTGCGCACCCTGTATATGATTCACATAAAAAATTAAATAATTAACATAGGCTACCAGAATGTAAATTATTAGTGCCCATTATTTTACGAAATATTTGTGTTTTGGTCATGATTTCTGAGCCTTGTAGTGTTGTACTTAGGATCTCAACTTAATTGGGGGGGACACTAACTTTGTCTTAGGGGACACTGACATTTTCTCAAATTTTGCTTTAAAAGGCATATGTAATCAATGCAAAAATTTGGTATCTTGAAGGAGGTGCATACTTGCATGCTCTCCTGTCAACACCAATGGTGTCTGTTGGAAAGTCAGTGAGTTAACATCAACATTTGATACACTGAGGAGCTTCAGCAGCCTGTGTTGCAGTGGGAGGCAGTAGCTGTTTTATGTCAACTCTAAGTTATCAGGCCAGTGGTTCCAAACGTTTCTGATTTGCGGAGCCTTTTTAAAATAAATTTCTAAGACGGAGCCCCTTCGGTTCACCGTACCCTATGTTTTACAAGCTATAATAGTGTTTAGATGTAATATTACCGAGTGGTGAAAGAGGGATACATAGTGAGGGAATGTAAAGAGGTATCTAAACACTTGCTCAATGTCCATGCAGTGATATTATATTTTGAACATTTTGAAATTTACCATAATATCGAATATATTCTCAACTACCACCATTGTACATAATATTGTCAAAACTAAGCCATACATGAAAGTTCCTCCAAAGTTCAATAAAGCAAACCATTAGCGTTACAATTGAATATACACTGTTGATGAGAGCAACAACAAGGTCCATTAAATAGCATGTAAACGTTCAACGAGACATATATGGTTGCAAAATTTGCACAGTTTTCTTATTTCAATTCAATTGATGATACCTGCAGACGAATGTCTGGTTCTGCAGTTAAACTGCTTCTCTATTTTTTGGTAGCCGTATTAGTAGGCGGAGAATCCCACCTTCGAATCCCGAGATACGTGTAGTTGAGAAAGGCTTTGAATTCACCCGATATATCGCATGCAATGCCATTCTGTACTATTTGATCAACTTCTTGTTGTTTTATCTTTAATTTCCTTCCATTATTACTTATTTTTTGGAGCGGCCGCGGAGCCTTTGCGAAGTAAACGCGGAGCCCGTAGGGCTCCGTAGAGCACAGTTGTGAACCGCTGAGTTAGTCTGTTTCGAAGACAGCTGAGCGTTCAGTACAATTCAACTAGCCTTGCTTAAGAAAAGGCGATCAGCATTAGACATATACAATGTCATGTAGTTTGCTGAATTATCATACTTCTAGGCCTCATTAATTGAGATTAGTATATAGGCCCTGTAACCTAATAGGTTACGACCAATGTGTCCCATCTTTAATACCATTGGCTCTAACCAATTAGGCTATATCTAAAACAACTGATAATTTTATATACATGTAAGTAGCCTAGCCTAAGAAGAGGCGAGCAGTATTAAATATATACAATGTCATGTAGTTTATTAAATTATTATACGTCTAAGCCACGTTAAGTAAAATTAGCATATAGGCCCTGTAATGTAACCTAGTCAGCCTTTAGTGGTATTCGTTTCCGAATTCGGCTTGCTTGTGCAGTCGTCTAGAGCATTAGACATGCGGGGTTCCGCGGAACCCAGGTTGAGAAACGCTGCTCTCGAAGACTGAAGATGCGTCAGGGGTTTCCGCGGATCGGACCCTAAAATTTTTTTGTAAATTATTATTTTTCATTTAATTGTAGGCTAAACATGAACAGAGCTTAGTAATATTAAGTAATTAAGAGCCTAATTTAATTTTATCTAAATATAGTTATACATTTAACATCAGTAAGTATTATGTTTGTTCATACTTATTATGTCGTTTGGTTTTACGTCCATTTTATGGGTTTATGTCAAACATCAGAAATGTGGGATTTCGCGGGACTTCTATTTGAAAATAAGGGTTCCCCAGTGTGCAAAAAGGTTGAGAACCACTGGTCTAGTCATGATATATGTACAACGACTGTTGCTCTTAGCAGGAGAGGGTAAAGGAGCTTGCTGATAGATGCTGCTCGACGGTCGCATAATTGAGTATTGAACTAGTGACCTCTTGCTGCAAAAGCTGTCATGCTGCTACCATATAAACCACCGAATCTCTCATAAAGCTCAGAATTGCGAACTATTATAGCATAAAGACGATCTAGGGGGGCATGCCGCAGCCGTCGCGGCTAAAGAGGGATGCAGATAAGCCCCAAAATTATTCTGCTTACTTCGCTCGTAATATTTAGACTTAGAGAGTATCTATGGCTGCTTTGGGTTAAATTTTTTGCTTCCTTTGCCTCAAATTGCAAATTACAGCTAGCGGTAGCCAGCCAAATTTTTGCCGTCAAAACAAAAAACGTTTTATGCTTTTTATTTATTTGTTAAATTTTTCAACGTTTTTTATAATAAAATTTGCCACTATACAATAACAAATATAAATATAAACCTGAAGTGTAGTTGTGACGCACATTCTGCGATCATGCTCATTACTGAGCACTCCATCGACCAAAAAGTATATCCCGTTACAAAGGCTATGCCAATACCACACCTAAAATGTAGCCTTTACCTGGGAAAATATGGCTTCTGAGGTGGTTTCCAGTTGTCTGCCTCAGTACCTGCGATAATCGGCTCTTTCTTGACACGTGCAGTTTTCTGATAGTCTATTCTCAAGTTTCCCAGACCCAACGCAAGAAGTAATCATATACAAAATTGAAAGCAAGTAATGTTTTAACTTTTTTGTTCTGTATAGAAAAACCTGAAATCCAAATTCCCGCAACCTGCATCAATTAGTGCCATGCACAGCTTGCTATCCTTCTCTTCTATTCTATTCGGTCAAATTTATTAGCTCTGCATATCAAACATTAGCCTAATTAGGCCTACGGGATCAATCTCATTTCCTTCTACGAGAGACTTGGGTTTCGCTTCTTATCAAATTATATACCATATTTTGTCAGGATAAGAAAATGCCTGAAATGGAAGATTTCAACTACTTTTTACAACTGATGATGGATTGTCGACAGTCTCATATGGATAGAGTGTTCATAGCTGGAAGTCAAGCAGAGGTCGAAGGCAACGAGAGGAGCATAAAAAAGTTTAGTGTACTTAACAAAATGGACGTGGACTATATGATGTACAGTAGAGATGCCTATGTTTTTAAAAAGTATGATAAAGTTCCAGATGAGTACAGAGGTGTGATTTATAAATATGTGACTGCAGGAATACATCCAGGTTATGTACGCTTGTTAAAGTGTAATGGTACTGAACATATATATGAGGATATTGCATATTATATTATGGGCGGATTGAATAACTTGGACCAAAAAAACCAATTTTATAAATCATATCAAAGATCAGGGCCAGCCTTGAATAGGGAACGGAATGATGGTAACGATGAGAAAATAAAACTTAATATTGGCCTATTCAATGAACCGCATGCGACAAAGACCAGCAGTAGTGATCATGTGATAGCTCGCCACAGCCCGTACTGGCCTCGTGAAGCTTTTGAATGGATTACTAGACAACGACCACATGACTCTCTTTCACATGAAGTTATCAGACGTGTTGTATGTTATGGTTGTGATTTCGTCTGCTCCTCACACGTGGAATACATAGAACAAGATAAAGATCATGAATGGAGATTCTCATTCTCTATGGCAGAGTTGATACTGATCAAGAACTGGTCCAGGCAACAGAGAGCTGTGTATAGAACAATCAGAGTTCTATACAAGCGGAGTCATGATTTTGTTTTTCCGACTCAGTTTCGAATATACCATTTTAAAACGCTGATGTTGTGGGCTGTTGAAACACAAACAAAATGTTTCTGGGAAGATATACAACTACTTGATTCCGTATGTGAGATATTGATGGACATGGTGCGCTGTCTGAGCATCAAAAGCTTGCCGCATTACTTTATACCTACAAATAATCTCTTTGATAATTTTTTCTCTGAGGATCTCTCTGATCTTATAGAAGAATTAAATTATTTTTTAATAGATAAGGCTTTAGTGTTCAATGTTTTAAGGGCTTGTCAAAATGAAGAAGTCTGGAATACAAAAAGAAAACTATTTATTTCAACGCCTACATTTTTATACAACAATCTTTTAGCAACTGCTCACACTACCAACGATTACCTCGGTGCTGGTGATACCCTCTGCTGCTCCAAACTGGATGATGATCTGATATTGCTTAAGTCACAGCTAAAGACGGTTCATACATTGATTGAATTATCTTCGATTGTAAAATATAGCGAATGCGCCATATATAGAGATATAACTTGTGAAAAGTGTACTACAAGTAAAATAGATGAGGCGGCATACAGGATATTAAATTGCAGCAAACGGTTACGTAGAACCATTGATAGCCTTTATAAAAGAGTATACTTTTATAGAAGAAAAAACAGTGCTAGAGAAATGATACTTCCGAAGAATTGTTTGAAGCCTGGGGATCTAAGGTGTGTATTATTTTCTAGATGTGGTAGTTTTAAATCAGTGAATATGTTACCATTGGAAGAAGGAACTGACATCGTTAAACACACAGTAGCGGAAAATTCCCTTGATAAGTTGACACTAGTCTTACTCGAAAAGTCTGCAGTAGGTATAAGATTTATAAACTGTGTAAGACATTACAAATTCTCGTCTAAAAGTTCCCCTACTGTGCCAGTATTTTGGTTCATTAACAAAGCTTACGCGGCCAATCACTACTACACTCTTCTTTCTGACTCTAAGATTACACTGAAGATCTGTGATGAGATAATCGCTGCTTACAATATATCAAAGGGAAATATACGGTTTGCAGAGCAAAGTTTTCCCTTCCTACTTACAACACAGTGGACTGAGATGTATGACAGAGAGTTACAACAGATGCTTGGTCTATCAGCTCTCTGTAGGTTTGTGATACATGGATCAGACAATGGAACAGTTCATATTCCTGTCTGTCCAGTACAGTTTGCTCTTTATCTCAAAGCTAGATGTTCATTTGAACCGTCATTGGACCTTGACGATGAGAGAACAGATGACGAGTTTTTTGAGCACAACTTTAATATTTGTACAGAACGTACATATTTCTCATTTGGGTCATCGTGTCTCATAAGTGCTCTGAGAATCGAAAAATTATCTAGAGGTATGACCGTTTAATAAACAATAAAAATTGTAAACCGATATAACGTAATACCTTGACAGTATTTTATTTAAATTCAGGTTACATACAGCTACTGCAGCCATTATAATCTATCTCTTGTAATTGTTTAAAGTTATAATATTCTGGCTGGCATATTTTTTCGCTGAAGTCTGTAAAACTATAGCGAAATTTTTATTTTGTATTAACGTCAATTGAAACATTTGTGCGTAATAACTTTAGCTTTCTGTATAAGCCTATCTGTTAGGATATTATCTAGCACTATTTGCTAAATATAACAGTTGATAGTAATAAGATTTTTAATGAAAAATCTTATAATTATCAACAGTTATATTTTATATTTCCTCTACTAGCGGACCTAATTAAGTTGATTGATTTCATAGTTATCTTCTATTGATATGTAAGTTGCAAGAAAATCGATATAGCAGATAGTAGGCTCTAATTTTGTCTAATTTCTTATAAGCTGAAAATATTGGATTCACTGATTTTCAAAAAAATAAGCCGAAGAGCTAATAGAGATCTGGCAAAACCTCCTATCTGGTTTCATTCCAACATAGAACTCAGTTTAACACGGGACGAAAGTTGATTATTGTTATTGACAACTTTGAGCCGTTGCCATTAATTATATTTATTTTTCGCAATTGTTTTGCGTCCTTTGCTACTCCCACTGCTGATAATGTTATAACGTTACCATTAATTATTGTTTCACAACAATCATTTTAGATCGAACTTCTTTCACGGCAAATATCATAAAACACAACTCGCCGTTAGCTGGAGTATCTGTCTTGGATGACGAGGTCTTTGTTGCAGGACGCAATCCAAAATCAAACGTGACTGTGTATAATTCACACAATCTGACAGCGTTACGTGTCATCAGTATAACTGGCATGAAATCACCTGTAAGTCTCGCCATCTGCGCCTACAATAAAGCTCTGTATGTCAGTGACCGTAAGCTGCGGTGTATCCACAGAGCCGATCTCACTAACAACTGTGTCACTCGCTGGAAGATGAGAAAGAAAGAAAAGCCGGCAGATCTCTCTGTGACAGCAGAGCTCACATTGCTTGTAACTGTTGTTTTCGGAGACACTGAGGGCTGCAGTAGTAGTAGTAGTAGTAGTAGTAGCGGGAGTGGAGTAGTAGAGTACACGAGTAAAGGTGAACGGCTGCGTGTCATACCGTTTGATGAAAGCATTGAGCTGGCAAAACTAACATTGCAACTGTCCAGTGATCAGTTCATTGTCTGTTGCAATGAATGTTCTTCATCCGGAATCTTTATTATCGGCACTGAGGGTCAGATCATAAAGTCATATGGTGGAGAGAGCGGAGGAGGCGAAGGTCAGCTGGATCATCCTTCCTCAATGGCAATAGATATTAATAGTAATCATATATTTGTAGGTGATTTGGCGAATAACAAAGTTATATTGTTTGATTATGATCTCAATTATTTGGGTCAGGTTCGTACAACATATTTACTAAAGTATCCATATAGTATGTATTTTCACTCATCGACTAATCGCTTGTTTATAGTAAACGAGTACCTTCCCTTGATCGTCATCACTCATCCATGTTTACGTAATCAAAAAAATAAAAGCTTAGGGGATAAAATTTAGTTTCAAATTTTGATGTCCACTAACTATATCAATGTAATAGACTAGTTTACTCAATATTAAATTGATTATTAAAAAAACATGTAACGGATTTCATGATATTAGGCTTTACACTTGTATAATTTCTTTTAAGCTGAAACGATTGGATTTACATATGTATGTCATGTTATTGTATGAAACTGGCTTCTATAGTTAGGCTATAATAGGACGAGTTAGGAAGTTTTCTAGACCTCCACCTCTCTCTCTAGTGACCTGTCAAATCACAAGTCCAAGACATAAATTCTTACACATTGCCTACTTATCTCGCTCATCAATAAGCACAAAATCGAACAACCCTGCAAGGTAATCCAATCAATTTGCTTTGTGATCTAATCACAAAGGCTTTGACTTTATCAATCTTAAAATGATGCCTTTTGTACTAGGGAAATTAGGGCTTCTGCTTTGGTTTCCGTTTGCCTTCCTCGGTGATTGTTTTTTTGTCGGTTTCTACAATTTACGTACAGCTTTCGGTTGGAGCATTCTCACATTTCCCGGACCCAGCATGGAAACCAACACATCTCAATATTGCGAACAAAATTTGAAAAAATTCTGTTCACTATTTGCTAACTACTTCAAGAGGCTCCCTCTTGTCCAAACTAAATAACTATTTTGTGTTGGCATAGAATTAGAATGTTATTACATTTACAGCAGCGATGCAATAATGGCGGCCCGCGGGCCGCATGCGGCCCACGATACTCTTTCTGGCGGCCCCAGGAGACTTCAATATTTTAGATGTATGGCTGCCCGCGCCAATTTGATGGGAGGCCCGTGGTTAATTAGCTAACAATAATATTTAAATTTCATTGATTGCTAATCGAAAAGTCACTTTTAAGTTGACGATCGATCCATTCTCGTTTGACGTAGATACCCTAAATGAGTTTGTGCAGTCGAAGATGTCGCCGCAGGACAGCTTCAGCTGCTCGTGATACAAAGTGAGGTATATTTAAATGTTTCCTTTCCTGCACAATCAGTCATTAGTAATGTTGCAAACTGAGTATTGTCCATATTTGGAAGTACATACAGATGCGCGTCTGCCTTCTCAGTTATGAAGGGAATAACGTCAAAAGATCGGAAACGAATTACCGACGCACACGCAATGCACTGCGTTCGTGCAGCAACCACAAAGTATAAACCCTGCTTTAATAAACTTGTGAATGACAAGCAATGCCAAGGCTCTCACTAATAGCAGTTGCTGATTTTATCACTACTGACTAGGGTCAAATCATTAGACAACGGTAGTAATAAATCCACAACACTTAATTGCTAGAATAAGCAATCACTTTGTTCGAAAAGGTGTAACATTTTTCTACGTTTTGTGTTTTCACGAGCTATTATCAGTATGACGGACGTGAATTTTACAACATTGTACTGCACCAGATACGTCTTAACCTTTACTGTAACGTTTTAGCCAAACTCACTTCAGAAATTGAGATTATTGAGTGTTTTTAATGATTTTAGTGTACATATGTATTATATTCGAGGTTTGAGATCTCCATGCTTCGTTTCAATATTTTTAGTAGTTTCGTACGACGATGCTTCGTCTATTCTAACAACATAATAACCATGTTTTTTACAGCCGTATTGAACCTTGGAGCAATTCAAATGATCGACGAAAACCTAGAGCTAGAAAATAAAAGCAATCAAAAGACTCAATATAATTGTTAAACTAATTAATCATTTAATTAATCAGTTACTGAATGAATGAATGAATTTAATGAATTAACCATGAATCAAGCAATCTTTCAATCAGTTATAGAGTGTACAAAACCACAATATTTTCTATATCTGCCATAGAAAGATAATTAAATCAATATAAAAATGTACAGGGAGACGGTTCCATTTTATACTCGCCTCCCCACCGACAGGGACGGATTTAGGGAGTATGCGACTTGAAGTAGTAGTAATTTTCCGCCATTCTCCACGGTCTTCAATCTGTCTGAGTAAGACAGGTAGATCCATATTGGTCCATTCTAGGAGGTTCTTTATCCAGCACCTTTGCTGTTCACCTCTGCGTCTGGTACCTTTAACAAATTTCTGCATGTTAGTCTTGGCAAGAGAGTCATGCTGATTGACATACTCGTACCACTTTAGTTTTAGTTGACATGCTCGTACCACTTTCGTTTCAGCGTCTCTAGGAGTTGTTCCTGAGGATCAGTTATAATACCTACTGCTTAAATGTTAACGACTATGCTTGTCCTCTACACCGGATCACAGTTAGAGAAAAATGCATAAAAGTATGTTGTCTAAAATTCTGGGATACTCTTTCAAATGATATCAGAATTTTGCCAACGGAACTCAGCTTTAAACTCAAATTGCGATGCTCACTTCTAAATAAATATAATTCTATTGATTGAATCTGAAAATAAAATCCGACGTTCGACATATATGTACAATGGTCATAAAATTTACTGTATTTATTTAGTAATCTTATTAAATTTTTTTTATTGTATTGAAATACTTTTCTAATTCGCACCACCTTTGACTTTTCCGTATTTTAGCTTTAGTTTGCACAACTTCTATACTACCAAGAATAAAGAAATTAAGAACTTACAACTGTAGTACATATCAAGTGAGGTACCAACGAAGATCATGTTCAAGCTAACAATTGTAAAGTAAAAGCTTTGACGAAACTTGTAGGCCTACAAGCAAATACAAACGGTTGAATTGTTTGTACTTACAAAGTTGGCTATTAAACTCTCTACTACAGTTCATTACAGGTCACACAGTTCTGGATATGTCTGACAGATACCCAGATGAACACGGTCGTTGCTTCATCATTGTCATCTCAGGGTTCCGCAGGAGATCCCAAATGGATAACTTCAAAGTAATCTCAGAAAAACGTCGATGAGAAGCTGACTGGCATTTCAGCAAAAACGAAGATGTAAAACCAGTGTGAAACTAGAAGGAAAAAAATTTAATTATTTAAATGTCGATTTTAAATTTATATGGAATCAAAAAAATTTAGATGACGCTGATAATTGTAAATCCAGTTCAAATAAAATCAGATATACTCAGGGGCTGTTGCCAAATGGTCACATTATGGAGAAGGACACACTGACTGGTATACCTGCAAATAATGAAGTAAACGGAAAAATAAACCGGGTTTACTGCTTGCGGTGGCATCGATGGTGTCCGTGACGACAACAAGCGCTGCATAAACCGGCTGCCATTGGAACAGCTATAAAACCGGGGACATCTTGCACCGCGGTGGCACCGTGGGTCAGATCTGGTTTTAAAATTTGAAATTACTGTCAGGCCGGGGCGCATTTATATCAACCGGCTCGGGTGCGGGTCCAATCATCACCACTGCGCTATCTTTAGTAAATAGCTTTAAACAAAATTCAACTTTATTCATCCCATGCATAATGTACATGTGCATGTTTAGTTTCATGTTGAGCTGATTTTAAACTATAATAGGCGAGATAGGAATTTTTGCTAAATCTCTATATTCGGCGCAGTGTCTTTGAAAATGGGTGAATCCTGTCGTATGCAGGATATCAAAATTAGTAGATATTAAGCTTTCATCCTAACCTTTTCTTTTTGCAAATTAACATGTTTATATTATCCACAACTGCTTCTAACATTGTCCATGTTTATGTTAACCTCTCAATCACTATTCAATCAATCAATCACAAACTATATAGCGTACTTTTAAGTCTCAGAAGGGCTTTGAATAGTGAAGGTAAAGTAGCCCAGCATGTCATTGTTACTATTATTGCCATATTGATCTATCAATCAATTCGGCTTTGCCAGGTGGCAGGTCCACGAAAATTAATAATCTCATAAGCAATCAACTACCTAGCTCACTAATGAGCACATCATCAACCAATCCAACAAATTTTTTCTCATCGCAAAGGCTTTACCTTTATCAAGTCTAAAACGATGCGTGCCTTTGTTCAAGAAAATCATTATGATTTTTGAGGTGGTTCTCCGTTGCCTTCTTCAGGACCTTCGTTAGCCGGCTCTTACGAACCACGTATCCTATTAAGTTGGACTGTCTAACGGGATTTCAGCATATGCTTGGCTCGTGCAAATTCTATATGCGGCGATGCGGAGCTTAAATTTAATGACAATAAATCCAGTTGTGCTATTATAGGACCAGTAAACAAAATTTAATATAATATAGACGAAATAAAAATTTGGAATTATAGACTAAATTGGACGACCGTGATTAAATATTTTGGTATATCTTTTCACGTGGAGAGAATGTTGGTCATTGACACGGCTATAGTTAAAAGAAAATTTTTATGCCACGGTAAATTGCATTCTAGGCAAAACTAGATGCATTCACGAAGCGGTACGATTAGCACTAATAGAAGCAAGTTGTTTACATGTTCTACTTTATTCTTGTGCGGCTCTTATTTACACCAATCAACAACGTAAAGATTTAAATGCATGTTCGGTATTTCGTAGCATATTCAATTTTAATAAATGAAAATGGGTAAGAGTTTTTATTGCGGGCCTCGGCAGGATGGATTTTATTTCTATCCATGCACATCTAGGTATAAAATTCTTTAAGGAAGGCCTCAGATCGAGCAGCTTAGTATTTTTCAGTATTTTAAAACATTTTACGTTTGCAGAATATTTTAAATTGTTGTGTAATAGTGTTACTGTAAGACCAGACTACAAGTACCTAGTTACTTTATCCCTTGATGAATTAAAGAAGCTTCTATATATTAATTTCTGTAATAAGCTTAGTAGTAGAAACTAATCTATAATGCTATGATCTGTGTATATAGGCCTATGTTTCAGATATACTGTAGACCTATGCTCAATACTGCATGATTAATTCGTTGACTATGTTTAGTTCTTGCTAATGCTGTATTTTCAACAGGTTAATTTAGTATATTTGTGATTCAACGGGCAATTCTATTACTATACATCTCTCTGTTATTTTTAGTTACTTCACATTTTCACCTTGATTTTGAGTGACTGTGTGTGATTTGTTTTGTGTAATTCTGTAGCTTACTTGTATGTCTACTTGACGAAGTAAAGTCTCTATATTGAAGTGGGAGGCAATGGTTGTTTTATGTCAGCTTTAACTAAGGCCGGGCCAAGCCCATCTATTTGTAAAGTGGTCTATGGTTGAGGCGAACACTTGCAACAATTAAATATAGATCACTTTTAGGAATATTTTGAAAGTAGCAATAAATATGTTATTTCTATTTAATCTAAAACCACTAAAGCTTCAAGATGCGGTAAATAGTAGCTAATACTAACACTAATCTAGCACTAACCAAAACCATATCTTGAAACTTATTTTTTAACGTATGGCCAGTAGTAAGAAAAATCATCTACATTTAATTATGTTTATCAATCCGCCATGCTGTCGAATGACTTGTTAATACTTATTTACAACTGCCCAAATTTCAGTGCAATGTTTCACTCAAAAATATAAACTAGAAGTGCTTAAAACTTAATTTTAACATTTATTACCTTGACTCTTCACAATTATTTCAAAGAAACATATTGATTATCCTAGATAATACTTTTATTACTGAAACGGAACAAATAAAAAAGTGATGGACTGTGTTTAAAGGCAAACTTTTGGCATAATGGTGGATTGTTTACAAGGACGCGGAAACGACCAATGTGTCCATCTTTACTATAATATCATTGACTCTAACAGGTTAGGCTATATCTAAAACAACTGATAATTTATATAACACAAGTAGCGTAGCCTAAGAAGAGGCGAGCAGTATTAAATATAAACAATGTCATGCAGTTTACTAAATTATTCTACGTCTATGCCTCGTTAATTAAAATTAGCATATAGGCTCTGTAATGTAACCTAGTAAGCCTTTAGTGGTATTCGTACATGGATTCGGCTAGCTTGTGCAGTCGTCCAGAGCGTGTCATGGTATATGTACACCGACTGTTGCTTATAGCAATAAAGAGTGAAGGACTTGCTCAAGATTGCAGCTCGACGGTCGAATAATTGAGTATTCAACTAGTAACCTCGTGTTTCAAAAGCTGCCATGCTGCCACTATATAGAAAACCGAACCTCTCATAAGGCTCAGAATTGCGAAATAATGTAGAATGACGGCGATTGGGGAGGGGGGCCATGTCTTCCTTCGACTTGAAAATATTGTAAAATCATGCATATATTTGACCCTTTTGGTACCCTCCACGCTCAATTTTGGCAATTTTGTGCACAATGTACTAAAAGTCAAGATTCCGTAGGCCCTATCTTAGATAAGCCCCAATAAATTGTGATTGCTCCGCTTGCAAAATTTGCATTTAGAGGGTACGTATAGGTGTTTATGGTTCTCTGAATATTGCGCGCTATCTATTTTTTGCTTCCTTTGCTTCGGGTGAAGCGAGTGAAATTTTTTGGCCCACCATCTCAAAAATTCCTAGACCCGCCACTGTTACCGATTAAGATGCTGGAATTAATATAGACCTACTCAATAAATATTTACCATTCGTTTCCTCATAATCGGATTATGGCCGGGACAATTTCATGGGTGATGTAATTGCCATTGTTAGGAATTGCAAATATCACTATACTTATTAGGTCCGACCATTGTTACTCGGCCTAATACGAATAGTTAAATGATCCACTCTTCGGATCCGAAGCGAATACATAGTTCAACGACAAGTATTGTTTCTGGGTATTCGGCTCTTACGAAACGCGTACGATTTTCAATTAGACTATGCTTAATTATCCAGGAATCAACACAAAAACTATGTACTAGACTATATACAGGGTGCGCCAAAAAATATCACCCCTGGATTTTTGGAATAACTCAGTCAATTTTATGTCCTGAAATTATCGGGACTTATAGCCAAGTAAATTTGCAACTAACCGGGAAATTTTCATGAATTTATCTCAAGAATTGCGAAAGTTATTAAAGTTTGAAAATGAAAGTTCAAAATTGCATGCTAACGCGTGCATTAAAATGACAGGTTTGAAGAACTTGACGTAACAGAACGATAGAACTGCCGTCAATAAGTTACTTTTTTTAAAGTTACGTTATGTATGTAATTTTATTTTATTTTTTTATTGTGGCTTTTAAAAGGACCGTTTATATTTAGGAAAGGCATCAGAGAACATGTTCGAAGTGTCCTCCATCAGCCTTCACACATGCCCGCAGCCTGTTTCGAAATGCGAGAATTGCTTTATCAATGCTTTGCTGTGACAGATTGTCCCAAATGGTCTGCAGCGCAATTTTTGCGCTTCCTTATTGGTTGGCTTAGGCGTATAGCCTTTATAAGCAGTCAGCATCAATCCCCAGACACAATAATCCAGTGGATTAAGACTTGGAGAATTTGGTGGTCACTCATCCTTCTGGATAAAATCAGGGGTGTTAACCGCTAACCAATCCTGTGTCTGGCGCGCTGTGTGCCCTGAAGCGCCATCCTGTTGAAACACGAAATCGTGTTGCAGCAGGCGTTCACAGTCCTGCACAAGTAGTGGAAAGAGATCAGAGGTGTAATTCCTTGCATTGATTTTTATTTTGTCAGGTACAAAGTGCAGTGTACCCTTGCCACCGAAACAAACTCCAGCCGAAACCATAACATGCTGTGAAAATTTTGCACGCATTCACATGCGATCTTAAACTTTCATTTTCAAACTATAATAACTTTGGCAATTCTTGAGATAAATTCATGAAATTTTCCCAGTTTGTTGAAAATTTACTTGGCTATAAGTCCTGATAATTTCAGAGTGATATTTTGAAAATTGGCTGAGTTATTTCAAAAGTCCAGGGGTAATATTTTTTTGGCGCACCCTGTATACGGTGTATATACAGGGTGGCGAAAAAAAAGTGGAACACTAATTTTTTTTTCAATATTTCTGAAACCAATTGAATGAAATTGATCAAATTTACAGAAACTATTCTCATGCCAATTCTACACATTTTCTGAAAATTTTATGAAAATGTACCTATAGATCACAAAGTTAGGGACTATTTAGTGACCATACCCTCCAAATTTTGTTAAATTAAATATTAACAATAGTAATAGACGTATATTGAGAATAAAAATGAAGTTTTATTTTATTTTATTTGTAGCCCTGAAAAGGGCTGTTTACTCTGTTAGCACAGAGTATTCTCTTATTTAAGCAGATGCTCAAAATGTCCACCGTCTGCTCTAACACACGACTGCAGTCGCTTGCGAAAAGAACGTACTGCTTTCTGTTTTGGAGCAACTGGTAATGACTCCCAAATGTTCTGCAATGCGACCTTAAGCTCACAGAACGTTGCCGGCTTTGGATTGAGCTTGTTGTATCTGCCACGCATAATTCCCCAGACACAGACAGAGCCCTTTTTAGGGCTACAAATAAAATAAAATAAAACTTCATTTTTATTCTCAATATATATCTATTACTATTATTAATCTTTAATTTAACAAAATTTGGTGGGTATGGTCACTAAATAGTCCATAACTTTGTGATCTACGGGTATATTTTCATAAAATTTTCAGAAAATGTGTAGAATTGGCATGAGAATAGTTTCTGTTAATTTTATCAATTTCACTCTATTGGTTTCAGAAAAATTGAAAAAAAAGTTAGTGTTCCACTTTTTCTTTGCCACCCTGTATATATATATATATATATACTGTATATATATATAAAGAAACTTGAGAATTGACCAATCGAAAATTGTATTTATTCGCAAGAGGCGGCTGACAGTTTTTAAGGAAGATCACGTGATATCGCATAAAAATTTCAGAAATCATAGTTTTCCTCTGTTGTAAAATAAATTTATTATCGTGGATTATTATCGTATTGGAGTGGTAAAGGCAATGTCTTTTGTGATGGGCTCGACTTATTGGATTGGTCGATAGTATGCTTATTCAGCAGTCCATGGTTCACTTTTCTGCGAGATAATACACTGTATAAATGTATGTAATTATGTCGCTGGGTGTTAATATTTTTCGGATTCTTTTCAGTTTAGAGAACGTTTCATTTCAAGTCGCTGAAGATTGTGGGAATATCCTCGGATTAGCGAGGTCAGAATTAGGCCTAGCTATAGCCTGTCTGAACGATTCAAGTACTCATTCACTCGCAGCCTCTCTAATGTAAATACGCTATAGACAAGTAAAGTCAATGCTAAGCGGAGTTCTAAAATATAATGGGACGAGATAGGAGTTTTAGCTAGAACGCTGTATTCCGATAAATTTTTTCGGCGATTACTATCAAATTTTCCTTTTTGAAATGAATCGTTAATATCTTCAAATCTGTTATAAAGATTTTTAGCAACTTTTTACAATTCACATGCTACCGAGCATCCACTACTGGATTAGCCTATATTATATATTCTATTTATTCGTTCAACATTAGAACAAAAGAATAGTTATAATTATAATATCATATATATATAATATTATATATATAATATACCATGTAAAAAATTATGGGAGGCTAATGTGCTTCGATGATTTTATATATATATATAAATATATATATATATATATATATATATATATATATATATATATATATATATATAT
>JADMIO011485908.1_pt1 | contig 21485 bp, 15 predicted proteins | sample 8958161 | NCBI WGS metagenome assembly JADMIO01 (sample SAMN16585339, study PRJNA669376) | soil metagenome | isolation source: Crop rotation soil | place: USA: Cullars Rotation, Alabama | collected 2011
TTCGACCGCCGCGACGGTTGCCACGCCGGGCTTCAAACGGCAGTGCAGTTGCGCTTCGATCTCGTCAATGACCGCCAGATTGGTCGGGTCGGCCATCGCCACAAAGAGCAAGTCGCCTTCGCGCTTCATCGGCACGAAGCTGTGGCGCACCATCAGCTCGACGGGCAATTCGTGGATCAAATGATAAGCCGGCTCTTCGCTCTTGAGGTCAATGTAGCGCAGACGATAACGCCGCGCCCGCTCGCGCGCCGCCAACTCTTCCTGCGACATCTCGGCGGGCACGCGCTCGTCCGGCGGGCCAGATGGAATCGCCGCCGCCGGCATCTCCTGCGCCGTCACCTCTGTGTTGATCTGTTCAGCCATTGATACTCCAGTGACATTGACGAGTGGAACGCCGTCTTGTCACTCGTCACTATTTACTCATCCACGTCCGCCGCTCAGGTTGCCGATCATATTGAACAGCGGCAGGTACATCGCCAGCAGAATCGTCATCACCAGGCTGCCCATGAAGATGAGGATCACCGGCTCGATAAAGGTGGTGATGGTATTTAATCTCACTTCGACTTCGCCGTCGTAGAAGTTGGCGACTTCGTCGAGCATCTCGCGCAGCGCGCCTGAGCGTTCACCGACGCCAATCATGTCGAGCGCCAACTCGCTGATCCATCCGGCTTCTTCCAGGCTTTCAGTAAACGGGCGGCCTTCGCGAATGCCCGTCAGCACACCGGCGCTCGAATCGCGCAGCGCCCGGTTGGTGATGGATTCGCTGGCGATCTCGACCGATTCCGGCAGCGTGATGCCGCCGGCGAGCAGCGTCGCCAGACTGCGCGTGAGCTGCGCGGTCGTCAGCATCTTGACCGTCTCGCCGGCGAGCGGCAGCTTCAGCGTCCATTGATCAATCTTCAAGCGCCCAGCCGGCGTGCGCCGCCAGAAGAGCAGAAAGATCACCGTGCCGATGACCGTCGGGATCAGCCACAGGAGATTGGTGCTGATGAAGTTGGCGACGGTGACGACGGCAACCGTGATCGTCGGCAACGTCTGTGCGCCGACGCCGCCATAGAGTTTCATGAACTGCGGGATGACGTAGGTGGCCAGCACCATCACCAGAATGATCGAAGCGCTCAACAGCAGCGCCGGATAGGTGAGCGACTTCTTGATCTTGCGCCGCGCTTCGGTGATCGTCTTTTGGTAACTCACATAACGCAGCAGCACTTCGTCGAGCGAGCCTGAGCGTTCGCCGGCAAGGATCGAAGCAACGTAGATGCGCGGGAAGGTCGCGCCTTGCGCTGCGAACGCCTGCGACAGCGCGAGGCCGGCGCGAATCTTTTCTTCGACGCTTTCGAGCACCATCCTCAGGCGCTCGTTCGGCACACGCTTGCGCAGGATGCCGATGGCTTGCAGGATGGGCAACCCGGCGCGCAGCAGCGCCGACAGCTGCTGGTTGAAAAGTAAGAAATCTTCCGTTTTTATCTTGTGACCGCTCGTCTCGCCGCCGACCACGCGGCGCAAGCTCCCCGCGCCGCTCGTGGCGACCGAAAAGACGCGGAAGCCTTCGCGCTCAAGCCTGACGCGCAGGTCGCGCTCGGCAGTCGCTTCGATGGTGCGAGTCACGATCTCGCCTGTTGGCGTGCCTAAACGGCAAACGTATTCAGCCATAGGGATTGAACCCGACTTGATGGCCGGCTGGTTATAACCGGCTCGATGTTCTGGGGCAAAACCAAGTGAAATAATATCACATGCATCGGGGCGCAAACCATATAAAGAAGTTTGCGCTTTTGTTGTGCTTGCTCTGAACAATGGGTTTACACGCGCGCGCGGCACGGTGGTTTCAAAGAATCTCGCAATGAAGCCAGCGTTCGCCGATAAACGGCAGGCGCATGAAGATGATCAACCGGCCCGTCGCCTTCATGCGACGGATGCGCAAGCATGCATTGCGCCGAGGCTCGATCACATCGTCGCGAATCTTAAAACGCGCATCGAAAGCAAACGCTTCGAGGCGGCCTTCATCGGTCAGCAAGTCGGCGCGCTCAAGCCAGTCAATGAACGCGCGCCCATCGGCGAGCGCATTGCCATCACGGGGCAGAGGATTGACGCGCGCATACGCCGCAAAGCGCACGACGAACGCGTCGCCCATCGCGCTTGCCAGTTGCGGCCACGCGCGAGCGACTGCGCGCACACGTTTCGACCGCAACGATTCGGCGGCTGCCGCGAATCGCTCGCCGTCGAAGTCCGCCGGCACCGTAGCGCCTTCGACCAGCGCGCGAACCAGTCGCGCCTGCATCAAGGCGAGTTGTTGTCGAGCGTCTTCAGACATGGCCATTCACAATTTGCGGCGATGCGCGCTGAGGCATGGGCTTTCGCCTTCAGGCGGAATGCTACACAGCCGAACGCTTCCGCCTGAAGGCGGAACTCCAAACGCTGGCTTGCCTCTCGCGCTTGCTTCACTGGCTGACGATCTGATTTGCGCGCCGCGTTCGATGGCCGCGGCGATGGCGTCAAGCTCGGCGCGCAGCTCAATCTCTGCGGGGAAGTGATCGTCGCGTTCCAACAGCACAGCCGGCGGCTGAACGCGTGCGCAGAGATGTTCGAGCAGATCGAGCGCGCCGGCTGGTGTGCGGTGCGCGTGTGTGTCGTGATAGAGCCGGTCGCGCGTGATGCCGCCGGCTATGTGAACATAAGCCAGCCGCTCAAGCGGTAGGTGATCGAGATAATCTGTCGCGTCCCAATCGTGATTGCGCGCGTTGGCATACAGGTTCGCCACGTCGAGCAGGAGCAGCGCGCCTGTGCGTTCGAGCGCTTCTGTGATGAATGCTACTTCGCTCATTTCGGCACCGGGCCACTCGAAAAGCGTGGCGATGTTTTCCAGCGCCAGCGGCACGGGCAGCGCGGCTCTGGCGCGCAGTATGTTTTCCGCCAGCACGTCGAGCGCGTCGCGTGTGCGCGGCAACGGCAGCAGGTGTCCGCTTTCGTGATCGCCCGCCCGCACAAAGGCGATGTGCTCGCTGACAAACGGCGCATCAAGTCTTTCGGCAAGCCGCGCCAGATGCGCCAATCGTTTTTGATCGAGCGGTTCAGCCGTGCCGAGCGATAGCCCTGTGCCGTGCGGCACAATCGTCGCGCCGCGCTCTTTCAAGTCGAGCAGCGGTCGCGGCAACGTGTCGGGAAAAAAGTTTTCGGCGACGACTTCGATGAAATGAATCTGCGGTGCGCGCTCGATCATCAGCGCCAGCTCAGGCCGCCAGCCGATGCCAACCTTGGTGATTTGTGGTTGATGATACATTTGATCTTTTAGCCGCCGCCGCAGCCGCCGCAACCGCCACCGCAACCGCCGCCACAACTGCTGCCGCAGCTACTGCTGCTGCCGCAACTGCTGCTCGAAGAACCGCTGCCCGTGCTTACGGGAGGCTGCAAAGCGGTTTTCAAATCCGTCCACGGGTCGCTCGTGAAAGCCAGCGCCTCGATGCCGAATAAGCCGATGGCCAGTGCTATGTCGCCGCTCGCCATCAATTCGGGCCGTGTGCGCGCGGCCATCTGCAAGGCGGCGCTTTCACCGCGCAACTGCTTGAGCACCTGATTGCCTAACCGTGTGCGCGCGGGCCGCGAGTTATAGACGACCAGCGTGATGATGCCAGCGATGATGCAGAGAAAGACCAGAAAGCCGACGGGGCGATGGCGCGAGATGCCGACGAAAATCTTAGCCACGCCGAGCAACAGCACCGCCAGCATCAGTAGCCCCGAAAGCGTGCGCGCCATCCGCCAGCGGTCGTCGGAAGGGGTCAAGCCCCCCTGCTTAAACTGCTCGGCGAGGCGCTCTGTATGCGGCAGCAAGAGGGATGTCGAGCGAATGTCGTTGACCTTTCGCCCAGACCGCGGAGAGAGCGAATCGTAAACGGCCTTTTCAAACCAGTGCGCGCCCGCCGGCAAAGGCCCCGTCGTGGTGATCTCGCGAGTCGTCTTCGACACCTTGAGCAACTGTTTCTGCGCCAGCATCGCGAGGGCGGCATCAATCGCGCCGCGTGCGCCGCCGCGCAGGTAGGCCGCTTCATAAGGATCGAGATTGACGTACTGCATGTCTGACCATCGCGGGCTGATGAGTGCTAGCTTGATCATTCGCGCGAGCACCGCCGCGATGACGATCAGAAAAACATAAAGCAAGAGGAACTGCGGGCCGGGTAGATCGAGCGGGTTGAGCTGAAAGATCAACATACGATATTCACTCCATCGTTGAAACGATCTCGGCGGCGCGGGCGACTGTCGCGAGCGCACGGTCGTAGAGCGCCGGCAGGTCGTCTGACGAATCGGCTTCGCGGCGTAGCGCAGCAATGCGCGCTAGCGCTTCGCGGTCAAGGTCGAAGGCATCGGCGGCAGCCCCTAAGACGGCGGCAGAGGTCGCTTCTGACGGCACCTCCTGATGAACAAGTTGTAACATCGCGGCGAACTCGACCTTGAGCGAGAGGGCGGCGTCGGCCAGCGCCGTCGCAAGCGATGACGTGTCGTCAAAGATAGACAGATAACGCCGCCGCAAGCGCAGCTCGGTGTTGCGCAAGCTTTGCTCAACACGCAGCCGCACCTGTTCGCGTGCCACCTGTAGATCAGTGAAAGGATTGCTGCCGGCCAGCACGATGGAGTGACGTGCGATGTCGAGCAGTTTTGTCGGAAACGTTACAGAGAGCCGCGCGGCTTCAGGCGGCTTGATGATGAACGGCTCGACGCGCCAGGCTCGCCACGCAGTCCGCAGAGTGGGCGCGATGCGGGCCAGCGCCGCCGTTGACGTGTCGTTGAGCAGGACGACGAGGTTGATGTCGCTTTTGCCGGCACGGTAGCGCCCGCGCGCCAGCCCACCGTAAAGGATCAGGCCCGCGAGATTGGCTCCTGCGGCCTCTTTCAGGTCGTCACGCAATCTTAAAATGGCGGCGCGGACTTCGGGTGGCGCTTCCGTGTGGTCGGGGTGGTCGGGCGGGGCAGGGCTCTGCATTTCGGCCATGCGAGTTCTCCTTTCCGGCGACGGCGAATCGAGCAACGTGTGAGAGGCTTCGTTTGAGGCTTCAGAAAATAACCGAACGCGCGGCGAAGATCAACGCAAATGAAACGGTCTGGCCGACTTCAGTTGCTCATTCAGATGCGTGGTCGGGCTGGGCGAGCCGCACCCTGAGCGCGCGATGATTATACTGTTGCGCGATCATCTCGGCGTCGAACTGCGGATTGTCGGTGAAGAGGGATTGGTTGTTTGCGGTCGTGATGACGATCAGGCTTGATTCGCTTTCGAGCGCCGCGACGACTTCTTTCAGCTCGAACGAGTTCAACCCTTCGCCGCGTTCGGGGCTGGTGACGGCGCGGCCTTCGCCGTAGAAGACCGGCGCATAATTCTTGTTCTGATAAAAGGTCATTTTCTCGCCGGGCCGCAACGCGCTGGCGACCGCCAGCGACAGCCGCTTGAGCCCGATCTCTTCGTCCATGCGCGGCAGCAGCACAATCGTGATGGCGATTACTAAACTCAAGACGGTCGCCGCCGCGCTCGCGATCATGACGCGCTGCCTGCTCATCGCCATCGCCGTCGCCGTGACAAGGGCCAGCACGACCGGCGTGCTGTAAAAGATCGCTCCGCCGTCGAAGCCGAGCCGCGCTTGCTGATGCAGGTAGATTGGCAGGGCGGCGGCAAAGGCGATGACGCCGAGCGCCGTCAGCCACGCGGCGGCGATAACCCATCGGTCGCGCTCGCCGCGCCAGAAGCGTTCGACTTCAAAGCCTATGATGATCGCGAGCGCCGGGAAGGCCGGCAGAATGTAACTCGGCAGCTTCGATTGCGAGATCGAAAAAAAGATCAGCGGCACGAGCAGCCACACCCACGCCAGCGTCAACAACGCGTCGCGAGGCTCGCCGCTGCGCGGCTTGATCCGGCGCAGCCGCGCGATGGCCGGCAGCAGGAAGAACGTCCACGGCAGCATCCCGACGAGCGTCACCGCCGGAAAGAACCACAGAGGCTGCGGGTGTTGATAACGATTTGTCAGGAAGCGGCGGAAGTGATGCTTGATGATGAACTCGTCAATGAAGGCGTGGCCGTTGGCAAGCGTCACCGGCACGTACCACGACGCTACGACTATAACGAAGATTACAGAGCCGATCACCCACGTCCGCCAGCCCGTGATGCGCGGTTGGCGCGTTAATGCATAAGCAATCAGGGCGATGCCGACGATCAACAGGATGCCGATCAAGCCTTTCGCGAGCACAGACAATCCTGCGGCGGTGGCAGCGGTCAACCAGTAGAGCAAGCGTGCGCGGCCCGTTGTCGTCGTGCAGAGATGAAGGCACAGCAGCGCCAGCATGACTGTTGCCGTGAACATCATGTCCATGATGACGGCGCGCGAAAAGCCTATGAAGAAGAAGTTGGTCGCCAGCACCGTCGCCGCGATGACGGCGAGCGATTGCGAAAGCGACTTGCCGATGGCGTGATACAACAACAACACGCAGGCGAGCGCGGCGACGGCTGACGGCAAGCGCGCCGCAAATTCGTTGACGCCGAACAAGTGGAACGCGCCGGCAATCGCCCAGTAGAGCAAGGCTGGCTTATCAAACGCCGCCGCGCCGGCAACGCGCGGCGTGACGTAATCGCCGGTGGCTAACATCTCGCGCGCCACTTCGGCAAAGCGCGGCTCGTCCGGCCCGACCAGCGACAGCCGGCCAAGCCCGAAGAAGAAGGCGATGGCTGCTACACCCAACAGCGCAGCGGCCAAGATGCGCCGGTCGGGCGCGTGAACAGGTGTCGGCTTGTCTTCTTCTTGAATCTCGCGCGGAGCCGTTGTCATCACTCCTTCAAGCTACAGGTGAACGCGCCGGCTTGCAATGCCGCGCCGATTGCCGCCTTCACAAAGCGCGTGCTAGACTCGCCTTTACCCATGCAATGAGATTCGGAGCCGGTTCAATTCGATGATTCGCTGGTCAAAGGTTTTTGCCGCCGCGTGGTGTGGACTGCTGGCTGCCGCCATCGGTGCGGAGTCCGCCCTGACCATCGGCGCATGGCCGCGCCCTCCATTAGTTCGTAAGGCAAGTTACACACAGAATCCACAGGACGATCAGCAAAGCGGTCAGGAGAAAAAGCGCCAGCCGCGTGAGCGCAAGCCGGACGCCGCCGATGCCGACACGCCGCAACCCGCCAGCAAGCCCGCCAATCCCAAGGTCAGCAGCGAGCTTGGCGATACGGTCGAGATCATTGCCGACACGCAATCAAAGGTCGGCGACCTGTTCGTCTACGAAGGCTACGTCAACGCGACGGCTGGCGAGATACGTTTGCAGGCCGATCACGTCACCTTCAACAGCATCACCGGCGACATGACCGCCGAAGGCAACGTCATCTTCGATCAGGGCGCTGATCAGCGCGTCACCGCGCGCCGCGCCGAGATCAACTGGAAGACCAAGCGCGGCACCTTCTGGGAGTCCACAGGTTTCACCAACCGCACGCAGACCGGCGAGTATGTCTTCTTCACCGCCGCGCGCGTCGAGAAGACCGGCCTTACGACTTACGAACTCTATGACGCCGACGTGACGGCTTGCGAAGACGTGATACCGAAGTGGGGCTTTCACGCGCGCCGAGCCGAGCTGAAGATGGGCGACCGCATCACGCTGCACAACTCCGTCTTTCACATCAAGACGCTGCCCGCCTTCGTGCTGCCGTTCGCCTGGATACCGGCGACGCGCAAGGAGCGCAAGTCGGGTTTCCTGTTGCCTTCGACTGGCACCTCGACGCAGAAGGGCCGCACGCTAAAGCTCGCTTACTATCAAACGCTGGGCGACTCTGCCGACATCACGTTCCGCACGGACATCTACACGGCGCGCGGCCTCGGCTTCGGCGCGGACTTCCGCGCGCAGACCGACGAGCGCTCTTACATGCGACTCAGCCTCTTCGCCGTCAAAGACCGATTGTTCGGGCCGGAGGGGCCGAGCCAGGGCGGTGCTGCGTTTGTCGGCGAAGGTCAGCAGTACCTGCCGCACGGCTGGGTCGCCGTCGGTAATGTGTCTCTGGTTACAAATCTGGAATTCCGCCAGGTCTTCAGCGAAGACATCAGTCAGGTGATTGACCCGCGCCGCGAGTCTACGTTCTACGCCTACAACAACACGCCCAATTTCAGTTTCAACTTTCTGGCGCGCAACGAAACGACGACGCTGTTTCGACCGAGCCGCAGCGCGACGAACATCGGCGGCGGCAGCAACATTGATGTGAAGATCAGGCAAGCGCCGCAGATTGACATGACGTTCTACCCGCGCCGCATATTCGACAACCTGCCGATCTACTTCTCGTTCGATTCGAGCATCGGCGCGCTCAAGCGTGAAGAGACTGTGGACAGCAGCGATGTCTTTGTCACGCCCGCCGCCGTGCAGCGCTTCGACTTTCAGCCGAAGCTGACCGTGCCGCTGGCGACGGTGGCCGGCATCGCGATCACGCCGAGCTTGAGCTTTCGTGAGACATATTACACAAACAGTCTCGACCCGCTCGTGCCGAGCTTCGACCCGGACAAGTTCGCCACGTCGTTGGCCGACCCGCGCTTCGACCCGACCAACGCGATGTTCGACCCAACCGTGCGGCTGTTCGACCTGGAGACGCAGAACCCTGTGCTGGCCGAGAGCCGCTCGCGCCGCTACACAGAGCTTGCAGTAGACATTCGTCCGCCGTCGCTCGAAAAGACCTACACGAACGACGACGGCACGCCGCGCTTTAAGCACTTGATCGAGCCTTACATCACTTACCGGCTGATTCGCGGCATCGGCGATGAGTTCAACGACCTCATACGCTTCGACGACCGCGACGCCGTGGCCAATACCAACGAGTTCGAATACGCGCTGGTGAACCGCTTCTACAAGCGGCTTAACTCGGCTGACATCAACCTGCGGCGAGGCAAGCGGCGGCGCATCGTCACTACGCCGGACATGCAGCCGGTCACGCCCGCCAAGCCCGGCAAGAAGGGCAAGCAGAAGCCCGCGCCCGACGCCGATCAGAATGCTCCGCAGAAGCCGCCCGCCGCTGACCAACCGCAGGCCAGCGCCGCGCCGCAAGATCAACCGGCAAACCCGCAAGCGCCCGCCGCCAAAAAGCCGCTTGAGCTTGAACGCGGACAGTCGTCCGAGATGACGCACGGCGGCGAAACCCGCGCCCAGCGCAACGACGCGCCCGATTACCGCGACAGCGCGAATGTAAACAAGACTACTGACAGCGCGACGGGCGCGGCAGCCAGCAACGCCAAGGCCGGCGACAATGCCGCGACTGATGCCGACGCGGCGCTTCAGCAGAACGCGGCGACGAATGCCGACGCGCCCGCGCAGGCTTACGAGTTCCTGACCATCAAGCTGGCGCAGAAATATTTCATTGATCGCACGTTCGGCGGCGCGCTCGTCGAAGGCCGCCGCAACCAGTTCTATCCCATCAACACGCTGTCGGGCTTTACCTTCGGAGGCCGCGCCCGCAGCTTCTCGCCGGTCAACGTCAACGTGCGTTATCGCCCGCTCTCGACGCTCTATGGTGAGCTGCGCATGGACGTTGGCTCGGATGACGGCGCGGTGCGCAACGTCGTCATCGGCGGCGGTTTTCGCGCCGACAAGTTCTCGGTTTCGGCCAGCTATTACCTATCGCGTCGCATCGAGATCGCGCCCAACAGTTTCGAGCCGGGCACCTTCCCCGGCAATCAAGCCGACATCGGCGTAGACTTCGGCGACGGCTTGCGCGGGTGGTACGGCGGCACGCGCCTGAGCTATGATTTCACGACCCAGTTGACCAGCGTGACCGACGTTGAGAATGGCCGCCTGACGCGGTCGCGCAGCTACATCGGCCACGCGTGGGATTGCTGCGGCGTGCAATTCAACTACGCGACGTTCAAAGCCGGATTGAGAAACGAGAGCGCCTTTTCGGTGACCTTCACACTGGCCGGCCTCGGCAGCATCGGCACAGATCAATTCGGCGGCAGCGGCGTCAGCCGCAAGGCCAACAAGCGGCTCGGCAGCAATAACGATTTTTAGCGACCACTAACCGGCAGCTTATGAAGATACGACGCAACGAAAGCGGTTTTCTCATGGTGCTTGAGGTCGGCGACGAGATGATCGCCTCGCTCAAGAAATTGGCCGAGGCCGAGCGCATCGGCGAAGCTTCGTTTACCGCTATCGGTGCGGTGCGCGATGTGGTGCTCGGCTACATAGACCTGGAGGCGAAGACTTACCTGCGGCGGGAGTTCGGCCCTGAGTCTATGGAACTGGTGTCGGCCATCGGCAACCTCGCGCGCCTGGACGGCGAGCCGGTCGTGCATTGCCACGCCACCATCGGCGACCGCGAGATGCGCGTGTACGGCGGCCACCTCTTTCAGGCTGTAACCTCGGTTACAATCGAAATTTTCCTGCGCGTCTATGACGGCGAGATCATTCGCCGCTTCGACCCCAATAGTGGCGCAAACACCATTCAACTTTGACAAACTGTAAATCCTATCAGGCCGGCGCGGCATAGAACCGCCCGCCGAATGCGCTCTAGATGCGGCCTCACCTGCGCCTCTTGCGCGGTATGGAAGCATCAGGGCATTATTATTGACAGGGTGGGGCATTGATGGTACTTTAGCCGAGAATTTCCATTCGGGCTTGCCCCCCCGGCAAGAGTCTTATGCGTAACAGAAGCGGTTACAACAGCGGCGACCGCAAGAGAGAGATCCTCGCAGCGATTGTCAAAGCACACGTTGCTACGGGGCAGCCGGTCGGCTCTCTGTCTCTTGCGCAGCAGTCGAGCGAGCGCCTGTCGTCGGCGACGATTCGCAACATCTGCGCAGAGCTTGAGGACGAAGGCTACCTGACGCACCCGCACACGTCGGCAGGGCGCATGCCGACCGACAAGGGCTACCGCTTCTATGTTGACAACATGATTCACTCGACGCGGCTATCGGAATCCGACGCGGCGCGCATCAACGAGCATCTGCTCGACGAAGAGACGCTGGCGAGCCCCGAACGTCTGATGGAGCGCACCAGCCGTTTGCTGTCGCAGTTGTCGGACAACGTCGGCATCGTCGTATCGCCGACGATCTCGAAAGAGATTCTGCATCACGTCGAGTTCGTGCGGCTGCCGGACGGGCGCATCCTCGCCATCACGGTGTCGAACGCCGGGCGCGTGCAGGATCGCGTCATCCGCGTCGAAGGCGATTTCACGCAGTCCGAGCTGAACCGTACGGGGCGCTATTTGACAGAGAATTTTCGCGGCTGGGCGCTTGACGAGATTCGCGACGAGCTGCTGCGCCGCATGAGCGAAGAGAAGGCGCTCTACGACCAGTTGCTGCGCAACGCTGTGATCTTGTGCAGCCAGTCGTTGCAGGATGGCGATCAGCCCGACGTCTTCATCGAAGGCGCGTCCAACATCATCGCCAAGCCTGACTTCGTTGACACCGAGCGCATGCGCGCGCTGTTTCGGATGTTTGAAGAGAAGAGCCGCATGGTTAGAATTCTCAATGAGTGCATCGAGAGCGCGCAGCGCGAAGCCGTCGCCGTGCGCATCGGCAGCGAGAATCAGTTGGCCGACTTGCACGGCTGCACGGTGATCGCCTCGCCCTGCTTTTACGCCGGCAGCGACGCGTTCGGCAGCCTCGGCGTGGTCGGGCCGACGCGCATTGAGTACGAGCGACTCATCAGTATTGTAGATTACATCGCCCGGCTGTTCGCGCGCGTGCTCGATGCGCGCCAGTCGCCGTTCGCGGCGCGAACGCTGTGAGAGGGCATGACCGCTAAGGAGCGCAGGAAGTTAGATCAGCAATGAGCATAAAGGATAACGAGCCGAAGGAAATTCCCATTCAGTTTTCTGATGATGACGAAGAGCGGGCGGTCAACGACGACCGCGATGAACCGAACGGCGCGGCCTCCGACGATCCGCCAGAGGGCGAGATAGATCGGCTGGCGGCCTTGCAGGCGCAGGTTGATCAGTTGAATCAGGAGCGCACGACGCTACTCGATCAACTGCTGCGGCGGCAGGCCGAGTTTGAAAACTACCGCCGCCGCGTTGACCGCGAACGCGCCGAAACCTACGCCCGCTCGCGCGCCGAAGTGGTGTTAGAACTGCTGCCGGTGATTGATAACTTCGAGCGCGCGCTGGCGAGCCTGGAGCACAGTGGCAACGACGCCACCAGCCTGCATCAAGGCATCGAGCTGATCCACCGGCAGCTCAACGACGCGCTGGCGAAGTTCGGCCTTGAGCCGGTCGAGTCGGTCGGCCAGACCTTCGACCCGAACCTGCACGAGGCGGTGTCGGCAGAGCCTTCCGCCGAGCACGAAGAGAACACCGTCATCGCCGAATTCGAGCGCGGCTACAAGCTCGGCGAGAAGCTGTTGCGCCCCGCGAAAGTGAAGGTCGCCTCTACCCCTGAGAAGTAGCAGTCAGAAGGCAGAGCGCAGGAAGCAGTCCAGAGGATCTGCATACTGTCTTGACAATCAGCCGTCACTGGCGTGCGACAACACGTGCCTCCTGCCTCCTGCTTTCTGCCTCCTGCTCACTGACGTTTTCCGCCCCTACCTTGTTAGCTTCAGCCCCAAGGTCCTTTCCCGTTCTGGATTGTAGGAGGCAGCGTTATGGGCAAAGTCATCGGCATAGACCTCGGCACGACCAATTCGTGCGTGGCGATTCTCGAAGGCGGTGTGACGCAGATCATCCCCAATAAAGAGGGCGGGCGAACGACGCCGTCCGTCGTCGCCTTTACCGAAAAGGGCGAGCGCTTGATCGGCCAGATCGCCAAGCGTCAGGCCATCACCAACTCAGCCAATACCATCTACGCCGTCAAGCGGCTGATGGGGCGCAAGTTCAATTCTTCGGAAGTCCAGCGGGCCATGGAAGTCTGCGCCTATGAGATCACCGAAGCCAGTAACGGCGACTGCCGCGTGCGCGTGCGCGGGCGCGATTACTCGCCGCCGGAGATTTCGGCCATTCTGCTGCAACGGCTCAAGCTCGCCGCCGAAGAGTTCCTCGGCGACGAAGTCACGGAAGCCATCATCACGGTGCCGGCCTATTTCGATGACATCCAGCGGCAGGCGACGAAAGACGCCGGCAAGATCGCCGGCCTCAACGTTCACCGCATCATCAACGAGCCGACCGCCGCGGCGCTCGCTTACGGACTGGGCAAGCGCGAGCACGAGAAGATCGCCGTCTACGACCTCGGCGGTGGCACCTTCGACGTTTCGATCATGGAGATGAACGACGGCGTCTTCGAAGTGCTCTCGACGTGCGGCGATTCATTCCTGGGCGGCGAAGACTTCGACCAGCGCATCGTGGATTGGATGATCGAGACGTTTCAGGAAGAAACCGGCATAGACCTGCGCAACGACCGACTCGCCTTGCAGCGTTTGAAAGAAGCCGCCGAGCGCGCCAAGTGCGAGCTTTCGACGGTCACCGAAGCGCAGATGAACCTGCCGTTCATCGCCGCAGACCCGACCGGGCCAAAGCATTTCAACAAGACGCTGACCCGTGCCAAGTTCGAAGAGCTGGTCGAAGACCTCGTTCAGCGCACCGTCGCGCCATGCCAGAAAGCCCTGCGCGATGCCAAACTCTCCGCCGATCAGGTGACGAAAGTCCTGCTCGTCGGCGGCCAGACGCGCTCGCCCATCATCATCAGCCGCGTGCGCGACATCTTTCAGCGCGAGCCTTCGATTGAGATCAACCCCGACGAAGTCGTCGCCATCGGCGCAGCCATTCAGGCGGGCGTGCTGTCGGGCGATGTCAAGGATTTGATCCTGCTCGACGTCATCCCGCTCAGTCTCGGCATCGAAACGCGCGGCGGGTTGTTCACCAAGATACTCGAACGCAACTCGACGATACCGACCAAGAAGAGCTTGATCTTCACGACGGTCGCCGACAACCAGCAGGTCGTCGAAGTGCATGTCCTGCAAGGCGAGCGCGAGATCGCCACAGGCAACCGCAGCCTGGCGCGCTTCGAACTGGTCGGCATTCCGGTCGCGCCGCGCGGCTTGCCGCAGATCGAAGTCTGCTTTGAAGTGGACGCCGACGGCATCGTCTCGGTGTCGGCGCGCGACAAGATGACCGGACTCGAACAGGCGATGCGCATCACGCCGTCGTCAGGTCTGTCGGCCTCCGAGATTTACGACTTGATCGAAGAGGCGAGCCGCAACGCCGAAATGGATCGCCGCTTGAAAGAAGTCATCCTGGCGCGCAACCGCTTAGAAGGCTTGATGCAGAATACGGCGCGTTCATTCAGCGAATTCGGCTGGATGTTGCAGAACAAGGATCAGGAGTTCGTGCGCCAGACGCTCGACAGCGGGCGACGCGCGGTCGTCTCTGAAGACGGCACAGAGGTGCGTTATGCGCTGGAAGAACTGGAACGCGCGGCGCGCTTGATCACTGACGCGATGTTCCGCCCGACCGGCATGACGCCCGGCTCGCCCGCGCCCGCGGAAGAAGAAACGGTCGCGCCCGTTACGGAAGTGTCGTAGAGTTTGCTATACTTCAGTTCCTGGTTCCTGGGTTCTAGTTTCTGGTTTCTGGCTTCCGATGGTGAATGGCAATCGGAAACCAGGAACCAGGAACCAGGAACCAGGAACCAAAAATTAGAAACCAGGAACTATCGAAAAAGTGAGTAGCAAACGCGACTATTACGAAATACTGGGAGTGACGCGCAGCGCGACCGAAGTGGACCTGAAGCAAGCCTACCGCCGCCTCGCCGTCCAATACCATCCCGATAAGAATCCCGGCGACAAAGAGGCCGAGGAGAAATTCAAAGAGATCAACGAAGCCTATCAGATCTTGTCGCAAGCCGAGACGCGCTCGCGCTACGACCGCTATGGTCACGCTGGCGTCGGCTCGGTGGCGGGCGCGGGGGCCGGCTTTGGCCAGGGCTTTCCGGGCTTTGAAGACATCCTCAGCGACCTGTTCGGCTTCGGCGATATGTTCGGCGGGCGCGGCCAGCGGCGCGGCCCGCAGCGCGGCGCTGACCTTCGTTACGATATTCAGATTACACTCGAAGAAGCGGCGCAGGGCGTCAAGACCAAGATTCGCGTGCCGCGTCTGGAGCATTGTGATGTATGTCACGGAAGCGGCGCAGCCGAAGGCTCGTCGCCCGTCCGCTGCACGACCTGCAATGGCAGCGGCCAGGTGCGTTATCAGCAGGCTTTTCTGTCCGTGCTGCGAACCTGCGCGACCTGTCGCGGCACCGGCAAGGTGATCAAGAATCATTGCCGCGCCTGTCACGGCGAAGGCCGCGTTGAGCGCGAGAAGACGCTCGAAATCAAGATGCCCGCCGGCGTGGACAATGGCTCGCGGCTGCGCATTGCCGGCGAAGGCGAAGCCGGCGAACCCGGCGCGCAGCGCGGCGATCTCTACGTCATCGTCCACGTCAAAGAGCATGAAGTCTTCGACCGCCGCGAGGCCAATCTCTACTGCTCGATCCCGCTCTCGTTCACGCAGGCGGCGCTGGGCGGCGAGATCACCGTGCCGACCCTCGACGGCGAAGAGCGCGTCAAGGTCGAAGAAGGCACGCAGACCGGCACGGTCTTTCGCCTGAAGGGCAAAGGCATGCCGATTTTGGGCGGGCGCGGGCGCGGCGACCTCTACGCGGCGGTGAACATCATCACGCCGACCAACCTGTCGCGCGAACAGCGTAAGCTTCTTGAAGAATTGGCGAAGATCGAACGCGAGAACCCGCAAGATCGCGGCATCATGGACAAGGTGAAAGACATCTTCGGCTGAGTTGCATGCCGCAACCGGCGCGAAACCCGCCAGGCGCACACCCCACGTGCGCCTGGCGGGTTTCGCCATTTATGGGCGGCGCGTGCCGACCTGCCGCCCCTTGCTGCGTCACGGCTTGTGCAAACAATACTATTGAGGGCCGCCTGAAACTATTTTAAAGTGGACGGCAGGCTCGGCCTCTACGGGGATCGGCATCAACTTGAGGCTGGATCATCTCCGCCTCGGTTCACCTCTTTTCGCAGAGCATCAATCAGGTAAGGAGAAGTCATGGGAGACACCAAGGGAGTAGTCCTCACCGCATGGATAGATTTCTTGAATCAACGCTATGGCCAAGCTTCAGTCGCCGGTGCCATGAAGAGCTTAAGTCCTGACGATCAAGCGCTGCTGGCAGCCCCATTTCTCCCTTCCAGTTGGTATCCGTACAACACCTTGCACGCGTTGCGCCGGGTGACGCGTTCGTTGGCGACGCCCGCCGATCAGAATCTTGGCGTCGAGATCGGGCGCTTCACGGCGGAATACGTGTTCACAGGCATCTATCGCTCGGTCTTCGTCAAAGACCCTGTGAAGATGATCGAGAAGTTCTCCTGGGTCGGCGACCTCTTCTATCAGGAGGTGCGCGATCTGGACACCAAAATCCTCAGCGACACGCGCTGTTTGGTGCGCCACCGGCACAAGCCGGGATCGAAGCCGACGCGAGCCATCTGCGAAAGCCTGCAAGGCTTCTATGGGCGGACGCTGGAGCTGGCCGGCGCGCCTGACGTGCGGCACACGCACCCGAAGTGTTCGGCCCGCGCGGACGATTGCTGCGAGTTCCTCTTTGAGTGGGCCGGGAAGATGGACGCCGCGCCGGTTAAGCAGTGAGAGCTTCTGCGACGTTTGACTAGCTGTTCACTTAGGCTGAACGGCGCCGCCCGACTTGCGCCGCTGCTTGATTCTGATCGGCGTGCCGAAGAAGCCGAACTCTTCGCGCAGCCGGTTCTCCAGATAACGCTCGTACGAGAAATGTAATTTCGCTTTCGGCGTGCGCGACGACGTGAAGACCACAAAGGTCGGCGGGCGCGTGCCGGCTTGTGTAATGTATAACACGCGCACCGGATGCTTCGAGCGTGTCGTCGCGCGCGGCTGTTCGAGGTGGCGCTCAAAGAAGCGATTCAGCTCGGCGGTCGAGATGCGCTTCGAGCGTTCCGTGTTAGCCTGCCCGGCCAGTTCAAGCAGTTTCGTGACGCGCTGGCCGGTCTTGGCCGAGATGAAGGCGACGGGCGCGTAATCGGCGAACTTCATCATCTCGCGGATGCGGCGCTCGTAAGCGCTCGTCGTGTGCGTGTCTTTCTCGATAGCGTCCCACTTGTTGACGGCGATGATCAAGCTCGCGCCGGCTTCGTGCGCGTACCCGCCGATGGTCGCGTCGAGCGCCGTCGGCCCTTCGACCGCGTCAATCAACAGGATAGCCACGTCGGCCTGTTCCAGATGCCGCCGCGCCATGACGACGGAAATTTTTTCGGCGACCAATTCGGTCTTGCCTTTGCGGCGAATGCCAGCCGTGTCTATCAAGCGAAAGTGCGTGGCGTCGTATTCGAGGTCTGTGTCCACGGCGTCGCGCGTCGTGCCGGGGATCGGCGAGACGATGACGCGCTCGGCTCCTGAGAGGCGATTGACGAGCGACGACTTGCCGACGTTCGGGCGACCGACGATGGCGATGCGTATCTCGTCGCGGGCTTCTTCGCGGGCTGCGGGCGCGGGCAACAGGTCGAGCGCCGCGTCGAGCATTTCGCCGACGCCGTTGCCGTGTTCGGCAGAGACACCGAAGACGGCGTCGAAGCCCCAGCGCTCGAACTCCAACGCATCGGCTTCGAGCCGTGCGCTGTCTACTTTGTTGGCGGCCACGAAGACGGGCTTATGAACAGAGCGCGCCAGCTCGGCAAGCTCTTCGTCGAGCGGCGTGATGCCGGCGCGTGCGTCGGTGACGAGCAGGATCAGCGCGGCTTCTTCGAGCGCCGTGCGCGCCTGGCGCAGGATGTTGGCGGGGATCAGCTCGGCGTCGTCGGGGATGATGCCGCCGGTATCAACCAGCTTGAACTCGCGCCCGTTCCATTCGGCGCGGCCATAGATGCGGTCGCGGGTGATGCCTGACTCGTCACCGACGATTGATCGCCGCGTGCCCGTGAGTCGATTGAATAAGGTGGATTTGCCGACGTTCGGGCGACCGAGAATCACCACCGTCGGCAGGTCTTGAGGCTGCGGCTCGCCGGTTGTTTCCATGCTTTCGCGCTGTTCCATCGCTTTCCTTCTCCACTCTGAATGTAGCTTGCGGGTTGCCGCTTTTACAAGCAGCGGGCTTGCCGACAGGGTCGCGCCGCGCTTGTTGCACACTCAACTCTGAGCAGCTATAACAAACAAAGAGGAAATGATGAACGATGAACGACGAATGATGAATGATGAAGAAAACATTGAATGGCAATGGGCGCACGCTCCGCCAATTCATCATTCATCATTCATCGTTCATCATTTCCCGGTTTCCTCATCAGACGCGGATTTGTTATGATGAGCGTCGCTTGAGGAGAGGAGTCGTCCCCAGCAGACGGGAACCGGAGCAAATCGTACTCATGCACAGCCGCCTGGAAATGGACGCGCCGGCAGACGCCGCGCCGATGACTAGCGAAGAGATTTTCGCGCTCGTGCGCGGCGATCTCGCGCTCGTCGAAGCCGAGTTCAGCCGTACGGTCAACGATGCGCCCGAAGTCGTCGCCGCGATGGGCTGTTATTTGCACGACGGCGGCGGCAAGCGCGTGCGGCCTGCCTTGCTGATGCTCGCCTCGCGCGTCGTCAGCGGCGAAGCCAGCGCCGCCGCCGTGCACATGGGCGTCGTCATGGAGATGCTGCACACGGCGACGCTGGTGCACGACGACATCATAGACGAAGCGCGCGTGCGGCGCGGGCGGCCTTCGGCCAATGCGCGGTGGGGCAACAACAAGACTGTGCTGATCGGCGACTGGCTTTATATGACGGCCTTCGACCTCAGCTTGCGCGAGCGCAACTTCGACATCCTCGACGCGCTCACGCGCATGACGCGGCTGATGGTCGAAGGCGAGATCATTCAACTGTCGCTGATAGGCGACAGCCGCATCACCGAAGCCCAGCACCTCGACATCGTCGAGCGCAAGACCGCTTACATGTTCAGCGTCTGCTCGGAGGTCGGCGGCATACTGGCAGGTGCCAACCGCGAGCAGCGGCGGGCGCTCTCGCACTACGGCAAATCGGTCGGCATCGCTTTTCAACTGGTTGACGACGTGCTCGATTTTGTCTCCACCGAAGCCAAGCTCGGCAAGCCGGTCGCTAACGATCTGCGCGAAGGTAAGCTGACGCTGCCGCTGATCTACCTGCTCGAAAAGGGTAATCCCAATCACCGTCTGATGGTCGAGACGGTGATGCGCGAAGGCGGCTTCGAAACCGTCAAGCGCGAGGACGTGCTGCGCTTGATTGACGAGCACGGCACGCTCGAACGCGCCCGCGCCGCCGCGCTTCATTACGCCAACGAAGCCATTGAATCGCTCGATGTCTTTCCCCATTCACCCTACCGCCAGGCTCTGATGAGCGTTCCCCGCTTCATTGTCGAGCGCGAGATGTGATATAGAATAAAGGCCGGGTTTTGGGGGCCGGGGGCCGGTTAGGCGAACATCTCCTCTATATTCGGCATCCTTACGGCCCATGATCCATCCTGACCGACCCCCGACCCCTGACCCCCGGCCCCTATTTCCATGATGTACTGCGAACGATGCAACGTTGATTTCCCGGAAGGGCTGCGCTACTGCAAGTGGTGCGGCCAGACGCTGGTCGAACGCCGCCGCGACACCAGCGAACTCGATTTTTGCCCGAACTGCTCGGCGGCGGTGCAGCCGAAGTGGGCTTTCTGTAAAGTCTGCGGCGTGCGGCTCAGTGACGCGCCGCGCGAGCCGTTGAACGCCGCCTGCCCGCAATGCGGCACGCAGACGCAGGCCGGCGCGCTGCACTGTCTCAACTGCGGCTACAACCTTCACGGCGGCGGCGACGCGCCCACGGGAGAAACGCCGAGCACTTCGATCATCGCGCTCTGTCCGACCTGCGGCGAACGCATTGATTCGGGCAGCGTCTACTGCAAAGGCTGCGGCACGGCGCTCTACGAACAGCAGACGCCTTTCGGCGATTCAGCCATCATTTGCGCCGCCTGTCAGAGCTTCAACCCGGTCGGCTCGACCACCTGCCGCGTCTGCGGCGCGGCGCTGATTGTAACTTCAAGCACATTAGGCGAGGATCACAAAGCGACGCGGGTGGTCAACGAAAAAGAATCGAGCACGCTGCCCGACCTCGCCGACCACTTGCCGGCCCGACCGTCGAGCGAGCATCGTACGCCGACTGCCGAACGCGCCAGCGAGCCGCCGCATGTCACCTCGGAGCGCACTTCGCCGCCGCCGGCGGATTTCGATTCGGGTGCCTACACGCTGACGCTCGATTCAGCGGGCGGCACCGAAGCCTTTTCATCGCCCGGCACCGGCGGCTTTCAAGATGCCTTGCCGACCTCCGCGCAACCGCCGCAGCCGACCACGCCTGCGCATCCGAAAGGCGGCGACACCAGCATGCTGCCAGGCGTCGCCGGCTCGAAGTTCGAGCAGCCGCAGCCGACCGTGGCGCTGCACATGAATCGCGACACCGGGCCGGTCGAGGGCGAAGAGACGACCAGCGAAGCGCCGCCGTCGGCAGAACTGAATAAACTGCCTTCAGATGAATTGAAGAGGCCGCCAGCGCCGGTGACGCGCATAGATTCGGAAGCACTGCCCGCGCATACGCCCACGCCGCCGCACGGGACCTTCACGTTCGCTTCCGACGTTGACGCGACCGCATCGGATGGCACGGTCGCCTTCGGCGCGAACAGCACGCCGCCCGCTGCTTTCGAGAGCCACACGCGGCCACCTTCCGCGCCATTCGTCCGGCATGACGAAGTCGCGCCGCCGAAGCCGCCGACCGCGCCAGTCACGCCATCAGACACCGACCGCGTCATCGCCGAGCCGACGCAAGTTATCGCCGAACCGACGCCGACTGAAACTATCGCCGATGCCGCGCGCCGCTATGATTTGCCGCAGCAGGCGACGGTGCCCATCCAGCAGGTCGTTCAACCGTCGCTTCAAAGTAATGTTCAATACTCTGCGCCATCAGCCCCGACGGCGACGGTCGCGCCGCCGCGCAAGAAGAGTCGCGCCGGTCTGCTCGTCGGCCTGTTCGTGGCGCTCTTTCTGGTCGGCATCATCGGCGGCGCAACCTGGTGGTTCCTGTCTGGAAGAAAGACTACAAATCCGACAACGACGGCGACCGAAACGCCGACCGAGACGCCGAAGCCGGTTGACGCCCCGAAGCCGCCCGCGCCGGTCGCACCCGACGGCATGGTGCTGGTGGCGGCGGGCAGCTACACGATTGGCCGCGACGACCTCGGCGACCTCGCAAAACCGCAGCACACCGTCGCCCTGCCGGCCTTTTTCATAGACCGCACCGAAGTGACCAACGAGGCGTACAAGAAGTTCGTTGACGCCACGAGCCACAAGCCGCCGCTGAACTGGCCGGGCAAAGACTTTCCGACGGGCCGCGCCAATTACCCTGTGACCGGAATTACATGGCAAGATGCGGCGGATTATGCGGCGTGGGCGGGCAAGCGCCTGCCGACCGAAGCCGAATGGGAAGCGGCGGCGCGCGGCCCCGAAGGTCAGCGCTACCCTTGGGGCAACGACTGGCTGCCGGGTCAGGCCAACATCGGCGTGACGGCGGG
>JADMIO012752935.1_pt1 | contig 21477 bp, 12 predicted proteins | sample 8958161 | NCBI WGS metagenome assembly JADMIO01 (sample SAMN16585339, study PRJNA669376) | soil metagenome | isolation source: Crop rotation soil | place: USA: Cullars Rotation, Alabama | collected 2011
GCCGCGACTTCAAGTCACGTGAATTCCAAGCTTCGGATCCCACTGTGCTGGAAAGAGGCGGGCGGTCTTCTGGACCCGGTCGTCCCGGTCCGCCGCCAGGACGCGCTCGTCATACTCGATGGCGCTGTCGCCGGTGACCGCCAGCTTGCGGGGCTGGGTCTGGCCCTTCTCCAAAGGCAGGACCAGGTCGCCGGACAGGTCCACCCGGGTGCTGACGTGGTACAGATAGCCGGCCGGGAAATCCTCCCGCATGCGGACCGGGTCCTCCGCCCGGCCGGGCGTCCCGGCCGACAGCGCGAGGTACCCGACCAGGAGGGTTGTCACGAGGCGGAGCGAGAAATTCATGGGAAACGCTCCCTTTTCTTTCAGGTCGGTTGTCCGGGACCGGGGGCAAAACCGCATACAGCGCTCGGGCACCACGGACCCCGGGTTTCCGGGGGACGCCGGCCGCCCCCCCGGGATTCTACCCTTCCGGGTGCTCGAAAGGGCAGCGCAAGGGAGGTGCCGGGGAGCGCTTTCGGGGTGGGAGGGGTGAAAGGGATTCCGGTTACGCAGGAGGGGAATTTTTTCTCCCCTTTTCCGGTCCGGCCTGAGCCCTCCCTGCCAGGGTTGAAAAAAGTGGCACCGGCGGTGTAAAAAAAGACAGATGTCCGGCAAGCCGGGAACAGGGGCCCGGAAAAAAACAAGGCGAATCCCGGACGAAAGGAAAGACGTAAACATTAGCCCGCCCGAAATTTCCGAAGAAAGTCGGAATGAAAAGGAAGACGGGGCGACGAGGGAGGGGAAGGGAACGGCCCGCCTTTTGCATCTGGAACCGGCATCCAGCGGCACCTGGCTCTGGCCGGACCTGAAGGCCGACCGGGTGAAATCCAGCGGAGCAGGGAGCGAATAAGCTGAAGAAGGGTCGCAGCGCACCCCGGAACAGGCCACCCAGGAAAATCACCAAATTCGCGCTGAGCCCGAACCCCCAGGTCCACCTGCCGTATCTATAGAGGGTAGAACTTCCGGTTTATCGGCCGGGCGGACACCGCAACGCGAGGTTTTTTTGTAACGATTCTTGTTTTCGAACGTAGGAATGGTAAGCGGGGCCGCATCAGGAACGGGCAGGGATGAACGGCTCCTGAAACGAGAAGATGGCACGGAACCGAACGGCGAGGATCCCCGGCGCCCGAACCCGCCGGCTGCCGGGTCCTCCCACAGGGACCGCCGGCCTCCGCAAACGGGCCGGGGTCAAAAGGAGTGTAATCGGTGAACGGCTTCAAAAACCCAGCCCTGATGCAGTTGACGGATCAACAGGTGCGGTTTGCCCCCCCGGCGCGGCGGCTCGAGCAGCTCGCCCGGGCCGAGCAGCTCCTGGGGGAACTCGAAGTCACCCGGCAGTACCCCTACCAGTACGTCTGCTTCCGCATTACCGACTTCCGCCCGGACTCCTACCCCGACCTGATGATCGGCGGGGCCGACCTGGAACACGACCTGTGCCAGTTCATCACCGAGCTGTCGCGGTCGATGCCCGCGGTTCCGGTCGAGAAGATGGACGAGCCGGTCCTGACGCTGGAGCAGATGAGCAAACGGCTCAACGTCTCGACCAAGACGATCAACCGCTGGCGGCAGCGGGGCCTGATCGGGCTGCCGGTGCTGTGCAACGGCCGGCGGCAGGTCGGCTTCCTGCCTTCGCTGGTGGAGCCGTTCCTGACGGCCAACCAGGAGCGGGTGGAGCGCGGCGGCCGGTTCTCCCAGCTCTCCGACGAGGAGAGGGAGGAGATCCTGCGGCGGGCCCGGCGCCTCGCCCAGGTCCCCAGCGGGACGCTGACCGAGGTCAGCCACCGGATCGCCCGCCGGCTCGGGCGCTCGCCCGAGACCGTCCGCTACACGATCAAGAACTTCGACCGGGAGCACCCCGACCAGGCCCTCTTCCCCTCGGTGACGGGGCCGCTCGACGCGGAAACCAAGCAGGTCATCTACAGCTCCTACCGACGGGGGATTTCCGTGGACGCACTGGCCAAGCGCTTCCGCCGGACCCGGACCTCGGTGTACCGGGTCATCAACGAGGTCCGCGCCCAGCGGCTGCTGGAGCAGCCCCTGGATTACATCCCGCACCCCACCTTCGACGAGCCCTCGGCCGAGACGGACATCCTGGGCCCGATGCCGGACGAGGAGGAGTTCGAGGCGCAGCGGCGGCAGATGCGGGCCCCCAAGGACGCCCCGCCCGAGCTGGCCTCGCTGTACGAGATGCCGCTCCTGTCCAAGGTCCAGGAACAGCACCTGTTCCGAAAGATGAACTTCCTCAAGCACAAGGCCCGCCGGCTGCGCGACCGGCTCGACCCGGCGCTGGCGCGGATCCAGGAGATCCGCCGCATCGAGGACCTGCAGGACGAGGCCAACGAGGTCAAGGACCGCCTCATCAACTGCAACATGCGGCTGGTGGTGTCGATCGCCAAGCGGCACGCGGCCCAGTCGGACAACTTCTTCGAGCTGCTGTCCGACGGCAACATGTCCCTGATCCGGGCCGTGGAGAAGTTCGACTTCAGCCGGGGCAACAAGTTCAGCACCTACGCCAGCTGGGCGATCATGAAGAACTTCGCCCGCAGCATCCCCGAGGAAAAGCACCGCCGCGAGCGCTACGTGACCGGCCACGAGGACCTGTTCGATGCCGCCCCGGACACCCGCAGCAGCGAGCGCGAGTGCGTGGCGACCCAGGAGCAGGCGGTCCACCGCGTGAACCGGCTGCTGGAGTACCTCGACCCCCGCGAGCGTGAGATCATCCGCATGCGGAACGGGCTGGACAACCACTCCGAGGGGATGACCCTGGAGGAGATCGGCCAGCAGATGGGCATCACCAAGGAGCGGGTCCGCCAGCTGCACGTGCGCATCATGAACAAGCTGCGGACGATCGTCCGCGACCAGAAGGTGGACCTGTCCTGAAAGGACAGCCGGCGTCCCGCCGGTTCCGCAAAACCGGCGGGACGCCGGCCCCCCCTTGGAGTTTGCCCATGCTCCTGCAGGAGTTCAACTGGAAGAAGGAAGTGCTCGAATCCGCCGAGCCGGTGCTGGTGGACTTCTGGGCGGCCTGGTGCGGGCCGTGCCGGATGATGAACCCGGCGGTCGAGGCGCTGTCCCGGGACCACAAGGTGTGCAAGGTGAACGTGGACACCAACCCCCGGCTGGCGGCGCATTACGGCATCTCGTCGATCCCGGCCCTCCTGATCTTCCGGAACGGGAAGGTGGCGGCCCAGCACGTGGGGGTGGTCCCCGAGGCGACCCTGCGTGCGGAACTGGAGCGGCTCACCCCGGACGGGGTCTGAGCCCGGCCGGCCGCCTCACGGCTTCAGGATCACCTTGATCAGCCCCGGCTCCCGGCGGTACAGCCGGTCGAACCAGTCGGGCCCCTCTTCCAAAGGCGCCGTCGCGCTGACGAACGGCGTGACGTCGATCTCCCCCCGCGACATCATCTCCAGGCACGCCGGGTACTCCCCGCTGGAGGAGCACGAGCCGAGCAGGGACAGCTCCCGGGTGACGACCGCCTGCAGGGGCAGCTCGACCCTCGGCGCCAGGTTCCCGATCAGGGCCAGCGTGCCCCCCTTGCGCAGGCTCGCGACGGCCGTCTGCACGGCCGGGCCGTTGCCGACGGCCTCGAAAACCAGGTCGGCGCCGCGGCCCTGCGTCAGTTCCGTCACCTGCCGGGGGACGCCCTCCGAGGCGGCGTTGACCGCGTGGTCCGCCCCGTGCCGGCGCGCCAGCTCCAGCCGCGTGTCGTCCAGGTCCACCGCGATGACCGTCCCGCAGCCGGCGGTGCGCAGCGCCTGCACCACCAGCTGCCCGATCATCCCGGCGCCGATGACGGCCGCCGAATCCCCAAGGCGGACCGGGCAGCGCCGGACCGCGTGGAAGGCGATCGACACCGGCTCGATCAGGGCGGCGTGCTCGAAGCTCAGCCCGGGGGGTAGCTTCAGGGCGATGCGCTCCGGGACGATGACGTACTCGGCGAACGCCCCGTGCTGCCGGTAGTCGCCGCAGGAGACGCCCAGCACCCGGCGGTTGTCGCACAGGTTGACCTCGCCGCGCCGGCAGAAGAAGCACGCGCCGCAATAGACGGTGGAGTCGAAAGTCACCCGTTCCCCGGGCCGGAACTGCCGGACGTCCGCCCCCGTCTCCTCGACGACCCCGGCGGCCTCGTGGCCCATGACGATCGGGGGGACGCGCCGGCCGCTGCTGCCGTCGTAGCCGTGGACGTCGCTGCCGCAGATGCCGCAGGCCCGGACCCGCACCAGCAGGTCGCCCGGCCCGGCGGTCGGCCGTGGCAGGTCCGTCACCTCGAGCTTCCGGTACTCCTTCAGCAGCAGCGCCTTCATGGGCAGGTTTCCCCCGACCGGTCTGGATTCCCCCGCCCCGCCCGAAACGCCGGCCGCCGAAGGCCTGTCCGGGGCACGGGCCGGGCGGCGGGGAAGGGGGATGGGTGCCGGGGCATTTTAGGTCCGGCCCGGCCCGAAATCAATCAGGCCCCCCCGCTTGCGTCCACGGGGGCCGCGTGATCGGGGTAAACGATCCTTGTATTTTTTTGTATTTTTAGTTGATTCGCCTTTTTTTGCGTTCCGCAAAGTCCCTGTTCAAGGCGGCCAGCTTCCCGGTCGGCGGCATGACCTTCCAGATCAGCTACGTGGGGGCACCCACCGGCCATGACGTGGTGATCACCCGCACGGCCTGACGGCGGGGAGGGATGACCCCCCCGGGCCTGTCCGGGCCCGGGGGAAGAGGCAACGGGAAAGCGGGGGGATCGCCCGCCCCCCCTATTTCATTTTCGGGAGAAACCCGGTTCGGAAGGGGTGGGGGAGCCGTTGGCCTGGCCGTTGGACGGCTCGGGGGCCGGCTCGTCCTCCGGCCAGTCCTCGAAGCGGACCGAGACCTGCTTGCTGATCCCCGACTCCTGCATGGTGATGCCGTAGATCACGTCGGCGGCGGCCATGGTCCGCTTGGAGTGGGTGATGATGATGAACTGGGAGCGGTCGAGGAACTCGCGGAGCACGGCCGTGTAGCGGCCGATGTTGGCCTCGTCCAGGGCCGCGTCCACCTCGTCGAGGATGCAGAAGGGGCTCGGCTTGCTGCGGAAGATGGCCAGGAGGAGGGCCACGGCCGTCAGCGTCTTCTCCCCGCCGCTCATCAGGGAGATGCTACGCAGCTCCTTGCCGGGGGGGCGGGCGATGATCTCGATGCCGCTCTCCAGGATGTCCGACTCGTCCTCCAGGACGACATCGGCCATGCCGCCGCCGAAGAGCTTGCGGAACAGCTCCTGGAAGTGGACGCGGATGGTTTCGAAGGTCTCGGTGAAGAGCCGGCGGCTGTCCTGGTTGATCGTGCTCATGATCTCTTCCAGGGAGCGCTTGGCCGAGGCCAGGTCGTCGAACTGCGCCTGCAGGGCGCCGGCGCGGGTCTCCAGCTCGGTCAGCTCCTGGAGGGAGTCGAGGTTGACGGTGCCCAGGCGGCTCAGCTTGCGGCGGAGTTCCTCGATCTCCTGGTTGGCGGCCGCCGGGTCGCCGACGGGCTCAGGAATTTCCCCCGCCGCGGGGACGTCCGGGGCGCCGTCCCCGGAGGCCCGGGCCGCCTTCTTCTCCTCGTACAGCAGGGCCAGCTCGATCTGGTAGTCCTCGCGGAGGCGGCCCACCAGGGTGTCGCGGTGGTGGCGGAGGTTGTTGGCCTCCAGCTCCCGGCCGTGGGCCTGCTCCTGGAGGTCGCGCCACTCGCCGCGGGCCCCCTGGGCGCGCTGGGCGAGCAGGAGCCGCTCGTGCCGCTGCAGGTCGCGCTCCCGGGCCAGGGCGGCGACGCCCCGCTCGGCGGCCTCCTTGTCGAGGTAGCCGCGGGCCAGGGCGCTGGAAGCCCGGAGCATGGTCTGGTGGCTTTCGGCCAGGCGGGCCCGCACGCCGGCCAGGTGCTGAACGCCCTGGGCCTGCTCCTGGCGGCGCTGCCCCAGGTCGGACTCGATCTGGCGGTGCCGCGCGCGGAGGGCGTTGAGCCGCTCCTCCACCTTGGCCAGGGCCACCTTGGCGGTGGTGACCTCCTGCTGGCGCTGGCCGCGCTGCTGCTCGCGCTCCCGGATCTCCCGGTCGGCCGTCTCCAGGCGCTGCTGCAGCGCCTGGACCTGGTGCTCGGCGGCCTCGGCCTGGGCCTTCGCCTGCTGCCAGCCCTCCTCCAGCCCAACGATCTCGCGCTCGACCCCGCTGATCTCGGTCCGGCTCAGGGTGACCTCCTCGTGCAGACCCTCGCGGCGCTGGCGGCGCTGCCCGAGGCGCGAGCGCAGGTCGGCGGCCTGCTCGGCCAGGACGTCGATCTCCTCCTGAAGGGCCCCCGCCCGGGCGTCGAGGGCGGCGACCCGGTCGCGGAGGCCGGCCAGGTCCTGCTCGGCGTCGGCGATCCGGCGGTCCAGCGCGGCGGCCTGCTCCCGCAGCTCGCGCAGCTCGCTCTTGCGGGACAGGATGCCCGCCTCGGCGTGGTGGGTGCCCACCGTGAGGGTGCCGTCCGGCTCGAGCAGCTCCCCCTGCAGGGTCACCAGGCGGTAGCCGCCGGCGTGGGCGGCGATCAACCGGGCCGCGGCGAGGTCGGTGACCAGCAGCGTCCGGCCCAGGAGCCGGGCGGGCAGGTCGGCCAGCTCGGGGTCCTCGCAGGTCACGAGCCGGTCGGCGGCGGCCACCACGCCGGGGTGGGTGAACTCCCGGACGGCGGACCGGTCCTGGGGCGCGATCTCGACCGGCGGCCTAGGCCGTTCCGGGCCGGGGGAAGGGGCGAGCGGCAGGAAGCTGACCCGGCCGGAGAAGGGTTGGCCCCGCCGCCGGAGCGCCTCGGCCAGGAGGTCGGTGTCGCGCACCAGGAAGCGCTGGGCCCGCTCGCCCAGGGCCAGGTCGAGCAGCGGCGCGTACTCGCGGCGGACGGTCAGGAAGTCGGCCGTCATGCCCAGGACCGTGCGCCACGGCCCCGGGTCGGGTTGCTCGAGCAGGGCGAAGACCTCGCGCACCCCGGTGCCCAGGCCCTCGTGGCTGCGCTCCAGGCCTTCCAGGACCTCGATGCGGCTGGCGACGCCGCTGCGCCGGGCGCGGAGGTCCGCCACGGTCTGGGTGGTCTCGTCGCAGAGCTGGCGGAAACGCTCCCGCTCCTGGCGGAGCCCGGCCAGGTCCTGGCGGGCCTCACCCAGCCGGGCCTGCAGGACCTCGTCGGCCTGGCCCAGTTCCTGCAGCTCCAGGTCGAGGGAGGCCAGGTGCTCCACGGCCTGTTCGCTGCGGAGGCGGAGGCGCTCGTGCTCGCGGCGCAGGTTGTCCACCTGGGCCTTGTAGCTGACCGCGTCGTTCTGGAGGCGGGCGGCCTGGCGCATTTGCTCCAGGTGTTCGGCCTTGTCGGCGTGAACCTGGTGGTTCAGCTCCGCCAGGCGCTGGACCGCGGCGTTCAGCTCCTCCTCCAGGCCCCGGACCCCGTGGCGGTGCTCCTGGGCCTGGGCCTCGGCGCCGTTCAGCTCGGCGGCCGCCTGCGCCGCGGACTCCGCCAGGGCGCCCACCCGGGCGTTCAGCCCTGCCATCCGCGCCCGGGTCGAGGCCAGGTCATTCTCCAGGTCGCCGGAAAGGGCCCACTCGTGGTTGAGGGTCGTCTCCTCGGAGGCGATCTGCTGGCGGGCGTCGGCCAGGAGGATCTCCTGGCGGTGGGCGCCCTCCTCCAGGCGGGCCAGCTCCTCCTCCAGCCGGCGGGTGTCGGCCTCCCAGGCCTCCGCCCGGGCGGCCTGCTCGGCCAGATCCGCGCGGAGCCGTTCGAGGACGGCGGTCTCCGCCTCGAGCCGCCCGGTGACCTGGTGGTATTCCTCCAGGCCGAGGGCCACCCGCAGGTCGCGGAGGCGCTGGTGGTATTCCTGGTAGCGCTGGGCCTTGGCCGCCTGCAGCTTGACGCTGCGGAGCTGCTTGTCCACCTCGTCGATGATGTCGCGGAGGCGCTGGAGGTTCTGGTCCACCCGCTCGAGCTTGCGCAGGGTCTCGGTCTTGCGGGCCTTGAAGCGGCTGATGCCGGCCGCCTCCTCGAAGATGGTGCGGCGCTCGCGGGTGGAGGACTGGAGGAGGACGTCCACCCGGCCCTGCTCGATAATGCAGTAGGCGCCGCCGCCGGCGCCGGAGCCGAGGAACAGGTCCTTGATGTCCCGGAGGCGGGAGGGCTGCTGGTTGATGAGGTACTCGCCCTCGCCGCTGCGGTAGACCCGGCGGGTGATCTGGACCTCGGTGTCCCCGGTGGACAGGATGCCGCGGCTGTTGTCGAAGGTCATTGTGACCTCGGCGAGGCCGAGGCTGCGGCGCGAGGTCGAGCCGTTGAAGATGACGTCGGCCATCTCGCCGCCGCGCAGGCTCTTGGCGCTCTGCTCCCCGAGGATCCAGCGGACGGCGTCCACGATGTTGCTCTTGCCGGAGCCGTTGGGGCCGACCACGGCGGTGATGCCGGCCGTGAAATCGAACTGCGTCTTGTCGGCGAAGCTCTTGAAGCCGATGAGTTCCAGGCGCTTGAGCATGAAGTCTCCCGGGAGCGTAGCACTCGATGGATTTTATAGGATACCGGCCCTTCCGGGGGCGCTAAAGGCTGGTTGATTGCCTCCTTCGTTCCTCTGTCGGAGTGGTTTCTCGATGCTGGGCGCGGCCGGACCGGGGCGTCGGGTGGGTCGAGCGCAGCGAGACCCACGCGGGGAGGGGGAGTGTACCCGGAGATGGCCCGCCCGAAGCAGCCCCCCCCTGCCCCCCCTTCGCAAGGGGGGGAGAGGTTCGACCCGCCCGGCTGGGGGGCCGGCCCACCTTCCCCGCGTGGGTCGGCGCTGCGCTTGACCCACCCTACCCGCTACGCCTCGACCAACCAACCGCCGGCTCGCCCCCTCTGCGGAAGGCGCCGCCTCCTCCCCCCCTTGCGAAGGGGGGGCAGGGGGGGTCTCTTGCGGGCAGGCCCTATACGGGGGCTATCCACCCCCCGCCTGGGTCAGCGCTGCGCTGGACCCACCTTACAAAGCCGGCTGCCTCGTCCCTCGCCCCTCTTTACCTCGACGATTTCGCCCCGTGGGCCGGCTTTTCCTTCTCCGGCGGCGCGTCGTCCTTCCGGTCGGCGTCCCGGTCCTGCTCCTCCGCGAGGAGGGAGCGGCGGTCGGAGTCCTTCTCGTAGAGCGTGGGCGTGGCGCCGAAGTCCTCGCGGGCCCGGTTGATCTCCTCGTCGGCCTCGACCAGGTCGTCGCCCTGGCCGGCGCCGGAGCGGGCCAGGTCATAGACCGAGGTCGCCTGCGGCAGGGCGTCGACGGCCACCGCACAGTTGAGGCACTGGCACTTCCCCATCTGGCGGAGCACTTCCACCACGTCCGGGTAGAGGGCCCCCATCCGGGCCATGGTGTGCAGGACCTCCTCCAGGTCGAGGGAACACTGGTGGCGGGCGGTGCCGTGGCGGACCGAGAAGCGGCTGATGGTGCAGCGGCGGTCGCCGCGGCCGGCGGTGACGGTGAACTCCCCGGCCAGGAACGAGAACGGCGGCTCCAGGCGGGGGTCCTCCCCGAAGAGGACGACCTCGGCCCGGCGGCTGCTGCACAGGTGGACGAGCGGCTTCGAGTGGGGGGCCGTGCGGTGCAGCCAGAAGGACTCGTTGACGTACTCGCCCTGCACGGCCGGGTCCTGTTCGTCGAGGGTGCGCAGGGCCCGGAAGGCCCCGTAGCGCGTCTCCGCCGAGTCGGAAGCCAGCAACTCGCGCAGCTTGACGCGACAGATCGACTCGTCGAGGGAGGCCATGGCGGTCAGGCAGAAGGCCCGCAGGGCGGGCTGCCGTTCCGCCAGGAGGGCCAGCTCCTCGCCGCAGGCCGGCTCGCCCAGGTAGGCGAGGGCCTCGGCCGCGGAGAAGCGCACCAGCGCATGCTTGCTGGCCAGGGCGTGCTTGAGCGGCTCGGCGCTGTCCCGGCCCAGGGCCTCCAGCCGCAGGGCGGCGGTGACGGTGTGGGCGGGGTCCTGAAGCTGCTCCTCCAGGCGGCGGCGGTAGGAGGCCAGCTCCGCCGGGGTCGCTTCCAGCGGGATCAGGCGGACCACCCGCAGGTAGCGGTGCAGGTTGTGGCGGTACTGCTGGGGGACCTTCAGGTATACGACCGACCCGGTCTTGGGCGACGCCATGTCGCTCAGGGCGCCGTGGAAGGGCCCGTGGAAGGTCTCGTTGATGCGGTCGGCCACCTGCTGGGCGATCGGGGCGCGGGCGTCCTCGCCGCTGAGGACCAGGACGAACGGGCGGGCGATCAGGGACCGCGCGCCCCCCCAGATGCGCCCCTGGCGGAGCCGCACCGTCTCCTCGCCGTCGCCGAAGCCGACCAGGAGCGGCCCCTCGGCGACGGCCACCCGGTGGCCGAGGATCGCCCCGTCGGGCCCGCTGTACGTCGGGCTGAGGTTCTTGCGCGAGTCGTAGTTGAAGAGGTAACACTTCTTGAGGTAGCCGCCCCGCAGGCTGGTCGTCCGGCTGCCCTCCGGGAGGACGACCTCGACGTCGAGGGGGTCGCCCTTGTGGGCGCCGGCGGGGATCAGGGCGGAGACCAGGACCATCGACGTTTCGGGGGAGGCGAGCAGCTCCTTGAGGTGGGTGACCCCGTCCTTGGCGAGCTGGTCCTCCAGGAGGGTGCGGTAGCCGCCGGGCGGGGCGCTGCCCCCCGTGCCCTCCAGGCCGACGACAAGGCCCACGCCGCTGACCGGCACCGGGTCGGCGTTGGCCACGCTGGTGATGCCGCCGACGGTCTGCAGGTCGTACTCCTTTTCCCGGCTCTCGGCCTCTTCCCCGATCTGGAGCCGGGTCTGCTCGTGCTTGCAGCCGGCCGCCAGGAGGCAGGCCGACAGCACCCAGCCCGCGAGGGCGAACCGGCCGGGGGTGAGGGTGGGTATCCGAGGAAAGGGAAGTCGGCTCATGGGTTTCCCCCTGCGGGAGGCGTGGCCGCCCGCCCCGGCGCGCGGCCGGGCTGCACTATTTCGAGTAGTGAAGACCGTAAGGAGGGCGGACGATAGGAATTCGCCCGCGCCCTGTCAAGGGCGGAACGGGGGCGGCCTCAGCCCTGCGAACACCCTCCGGCGCCCATGGCTTACGGCGGGTCGTACCCGCCGGGGTTCCAGGGGTTGCAGCGGCAGATGCGGCACACGCCCTGCCAGGCCCCGCGCACGGGACCGTGCTTTTGGACGGATAAGATGAAATACTCGCTGCAGCTGGGGTGGAAGCGGCAGACGGAGGGGAGGAGCGGGCGCAGGCAGGCCTGGTAGAAGCGCACGGGAAGGAGGAGCAGGAAGGTGAGGAAGGCTCGCAGCCAGCCGGCCGGTTTGCTCATGGCCCATTCTTCTCCCGGGCGAGCTTGCGGGCCACCTGCCCCACCAGGCAGGGCAGGGCGCGTTTCAGCTCCTCCAGCGGGGGCTCCTCCGGGGTGCGCGGGATGAGGACCAGGTCGAGGCCGGTCGGCATCTCCGAACGGGTAAGGCGGAAGGCCTCGCGGTACAACCGGCGGAGGCGGTTGCGGTGGGTGGCCTGGCCGACCTTGCGCGAGACCGACAGCCCCAGGCGGAGGTGTGGCAGGCCGTTCTCGCAGCCGTAGACGATGAGCCACCCGTCGCTGGCGGAGCGGCGGCGGTCGTAGACCCGGCGGAAGTCGGCGGGGCGGCGCAGGTGCTCCTCCTTGCGGAAGGCGAAGGACTTCCCGGCCTCGGGCGGCGGGTCGGTGGACATGGGGTTCCTCGTGAGGCAGGTCCTTTCCGGCCATGTTAAGCAAGGCGGGGCAGGGATTCCAGGCCCGGAACCTCTTCCCCGTCGGCGGAGATACCTGAGAGGAATCGTTGCGGCCGCTTCTTCCAGACGGTAATCTGAGCCACTCCAACTGCCGCCGAAGGTCCCGGCCCGAGCCGCAAAGGCAAAGGAATTTTCATGACCGCCGCTGACCGCCTGGACAAGGAGCAGGCCTTTCACGACCGCCAGGCGCGGGAGCGGGCTCTGATCTTTGACCGGGACCCGGGCGAACTGCGCTTCCCCGACCAGCTCTACCTGGACCATGAGACGTGGGTCCGCCCGGCCTTCCGGCGACTGGGAGACCTGGAGGGGCGTCGGGTGCTGGATTACGGGTGCGGGCACGGCATGGCGGCGGTCGTCCTGGCGCGGCTCAGGGCGCGGGTGACGGCCTTCGACCTGTCTCCCGGTTACCTGGAGGAGGCGGGGAGGCGGGCGCAGGCCAACGGGGTGGAGGTCCGCCTGGTTCAGGCGGACGGGGAGCGGCTGCCCTTTGCGGACGGCTCCTTCGACCGGGTGTGGGGCAACGCGGTCCTGCACCACCTGGACCTGGGAAAGGCCGCGTCCGAGTTGTTCCGCGTCCTCCGCCCGGGGGGGTGGGCGGTGTTCTGCGAGCCGTGGGGGGAGAATCCGTTCCTGAACTTCGCCCGGCGCCGGCTTCCCTACCCCGGCAAGGGGCGGACGCCCGACGAGCGGCCCCTCCGACAGCGACAGGTGGAGCAGATCCGGGAGGTCTTTCCGGTGGTGGAGGTGCAGGGCTTTCAGCTCCTCTCCATGGCCCGGCGGGTGCTGGGGCCGGGGCGGTTGACGACCGGCCTGGACCGCTGGGACGAGCGTCTCCTGTCCCGCCTCCCCTCCCTCCAACGGCTCTGCCGGTACGTGGTTTTGACCCTGAAACGCTGATATAATAGGAGGGTTCTCCGCCGTGGTACCTCAGGGACGGCCCCGCGCATGGACCCGGCACCCGACGCACGTCCGGCTGTCATCGCACCGGCCCCGCCCGCGCTGCCGAGGCCCTGGCCGCGTGCGGCCCAGGCGGCCCTGGCCGTCCTTCTGGGTGCGTCGGCCGTCCTGCTGGCGTATCACGCCTACGGCCGGTCCCGCGCGGAGAGCCGGCCCACCGAGCTGGAGCGGGGCGCGGTCCTGGCCTACCGGATCGACCTGAACCGGGCGGGCCACTCGGAGCTCTTGCAGCTGCCGGGGGTCGGGGAGAGCATGGCGCGGCGCATCGAGGAGTACCGGCGGGAGCACGGGCCCTTCCAGAGCGTCGGCGACCTGGTCGAGGTCCGGGGGGTCGGGCCGGAAACGCTCCGGCGGCTGGGGCCCTGGGTGACGGTGGAATCCGACGAGGATCCGGACCGGGAGGCCGATCCGGTGGCGGTGTCCGGACCGCTGCGGAAGCCGAAGACGCCGGGCGGGAAAGCGGCCGGCAAGAAGGGGGCCGACCTGGCGGAGCCGGTGGACGTCAACCGGGCGCCGGCGGCGGGGCTGCAGCGGCTCCCCGGCATCGGGCCGGTCATGGCGCGGAGGATCCTCGAGGAGCGGCGGCGGAGGCCTTTCCGGTCGGTGGACGACCTGAGGCGGGTGCCCGGGATCGGGCCCAAGAAATTGGAGAGCCTGCGGCCGTACGTGACCGTGGGCGGGCCGCAGCGGCTGGCGGCCGCGGACTGAGGCGAGGGGCAGGGAACCGGGGAGCGGATGACAGCGAAGTTCCAGATCAGCAGCAAGTTCCAGCCGGCGGGGGACCAGCCCCGGGCCATCGACCAGCTCGTGGCGGGGTTCGCGGAGGGCCGGCCGTGCCAGACCCTCCTGGGGGTCACCGGCAGCGGCAAGACGTTCACGGCGGCCAACGTCATCGCCCGCATCGGCAAGCCGACCCTGGTGCTGTCGCACAACAAGACCCTGGCCGCCCAGCTCTACAAGGAGTTCCGCGGCTTCTTCCCGCACAACGCCGTCCACTACTTCATCAGCTACTACGACTACTACCAGCCCGAGGCCTACATCCCCCAGCGCGACATCTACATCGAGAAGGACGCCCAGATCAACGAGAACATCGACCGCCTGCGGCTGGCCGCCACCAGCGCCCTGGTCAGCCGCGAGGACGTCCTCATCGTCGCCAGCGTCTCCTGCATCTACGGCCTGGGCTCGCCCGCCGACTACAAGCGCATGATGGTCCACGTGGCCCGCGGCGACACGATCGACCGCGACGTGACCCTGCTGCGGCTGGTGGAGATCCAGTACGAGCGCAACGACGTGGACTTCTCCCGGGGCAGGTTCCGGGTGCGCGGCGACGTCGTCGAGGTCTGGCCGGCCTACGAGGAGTTCGCCTTCCGCATCGAGCTGTTCGGCGACGAGGTCGAGAGCCTGGCCGTCATCAACCCGGTCAGCGGGGAGACCCTCCGGGAGCAGGACGAGCTGTACATCTACCCGGCCAAGCACTTCGTCACCCCGGAGGACCGCATCCGCGAGGCGGTCGAGGGGATCCACGGCGAGCTGGAAGGGCGGCTGGCCCAGTTCCGCAAGGAGGGCAAGCTGCTGGAGGCGCAGCGGCTCGCCGCCCGCACCCGCTTCGACATGGAGATGCTGCTGGAGGTGGGGCACTGCCCGGGGATCGAGAACTACGCCCGCTGGTTCAGCGGCCGCAAGCCGGGGGAGCCGCCCTACACGCTGCTCGACTTCTTCCCCGACGACTTCCTCATGGTGGTGGACGAGTCGCACGTGACGCTGCCCCAGGTGCGGGGGATGTTCGCCGGCGACCACAGCCGCAAGACGACCCTGGTGGAGCACGGCTTCCGCCTGCCCAGCGCCCTGGACAACCGGCCGCTCCGCTTCGACGAGTGGGAGAAGCGGGCGAAGCAGGTGCTGTTCATGTCGGCCACGCCGGGGCCCTACGAGCTGGAGCGCTGCGGCGGCGAGGTGGTCGAGCAGGTGATCCGGCCGACGGGCCTGGTGGACCCGCTGCTGCACGTCCGGCCCGCGCGGGGGCAGGTGCCCGACCTGATCGGGGAGATCCGGGGGCGCGCGGGGAAGGACGAGCGGGTGCTGGTCACCACGCTGACCAAGCGCCTGGCCGAGGACCTCAGCGCCTACTTCCGCGAGGCGGGCCTGCGCGGCAAGTGGCTGCACTCCGAGCTGGACGCCATCGAGCGCGTGCAGGTCCTCCGCGAGCTGCGCGAGGGGGCGTTCGACGTGCTGGTGGGGGTGAACCTGCTGCGCGAGGGGCTGGACCTGCCGGAGGTGTCGCTGGTGGCCGTCCTCGACGCGGACAAGGAGGGGTTCCTGCGGAGCGGCACGTCGCTGATCCAGACCATCGGGCGGGCGGCCCGCAACGTCAACGCCGAGGTGATCCTGTACGCCGACAAGGTGACCGACTCGATGCGGCGGGCGATCGAGGAGACGCAGCGGCGGCGGGCCCTGCAGCTCGAGTACAACGCCCGGCACGGCATCACCCCGCAGACGGTGCGCTCGGCCATCGGCTCGGGCATCGAGGAGGCGATCGCGGCCCGGCAGTTCGTGGCCGAGGTGGCCGGGCAGAAGGCGGAGGACTACGTGACCGAGGAGTACCTCGAGGAGCTGCACGCGGAGATGCTGAAGGCGGCCGCCGACCTGGAGTTCGAGCGGGCGGCCCAGCTGCGGGACCGCATCGCCCAGCTCAAGGGCCAGCCGACCGCCGCGCCGCAGGTCAAGAAGCGCCGCGGCCGGAGGCGCTAGGCCCGGGGCTCCCCCGCGGGGCGGCCCGCGGTCCCCGCGGCGGGGGCCGGCGGGCGGCCGAACCACTGGAGGACGTAGAAGAAGACCGGCGTCAGGAAGATGCCGAAGAGCGTCACCCCCAGCATGCCCGCGAAGACCGCCAGGCCCAGGGAGCGGCGCATCTCGGCGCCGGCGCCCCGGGCGATCACCAGGGGCAGGACCCCCAGGATGAAGGCGAAGGAGGTCATGAGGATCGGCCGCAGCCGCAGCCGGGACGCCTCCACGGTCGCCTGGCGCGCCGGCACCCCCTCCTCCCGCTGCTGCTTGGCGAACTCGACGATGAGGATGGCGTTCTTGCTCGCCAGCCCCACCAGCACCACGAAGCCGATCTGCGTGAAGATGGTTACCTCCTGGCCGGCCACGTCCACGGCGCCGACCGAGCAGAGCAGGCACATCGGCACGACCAGGATGACGGCCAGCGGCAGCCGCCAGCTCTCGTACTGCGCCGCCAGCACCAGGAACACGAACACCACCGCCAGGGCGAAGACGTAGAGGGCGGTGCCGCCGGCCTGGTTCTGCAGGTAGGCCAGCTCGGTCCACTCGTACCCCATCGAAGGCGGCAGGTCCCGGGAGGCGACCCCCTCCATCAGGGGGACGGCCTGCCCGGAGCTGGTGCCCGGCGAGGTATTGCCGGTGATCGCGGCGGCGGGGTACATGTTGTAGTCCAGGATCATCACCGGGCCGCCCGTCTCGCGCACCGTCAGGACCGTGCCCAGGGGGAGCATCTGCCCGTCGGCGTTGCGGATCTGGAGCTGGCGGATGTCGGCGACCCGGCTGCGGAACTCCGGGGCGGCCTGGACGTTGACCTGCCAGTTGCGGCCGAACTGGTTGTAGTTGTTGACGTAGTACGAGGCCAGGTTGTACTGCAGGGTGTTGAACACCTCGTCCACCGACAGGCCCAGGGCCATGCACTTGGTCCGGTCGATGTCGAGGTAGAGCCAGGGCGTGTCCGAGCGCGAGCTGTTGAAAAGCCCTTGCAGGCCGGGGGTCTCGTTGCCCGCGGCGACGACCCGGTCGCTGACCCGCTGCAGCTCCCCCTGGCCCAGGTTCCCGCGGTCCTCGATGACCATCTTGAAACCGCCCGTCGTGCCCAGGCCCTCCATGGGCGGGGCGCCGAAGACGGACACGGCCGCGCCGCGGACCTCCTGGCGGCAGCGGTCCTGGAGCCGGGCGGCGATGGCGTCGGCGCTCAGCCCGGGGCCGTTGCGGCGGCCGAACTCCTCTAGCATCACGTACATCGAGCCGAGGTTCGGGGCGTTGGCGTTCAGGACGAGCGACTGCCCGGAGATGCCGACGGTGTGGGCCACGCCCGGGGTGTCGTGCGCGACCTTCTCGACGCGGGCCATCATCCGCTCGGTCCGCTCGACGGAGGCGGCGTCGGGGAGCTGGACGTTGACCAGCAGGTAGCCCTTGTCCTGCTGGGGCACGAAGCCGGTGGGCACGCGGTTGAACTCCCACCAGGTCAGGGCGACCAGCCCCGCGTACGCCGCCAGCGCGACCAGGCTGGCGGCGAGGAGGCCGGACACCAGGCGGGTGTACAGGGCGGTGGCGGCGCCGAAGGTGCGGTTGAAGAGGCGGAAGAACCAGCCCAGGACCAGGTCCAGGGCCCGGGTCAGCAGGTCGCGGGGGCCCTCGCGCGGCCGGAGCAGGATGGCGGCCAGCGCGGGGCTGAGGGTCAGGGAGTTGAAGGCCGAGAAGAGCGTGGAGACGGAGATCGTCACCGCGAACTGGCGGAAGAACTGGCCGGTCATGCCGCCGATGAACGCGCAGGGGACGAAGACGGCGCACAGCACCAGGGCGATGGCGATGACCGGGCCGGTGACCTCGTCCATGGCCCGCCGCGCCGCCTCGCGGGGCTCCAGGCCCTGCTCCAGCCAGCGCTCGACGTTCTCGACGACGACGATGGCGTCGTCCACGACGATGCCGATGGCCAGCACCAGCCCGAACAGGGACAGGTTGTTGAGGCTGAAGCCGAGGGCGGCCATGACGGCGAAGGTGCCGATGATGGCCACCGGCACCGCCACCAGCGGGATCAGCGCCGCCCGCCAGTTCTGCAGGAACGCCAGGACGACGATGGCCACCAGGATGACGGCGTCGCGGAGGGTCTTGAAGACCTCCTGGACGGACTCGCGGATGAACGGGGTGGTGTTGTAGACGATCTGGTAGTCCAGCCCCTCGGGGAAGCGCTTCTTCAGGTCCTCCATCTTGTCCACCACCCCCTGGGCGGTCTGGAGGGCGTTGGAGCCGGGGAGCTGGTAGACCGAGAGGGCCACCGAGGGCTTGCCGTCGAGGGTGGCGGACTGCTCGTACTGTTCGGCGCCCAGCTCGACCCGGGCCACGTCGCGGATGCGGACGACGGAGGCGGCCTGGCCCACGGCGGTGCCGGCGGTGGCCGACGAGTCGGCGGGGGAGGCCGACGTGGCGGCCTGGCTCCCGGAGTTGGGGGCCTGGGCGCTGACGGCGGCCTGCGTGCCGGCGGGCCCGCCCTGCCCGACCTTGAGGATGATGTTGCCGAACTCCTCCGGGTCGACGAGACGGCCCTGCGTGTTGATGGTGAGCTGGAACTGCTGGCCGCGGGGCACGGGCTGCTGGCCGATCTGCCCGGCGGCGACCTGGACGTTCTGCTGGTTGATGGCGTTGACGACGTCGGAGGCGGTGAGGTTGAGGGAGGCGAGGCGGTCGGGGTCGAGCCAGACGCGCATGCTGTAGTTGCGCTGCCCGAGGTAGCCGATGTCGGCGATGCCGGGGAGCCGGCCGAGCTCGTCGCGGATCTCGATGGTGGCGTAGTTGCTCAGGTAGGTGGCCGGGTAACGGTCGGTGGGCGAGTAGAGGTTGACGATCATGAGGCGGTTGGGGGACATCTTCTTGACGTTGATGCCCTCGCGCTGGACCAGGGGGGGGATCACGGGCAGGGCCAGGGAGACGCGGTTCTGGACCAGCACCTGGTCCATGTCGGAGTCGGACCCGAGCTTGAAGGTGACCGTCAGGGTGTAGGTGCCGTCGTTGGTGGAGGTGGAGGACATGTACATCATGCCCTCGACGCCGCTGACCTGCTCCTCGATGGGGGCGCCGACCGTGTCGCGCAGCGTGCGGGCGTTGGCCCCGGGGTAGACGGCGGTGACCTGGACCGTGGGCGGGGTCACCTCCGGGTACTGGGCGACGGGCAGGGTCCACACCGCGATGCCGCCGGCCAGGGTGATGACGATGGACAGGACGGAGGCGAAGATCGGGCGGTCGATGAAAAAGTGCGAGATCACGTCAGGACACTCCTCCGGGGGGAGGGGGACCCCTCCCCCTCCCTTTTACCTTCCCTTCAGGAGCCGGGGGCCGACCTTCCGCCAGAAGACCGGGATGACCAGGGCCAGGACGGCCCCCACGGCCGCGCCGCCCAGGGCGGACCCGGGCAGCCGGCCGATGCCGAGCTGCCCCAGCAGGTAGGCCGTGGCCAGCCCGAGCAGCGCGCCGACCAGGGCCGAGCCGGCGTAGCGGGTGGCGGCCGCGGCGAACAGGCGCGTGTCGCCGAACCACTGGATGACGTCGAAGAAGACCGGGGTCAGGAAGATTCCGATCCCGGTGACGCCCAGCATGCCGCTGAACACCGCGGTGCCCAGGGAGCGGCGCATCTCGGCGCCGGCGCCGGCGGCGACCACCAGGGGCACGACGCCGAGGATGAAGGCCAGCGAGGTCATGAGGATGGGCCGCAGGCGCAGGCGGGAGGCCTCCAGGGTGGCCGCGCGGCGCGGCCGGCCCTCCTCGCGGAGCTGCTGGGCGAACTCGACGATGAGGATGGAGTTCTTGCAGGCCAGGCCGACCAGCACCACCAGGCCGATCTGCACGAAGATGTCCACGGACTTGTGGCTGAGGAGCACGCCGCCGATGGAGCAGAGCAGGCACAGCGGCACCACCAGGATGACCGCCAGGGGCAGCGACCAGCTCTCGTACAGCGCCGCCAGGGCCAGGAAGACGAAGACCACGGCGAGCAGGAACACGTAAAGGGCGGTGTTGCCCGCCCGGATCTGCATGAACATCAGCTCGGTCCACTCGGTGGCCATGGAACGCGGCAGGGATTGCTCGGCGACCCGGTCGATGGCCGCGATCGCCTCCCCGGAGCTGGAGCCGGGGCTGATCGTGCCGCTGACCGGGGCGGCGGTGTAGAGGTTGTAGCGCTGGACCATGATGGGGCCGGTGACGTTGCGCAGGGTGGCCAGGGTCCCCAGCGGGACCATGTCGCCCCAGCGGTTGCGGACCTCGAGGAGGTTGACGTCCGCGACGCGGGTGCGGTAGCGGCCCTCGGCCTGGAGGGTGACCTGCCAGTAGCGGCCGAACTCGTTGAAGCTGTTGACGTAGAGGGAGCCGAGGTAGACCTGCATGGTCTGGTTGACGTCGCCGAGGTCCACCCCCAGGGAGGCGACCTTGGTGCGGTCCACGTCCAGGTAGAGCTGCGGGGTGGCGGAGCGGAACTGGCTGACGACGCCGACGAGGCCGCGCTCGTCGCGGAGCTTCGCCGCCAGGTCGTCGCACTGGCGCTGCAGAGTGGTGAGCCCGAGGGCGGCGCGGTCCTCGACCATGAGCTTGAAGCCGCTGGCGATGCTCAGGCCCGGGATGGGGGGCGCCCCGAACACGGTGACCTGCCCGTCCTGGATGCGGCGGGCGTACTCCGCGCGCATGCGGGCCATGATGGCGTTGGCGTGCAGGCCCGGGCTGCGGCGCCGGCTGAAGGGGTCGAGGATGACGAACATGGTGCCGAAGTTGGAGGCGTTGGCCGAGAGCACCAGCGACATGCCGGCGACGGTCGTGGTGTGGGCGACGCCGGGGATCTCGTGGGCGATCGCCTCGACCTGGCGGATGGTGGCGAGGCTGCGCTGAAGGGAGGCGGAGTCGGGCAGCTGGACGCTGACGATGAGCCGGCCCTGGTCCTGCTCGGGGACGAAGCCGGTCGGGGCCCTGCGGAACACCCAGACCGTGAGGAAGAGCAGCCCGGCGTACGCCAGCAGGACCGCCACGTTGCCCCGCAGGAGGAGCCCGACCGCCCAGGTGTAGGCGGCCGTGCCGCCCCGGAAGACGGCGTTGAAGAGGCGGAAGAACCAGCCCAGGGAAACGTGGAGGAGCCAGGCGAGGGGGTCCCGGCGGGTGCCGTGCGGCCGGAGGAGGATGGCCGCCAGCGCGGGGCTAAGGGTCAGGGAGTTGACGGCCGAGAAGACCGTGGAGACCGCGATGGTGACGGCGAACTGGCGGAAGAACTGCCCCGTGATGCCGCCGATGAACGCGCAGGGCACGAACACCGCGCACAGGACGAGGGCCACGGCGATGACCGGCCCGGTGACCTCGTCCATGGCCTTGCGGGCGGCCTCGCGCGAGGGCATCCCCTGCTCCAGCCAGCGCTCGACGTTCTCGACGACGACGATGGCGTCGTCCACGACGATGCCGATGGCCAGCACCAGCCCGAACAGGGACAGGTTGTTGAGGCTGAAGCCGAGGGCGGCCATGACGGCGAAGGTGCCGATGATGGCCACCGGCACCGCCACCAGCGGGATCAGCGCCGCCCGCCAGCTCTGCAGGAAGAGGAGCACCACGACGGCGACCAGGCCGACCGCCTCCAGGAGGGTGACGACCACGTCGTCCACCGACTCCCGGATGAAGGGGGTGGTGTCGTAGGCGATGTCGTACTCGATGCCTTCCGGGAAGCGGTCGCTGAGGCGGGCCATCTTGGCGCGGACGCGGTCGGCCACCTCGAGGGCGTTGGTGCCCGGGAGCTGGTGGATGGCGAGGCCGGAGGAGGGCCGCTGGTCGAAGGTGGCGCCGTTGTTGTAATTCTGGGCGCCGCGCTCGACGCGGGCCACGTCGCGGAGGCGGACGATGGCCAGGGCCGGGGACGCGGGCGAGGCGGAGGAAGGCCCGGCGCCCCGGGAGCTGGTCCCGACCATGCCGCCGCCCGGGGGGCCGCCGGGAAAG
>JADMIO011251696.1_pt1 | contig 21475 bp, 21 predicted proteins | sample 8958161 | NCBI WGS metagenome assembly JADMIO01 (sample SAMN16585339, study PRJNA669376) | soil metagenome | isolation source: Crop rotation soil | place: USA: Cullars Rotation, Alabama | collected 2011
GCCGCGACTTCAAGTCACGTGAATTCCAAGCTTCGGATCCCACTGTGCTGGAAAGCAGTCGCAGCAGACGAAGTCATTCATGACGACGAAGCCCAGGTGGCGGCAGACGTCCTGGTTGCAGGAAGTGCAAAGTGCGAAGTCCGGCCCGGCGGCTCGGGTCTCGCACATGTGGCAGAACGAGGCGGTCATCGGTGTGGTCTCCGGTGCTGCACGAGGTGTGCCGCTCAGGGGAGGGGCGGTTCGCTGTGCGTGTGAATGTTCGTCGCGCCGCGATGACGAGCGACGTAGTCCACCAGCTGCCGCTGGGCCGCCTCGAAGGCGTCGCGGATGGCGGCGTGGACGTTCTCGTGGCTGCGGTCCTGGTCGGGCGAGCGGCCCGCGACGATGTGCTTGCCCGGCACGTGCAGATCGATGCGCACGTGGAAAAGCCGCCCTTGCTGCTGGTGGCGATGAGGTAGCTCGATCAGCACCTGACAGCTGGTGATGCGATCGAAGACCTCCTCGAGCTGGTCAGTCCAGGAGCGCACGTCGTTTTCGACGGCGGCGCTGGTGGGCATCTGATGGAAGGTGACTTGAAGTGGGGTCTGCATGCTCCTTCTCACTGCGACCGCCGTGCCACTCGCAAGCGCGGCCTGGCGCGCCTGAAACGCGCAGGAATTGCGCCGGCACCTCTGAGCGGTGCAGCCGCTGCGCATCGTCCGCTGGCGAAGGTCCCGCGCCCCCTCGTTTCACCGGCGGAATGATCCCTGCAGGATTTCCCAGCAAGCGCCTGCTGTTGGCGCCGAAGAGGAGATCCCATGAAAGTCGCAGCTGCCATGACTCGTGACGTGATTGTCATTTCGCCCGAGGTCACCGTGGGCGTCGCCAAACGCCTGATGGAGCGCTGGAAGATTCGCCACCTGCCGGTGGTGAAGGCGGGCCGCCTGGTCGGCATCCTTTCCGACCGCGACGTCTTGAAGTACGAGGCGGTGGTCGACTTCGGCCGCGGGGTGCGTGCCGGCGAAGCGATGACCGTCGCTCCCGTTACCTGCGAGGCCTCCTCGTCGGTCGGCTTCGTCGCTCGGATGATGCTGGACCACAAGATCGATTCGGTCCCGGTGATCGACAGCAAGGGCGGCGTCGCCGGCCTGGTCACGTCCTCTGACCTGTTGATGCTGCTGGTGGACCGCACCGGGGCAGAGCTCTTGCCCTTCGACTACCGCCTGCGTTTCGGCGAGGAAGACGGGATGTTCGCCGAGGCGCAGAGCTGAGCGCCCCTCGCTGCAGGGCGCGCCGTCAGCGTTCCAGCAGGAGCTCGCCCATCATCCCGGCGTCCGCGTGATCGAGGATGTGGCAATGGAACATCCACATCCCCGGTCGCTCGTCGAACCGGACCAGCAGGCTCATCTTGCCCAGCGCCGGCACATCCGCGGTGTCCCTCCACTCCAGCGGCCCGGCAGGCAGCGGGCCCTGCGCGTTGGCGGCGCTCACCACCTGGAAGAAGAAGCCGTGCAGGTGGAAGGGGTGGGCGAATTCGATCTCGTTGGTGACGTTCCACAACTGGGTCTGGCCAATGCGGGCAGGCAGGGGCTGGCCCTGTCCGGCCGGGATGCCGTTGATGCCCATGACCAGCTTGCCCTGCACCACCGTGCTCGTCAGGCGCAGGTCCTGGACCGTGGCGCCCGCCGGGTCGAGCCGGGCGATGGTGCGCAGGCGGGCGGGCAGGGGCGCATTCGTCACCGGGGCTCGCTCGGACAAACGGATCGTTGCCAGCCGCTTCTCCGGTACCTTGAAGGTGCTGCCGTAGCCGCGATCGTAGGGAACCCAGCGCAGAGGCAATTCACTGCCCGGCTCCCCTCGAGGCGTGACCAGTACGTCCGCCCGCTGGCCCGGGGTGAGCACCACCCGTTCCTCGACGATCGGCGCTTCCAGGAACCCTCCGTCGCTGCCGATGCGGGTGAAGGCGTGCCCCTCGAGGGCGATCTGGAAGTAGCGGGTGCGCGAGGCATTGACCAGGCGCCAGCGCTGTCGCCGGCCCGGACGAGCCAGCAGCACCGGGTTCGTGCGGCCGTTGACGAGCAGCCGCTCGCCCTCGCGGCCGAACAACGATCCGGTGTCGCCGCCGGTGTCGGGCGGTGAGAGCTGCCCGTCCGGTTGCAGGCTCATATCGCTCAGCACCATCACGAGCTCGTCGCCCAGATCTTGGGGCTCCTGCGGATCTTCGACCAGCAGGGCCCCGTAAAGGCCGTCCCCCACCTGCTTCGCCGACTGCACGTGCGGGTGGTACCAGAACAGTCCCGGGTCCGGCACCACGAAGGCGTACTGGAACTCCTCGCCAGGCGCCACCGGCGGCTGTGAGTGCCCGGGCACCCCGTCCATGGCCGCCGGCAGACGGACGCCGTGCCAGTGGATGGTGCTCTCTTCGGGCAGTTCGTTGACGAAGGTGACGATCACCCGGTCGCCGACCTTGGCGCGAATGAGCGGGCCGGGCACCGAGCCGTTGTAGGACCAGACCCGCGTCTTGACGCCGGGGGTGTATTCGATCTCCGTGGGCGCCGCCCTCAGCCGCACCCGAACGATCCCCGGATCGGTGCTGACGTTGGTGGCTTCCACGGGGCGCAGGTCGCGCTCCCACCCGTCTGGCTGTTGCGCGGAAGCGGGGGCCGCTGCATCGGGCTTCGCGCCGGGCGGTCTCGTTTCCGCGGGCGGGGAACAGGCGAGCGACAGCGAGAAAAGGATCAGCGGCAGGTTTGCGGCCATCGGTTTTTGCGACTCCGCCTGCTTCATGCCGTGGGGGAGAAAAGCAGAAGGTGTGCCACGTCCGCCGGGACGCCTGCCTCGTCGTCTCTCGCCAAACGCGCAGTTCCTGCGTGACGGGAGAGGGCCCGCGCAGAACGTGCGGCGCGCGCTGGCGTATTGCCCGTCGCCGTCGGGCCCGGCCGCTGGCCGCCGCTTTGCTGTCTCCCCGATCATGACCACCCGCTCGCTGGTTCGCGATCTTCTGCTCGGCGCCTTCTTCCTCGTCGCGGCTTGCGCCGGAAAAGCGGTGCACGAGCCACCCCAGCAGGCCCAGTTGACTCGCGCAATCTCGCCCCCCCGCCGCCTCGAGGCGCCGGACTATCTGCCCGGCAGCGCGCGCACTCTCCTCAAGGGCCTGATGGCATCGCACGCGCGGAACATGGGGGATCTGATGTCCGCCATCATGGTGCTCGACTACCCCCGTATCAGCGCCGACGCCGATGCGGTGGCCTCGGACACCAGCCTGGCCCGTCCGCTCACGCACGACGCCAGCGAGCTGAACTCCCTGTTGCCCGAGGACTTCTTCCGGCAGCAAGACAACCTGCGCGCGCGGGCGCGAGGCCTGGCCGATGCGGCTGCGCGCCAGAGTCCGTACGGCGTGGCCGATGCCTACGGTCGGCTCTCCGAAAGCTGCGTTCGCTGCCACTACGTCTATCGCGCGGGGTCGCGCTGACGGCGCGGGCGGGCGGCCCTCACCGCGCGCGGGTCAGTGCAGGACGCGCAGCCGCCGCGGATGTCGGGAGACGATCTGCCGGTGCATGTGTCCCAGCACGAACGCCAGGCGCTCGCTGATGAGGGGCAGCTCGAGCGCACTTTGCTGGTCCTCGAGCGACAGCCCCCGGAAGGCGGTCATCGCGTGGCCCAGCACCTCTGACGGATCGGTCGTCTCGCGCAGCAGCTCGATGGCGCGCGCTTCGTCGCCCCCCTGCACGTGCAGGGATGCCAGCCGGCGCGAGCTTTCGCGGACGGCCATCACCAGCCCGCGCAACAAGGCGGGATCTTCGGCGGGCTCGCGCAGACGCTCGATGCGGGCGATGCGGTAGGGGCTCTGGCGCAATTGCTCGCAAGAGCGCAGGCGGCCCACCGCGCGCAGCTCTGCCATCCAGTGTTTGCCACAAGCTGGCCGCTCCAGGTTCAGCACCTCGGCCACCGCCCCCACGTCGAACAGCTCCGGAATGGACTGGGGACCTGGCCACCCCCGGGCGGCGAAGACGGCCAGCGATTTTTCGCCCCAGGAGCGCGTGGCCTCGCGAACGGCGCCGAAAGCCTCGACCGTCTCGAGAAGAACGCAACAGCGCATCCCCGGAAAGAGCACGCCTTGGAAGAAGGTCAGGGCGGGAAGAATCTCCCAACGTTCATCGGTGCCTGCGCTCATCACGTCTGGCAGCAGCAACGTCCATACCAGCCGAGCGCCGGCTATTTTCGCCAGAACGCGCATTTCCTGCGTCGAGATGCCGCGGCGGCTGCAAGCGCTGCCGGATCCGGCGCCGGGTCCGGCCCATCGCTGAGATGACGCGAGTTTTGGGGGCCGACGGACCGCACGCAGACTCTGCGCTGCGACCTGCGTTCGACGCAGGACTTGCGCCGCCCTCCCGACGGAGGGACCCTTTGCCAAGCAAGGGCGCGCGATTGGCGGCGGCGCAACCTTTGCACAAGGGGGGCTCATGGAGAAAAGCAGAGTGCTGGTGGTCGACGACGAAGCCAACGCACGCACCGCGCTCGCCGAGTTGCTGCGCGACGAAGGCTACGCGGTCGAGACCGCTGGCGACGGCTTCAAGGCCCTGGGCAAGGCAGCGGACTTCGCGCCGGACATCGTGCTCACCGACCTGAAGATGCCCGGCATGGATGGCCTCGAGCTGCTGCGCAAGCTGCGCGCCGAGAACGAAGAGCGGGCGGTGGTGGTGATGACCGCCTTCGGTGCCATCGAGAGCGCGGTGGCGGCGATGAAGGAGGGCGCCGCCGACTATCTGGCCAAGCCGATCAACGTCACCGAGCTGGTTCTGGTCCTGCAGCGCGAGCTCGAGCGCCTGCGCCTGCGCCGCGAGGCCGGCCTGCTGCACGCCCGCCTGGCCGAGCGCTACAGCTTCCAGAACATCATCGGCAACGCGCCCCCCATGCAGGAGATCTTCAAGACCGTGGTGCAGGTGGCCAGCGCGCGGGCCAGCGTGCTCATCACCGGCGAGTCAGGCACCGGCAAGGAGCTGATCGCCGCCGCCATTCACCAGCGCAGCCCGCGCGCCAAGGGGCCCTTCGTGAAGCTCCACTGCGCCGCCCTGGCCGAGACCATCCTCGAGAGCGAGCTGTTCGGCCACGAGCGGGGCGCCTTCACCGGCGCCGCCGGCCGCCGAGAGGGTCGCTTCTCCCAGGCCAACGAAGGCACCCTGTTCCTGGATGAGATCGGCGACATCTCGCCTGCCGTCCAGGTGAAGCTGCTGCGCTTCCTGCAAGAGCACGAGTTCGAGCGGGTGGGCGGCAACGAAACCGTCCGCGTCGACGTGCGGGTCATCGCCGCCACCAACCGCGACCTGAAGGCGGAGGTCGCCGCCGGGCGGTTTCGCGAAGATCTCTATTACCGCCTCAACGTCATCAACGTGGAGATGCCCACCCTGCGCTCCCGCCCCTCTGACGTGCCCCTGCTGGCGATGTTCTTCCTGCGCAAATACGCCGCCGAGAACGGCAAGACCATCGAAGCCTTCTCTGACCAGGCTCTGTCCCAGCTGGCCGGCTACGGTTGGCCCGGCAACGTCCGCGAGCTGGAGAACGTGGTCGAGCGGGCGGTGGTCATGTGCAATGGCTCCGCCATCACTCCCGCCGAGCTGCCCCCGCACATCGTCCCCCAAGCCAGCGCGGGAGGGATCCAGATCCCCGGCGCCACCCTGGATGAGATCGAGCGCTACGCCATCACCCGCGCGCTGGAGGCGTCCGGCGGTTCCACCAGCAAGGCCGCCGAGATGCTGGGGATCAGCATCCGCAAGATCCAGTACAAGCTGCACGAATATCAGGGTGCGCCGAAGAGCGAGACCGAGGCGCTGAAGTCGTCGCAGGACTGAGAGTCGAGTGGCCGGCTGGTCCCAGGGCCGTTCATAGGGTCGGTCGGCTCCCGGCGACAGAAGTCGGGGAGGGTCCCGCGGGGAGCACAGGGGGACGAGAGTGCCCGGGGCGCTCGAAGTCCTTTTGATGTCGGGCGCGACGCCCGACGCGGACATCCTCGGCCTTATGCCCGCCGCAGCGGCGTGCACGGCCTGCGGACTCGCGCCCCGGGCACTCTCGTCCCCCTGCGCCCCCCGCTCACCTCTGACCTGGCCTTGCACGTGCGGTGGGGGGACGGGCAGGCGCCGTGCGCGAATGGGGGCCACGACGCTGGGTTCTCTGCGCTCATCGCTCGTGGAGCGATCTTCGGCCGGTTTCACGGAGCGCACTGTTCCGCGGTCGATCGAGCAGGCCCTCACCTGGACGGCAGGACACCAGGTGAGCGCTTCGATGAGCGGCAAGCATCCACTCGAACTTTCGAAGAGTCGGTCGCCGGTGCCCCGCCCCGCACCGGCCCCCCAAGGCCGGATTGACGATCAGCGGGGGGCGCAGGGGGACGAGAGTGCCCGGGGCGCGAGTCCGCAGGCCGTGCACGCCGTCCCCGGCGGGCATAAGGCCGAGGATGTCCGCGTCGGGCGCTGCGCCCGACATGAAAAGGACTTCGAGCGCCCCGGGCACTCTCGTCCCCCTGCGCTCCCCGCGGGACCCTCCCCGAGTTCTGTCGCCGGGAGATAAAACTGAACCGCATTTGCTGCTAAGCGGCGCTCGCCGCCGGCAGGGCCACCGTGAAGCAGGTGCTCCCCGGCCGCGAGCGCACGCTCACCGTACCCCCGTGGTCCGCCACGATCCGGTGCACGATGCTCAACCCCAGACCGGTTCCGTTCGGCTTGGTGGTGAAGAACGCATCGAACACGGGCGCATCGTCCGGAAACCCAGGGCCGGTATCGCAAACATCGATTTCGATCGCCGCCGCCGTTCGGCGCAGGCGCAAGGTGAGCTCTCCTTCGCCGGTCATCGCTTCCATCGCATTTCGGGCGAGGTTCAAGAGCACGTGCTGCAGCCGTTCGGGATCGGCATCCAGGAGGGGCAGGCCGCTCGGCAGCTCCAGCTTCAGGCGAATCCCCGCGGCTTGCACCTCTGCCCCGATGGCCGCGGCGATGGTCTCGCACAAGGACGCCAGATCGGTCGGCCGCAGATCCAGCGGTCTTGGTTGCGCGAAGGCGATGAAGTCGTTCACCAGCCGATCCAGCCGCCGCAACTCCTGGTCCACCGCTGCCGCCACCGGTTGCAGTGATTCCGCGGGCGCATCCGGGCGCTCCAGGCGGCGTTGCAAGACGGTGAGCTGCAAGAGCGCCGAGTTGAGCGGGTTGCGGATCTCGTGGGCCAGTCCGGCCGCCAGAGTGCCCACCGCCGCCAACCGGTCGGCGCGCATCCGTCGCGCCAGCACTTCCTGCTCGTCGGTGATGTCCGTACCCACCGAGTAGGTCCAGGATTCCGTGAAAGGCGAGGGCGCCGGAAGAGTGGCGCATTCCCAGCGGACCAGGCGATCGCGCCCCTCTTTGACCGGCAGGGGCCGGGGGGCGGCGCCGTGAATGAGCGCCTCGCCAGGTCGCCCGAGCATCTCGGCTCGGGAGAAGCCGGTCACCTCCTCGAGGCGGCGGTTCCAAAGAGCGACATTGCCGCGTGCATCGAGGGCCAGGAGCAGCGCCGGGATGGCGTCGATCATGTTGGTGGGGGGAAAACTCATCGCTTCACGCTTGTCCTTTGAAGAGCACGGGGCATGCCAGCGGGGAACTGGCCGGCGCCTTGCTACCGGCCTGGCCGTGTTCACCACCACTGATGACGCTGGGGCGCCGATCGGGCCACCTCGAGCATCGATGGATCGCGCAGGTTCTGCGAGGCTGCTCTCTCGACGCGCGAAATTTGCGCGAATTGCGGGCCGGGCTCAGGGCGCCTCGGCGGTGGCCGCTCCGGGAAACCACAGGCGCAGGCGCGATCCGTGACCAGGGGCGGTCTCGACGGTGAGCTCGCCGCTGTGGCGGTGCACGAAGGCGTACACCATCGCCAGGCCCAGGCCGGTGCCCTGTTCCTTGGTGGTGAAGAACGGCTCGAAGATGCGCCGCTCGATCTCGGGGGGCATGCCCGGGCCGTCGTCCGCGACTTCGATCCACCCGCCGCCGTTCGCGCTGCCGGTGCGCACGAAGATGTTGCCGCCGCCGGGCATGGCTTCGATGGCGTTGAAGACCAGATTGACCACCGCGGTGACCAGCTCGGACCTTCGCGCCAGGACCGGGGGCGCGGGGTCGGGTTGGCGGTGGAGGGCGATCTTGGCGGTCGCAGGGACGCGCGGGCCACAGAGCTCCATCGCGGTCTCGAGCACGCGGGTGAGCTGCACCGGCTCGGCTTCGCGCTCGGGATCCTGGCGGCTGAATTCGCGCAGACGCTCGACCACGTCCACGCCGAACTTCACCACCTCTTCCATGCGGCCGACCACTTCTTCGGCGGAGGTGGACCCGGGCGGCAGGCGCCGGCGCAGGAGCTGAAGCTGTAGATGCAGCGGATTCAGAATGTTCTTGAGGTCGTGAGAGACGCCGGCCGCCATCTGCCCAAGCGCGCGCAGCTTCTCCGAGCGCGCCAGGAGCTGTTTCGACGCGCGCAGTTCAGCAAACGACTGCGCCAGCGCTGCGTATTGCTCGGCCTTGCCCAGCGCGGTGGCCGCCAGATCCGCGAAGCCGGTGGCCACCGTGAGCTGTTCCGCCTCGAGCGGATGCTCCGCATCGGTCAACAGCACCAGCACGCCGTACAGATCGCCGGTGGCCACGAGGGGCAGGGTGTAGGCGCTGGCAAAGGTGGGACCGGCGGCGGCCAGCAGCTGGGTGCCGAGCTCGGGGCCGATGAGATCGGGCTCGGTCTCCCAGGTGGCGAGCGCGGCTGGCAAGCCCGCCGAGGCCGCGATGCGCAGGCAATCTCCCTCGGCAACACGCAGCACGGCGGCGGCCCGGGCGCCCATCTGCCCGACGGTTTCGTCGACGAGCAGCCGCAGAATCTGGGCCGGGTCCTTGGCCTCGGACAACAGGCGGCCAGAGCGCAAAAGCAGCTGCGTCCAGCTCTCGCCGTGTGGAGCCATGCGTCCCTGACTGTGTTCACCCGGTGGCTCTTCGTCAAGGTTCCGCCTAGATGATTTGCCGGACGTGCCTTGCACCGCTTACAACAGAGAGGCCCGCACCAGGCGGGAGGAGATGACGATGCCCGTTGATTACATGGCCAAGCTGAAGCTGGACGAGCGCGAACTGGCGAGCCGTCGGGCCTTTTTCGAGATCGCCGACGACGATCTGGCGCGGTTGTCCGCCCTGCGTCCGCTGGCCGAGCGACACAGTCAATCCTTCGTGGAGAAGCTGTACGAGCTCATCCTGGGCCATTCCGAGAGCCGCTCGTTCTTCCCCGACGAGGCGACGGTGGCTCACGTGAAGAAGATGCAGCGGCAGTATTTTCTGGGACTGTTCGGCGGGCGCTGCGATCTGCCGTACGTCGAGGATCGGCTGCGGGTGGGCGCCGCTCACGACCGGGTGGGGCTGGCCCCCAAGTGGTACATCGGCGCGTACGGGCGCTATCTGCGGCTGCTGTTCGATCAGATGTTCCAGGATCTGGCTCCCACCGAGGCGCAGGCGGCGTTTCGCAGCGTCAGCAAGATGGTGATGTTCGACATGTCGCTGGCCATCGACACGTACATCTTCGCCAACCTGGAGACGGTGGCCCGCCATCAGGCAGCCATCCGCGAGCTGTCCACACCCGTCATACGCGTGTACAACGGCGTGCTGCTGTTACCGCTGGTGGGCACGGTGGACAGTCATCGCGCGCACCAGATCATGGAAACCCTCCTCACCCGGGTCGTCGACGAGCAGGCACGGGTGGTGATCGTGGACATTGCCGGCGTGGCGGTGGTGGACACCAAGGTGGCCGACCACCTGCTCAAGACCACCGAAGCGGTGCGCCTGGTGGGTGCCGAGACGATCATCACCGGCATCAGCGCGCAGGTGGCGCGCACCATCGTTCAGCTGGGGGTGGACATCTCGTCGATGCGCACCCGTTCGCGACTGGGCGACGGCATCGAGGTGGCGCTGGCCATGGTGGGCAAGGTCATCGCCGACAAGGGAGGCTGAATTGCGCGGCAGCATCCCCATTCTGAAGGTCGCGTCCACCCTGCTCGTGACCTTGCAGACCGATCTGCACGACGCCATGGCCGAGGCTTTTCAAGAAGATCTGCTGTGCGCCATCGAGCGAGAGCCCGTCTCCGGCCTGATCATCGACATCTCGGGGCTGTACATGGTGGACAGCTACGTGGCGCGTATCCTCACCGAGACCGGGAACATGGCGCGGCTGATGGGCGCCGCCACCGTGATCGTGGGGATGCGGCCCGAGGTGGCCGCCACGCTGGTGCGGATGGGGTATTCGTTCGGGGCGGTGCGGACCGCGCTGAACGTGGACGAGGGGCTGGCCCTCTTGGGTGTGCGCGTCTCTGTCGGTTGAAGTGCCCATGCCGCGTGTGCTTTCCAGCAAACGAATGAAGATCGACTGCGAGGACGACGTCGTGCTGGTGCGACGGGCCGCTCGCGATCTCGCGCATGCGCGTGGCTTCGATCCGTTCGCGACGGCCGCGACGACCACGGCGGCCTCGGAGCTCGCTCGCAACGTCTGGACTCATGCGCGTGGTGGCACCGCCACCATCGACGAGCTGATGGATGGCGAGCGACCGGGGGTCCGGATGTGCTTCGAGGACAAAGGGCCGGGCATCGCTGACTTGCAGCGGGCGCTGGCCGGCGGCCACAGCACGGCGCGCTCGCTGGGGTTGGGCCTGGCCGGGAGTCGCCGGCTGGTGGACGAGTTCGACATCAAGACGACGGTGGGCACGGGCACCACGGTCACGGTCGTGAAATGGGCCCGCTTCTAGGGGCAGGCTTACCGGCGGCTGCCCAGACGTTTGCCATCGACGATGCGGCGTCGGTGTCGCTGGTTCGAGAGGCTCTGCGGCGGGCGGGCCCCGAGTTGCCCGGCGTGCGCCTGGAAGCGCTGGTCTCGGCGGCCAGCGAGCTCGGCCACAACCAGCTCGCGCACGGACGGCGCGGCTGGATGGCGGTCTCGGCGATCCGTCGCGCTGGCGTGGCGGGGCTGGAGGTGGTGGCGTTCGACGGCGGACGCGGCATCACCGATCCCACCGCCGCGTTTCGCAGTGATCCGCGCGCCACTGGCTCGTTGGGCGTGGGCCTGTCGGCGGCCTATCGCCTGTCCGACGAGATGGATTTCGACGTGCGCCTGGGCGAGGGCACCTATGTCGCCGCTCGCAAGTTCGCCTCGCCCCTGCCGCGCACCGAGGTGGCGATCTTCGGTCGGCCCATCGAGGGAGAGACGGAAAGCGGTGACGACGCGGCTTTTCGGCGCACGGAGGACGCCTTGTTGATCGCGGTGGCGGACGGGCTGGGACACGGGGCCGAGGCGCGCGAAGCGTCGGCGCGGGCGATGGCCAGGGTGCGCGCCGAGGGCAGCGACGATCTGGCCGGGCTGCTGGTGACTTGTGACGAGGACCTTCGTGGCACCCGCGGCGCGGTGATGGCGGCGGCGTACTTCGATCGCCCGGCGCAGACCCTGACCCACGCGGCCGCGGGCAACATCAGCACCCACCTCTACCGGCCGCGTTCCTCGCGCCGGTTCGTTTCTGTTTCGCGGGTGCTGGGGGCGCGCGGTCTGCCGGCTCCGCGCCTGATGCTGGAGACCGAGTCGCTCGAGCCACGGCCGCTGGTGGTGATGTTCAGCGACGGGGTTTCCTCGCGCGCGGATCTGTCACAGGAGCTCGAGCTCCTGCGCCAGCCGCCGTTGGTGATCGCGCACCAGGTGGTCGTGCGCTACGGGCGGACCACCGACGATGCGCTGGTGCTGGTCGCTTCGTAGGTGCGCCCTCACTGTTGGGGAGGCGGGCAGGGGACGATGCCCTTCTTTGCCTGCTCCGGCGTCACCACATCCAGGCATTGCCGCCGGTCGACCTGGCTTCGCTTGGCCGTCTCTCGCCGCTGGCCCGCGGCCTCGATTCCGAAATGCTGATTCTGATTGTCTGGGTCCACCGCGGGATCGGGGGCCGGCATGGCAGCCAGTTTCTCGGGCGGCGAATCCGCGATGCGGCCGTGGGCCGGCGGGCGCTGCTGCAGCCCGGACTTCTGGGAGGCACAGGAGAGGGAAAGCGACAGCGATGCGATGGCGATGGCCGTTCCCGTCCGGCGAAGCGTGGTGGTCATGCCCCTCCTTCTGCAATCCGGGCACCACCGCCCGCGCCGCCTGGGCACCACCGCCCGCGCGGGCCTGGTTGCTTCCTTGCGCGCATTCCTTGCGTTGCCGGGAGGCCGCGCCGCAGGTCTTGCCGACGGCGGGCGGCAAGAAGGGCCCGGCCGCGTGGGCACGCGTGTTGCTCTTCACTGCCGCGGAGGTCGAAGCATGTCGCAAATCGTCTGCGCCGACGAAGCTCGCACCACCATCCTTGCCCAGCACGAGGCCATCCGAGTCGTGCTTCATTCCGCCCGGGCCGTTGCCGATCTGGCCGCGGCGGGGAATCGACGGGTCGCCGAGTTGCTGCCGCACTACCTGGGCGACATCTGCACCGCCCTGGACAAGCACCTGGCCTTCGAAGAGCAGGTGCTGACGCCCATCTTGGAGGCCGATCTGCCGCTCGGGCCGGAGCGGGCCCGGCAGCTACGAGAGGAGCATCGTCGCCAGCGGGCCGAGCTGGCCGACCTACAGAGCGCGCCCAAGATCACCGGAGCCGCCGCCGAGAGCGCGGCCAGCCGCTTGCGCCGGCTGGTGTAGGCGTTCCTCGACGACATGGACGAAGAGGAGCGCCTGCTGCTCACCTCGGACGTGCTTCGCGATGATCTGGTGAGCGTGGATCAGGACTGCGGGTAGGCGCGACGCACCTCTTGCGCGAGCTCGTTCGTGGGCAGACGCGCATCCAGGACCAGGCGCGTGGAAGGGGCCAGCTCGGTGGCCGGTTGGTAGGCGTCCCTGAAGCGCTCGAGCAGATCCTCGCGAGCGTCGGAGATGGTGGCGGTGCGCGACCGTTGTCTCAGCCGCTCGCGCAGGGTCTGGTCATCGGCCACCAGCTCGACGAACAGAAAGGGCCGGCCCGCCTTTGCTGCCACCGCCATCGCCTCGGCGCGCTGGCTGGCTTCGCGGAAGCTGCCGTCCAGCACAGCGCCCCGGCCCGATTCGAGCACGACCTGGGCGCGGCGGAAGACCTCGGCGTAGGTGCGGGAGGTGAATTCCTGCGTGTAGAGCGCGGGAGCGCCCGGCGCGGTGGCCGACAGGCCGCCCAGGTGTTTGCGAGTCGCGTCCGACGAGATCGCCGGCGCTTGCAGCTCCCAGGAGAGCGCCTCGGCCAGCGTGCTCTTGCCCGCGCCGATCATCCCGCCCACGGCGATGAGGGGCGCGTTCTCCCTTGGTCTGTCGCCGTACGATTCGGCCAGCGCAAACAGCTGCGCGGCCTCACGGGCCTTGCGGCTGGCCTTGGCGGGGGCGGTTCCGCGATCGCCGGCGACGAAGCAGGCCACCTTCGCGCGCACGAATGCCCGGTACGACAGGTAGAGATCCAGCAGCGGATAGAAATCGTAGTCGTTGGTGGCGCGGGCGAAACACGAGAGGAACCAGGCCGCCAGGCGGTCCTCATGGCTGGCCTGCAGCTCCATCGCCAGAAAGGCGACGTCCAGGGCCACGTCGCCGCAACGGAAGCTTCGGTTGAACTCGATGGGATCGATGACCAGCGGCGCCTCGGCAGCGCCGTTGGAAAAGTAGACGTGTTCCAGCCGCAGGTCCCCGTGCCCGTCGCGGATGCGTCCGCTGGCGGCTCGGCCGACCTGCGTCTCGCGCAGCGCGCGGTGGGTGGCGAGTTGCCACTGCACCAAGCGCTCGAGGCGATCTCGCTCCACGAACCGACCCACGAACGGCAAGCACTGCTCGTGGCTCTGCGCGATGTTCCCCTCCAGGATTTCTGGCGCGCCGAGATCCGGCGTCTCGGGGCTGCTCTCGTAAAAGGCGGCCAGGCGCTCCGCCAGTCGCTGCAGGTGCAGCGGGGTCAGGCTATCCCGCGCCAGCAGATTGCCGGCGGCGTGCTGGTCGGGCAGTCGGCGCATGTGGACCGCGTGCTCGACGATCGACCCGGGCCCGACGAAAGAATGGCCATCGGCCCGGCCATAGATGGGTGCAACGCCGCGGTACACGTCAGGCGCCAAGCGGCGGCCGAGACGCACTTCCTCTTCGCAACACTGCCGTCGCCGTTCCGCATCCGAGTAGTCCAGGAACCCGTAGTCGACTGGTCGCTTCACCTTCCACACGTCGTGCTCGGTGAGAAACACCCACGAGGCATGCGTCTGCCGGATCTCCACGCCACGGGGCTGTGGTGGCGGGTAGGCGACGGTACGCGCCAGATCCCGCACCAGGCCGCCGCGCGTTGAACGAGCCGCGCTCAGCAAGGAGTTGCTCCATTCCTTCTGCGTTCGCATGACGAAGCTTCATCGCAAGGCATGTGCCAGCGACGAGCGCCCGGGCCGCCGGCGTTTCGCGCAGGGGCTGCGGGGCCGCTCGAGGGGGTGTGCAGCCTTTGCGCGATTTTCTCGACGATCTCTCGCAAGCTCCGAGCGCGCTCCGGGATCTCGGCCGGCCCGACTCTTGCTGTCACCGACTCAGCAAGGAGGCTTCGATGTGGCGTATGTGCATGAGCATTCTGGTGAGCACCTGGATCATGATCAGCCCCGCGATGTGGCCGCACCGCTGGGAGCACGTGGTGCTTTCGGTGCTGATTGGTTTCGGCGGCATGTTGCTGGCGATGGCGGCGGTGCCAAGGCCGAACCTGCGGACGATGGTCTACGCGCTGGGCGCAATCCGGGCCCTGTCCGCCTTCGCGTTCCCGGACAGCTTCACCACGACCGTTGACGTCCTGACCAGCGGCGTTCTGTTGGCGGTGGGCGGCATGTATCCCGAGATGGTGGTCGTACCCGTGACGGTGGCCAGGGTCGAGCCGGCGCTCGAGGCCGAAGCACCACCCACGAAAATGGCCGCTTGAGGCTGGTGGCCGCCGACGAGAGGCATCTCCTCGGCGGCACGCCGGTGACCAAGCTGCGAGGAGGGGGGCGATGAATTGCGTGACACGTGAGCGTGGGCGGGCGCGTGGGAAGATCTGGGGCATCGTCCTGGCCGGAGGGGAGGGCACGCGGCTGGGGGGGCTCACCCGCCTGGTCTACGGGAAGCACGTGCCAAAGCAGTTCGCCGCGCTGGGCAGCGATCGGAGCTTCTTGCAGCTCACGATGGATCGCATCGCGGCCGTGGTCCCGAGCGAATGCACGCTGGTCGTCGTGTCGCAGGCGAACGCGACCCAGGCACGAGAGCAGCTCGCCGGCTACCGGGGCGTGCAGATCGTGCAGCAGCCCAGCGGCCGCGGCACGACGGCTGGCATCCTGTTGCCCCTCGCCCACGTGCTCCATCAGGACCGGCGCGCGCTGGTGGCCGTCTTTCCCTGCGATCACCGCTTTGGCCGCGAAGAGGCGTTCGTCCAGACGGTCAAGCGCGCTCTTTTCGCCGTGAGGGGCTCGTCGAGTGGGGTGGTGCTCGTCGGGGCGGTGCCGACGAGTGGGGCCGCCGACCTGGGCTGGATCGTGCCCTCCGCGGCCGACGGACCGGCGGCGCTGATCGGGACCGTGAGTCGATTCGTCGAGAAGCCGCCGCCCGAGGTCAGCCGGGCGCTCTTCCTGCGCGGTGGCCTGTGGAACACGCTGGTGCTCGTCGCGCGCGGCGCGGCCCTGTGGAGGACTGTGACCCGCCAGGTCCCGTCGGTGGCCCTCGCCTTCAAACGCTACCGCCGGGCGCTCGGGCGGCCCGGCGCCGAAGAAATTCTGCAGACCATCTACACGACATTGCCCGCCTCGGACATCAGCCGCGACGTTCTGCAGAAGGCGCCCGGTCTGAACGTGATCTCGATGGCGGATTCGGGATGGTGCGACTGTGGAACGCCGGCCCGACTGTTCCAATCGCTGACGCCCGACGAGCTCGAGTCTCTGAACCGGACCCTGAGCCGGGCCCGACGAGCCCGCGCCGTCCACAGCCGGATTCACACTCGGCGAACGAGCTCCGCGCCCGCGCATTGACGAGGGCGGGCGGTGGCGGAGGGTTTCACAGCAAACGCGAGGGGCGCCGGAGCGAGGCGTATGGGAAAGGCGGAGACGGGTGTTCGCGCGCGGGGCAGGCCCCCGAGCGGGTTTGCGCACTACTTGCGGGACATGGTCTACGGGGCGCTCGACGGCGTCATCACCACGATGGCGGTGGTGGCTGGCGTGAACGGGGCGCACCTCGGTGCCAGGGTGGCGCTGATCCTGGGCATCGCGAATCTGCTCGGCGACGGCGTTTCGATGGGGGCGAGCAACTACCTGGGACTGAAGTCGGAGCTCGAGCAGGAGGGCGGGGACGTCGCGGTGGAAGCCCCGTGGCGGCACGGGCTGGCCACCATCGCCGCCTTCGTCGTCGCTGGCAGCTTGCCCCTGCTGGCGTACGTGTTGCCCCGGCCCGCGGGCGTCTCGCTGTTCCAGACGGCCGCCGCCTTGTCTGCCTTGGTGTTGGCGGCGACGGGTGCCGCGCGCGCGCCCTTCGTCAACCGGCGGCCAGCCAGGAGCGCTCTCGAGATGGTCGCGGTGGGCGTCTTGGCGGGATCGGCGGCTTATGGCGCGGGCGTGGTGGGGGGGCGTCTGGTGGGCCTTTGATCGGGGCGGTCGCGATGACCGCGGCGCCTCGCAGGGCGGCTACACTCCCTTCATGACAGCCGAAATCCGCGACCGCAGCATCGATCCTCTGGCCGAGCCGCGCTCGACGCTGGACATCTTGTTCGCTCCGCGTTCGGTGGCGGTGATCGGAGCCACCGACAAGGCCGACAGCGTCGGGCGGACGGTGATGCGGAATCTGGTGGGAGGGACCTTTCAGGGCGCGGTGTTTCCGGTCAATCCCAAACGCGCGAGCGTGCTGGGGGTGAAGGCCTATCCATCCTTGGCGGCCATTCCGGACCAGGTCGACCTGGCGGTCGTGGTGACGCCGGCCCCGACGGTGCCCGCGGTGATGCGCGCCTGCGCGGACAAGGGCGTGCGCGCGGCGATCGTCATCTCGGCCGGTTTCAAAGAGGCGGGACCGGAGGGCGTGGCGCTGGAAGCGCAGGTGCTGGAAGAGGTGCGGCGCGGCGGGATGCGCCTCATCGGACCGAACTGCCTGGGGGTGATGGCCCCGCGGTCGGGCCTGAATGCCACCTTCGCTTCCACCATCGCGCGGCCGGGCGAGGTGGCGTTCATCAGCCAGAGCGGCGCTCTGTGCACGGCGGTGCTCGACTGGAGCCTGAAAGAGAACGTCGGCTTCAGCGTCTTCGCTTCCATCGGCTCGATGCTGGACGTGGGGTGGGGCGATCTCATCGACTACCTGGGCCAGGACTCACACACCAAGAGCATCGTCCTTTACATGGAGACCATCGGCGACGCGCGCGCGTTTCTGTCGGCGGCGCGCGAGGTGGCCATCCACAAACCGATCATCGTCATCAAGCCGGGGCGCACCGAGGGCGCCGCCCGGGCGGCCGCTTCCCACACCGGATCACTCACTGGCAGCGACGAAGTCCTGGACGCGGCCTTTCGGCGCTGCGGCGTGCTGCGTGTCTCTGCCATCGCCGAGCTGTTCTACATGGCCGAGGTGCTGGCCAAGCAGCCACGGCCGCAGGGACCGCGCCTGACCATCGTCACCAACGCCGGTGGACCGGGCGTGCTGGCCACCGATGATCTGTTGCTTCACGGCGGCAGCTTGGCCTCGCTGGCCCCCGAAACCCTGCAGGCCCTCGATCGGGTCTTGCCGGCGCACTGGAGCCACGGCAATCCCATCGACGTGCTGGGCGACGCGGGCCCTGAGCGTTATGCCCAGGCGCTGGAGATCGCCGCCGCCGATCCGGGCAGCGATGGGCTGCTGGTGATTCTGACTCCCCAGGCGATGACCGATCCCACCCGCACGGCGGAAGCCTTGCGCCCCTACGCGCACCTTCCGGGCAAGCCGGTGCTGGCCAGCTGGATGGGGGGCGCGGACGTGCAGGCGGGCGATGCCATCCTGAGCAAGGTGGGGATTCCCACCTTCAACTATCCGGACACCGCCGCGCGCGTGTTCCAGCACATGTGGCACTACACCGACAATCTTCGGGCCCTCTACGAGACGCCCACCTTGTCCGCCACCGCGCAGACCAACGGCAAAGAGAGGGCCGCGGCCATCATCGCTCAGGCGCGCGCCGCCGGCCGCACCCTGCTGACCGAGGCCGAATCCAAGGCGCTGTTGGCCGCCTACGGCATCCCCACCGTGCCCACCCGCATCACCAGGAGCGAGGCGGACGCAGTGGCCGCCGCCCAGGCGCTGGGCTTTCCGGTGGTGCTGAAGCTGCACTCCGAGACCATCACCCACAAGAGCGACGTGGGCGGGGTGGTGCTGGATCTCGGCGACGCCGCGGCCGTGCGCGCCGCCTACCGGCAGATCGAAACCGCGGTGGCCGAGCGGGTGGGGCGCGAACACTTCCTGGGCGTGACCGTACAGCCGATGATCCGCCGCGACGGCTACGAGTTGATCGTGGGCAGCAGCGTGGACCCGCAGTTCGGCCCGGTGCTGCTGTTCGGGGCAGGAGGCACCCTGGTGGAGGTGAACAAGGATCGCGCGCTCGGTTTGCCGCCGCTGACCAGCACCCTGGCGCGCCGGATGATCGAGCGGACGCGCATTTGCCGCGCCCTGGCGGGGATCCGCGGGCAGCGGCCGGTGGACGCCGCCGCCCTCGAGCAGCTGCTGGTCACCTTCAGTCAGCTGGTCGTCGAGCAGCCGGAGATCCGCGAGGCGGACATCAACCCGCTGCTCGCGTCGCCCACCGGACTGACGGCGCTGGACGCCCGGGTGGTCCTGCATCCCGCCGAGATCCCCGTCGACAAGCTCCCCCGGCCCGCCATCCGTCCGTACCCGAGCGAATACGTCACGCGCTGGACGAGCGCGAGCGGACAGGCGGTGCTGATCCGTCCCATCCGCCCCGAGGACGAGCCGCTGATGGTGCAGTTCCACCAGACCCTGTCCGAGCAAACGGTCTACCTGCGTTACCTCGAGAACGTGCGCCTGGGCCAGCGGGTTGCCCACCAGCGCCTGGCCCGCCTGTGCTTCATCGACTACAGCCGCGAGATGGCCCTGGTGGTCGAGCCCGCCGACGCCGCGCAGCCCTCCATCGTGGCGGTGGGCCGGATCGTGCGCACCAGCGTCGCCGGCCAGGCGGAGTTCGCGCTGCTGGTGGGTGATGCTCACCAGGGCCAGGGGCTCGGCGCCGAGCTGTTGCAACGGCTGCTTCAGATCGCCCGCGCCGAGGGCCTGGCGCAGGTGATGGGCGAGATCTCGCCCTCGAACGGCGCCATGCAGGCGATCTGCCGGCGCCTGGGGTTTCGTCTGCACGACGAGCCAGGAACGCCGGTGGTGCGGGCGGTGATCGATCTCTGAGTCAGGCGGCCCGCCGAAGTCGCCGGTCTTCAGCGTCCAGAGCATGTGCAGCAAGCCATGCACGGCGAACAGCGCAACCAGCGCGCATCTCACGCCTGGCTTCTAGGTCCCCGGGCGCACGACCAACACCGGCCGCTCCGCCCGGCGGGTGACCGCCTCGGCCACCGAGCCCAGCAGGGCCCGGCTCAAACCGGAACGCCCATGCGAGCCGAGACAGATCGCATCCACCCCGAGCCGATTCGCCTCCTGGAAGATTCCGGTCGCTGCGTGCCCGCCGTCGACGATCACCACCTCGCTGCTGACGCCCTGGTCCGTCGCTTCTGGCGGCACCAGCGCGCGCAACTGCTTCTCGACCTCCAGTCGCTGGCCGGGATCGAGGGCCCCTCGATCGTCGGGATAGGCATAGGCCGGCACCGGCAAGGGGCGCTCGTGTACGTGGCACAGGGTGACCGTCCCCCCGCCCCGGGCGAGGTCGAAGGCGTAGGCAACGGCTCGATTGCCGAGCTCGGAGAAATCAGTCGCGACCAGGATCTTGCGGATGCGGGCCGGTGTTCCCGCGGCCGCGTGATGCTTCTGCGATGCCGGCACGCACAGCACGGGCAGCTCGGCCATCCGCACGGTCGGTTGCACGGTGGCGCCCGCCCACAGGCGACCGAGCGGTCCTCTTTGATTGGTTCCCATCACCAGCAGATCGGCCTGGGACACCTTGGTCTCTTCCACGATGGTCTCGACGGCCGGGCCCCACACGGGCTTGAGCTTCAGCGCGACCGTGCCCGCTCCCGGCAAATCCGAGAACAATGGCCGCAACTCGCGCTCCAGCACCCGCCGGGTCTCCTCGTCGCCGACGGCGATGTTGACGGCTCCGTGCACGCCCAGGCGGGAGTACTGCTCGAGCGGCCAGAAGGCGTGAAGGAAGGTCACGTCGCAAGGGCCAAGGGCGCGAAGGTTGCGCACCCAATCCACCGCCGCCAGCGAGGCCGCCGAGTGGTCCAGTCCCACCACCACCCGCAAGGCTCGTCGCCCCTCCGCCCACTCCTCGAGCGAGCTCGGTCCCGAGTGGACGACGAGCACCGGACGATCGGACAGCAGCATCGTTCGCTCCGCGACGCTGCCAATGAAGAGCTTCTTCGCTCCGTGTCCGCCGCGGGAGCCCACGATGAGCATCCGCGCATTCACCTCCTTGCCGAGCGCAACGATGGCTTCGGCGGTGTGAGGGCTGGAAAGGATCTGCCGTTCGACCTTCAAGTCGACCGAGCGGAGCGGGCGAGCAATCTCTTCCAGGTCGGCAGACGACTTGGCGACCATCTTCTCTTCGACGGCGCGGGGGTCGCCGATGAGCTCGCGATAGAAGGTGAACGGGGACGACCAGACGTTCACCAAAAGCAGCTCGTCACCAAAGCGCTGGGCGAAGCGGGCGGCGACTCGGACGGCCTGCAGGGATGGCTCGGAAAAATCGACGGCGCAGATGATCTTCATGTCCTCGGTACACAGCAGAACGCGTGCCAGAGCGGCGGGACGCCCTGCGTGGGATCCAGAGGGCGATCGGTGCAAATCCTGCGCGCGGGTCTCTCGCGCGCGCAGACGAACGCCGCAACGACGTTCGCGGTATCCGCATTGCAGGCTCATGGAGGGTGGACCTCACCTCGCCCTCCATTCCCGATCGGACGCAGCCGGCGCCGGTCTCTTTGACCCCGACGCCCTCCACCGGTCTCACCGAAGCCGAGGCGGCTCACCGCCTGGCCGACAACGGCCCGAACGAGCTCGCGCAAGCCGCCGCCACCTCGCGGCTCGTGCTTTTGGCTCGACAGTTCAAGAGCCCTCTCATCTGGCTGCTCACCGCGGCCTGCGTGGTCTCCGCGCTGCTCGGTGAAATGGCGGACGCGGTGGCCATCGGGGGGATCCTGGTGGTGAATGCGCTCGTCGGCTATTTCCAGGAGCAACGTGCGGAGCGGGCCATTCTGGCACTGCGTTCGATGACCGCGCCACGCGCGCAGGTGGTGCGCGACCAACGGACCCGGACCGTCCCGGCGTCACAGGTGGTGGTCGGGGATCTCCTGGTGCTGGAGGCGGGGGAAGTGGTAGCCGCCGACGCGCGCGTCAGCGAGGC
>JADMIO011331867.1_pt1 | contig 21473 bp, 20 predicted proteins | sample 8958161 | NCBI WGS metagenome assembly JADMIO01 (sample SAMN16585339, study PRJNA669376) | soil metagenome | isolation source: Crop rotation soil | place: USA: Cullars Rotation, Alabama | collected 2011
CATTATTAATTGGTGCTGTTTCAACTGGTTTTGTTGCCGCGGTAGTAGTTGCACTATTTGGTTTAGAAGTACTACAACCCTTTTAATATTTTGTCAGTGATGTTCAATCAATTTCTTTCCGTAATTACGCTAAAAACGGTCCTTAAAACAATTTATTTCTCCTAAACTTGATACCATAGTTTTATATGTATATCTTGAGACAAAATTCTAACAAAACATTCCTTTTTCATAGAAATCATGAAAGGAAACTTTTCTCCGAAAAAAAAAATCGCAACTAATCTAAAACCCAAATATGTTTTCAAAATTTGTTTTTTTGCAAACGTTCAAATAACGTTTTGTTTTATATTTCATTTATTCAATCTCAAATACAATCAATTCCAATAGAATATATATATATATATATATATATACATAGGTTCTAAAAAAAACATTGACGACGTCAAAAATCTTACCATTTTTATTTTTCTATATATATATTTCTTTTTAATGTGGTTTACTTTTATAGCACTCCAAAAAGGTGGTGCTTGGGTAAATTTGTAAATTAAAATAATAAAACATTCTAATTTTTGACGGAGTAGATGTGTGGATTCATATTTTCATGAATATGTATATATATTTAAACTTGCAACAACAAAACATATATACATATATTTGGTAATATAAGAATGATTTGTTTGTATAAATAATAAAATTGTACTGGTGTACTATAAACAAAAAAAGGATTAAAATCATTTATATATTGTATATTTTAAATTGTCACAAAACAAGAAAATTAGTTTACGGATAAATAATTTGCGATATTCAAAGACATATAAGGATAAAAGATTACAAAATATAGCGCAATTTATTTCACGTCATGTTACAATTGCAAACTGTGTAGCATGCAATACAAGTTTTTCATCATCAAATGGATTGTAATCAATAGAATACATATTATCTGTTTTCGCATTTCCAATATAATTTTCCATAATAAAATTTTCTGCTTTTATTCTTTGTAGTTGATTTTCCCAAGTATTATAATAATCTTGCTCCATTTTTTTCTGTTGTAATACTTTTACTTGCAGTGATGCTTCTTCATTTTTTAGCATCTCTAAACCTTGCGCAACTATTACAGGTCGCAGATCGTCATAATCATTTTTACATAATAAACCGATTTCATGTAAACATTCCATTTGATTTAACGTTTGTCTAGTTTCTAATGGTAATTGATTAATATTTATTGTATTTATATCAATATTTGATTTGCGTAACTCTGAAGATTTTCGTCTTAACAATGTCGCATTTTTATTATCATATATTACCTGTACTTGTTTTTGAGGAATATCTTCATACACAATTTTTTTCTTAAATAATTTCAACATTTTTGAACTTTTTCACGTTTTCTTTAAGATAATTTATTGTTACCAATGCCTTTTAAATATTAACTAATAATATTAATTAATTAATGAAACGACGATATTATTTCCGTAGGTATTTATATATATATATATACATATATTTATACATATGTGTAAGAATAGGCAATCTCGTGAAACCGTCGATTAACAAGTAAATATTTCAAAACGAGTCACTATCTATATTAATCATAAATGTAGGAATTTATGTTTATAATAATTATAAAAAAAAAATACAAATTTAATTTTATAATATTCGATGTAATTAAATTTAACAATAAATAAAAATATAATCAGAAAAACATTTCATGCACATATGACTGAAAAATTTAATAAAGACATTTAAAACGAAGCATTTATTGAAATACTAAAAGTGCAAAAAAAAATGAGGGCATTATTTCATACTGTCAATTGCATTTGATTGTAAAGTATAGAATTTTACTTGGTTACATTTAAACCTTTAATTTCATGTGTCATAGTTTGAATTAATTTAATATTTTTATTTTTTTATTATTTTGTATCCCTGCAACATAATAAACAATAAAGATTAAAATTCGCTTTACTTAATTATTACATTTTCTACTTTTACGTATAAAACATATTCAATCTTCGGGTAAAAGCCACCCTGTTGCTGATGATTGACGCCTTCAAACCATTAACACGTCGTTATTGCAAAATAACGAGAGATATCGAAGCAAAATATTCCTTGCTCCGTTAACGTCACGATCTGCCACATAACCACATAAATTGCACTTGAATGTTTTCGCACCACCAAGTTTTGTATGAATCACTCCGCAACAGCCACACGTCTTTGAAGTATATGGTTCCGTGCACTCGACTTATGTTAACACCAGGGAAAAGTTCTGCTTTGGATATCAGCAGTTGTTTAAACGCATAATGAGACCAAGTCAACATATTTCGAGCTGTCATTGTGTTGATTTTTCTTTTACCTTTTTTGACCATTTTAGATGACTCTAACTTGGGAATTAAAATGACTTTATAATTCTCACATAACCATACAGCCATTTTTCGATGAATTTCTTTAATTTTGTTTTTCAATTTATCAATCATTCGATACCATAACTTCTTCGTAGCACGTTTACGTGAACCCGTTTTCGTCATCCATGCTTTCTGACATTTATCTACCAAACGACAATAAATAAATATGTCTTTCATATTACCCTTCCCCCATTCTGAAGTCACACCGTTCACATCATATGTGGTCTGAAACGTCCTTATACCAGGATCAAGTGAAACAATACTTTCTGCAGTCTTAGGAGCTTGTTTTTCGCTCCTTAATGACGCTGGTTTCACTTCCATGGGTATGACCAAATAATACTTACCAAGTCGATCACGAACAAAACGTACCGCGTTGTCGACTTCACAAGGCAACTTCTCTGCTGCGTGCAGTTTGGTTATGTTTAAAAAAGCAAATTTGCCTAAATGACGAGTCATATCTCGCCCACGAACTTCAAAACTCTGTTGTAAATTCTTTTTACTTCTGAATTTAAATACCGCATCGTGACGTGCATTAGGATCCTCGTCCTTTTTCTTGTTCAATTTTGCAAAATGCGCCTTGCGGGCTTTGTCGTAATCACGAACAGCAACATCTTTGATTTCACCAGGAATTTCTTTGAGCCAATGATGTTCCTCTTCAGTATCCTTAATTGTTTTGCGAAACGAAGCTAAATTCACTCCTCCTTGTCCTACGTTTCGTTGTGAAGCAACAAGACGGTTATAACAAAAACGGTCACTCCCTAAAAACTGATTGATTCCTTTTTTCTGATTTTTGTCTGGAAATATCCGAATTCGTCTAGCACGAACGGGATTATCATACGTCTTTTTGTTCTTGTTGATTTGTTCTTTTCCTCTTCCATCATCGTCATCATCTTTAACCTCTTCTTCTCTTCTCTTTTTTCTTTTGCTTTCTGTGCCTCCATTTCTTTCTTCTTTTCGTCTTTTTCGATTTTCTGCAGCACGGCGTCCGTTATACGAGGACACGAACAAGGTGGAAAGATGAAGCTGCTTTGAATGTAAATATTTTCTTGTAAATATTACTTTCCTACTAGGTGGTACAATATATAAGTTGTATCTCTTACAAAATATTGTGTTTTGAAATTCGTGAGGTTTTTTAAGAAATGAAAAACAGTATGCGCGCGAATTGAAAAAGTAACTTTGAGTCGGTAATAACGAAAGTCGGACTCCGGAATCTTTTTCTTCATATATAATTTTTATTGACTTCAGTTTAAAGACCACCAATTCGACGAGTTACTATCTTCAAGATGTTACTATTTCTAGAATTGTTGTACAATCTGCAGAATTTTAAAGGTTTTAAACAAAGCACGTACGTGTAAAATATTTAAAAAAATTTTCTATGTTCATCAAGGAGATTTTTATTTATCTATTATTATATATATTACGGAAGACTTGAATCAATTTATACCACATCACACAAAATCACAATACATCACAAATTTATAAAATCAAGTACATTAAATATATTGCACACATTACTACTATTAGTTGTTTTAGATATTATTCCATTGCTCCTGAGGAGATTCCTTACTCCTCGAGGAAATATGAAGCTGCTTTGAATGTAAATATTTTCTTGTAAATATTACTTTCCTACTAGGTGGTACAATATATAAGTTGTATCTCTTACAAAATATTGTGTTTTGAAATTCGTGAGGTTTTTTAAGAAATGAAAAACAGTATGCGCGCGAATTGAAAAAGTAACTTTGAGTCGGTAATAACGAAAGTCGGTCATCGTTATTTTTTGAAAAAACGTAAAAAATATGACACAAAAACCGAAAGCACATACATTTTTTATACACAAGTTTAAAAACTGGGAAAAAAACCTAAACGTACTAAGATGATATGCACGAACACACTTGCACAAATGTGGTAAATATATCATGTAAGCAATGATTAAATATAGTTGGGAACAAGATATTGTAGTATATATGAACAATAGTTTACTCTGTAAAAAATCGTGGATTGATCCTTTTACTAAAAATTTTTATAACATGATAAATGGAGAAATGAAATAAGGTTGGACAAAATATTTACTACCATAGTATCAAATCCTTTCATTGTAAACTGATTTATTCACACATCCATATTCATCATTTATAATAAAAGGATATTATTAATAAAAGAAATTGTATTTTTTTATTTCACCACAATAAACAACGCAAGGTTAGTTGTAGACTTTAATTTGCAGGTGGCCTTAATTCGTTTTCACCTGTGGTTTTTCATACATAATAATTTGTTTTTACTTCATTTCAATTATTATAATATATTATACCAATAAACCATTGTTACTATTACTATTATTACCATAGTAAGATTTTTTACTAAAATAATGTAAATATGAATTTTATTAATCCCTAAAATACGGTTGGTCGCAGTTGGCAAAAACATTAATCAAATCATGTATTATCTTAGCCATTACGATTTTAAAAAATATAATTAATGTATACATAGCACAATATTATTTTTAATATCACATTTATGAAAATTGAACTAATAGTGTTTTTAACAGAAATATATAATATATATATATAAAGAATGGATTGGATAGTAACAGATGATTCTAAAGTAATAGTCCGTTTTAATGGTATTCCTATTATTGGATGTAATAATGATGTGCAATGCCCATTGTACGCGATATGGTATGTTAAATAGTTTTTTATCCTATGGGACATAACAATAAAGTTAATAATCGTAATAAATGCAGCGCTAAAAATGAAACGTGGGCTGCGTATTCACAAATGTGCGTATGTGAGGCTGATAAAACAGGATTAAATTGTGATGAAATTTCTTCTGCTGGTATTGGAGGTATTGTACTTGATACGATTGCTGTTATATTAGGATTTATGACATTTTTCATTGCTTTGTGGAATACGTGGCGTTTAGTAAAAAAGGATTATGTAAACATATTAAAACGTAAACAACTATCCGTTTTGCCAAGTACAAGCTTATTTGCTTGCTTGGGAGCATTATTTGTTGGCTTATATTCATTAGAACAAGTAATATTTCATTCAACTCCGAGTGCAGAAATCGATAGTGCAGAATTAAAAAGAATTCATCCAGCTCAAGGATTTATGTACACGTCCGTTCTAGCATTTTTTTTTGTTTCTCTTGCTTGTTTGGTTAGTTTACAGTATTTCAATTTAAAATTAGAACTGACTTTTTTTTTAAAAACAAATATAGAATACAACATTATTGTTTTATTCCTTAGCACAAGATTCTGAACGATTAAGCTTGATGCACCAATCTTTGTTTCAAAGATATCGCATTATTTTAATTGTGTGTTCGTTATATATATATAGAGAGAGAGAGAGAGAGAGCGAGAGAGATCAAGTGTTAAATATTACTAACAATAAATAATTATAATGCAGATTATTTCGTGTTTGGTATATTAATTATTATTTTATGCATCGTGAAGCGATTAGATTGGGCGTTTTATATCGCAATTCCAGCCATAATTTGTGTTTTTACTGTATGTTTAGTTGGAGCAATAAAATTAAATCATGTTTTAAAATCAGTCGTAGGCATCAATAATAGCAAAAGTTCCCAATTGCCAGCAACTCGAATATTAATATTAATGTTGAGGTAAATATATAAATATTTTAATATTTTAAATTTAAATCAAATACTTATTTATAATCAGGTCATCAACAGCTTTAGGAATATCATTATTTTTTGTAATGCTTTTTGCGGTGATTTATACATTAACATCTTTTACCAATCCACTGCAAGCTCATATTAATATTATATCTTTTGCATTGTTTTGGGTTTCATGTGCTTTAACACAATTCATTATTGTACTTTTTATACATTATGCTGCATTTTCTCATCATAATAACAATAAGGCACACTCATCAACGAATTCGAATATGGGGAAAAATTTTCATTCAAAAGATAATGTTGCTAATATGTCAGTAAAAGTCGTTGATAGCAGTGTGATGTAATTATTTATTTAAAAATGAATTGTCTATTTAATAAATAAATATATATTTATGTAAATATATGGTTATAACTAATGTTTGTTCAATAGAAAAATACTAAATTTTTGATTTTAGTAAAATTTACTTTGTGTTTTTCGAAAGATTTCGTTCTTCAACATACTTTGCTTGCAAAGTTAAGAAATGAAAATGAAATATGATCTTTATTTTTCTTCTTGACTTTGTTTATTCTAATACGCATTTGAAAAGAGATTGATACTTCAACTGTGGAAAATTTGTCAATGTTTCGAAATACCAAGAAAAAATAAAATCAACACAAATCACATTTTTCAGAAAAAAAAAGATAAAAGTTGTAAAATGTCTAATTATTTTTAGGAAAATTTAATTCAGCATTGTTTGATTTTTGGGTGTTAAAAATTTGTACAATTCGTGCTTTCGTTTATTCGCATTATTATCTCCTCATTATTTCATATGTACCCTAATGTTTTTTGTTTCATCAATTCCACATCCGACGATTTACAATATTAAATGAAAACCTTCAAAATTTCCAGCCTAATAAATTGGCCGCCACAATATATCAAAAATGATTTCTAGTATCTTTTGTAGTATATACTTTGCACTGGTTAATATCCTGAATTGTTCGTAAAAAAGGAATAATTTTGACGCATATATGATCACATTCATGCATAATTTTAGAAATAAAATAACATATAAGAATAATGAATGATAGAATGCAATAAAATCTAAATATTCGTTCAACTTTATTCAATTGCTATCAATAAAAATTCTAAACAATTCGTTGCGAATATTTAATTTCTGGTTTCGTACAATCAATAAAAACAACGTCATCAAATGAACATCCATCTTGTAAAAACTTTTCTGCAGGTCCTCCTTCATCAAAGAAATGAGGAAGAAAGAAACTATCAGGTCGTCCTCCAATTGGGGCAAAAATACCCATTATGCGATATGCTTCCGCAGTTAATTCTGAACAAAAATATTGTTGCTTTAATTGTATTTGATTTTGTTGAGTTTGATGATTTTGTAATTTAAATCTAGCTAATGCTAACTTCGATAATGTTAAAGAGTATGGTTTGCCTTCTACGCGATTTGTATAGTCTGCCAAAATTTTTGCCAAATACGGAGTTCGATCAAATCGAATTTTCCTTATTGCAATTAAATCACAAAATCCATCTGAATATGCTGCCAATCGATCATCTAAAGGATACGATGTCACACCTTCTCCTGTGGCTTCTAACAGTTCATATCCTGATGACTTACTGTTCCGATTATTAAATCTTTTCACTACAATTCCACAATGATCAAATGTTACATTACCAGTAATTCTTCGTTGTATTCCACTAAGGGGATTAATCGAACGAAATAAAACCATATCACCAAATTCAGCAAATTCTTCTAAACAATTCAGCTGAATAACTTTCCGATTTCTTTTGAATACCTCAGAGTGGTTCATTAATTCATTCTTTCCCATTGATAATACTCCAACGAAGGATAATAAACATGCCGGAAATGTTGGTTCCCATGTTTTAGTCACAAATACTTGCCTTAAATATACGTTTAATTCTTCAATAAATCTTAATTCGTCGTTTTGATTGCTTAAATTATTATTTTGTTTAAAAATTCCTCTCCTTCGTCGTCGTTTGGTAGCTTGCAATGGAAATTTTGGCAATTGAGGATCAATTTCACGAAGCATTCGATCCAATTCAACAAATTGGGCAAATCTCCTTCTTAATTCCCATTTCAAAGTACCGTTTCTACAATTTAATATATACATAGAAAATGTAGAAATTGCGTCGTATTCTTTTGTGTATCGAATACAATTTAAGTAAAATTTAGATACAGGAATATCCCGCATTGGACGCAAACAAAGTTGAATCAATATGGTTTCTTCTTCATCATCTTTTGATTGACGTTCGTGGTAATTTTTTTCGGCTATTGTCCTTCTCCTTGTTGGGGCGACACGTTCAATCAAGCTAGATAACGCTAAATCTTCATCTTCCACCCAGGAAAAATCATCATCATTATTATTATTATCAACGACTATTTCGCTGCTCGGATGAAGATCACGTTTTTCTTGTTCATGTAACGAAGATTCATTACGAAACAAATCGAATTCAAAAAATAATCTATCGTCTTCTAAACTTTCAAAATCATTTCGAAACAACCCTCCGTTTTGAAAGAAGATTGAATTAATTTTATTGTGATTTTTTGGAATTTGTTGAATTTTCTGGTTTAGCAAAAATTTTTTGGTTTTGATAATTTGTAATGCATAATATTCTGGTCCTTCTTCTAACAAATTTTCTTGACGATACATTTGTCTGGATAATAAGAAATCACTAGTTCCGCCACATAATTTACATTTCCTCAAAACATATTTAAGATTCACATTGTTGCTGTGATCAACTATATCATTTCGATTATTGTTATGATGATACATTGCATGAATCATTTCAAACATTCTCTCTTTGAATCTCCTTATTGAAACTACTCGATCATCAATATCACGTAAACAAATTCTTGCAATTCCCATAGACAATGGCAATTCGACTTCAATATATATTGTGGCTTCACGTATATGAGACGCCTTTGCGATTTGTAAATCATCATGTTGTCTGCTTTCATTACTATTATTCATATTAAATGATTTTGACATAGTTTTACTTATTCCGTATCGATTTTCCCACCATTCCTCATTCATCTCATCAATCGAATTGCTACTTCCATTCATATGTGGATTTCCTTTTATTGGCGATGGAGATGTAGGAGAGGATGGAGGTGGAGGAAGTGGAGGTTGTTCTATTGTTTTAACATAATTAAACAATTCCATCCATTGATTATATTCAGAATGACTTTGAAAATAAAACGTCCAACTTTTTTTCGTGTTGTTTTTTTTTCCAACAGAAAATTTAATTTTCCATTTTTTTTGTAAATTTTGAATCATTTTCACTGCACTTGGTTTGTCACGATTTTGTTTGCATTCCATATCAGCTATTTTAATTGGAACAATTTTAATTCCACGATAATCTGGATCGGAAGAATATCTTAAGTAAAATGGATCATACGGATTATACCAAACATATCTTAATTCATATTTTTTTAATGGTCCACTGCCAATTTTCATAAGGAGCGTCGATTTTTTCACTTCAGTCATTTTCTTTACTATTATTCTAAATTTTGATTAAACAATATTAACATGAAATTTTATCAACCATAAATTATTAGTTGATAATAAAGTTAAAGAAAGTAAATAAAAGGAAGATATATTTACATTTATTATTAATGTAATGATACTTAATTAAAATCGCAATGTTACATAAGAACGCCGAGAAAAATCAAAATAATTTACGGCAAAATTTGCATTAATGGAAATAAATTGACGACATTGGACGCACAAGATGCAACTATTGATCGTGTAAAGTAAAGAAGTAAATATGATATGTATATGTATGCATATATAATATAAACTATAAAGATTGAAAATAATTATAAATTCATTTAAAAATGATATGAAAGAATAGGTATATATCAACAAATACTTACTTGTACAGAGTTGAAGAAGAAGAAGACAGAAAAAAACAGAAACACAAAATAATTTTTCGAACTAGTAATTTTAACAAAGAATATATATATTCAATCATCCATCTCATTTACGCTATTCTTTGTTTTATTGATATATTTTTTTACTATCATTTTATTGTAGAATTATGTTTGTATACGCTAGTGTAGATATATGGTAACCTATTTTTAATTTTGGCTTGCAAAAATTATTAATTTTATTTTTCATTAATATAATTAATAATTCATATGTGAAACATTTTATTATTAATAACTAAAATAGAAAATGAAACGATTTCAAGAAAAACAAACGTCTCCTGTAAAACCACAATCACAGTCAACCAAAAAAAGCAAATCTGAAACAAATTTGTCAGAAAATAGTGACGGTCATGATGATTTCATGTCAGCTACTTTTGCAACTGTTGGATATCAGCGTGCAAAAAAAATTCATAACAAAAATACTAAAAATAACGAAGAAGAATCGTCCTCGTCTGTATTTCGTCCAGATACGCGTTCCAAATTAAGTGAAGGGAAAAAAAAAGTATTAGAATTTATTGAGAATTATTATGAAATTCCAGTTGATTTTGAAACCAATAGGAAATTTGGTTCACATTCAGGCTTATGTCATGAGGATCGTCTTATAAGTGCATATGAATGGAAATTGTTACTTCCAAAGAAAGATTTTTTAATGCAACATTCGACCAAAAAAGAATGGATGATTTGTTGGAAATGTTCACAAATTGCATCACATTTAGGAAGGCAAGGTTGTCCTCAATCTAATAATTTAGTAATAGTAGACGACGAGAGAAATTGTTAAATTATTCTTATTACTTTTTATTGTATAAGTATATTTTTTATTACCCTTATACAATTATTTCAGATTTATCGTCGTTAATCCATACAGCCACATATCCACGCGATTTTCCAGATTGAATATCAATAACTGACATTGATTTCACTACATCATCCATTATGCCAAATATTGGCGGATATTTATACCGTGCAACATCCATAATTAAAAAATAATTGTCAATAAATCCAGCAATAGGACTAAAATGACCTCCACCTTCCTCATGAAGCATTTGACGATCGAAATTTGCCACAACGAAATGACCTTTTATTAAATGTGATTTGATTTTTTCTTGTATTACATTATTATTTTCTAGCGCTACGTATTGAATATCTACATTTAAACCTAAACAACGCATAATTTTTGAAAAACTTTCCAATGTTTCACCATATACATGTGGTCCTACAACTTGTTTTACACACGGTTCAAATATATATGAGGATTGGGTCCAATGTGGAAATGGACTTCCTCCTCCCATTGGTGTGTATGCTGGATCAATAGGTGGTTTGTATTGTAATGCATTTAAAATAGTTACTGCCGAAGCCGGGGCACATGCTATGTTTGTTTTGTGCATAACTTCATTAAATACTTGTGAATTTAAAAATAATGAGGAATTTAACTTACCACCAAGATTAACTTTATTGCGTGTTTTAATATTTGCAAAATTAGTTTTTTATCAATTACTCAAGGTAAACAATATACCTTGTGTTTCTAGATATCTTGTAGTTTCTACTGCAACATGAGTCATTGGACTTTCAATAGAAACAAGTTTCCCAAAAAGAATTCTTCCTTCTGGTGTATTTAATCGAATATTTGGCGACGGTAGCTATTTTTTCATATGCATCAATATTAAAATATTTGTAATGCCATGGATATTATTACTTACGTTACTAATAAAATTTCCTCTTAATATGACAGCGGATACTCTATATTCTTCAATAACTAATAATAATAACAAAACAAATAATAATAACTGAATCATTTTAATACGTAGACTGAGAAGAATTCAATTTGAAAATGGATACGTGTAAAAATCAGTGCATAAATATTTATATTTGTTTTGATAATAAAATAAATAGAAAATAGTGAATAAAGTTTACTACAAAACTGTCATTCAAAAAATTTGAAATTCTATTGTAAATATAATTTTGTTAATCCTTGTATTCATTCGACCATTTCATTCATTCGTTCACGAAGAATTAAAATTCGTGAATTTAAACATAGCAAAAACTTTCAAAATAAAATCTCATAAGTTTCAAAAATCTCCAACTGTTTGTAAATAATAATATGCTATTAATGCTATCAATTCTAAATATCCATTTATTTGCAACATTGATTGGATGGATATCAACATTATTTCACCAATAAACTGAAGCTTGTAAATATTCATAAATTTCATGAATTGTCACAAATTCAATATTATTATTCAAAACATTAGAAAAGATATAGTTCAATAGGTACCAAATAGGATCTCAATAAGAGTTAAAATATTGCATTTACCACAAATAATCATGATACTTTGTTTCGGTAATTTAATTGCTGAAAATTATCATGTATATTTTATTAAAATTTGGAAAATATATAAAAACATATCTACATCGGGTGAAAATATTTTAATTGTTGACTCATAGGAATTGTGCTCACATAAGAATTCATTGGTGAAATTAAATATCCTATGTGTGGAAAATAATATATATAAAGAATTTAAACTGTGGCGGATTAATTTTCATTTTTTTGTTTATAATTAACAAATCCTTTAATATATTCATTCTCAAAATATTTAATAATAATTACAATTATTTAGTATACAATAAATTTTATTTTCGTTCTATCCATTGGAAAGAGCTTCTAATTCTTCAGGAGATAATGAGTTTAAAAGCTCGTTCCACTGTTTAATTTCTTCTAAGTTGCTAATTCGAGTTAGATTTATAGAAGATGACGCCACAACACCTTTATTCATAATTGAATACGAACATGTAGTTTCAATTGAATCTGGTGATTTAACAATTTTTATTGTTTTATTGTTTTCATAACATTCTTTATTACTCTGAATTGAACACTCATCCAAATATAAACGAACATTTACTACATGATGCCATGCATTTCCAAGTGCTGCAGAAAAGCTATCTAATGTTGAAGACAATGTATTATTATTTATAAATACATGATTTGTGATAATGATTGGAATATGAAATGTTGTAGCAAGATATTTCATTTGAGACGCGTGCTTAGTTGGAATTTGTTGATTTACATAGTGACTTGCGTCTTCAAATGATTTTGATTTCATCATTCCAATTACTGAGTCAAGTATTACTAGTCCAATATTTTTTGTAACTAAACTAGATTCTAATTGACTAAATTGGTTTAGCATTTCTATTAAAGTAAAATCATGAGCGGGTATGACTGTTAAACGTTCTACATCTACAGGCGTACCACCTTGAGAAGATACTATCTCCATAAATCTTTCTGGGGAAAATTTACGCTCTGTGTCAAAGTATATTATTCCTTTTTTCTTTTCTATACTCATTTTTGCACACAATGTTAAGCACCATTGGGTTTTTCCTATACCAGCTCTTCCTGCATTTTTTTTTAGTACATATATAAATTCATAAGATATTCAATCAATGTAAGAATAAATAAAAGCATGCATACCTACAAATTCTGTAAGTTGACCAGCTCTAATTCCACCTTTTAAAGCAGCATCTAATTCTTCAATTCCTGTTTCTAAACATTCAGAATCATTTAATAACTGCAACGCTGTTTTTGTTGATGGATATATAGATTTTGCTATTATATCTAAAAATTGTGAACATTCATAATAATTCTTTCCTTTTACTTGCGACATCCATTCTACTTCGGTTAATGAAAGTGACTCTCCAGCGGTAATGTCGTGTCGAATTTTTATGAAATCATTAAAACATTCTTCATCATCATTATTATTTTCATTATCGTTACTTGAAGCAGAAAATGAAGAAAATTCTCTCGCTAGAATACGAGATATTGGAGTATTTGCAGTCATTCGTTTTTTATTGTTTGTTTTTCTACAGAAAAATTGGCAAACATTTAAAAATTTCAAATTTCACAAGAAATTTTTTTTTTAATTTTGGTTTTTCGCATAAAAATGAAACCCAAAATATATAAAAAATAATAATAAACGTGAAAATGATTAGTAATACGTAAGCAATACGATAATAATAATGTCCAATCATGATAGTAAAATAATATAAATATGAATAAATTCATCGTAATTATATTGATTATTTCACTCTCCATCGCAGTAACAAATTCAAAAATACCAAAAGGGAAATTAAAAGGACACCTTACATTTAAACAAGTATTTGATTGGATGGAAAATCAAGTAGTAAGCAAATTTCCAAATTATGCAATCACATATGATATTGGCAGAAGTGTACAAAATCGACCTATTAGAGTCTTGTGTTTAGGCGAAGATTGTTTTAGGCAAAGATACGAAATACATCCAATAATTGGTGAAACACATTATAATTCATTACATCACGCAAGAGAACCATTAGGAATGATGACTCTTATTGTGTTTATTGATGATTTATTATCTCAAATAAAGTTGAAAAATTTTACCATAATCAATTTGCTGCGAACGAGAAGGCTAGATTTTGTATTAGTAGTTAATCCAGATGGATATGTAGCAAATGAAAAAAATAAACATAACGGATTAAAACGAAAAAATTTCGGAATTCATTCCAATGATACTTGTCAAAATATTCAACCTTATTTAAAAGATTTACTGTTATATCAACAAAACAATTCATATAAAATCATGAAAACCGAAATTGGTGTGGATTTAAATCGTAATTATGATTTTTGTTTTGGAATTGATGTAAAAGGATCCTCAACAAATCCATGTTCACTTGATTATCATGGTCCTTTTCCATTTTCTGAACCTGAAACGCAAGCCATAAAATATTTAATCGAAAATAGATTTTATGGTGTAGCATTTAATTATCATGCATTTGGAAAAGAGATATTATTACCATACTCTTGCGATAATACAATTCTTAAAAGCGAAGACTTTACCTTTGATCAGATTCAAATCATGAATTTTTACAAACAATACGCTGATCGTTTAACGAAAGGTATTTTTGTGCGATATTTATTGTTATTGTACACTAAAAATTTATTATTCCAGGAAATGGGTATACATATGGACAATATTGGAATGAAAATCGAAATTTAAAAAAATATGTTAATGGAGATTGTGCAGATTGGATGTTCCATACGAAAAATATTATTGCTGTTTCACCGGAAGTTGCTCCATTAAGAAAAACGATTTCAAAAATGAATAATGAAGATGATGAATTTGACAATGGATATTATATTCCTGAAAGTGAAATCATTGCTAACGCGAAAGAATTGATATATATGAATTATATTGGCGCTTGGACTTCTGGATGTTTTTTAGAAATTTCTAGCGTGAAATATTATGAAAATATGTTAACAATTCAATTAAGAAATTGGGGATTATTGCAATCACGAGGATTATTACTCTGTAAACTTATTACATTTCCAGATAATGATTTTGACGTTTGGAATTTTAAAATTGATTTTCTACAAAATTTTGACAATAATCTTAAAATACGAGGAGAAAATTTTATTGAAATGAAAATGCCTTACATATTAAATTCAAATTTTTTAAATAGTTTATTGATCATTCAAGAAGACGATTATTGTTTAATATATTCAATTGTTGATAATTATAAAAACAATCTTGTACAACTTCATTTTCAGCATCGATGTGCTCCTTTTGATCCCCCTTGCCTTCGTTATTCTGAAAAACTAAAGTGAAATTATATATATATGAATTATTACTATTTAATTAAATTGTATATTAAACGCAGTATTTTATTTTTTTGCGTGTTTTTTTTATTTATATAGATATGATTCGCAATATTGTGTCAATCATCGATTTGAATAACAATCATATTTTTCCTCTTTAAAAATTAAGACTTAAAAAATTTCGTTTTGATAATTTTAAAAATAATTTACTTTGAAGATGCATCGAATAACTTCATACAATAAATGAATATATGTATTTCAATTTTGAATGTTTCAAAACTCTAATAAAATGAATGAAAATGAGAACTTCTTAAAATATATATTACTATTAATCATTCGCCCGTACAAAAAGGATTCCTAACTATAGCAACAGTATATACAATTGTTTTAATATAATGTCAGCATGTTTATATAACGATAAATACGTTGCTCATATATATCAGTTTTTAGAATATAAATCTGTTTTATGAAAATACGCAATTTAAAATGAAATGAAGCATACACTTGTTGATCAAAAAAAATTTTCAAAAATGAATACAAATTTTGATGTTTATTAAAAACACAACAAATTACATGAAATGCATTTTTAAACAACAATAATGAAAAATAAATATATTTAAAATAGAGAATTAATTTAAATTTAATTGAAAAGAAAATATAATAATAAGCAAATTATTATAAAATGTCATTGCGCACAACAACTACAACATTTAGTGAGCCACAATATGACGCTTCGGTAATAATGGAGACAGATGTTGGAATGCTTGTAGTTGATTTACTTGCAAATTGCGATGCAGCATTGAATTTTCTAAGGTTATGTGAAGTTGGATATTTTCGAAATAACTTATTTTTCAAAATTGAACGAAATTTTATTGCGATGGGTGGAGATCCAACTGGCACGGGAGAAAATGGCCAATCTTTTAATGAAATTTTGCAAAATGATAATAATAATCAGAATATTATAAGAATAGGTATGTATATAAAATATAAATTTAAATGAAGAAGAACTATTTTAACAAAATTATTAAAAAAAGGACAAAATCAGCAAAATATTACGAACGATTCAACTGCTTGGAAAGGCTATGTACTATGTGCACTATTAAATAATTCAAGAGCATATAAATCACAATTCTTTTTAACCTTAGATGACGCATCAACATTAAGATACAATCACATTCGTGATAAACACATGGTAATTGGTCGAATTGTAACGGACGAGGAAGATAGCGAAAGCACATTAAAAAAATTAAGCGAATTATACGTAGATTCTAATAATAGACCGTTGAAAGATGTACGATTTCGTCAATGTAAAATTTTAGTTTACCCTAAAACTATTGAAAAATTGCACGACGATTTTATTAGTCAAGAATTCAAAAAACATGTGCCAAATGAAACCTTAGATGTACCTCAAATGGAATGGGATCAAATAGAAGAGAGATATCCGTTTCATGTAAATGATGATGAACTTTCCCCCGACCAAAAAACCCAAGAAGACTTGCTAGCAGAAAATCGGGCGGTAAAACTAGAAATTTTGGGTGATTTAACTTCAGCTGATGCTCGTCCAGATGAAAATGTATTATTTGTTTGCAAATTAAATCCATTAACTAAAAGTGAAGATTTGGAATTAATTTTTTCTCGTTTTGGTGAGGTGAAAAAATGTGATGTAAAAAAAGATTACGTCACTGGGGATTCACTTCAATATGCGTTTGTTGAATTTGCGGATCGAAAACAATGTGAAGAAGCGTACAAAAAAATGCAAGGAGTCGTCGTCGATGGAAGAAGAATTCATGTTGATTTTTCTCAATCTGAAAATAAACGATTTTATAACAATAAAACTTCGTCATCGATTTTTTCTCAGCAACCTCAAAAAGATACTAATATTAAACAATCAAAATCTTCTTTAAAAAATCATCGTCATCATAATAGTGAATCTGATTCTGATTTCAGTACTTCTTCAAGTAATCAATTGACAAAAAAAAAGCATAAAAAGGACAATTATGATACTTCCGATTCTTCAAATTCATCTGCAGAAGTTGATAATCACGACAAGAAGAAAAAGAAAAAGAAAGAAAAACGCAAAAAGAAAGATAAAAAGAAAAAGAGGAAACATTCTTAGTAAAAAAATTTAACTATTAACACTAATATTTTTATTCTTTTTTATTTATTTTCCCATGCTCTTCTTGTTCATTGTTTGCAATTTTTAAAAGTCGCACATCCAAAGTATGAATAATCAATCCAACGCAATACAATGCAAAAAATACTACACGACCTTTTATTTCGTTCTCAATTAAAAGTTGTTTTGGCAAAATAGGTTCTAACTGTAAATCTAAAATAAATGCTACAGCATCTGTTGAAAATAAAATTAAATATCCTTGATAATTAACTCGCTTTGATTGCGGAATAAAAATTAAGCACAACGATAAAATCATTAAATTAACCGCTGTCAACGAGTACAATCTTGCTAAAATCCATTTTTGTGGTTTTTCCCATATGGAATCGGAAACCTTCATAATATTACTTCCTTCTAAAGGTTCGCATGCACTACTTACATTGATGGCAAATCTATATAAACAAATTAATATATAATAAGCTTCCGAAGTATACATTAACATGGATTGTGAATCATTTTTACTATTTGAAGTTATGTTTGATTTATTATTATTGAATGAATTAACAAATGCCGAAAAAATTATTGCAGCTAGAGCAAACCACCTCGAAAATGCAACCTACATTATTTATTTTATTATTTTATGTTAACTTAATATAATACGTATCACAACTTTACTACAAACCTCCATCGACCTATTAAAATATTTAAAATAATTATGCATTAATTACTATTTATCATTAAAATAAATGAATAAATAAAATACATACGTTGATATATCTAAATCAGAACCTAATGCAGTCCACGATTGAATAATTAATATAATTAGTGAAAAAAATGCTAACAATTGTGTTCGCTTCGGTATATCAGAAATATTTGACCAAAGTATTCCTACAAATGCAAGTTCTGCAACTGTTTTATTTTAATCAATTGACGAAATATACAAATTTTTGTATGTGAAAATTTAAAAAATATAAGTTTTGATATATTTTATATTACATAAATAAAATACTTACCTGCTCCATACAAAATAATTGAAGCTGCATAATGACATAATGGATCTCTATTTGGAGTAGCAGAACCATCAGCTTTCGTTAAAGGTTTGCAAAAATCTCCAGTTGTTTCTTGCAAGACTAAATCTGGCAAGAGTAAGTGAAACGACGCGTGAACAAGACGAGATATACACAACAATTGAAACCCAGCAAGTTCCATTATTTTACGTTTTGTATATATCTAAATGTACTATATAGTAAGATGTGCGATAAATATTATTTTTTTTAAGTTAAACTCATTAGTAATTAATTACCTTTTATTCTTATTAACAATTTTGACAGTGAAAGCGCTATATAAAATACTGCTTTTGTTTAGTGTCATTAACATTATTAGTTTATTTGCTCAAAGAAGACAAATGCATAAAATATATGTAGCGTCAGTTTAAAAACGATTTTGATTTTTTGGCGAAAAAAATCTCAATTTTGAATGCGAAAATAAAATGATGCAAAATAAAGAATGAGTAATGGATGTTATATATATATAATTATACATACATTTTTGAATAATATGCTGGCAATGACTTTGTTCAAAATTTGTAACAAATAAAAAAAAATTGGAACTAAAAATATGAGATACAACAAAAATATTTTTGAATAATAATAATCTTTAAAAAATATAAAAATTTTCACAAAATGTAACATATTTTTAATTTGTATTTTATATATAATAATAAGAATGCCAGAACTATATGATGAATTAGGTGTTTCTACTTTAGCGAATGAAGAGACACTAAAAAAGGCATATATACAAAAAGCAAAGTTTGTTCAAATCACCTTTTGATTGTAATGCATTTACTTATATAACCTGTAATAAACATTAGTGTATATCGACAATCCGATACTCAGGCAATGCAAGAACGGTTTCGTAAAATTGGATATGCGTATTTCATATTGAGTGATATAGAAAGACGTAACGAGTATAATATTTCAGGACAATCCTCTACAAAATTGACAAGTTTTTCAAAAACTTTAGCAGATACTTTATACGACACGATAGTTCATAATCAAGATTTAAATCAAGGTACAGAAAATTCAGATGCAAAACCTCAAGTTTGGTCGACGTATGAAAGTCAATCGCTGACGATTGGTGGACCTCATCCTGGACAAATTGTTGAAGCTAGTGTTTTAGCAGGAGTTCGTCTTCCTGCTAATAACTATCCAATTGAAGACTCTTTAGGAAAACAAATTCGCTGGAAATTACTTTCTAGAATGCAATTAGAAGGTATTGCTTATGCGGCACAAAGGCATTTACAATTTATAAATGAAAATGTTCGAGCTGGATTTTACTTAGGTGATTCTGCAGGAGTTGGAAAAGGTAGACAACTTTCTGGAATTATATTTGATAATCTTGTTCGTGGAAGAAGAAAACATTGTTGGTTTTCAGTATCTACGGATTTATAGTAAGTAGGATAATTTCGTCATAAAATTTAAATTTTTTTGAAAATTAAAATAACAACACGAAAATATTCATATAATAATTTATTAGTGCTGATGCTCAACGAGATTTGCGTGATATTGGATGTAGCGTACAGGTTATTCAATCGATTGAACATTTATCTCATATGTCCAAATTAGAACGAAATCGACCGTCGATACTTTTTGTAACTTATCGTGAATTAATATCGAAAGGAAATAATGCTACGGATACATCAAGATATGATCAATTATTAGATTGGCTTTGTGAAGATAACTTAACTAAAGATTATTTTGACGGAGTTTTAATTTTTGATGAAGCACATAAAGCGAAAAATTTTCGTGACGATTCTGAAGTTCAAAGTACAATGACTGGAAAAAAAGTTGTATCTTTACAACGAGATTTACCTCGAGCAAGAGTGGTTTGTAATATTTTTATATTTTGATTTTGATGAAAAATTTAGTTATTTTTAATATTTTGTACAAAAAATTAGGTGTATTCTTCTGCTACATGCGTATCCCATATAGATGAAATGGCATACATGACGCGGCTTGGTTATTGGGGAAGAGGAACAAAATACGAAACATTTGAACACTTTCGACATAATATTGAATTATGCAATGTATCAGGGATGGAATTATTGGCGATGTAAGAACAATGCTGTTTTATGAAAGTAATTACATTAAATAAATATTAACAATAAAGTATATATATATATATATATATCGCAGGGATATGAAAAGTAACGGAATAGCATTAGTTCGAAATGTTTCTTACGATGGAGCTGAATTTGATATATTAATGTCGAAATTAACTCCAGCGCGCGCAAAACAATATGCTGATGCGTGTGATTTTTGGGATAAACTTCTTTGCGGTATGTAGATGATGATATAAATAAATAAATTAGAAGACTCACATGAAGAGTTGCATTTAGGTTTAAAAAAGTCGTGAAATTAAATGAAGGACCAAACGCAAAGGACAATAAAGTACTCTTCATGCAAGATGATGAAGCAGAAGAAGATGAAGAATATAGTAAAAATTTATCTGGTGGCAACAAATTACATGTTGCTCAATATTATGCGGCTCATCAGAGATTTTGGGCACAATTTATATTAAGTATGAAAGTTGACATTTGTGCAAAGGAAGCAAAACAAGCTATAGCGGACGGGTAAATATTTTTTTAATATTTTTTCGAAAATGCCACCAATAATTAAATATATATTTACCTATCACAGAAAATGTGTTGTTATCTTTCCAGCACATTGGGATCCTAAGCTTAGAATTCCACGTGGACAAGTTGT
>JADMIO011014765.1_pt1 | contig 21469 bp, 19 predicted proteins | sample 8958161 | NCBI WGS metagenome assembly JADMIO01 (sample SAMN16585339, study PRJNA669376) | soil metagenome | isolation source: Crop rotation soil | place: USA: Cullars Rotation, Alabama | collected 2011
GCCGCGACTTCAAGTCACGTGAATTCCAAGCTTCGGATCCCACTGTGCTGGAAAGGGGATGGTGGACCGGGCCCTCCGTTTTGACGGCGTGGACGACTACTTCGAGGTGCCCGACCATCAGGAGCTGAACTTCGGCACCGGCGACTTCTCCTTCGTGACCTGGCTCCGCACCTTGCAGCATCGGGGCGTCCAGTCCATCCTCGACAAACGCCGGGCCGGCGTGGGCTATCACGTCTACCTGCACAACGGCCGGGTGGGTCTGCAGCTCGCGGACGGCAGCTTCTCCAACTACGGCTCGCCGATGGCGGTGGACGATGGGCAGTGGCATCTGGTCGCCATCACGGTGGAGCGAGGTCTGCCAGACGGCATCCGCTGGTATATCGACGGCGTGCCCGTGGGGCCGCCGGCCGATCCCAGGGGCCATCGCGGCTCGCTGAGCAACGCCTCGCCCCTACGCTTCGCCACTCGTACCGGCACGCCCAGCGGCTGGTGGAGCGGCGACCTCGACGAGCCGGCCCTCTTCAGCCGCGCTCTGACCCGGGCCGAGGTGCAGAGGATTCAGACCGCGGGCCCGGCCGGCCAGTGCAAATGCATCGGCGACCGCCGCGACCTCGAAGCCTGGTGGGCCTTCGACGAAGACGCTTTCATCCTCGCGCAGGCCGGCGACTCCTCTGGGCACGGCCACATCGGGACACGGGAGGGCGGCGCCACGCCGGTGCCGGGCCGGGTTGGGAGGGCGCTCTCGTTCGACGGCCTCGATGACTCCGTCGAGGTGCCGCCCGCACCGGGGCTCGACCTCGGCCCAGGGGACTTCACGTTGGAAGGCTGGCTGCAGACGACCGGCGGGTCGGGGCTCCAGGTGATTGTGGGCAAGCGCGGCGTCGCCGCCGGCTATGCTCTCCTGCTGCACGACCGCCGGCTGGCCCTGGACCTGGGCGATGGGGTGTTCACCCGCTTCGACTCCGGGGTGCTCGTGGCCGACGGGCGGTGGCACCACGTCGCCGTGACGGTGCAGCGGAGGAGCCTGACCGGCGTCCGCTTCTACGTCGATGGCCGGGAGGTCGGGAGGCGAGGGAACGCAACCCTACGCCCCGGCTCGCTGGACAACGCCGAGCCGCTGCGCTTCGCCGCCGGGATGGGCACGTTCTGGAAGGGGACCCTCGACGAGGTGACGCTCTCCCGTCGCGCCCTTTCCCCGGACGAGATCGCCGCTCTGTTCCGTGCCGGAGGGTCGGGATTCGGGCGTTGCAGCGGCTCGCGACCGATCGTGGTCCGCACCTTCCAGACCATCGAGCTGGGAGAGAGCGACTACTTCCTCGATGGCGAGCCTGCGATCACGGTCCCTACCCTCCTGACCTTCTCCGACCCGGAAGCGTTCAGCCAGTTCTGGAAACGCCACAAGCAGGGGCACCTTCCCTCTCCACCGGTTCCAGAGGTCGATTTCAACCGGCAGATGGTCCTCGTGGCGATCGACAGAGCGGAGCCTTCTTTGGGTTATACCTTGGAGATCCAGAGCGTTCTGCGAGGCGACGAGTCGGTCGTCGTCACTGCGCGGAAGACCTCTCCGGGCAAGAATTGCATCGTCCCCCTCTCAGGAAGCCAGCCCGTTCACATCATTGAGATCGAGAAGACAGGCCCCTTTGCACCTCTGAGCGTCGATGAGGTGGTGGTTGATTGCCCATGAGGCTCTCAGCGGTCCGGCATCACAAAGATTCGCCGCGCCAGCTCCGAGCCCAGGGTCTCGGGCGAGTAGTAGCGGTCCAGGATGGAAGGCTTCCAGGTCAGCAGGTCGGGGTTGCGGGCCGCGAACTCCTCCCAGGTCGCCAGCTCCCCGTCGCGCGCCATCCGCTCCTGAATGAGCAGCAGGTAGGCCCAGGTGATGGTCTCGTGGTAGAGCCCCGGGTGGCCGTTGGCCGTGGCGAAGCGCTTGAGTCCCTCGGCGAAGCGGGTCAGCGCTGCGAGCGCCGGATGGTGCCGCAGGTAGATCCAGGCCAGACGCACGTGGTCGCGGTGGTGGAAGGCGGAGTTGGGGAGGGTGCAGTCCTCGAAGCTGCGGACGAAGTCCGCGTCGGTCAGGGCGTCTGTCATGGCCGTCGGTTCCTCGCCCCATGGTATCAGGGTCCGGTGTCCTGTAATCTGGGGCTCGCTACACCGTAGGGGTTGGGGAACCGGTGGAGGTGAGCGGCGCGTGAGAATCCTGGTCGTGGAAGACGAGGACGTTCTCGCTCAGGCCCTGGTCGAGGTCCTGGAGGATGAGTTCTATGCCGTCGATCGGGCGGGGGACGGCGAGACGGCTTCCGAGCTGGCGGAGGTCAACGAGTATGACCTGATCGTCCTCGACTGGACCATCCCGCCGCCCACGGGGATCGAGCTGCTGCGCGCCTGGCGCCGGGCGGGCCGGGACACGCCGGTCTTGATGCTCACCGGCCGCTCGGCGGTGAACGACAAGGTGGACGGGCTGGACACGGGAGCCGACGACTTCCTCACCAAGCCCTTCCAGCTCCTCGAGTTCCTGGCCCGGGTGCGCAGCCTGCTGCGGCGGCGGGCCAAGCCCCTGCAATCGACCCTCTCGGCCGGCGACCTGGTGATGGACCGGGCCGCCCGGCGGGTGACGGTGGGGGAGCGCAGCCTGGACCTCTCGCCCAAGGAGTTCGCCCTGTTGGAATACTTCCTCAACCACAAGGACCAGGTGGTCACCCGCAGCGAGCTGACGGATCACGTGTGGGACGACTCCTTCGACTCGTTCGGCAACGTGGTGGACGTGGCCATCCACCGGCTGCGCAAGAAGATCGACGGCGAGAGGAGCGACCGGCTGCTGCACACCATCAAGGGGGTGGGCTACGTCCTCAAGAGCCAGCGGGCTTGAGCGCGGCGCGGCGTCCAGGCCGGCGTTCCGCATGCCGGGGACGATCCTCGCCCTGGGGCTCGTGTCGGTCGTCCTGTGGATCGGCACCGACATATTGCGCACCCGGCTCATCGCCGCGGACACGGCCCTCATCCGCGCCGCGAGCGAGATCCAGGCCGACACCGCCATGTCTCACCTCTGGCTGGAGGAGTACCTGAGCGGCGACGTCACCGGCAATCTGGAGGAGATCTGGCGCAACCTCGACCGCGCCGACGAGCTGGCGCGGGGCATGCTGGAGGGGGGCCGGCCGGGGTCGGCTTCGCGCGGCCTTCAGCCGCTCGAGGATCCCGGCCTGCGACAACGAGCCGAGCGGCTGCGCTCCCGCATCGCGGAGCTGCGGGAGGGCGCGCACCGTCGCCTGGAGGGTCTCGCCCGCGGCGAAGACGTGGGCGTGGGCTCGGCTCCCGACGCCGAGTTCGACCGCCGCTTCTTCCAGCTCTACGGCGAGGCGCGGACCCTCGAGCAGGCCATCGAGGTGCAGATGGAGCGCGACGACTCGCGCAGCCGCCTGCTGCTCGGCGGGCTGCTGATGGGCTGGATCACGCTCATCGCCGTGGCGGCGATGGGGATCTGGAGCCGCGAGCGCCATCGCCGGCGGGCGGAGGAGGCCCTCCACCGCAGCGAGGCACAGCTCCTCCAGGCGCAGAAGATGGAGGCCGTGGGCCGGCTCGCCGGCGGCCTCGCCCACGACATCAACAACTACGTCACGGCCATCACCAGCCAGTGCGAGCTGGTGCGGATGAAGGCGAAGCCGGGAGACCCGACGTCTGGGAAAATCGCCGAGAAGATGGACATGGTGATCGCCACCTCGGGCAAGATCACGGCCTTGATCCGCCGCCTGCTGGCCTTCAGCAAGCAGCAGCCGGTCGATCCCCAGGTGATCGATCTCAACGCGGTGGTCGAGGACCTGCGGGGGATGCTCAAGCGCCTGATCGGCGAGGACCTCCAGCTCGAGACCTTCCTCGCGACCGACCTCTGGCGCACGCGGGTGGACCCGTCGCAGGTGGAGCAGATCGTGGTCAACCTTTTGGTCAACTCGCGGGAGGCGAGCCCGCGGGGCGGCAAGGTGACGATCGAGACCGCCAACGTCACCCTCGACGCGGAGTACCTGCGCCAGAATCCCACGGTGCCGGTGGGGGACTACGTGCTGCTCGCCGTCTCGGACAGCGGCTCGGGCATTGCGCCGGAGATCCGCGACCGCATCTTCGAGCCCTTCTTCACCACCAAGGAGGGGACCGACGCCCGCGGTCTGGGGCTCGCCACGGTCTATGGCATCGTCAAGCAGAACAACGGCCACGTGGCGGTCTACAGCGAGGTCGGACAGGGGACCACCTTCCGCGTCTACCTGCCGCGCACGCTCGAAGCCGTGGCGGCCCCGGACGCGACACCGGTGGCGGCCAGGCCGGTGGGGGGCGGCGAGACCCTCCTCCTGGTAGAGGACAACGACGAATTGCGCAACGCCACCCAGGGCATCCTCGAAGCCCTGGGCTACCGCGTGGCCACGGCCGCCAACGGCATCGAGGCCCTGGCCGTCGTGGAGCGGCTGGACGGCCGGATCGACCTCGTGATCTGCGACGTGGTGATGCCGGGCATGAGCGGCCAGGAGATGGTCGAGCGACTGCGGACCCGGCGGCCGGAGATCCGGGTGATCTTCATGTCGGGCTACACCGACAACGTAGTGCTGCGCCACGGCATCCTGGAAGGGGAGTACGAGTTCCTGGAGAAACCCTTCTCGGCCGACCGGCTGGCGGCGAAGATCCGGGGCGTGCTGGCGGCGTAGCTTCCAAGCGATCCGACGGATCGGTCGGATCGGACCGATCTGTCGGATTTGGGTGGAGGGTGAGGGCTCTTACTGCCCGCTCGCCGCCTGGCAGCCGAGGAGGATCTTGTTGGTGATCGTCCAGCTCTCGGCGCCGCCGCAGATGTCCACGTCGTCGACCACGCACTCGTCGCCATCCTCGTCAACCAGCTTGACGTCGTAGCTGTCGCAGGGGATGTTCTTCAGGGTGAACGACTCGCCGGTGCCGATCACCTGGTCGCCGAGCTGGTCCGGTCCCCACTCGTCGTCGTCCGTGGAGGAGAGGAAGAAGTGGTGGATCTCCCAGTCCGACTTGTTGACGACCTTGACGGCGGCCTTCTTCCCCTTGCCGGCGGCGTGGGCGTCGGCGGGGAGGGCGAGAGCAGCGACGAGACCCAGCAGGGCTACGCCGAAATACACGGCGACCTTCTTCATGTCCGGGCTCCTTTGAAAGAGTGTGGCCGCATCCTACCATGAAGGTGCGCAGAGCGCACCCTACGTTAGAATCCCTCCGAGCCGGAGTGGCGGAATGGCAGACGCTGGGGACTTAAAATCCTCCGTCCGCAAGGACATGCGGGTTCGAGTCCCGCCTCCGGCACCACCTGGCACGAGTCTTGGATCTGCCCTCCCCGAGCATTGCTGGAGGAATTTCCCCGGGAGGGCTATGGACGAAGTCGAGGAAGCCGTCAAGGAGGAGACCGGCCAGGCGCCGGAGGAAGCCGCAGTCTGTTCAGCCGGGCCGCCGCCCTGTCCGGTGGTGGCCGTCGGCGCCTCGGCCGGCGGTCTCGAAGCGCTCCAGGAGCTGTTCCGCCACCTGCCCGCGGACACGGGCTTCGCTTTCGTCGTCATCCAGCACCTCTCGCCCCGTCACGAGACGCTGATCGCCTCGCTGCTCGCGCCGCTGACCGCCATGCCGGTGCGCGAGGTGGTGGCCGACGAGACCGTGATCGAGCCCGACCACGTCTACGTCAAGCCACCCAGCGGCACGCTGACCATCGACGACTGCGTGCTCTACATCTCGAAGGCGCCGCGGCTGCGCGGCCGGCGCTCGCCCATCGACCATTTCTTCCGCTCGCTCGCCGAAGACCAGGAGGACGAGGCCGTGGGCATCATCCTCTCCGGTACCGGCACCGACGGCGCCCTGGGGCTGAAGGCGATCAAGGAGCATGGCGGCCTGACCCTGGTGCAGGCCCCGGGCACGGCGCTCTATGACAGCATGCCGCGGGGCGCCATCCTGACCGGCGCCGTCGATCACGTGCTGCCCATCGCGGAGATGCCCACCCGGCTGGTGGAGCATCTCAGGCGGCTGCGGGCCGGTCAGGGAGGCAACCCCGAGCGTTTCCGGGAAGAGATCAGCGGCCATCTGGGTAAGATCTGTGCCGCCCTGCGCCGGGAGACGGGTCACGACTTCCGCCACTACAAGCAGACCACCCTGGTGCGCCGCGTCCGCCGCCGCATGAGCGAGGTGGGGGTCGATTCGGTGTATGCTTACCTGGACCGGCTGAATCACGACGTCTCTGAAGTCGAGCAGCTTTTCCGCGATTTGCTGATCAGCGTGACCCACTTCTTCCGTGATCCGGAGGCTTTCGAGCTGCTGGCCGTCAGGATCGTGCCGCGGCTGTTCGAGGGCAAGGACGCAGACGGCTCCGTGCGCGTCTGGGTCCCCGGCTGTGCCACGGGCGAGGAGGCCTACTCGCTCGCCATGCTGCTGCGCGAGCACATGGACGGCCTCGCGGAGCCTCCCCAGGTGCTGGTCTTTGCCACCGACATCGATGCCCAGGCCCTGGAGGTGGCCCGCCAGGCGCTCTATCCCGAGGCCGTGGCCTCCCAGGTCACCGGCGGACGGCTGGAGCGCTTCTTCGTCAAGCACGGCAACATGTATCAGGTGGCGCGGGAGGTGCGGGAGATGTGCCTGTTCTCCCTCCACAACCTGATCGCCGATCCGCCCTTCTCCCGGCTCGACCTCGTCTCCTGCCGCAACCTCCTGATCTACCTGGAGCCGGAGCTGCAGAAGAAGGTCGCGGCGCTCTTCCACTACGCTCTGCGTCCGGGCGGCTTCCTCTTCCTGGGGCCCTCCGAGATGGTGGCGGGCCAACCTGAGCTGTTCCGTACGCTCGACAAGACGCACCGCCTCTTCCAGTCGCGCGACACGGTGGTCCGCCCGCCGTTCAGCTTCCCCTTGAGCGAGCGGAGCCGGCTCGGCCTGCGATTCCCGGAGGAGACCCTGCGGCGGCCGCTGCCGCGCCAGCAGGAAGTGGCAAGGACCTTCGAGGCGGTGCTGCTCGAGAACTACGCTCCCGCCTGCGTGGTGGTCAGCGAGTCGGGAGACATCGTCTACTTCTCGCCGCGCACCGGCCGCTACCTCGAGTCACCGGCGGGCACGCCGGTGGTCAACGTCATCGACATGGCGCGCAAGGGGCTGCGGCTGGACGTGCGCACGGCTCTCCACAAGGCGGTGACCTCGCGGGTGCAGGTAGTGCACGAGAACGTCGCCTTCGAGCCGGATGGCGAACCTGGGCGGGTCAACGTCACCGTGCGTCCGCTGCCGGAGCTGGGAGAGGACCCCGGTCTGTACATGGTGGTGTTCCAGGAGGTCGTGGCCGTAGGGGAAGTGGAGGGCGAGGGCGAGCCCGAGCCCGGCGTCCTGGCGGCGGACGATCCCATGGTGCGGCGGCTGGAGGCGGAGCTGCGGGCCACCAGGGACCACCTCCAGGCCACCATGGAGGAGTTGGAGAGCTCCAACGAGGAGCTGGTCTCCTCCAACGAAGAGCTCCTGTCGATGAACGAGGAGCTGCAGTCCGCCAACGAGGAGCTGCAGACCTCGAAGGAGGAGCTGCAGTCGGTCAACGAGGAGCTGGAGACGGTCAACTCCGAGCTCAAAAAGAAGCTCGACGAGCTGGGGCGCGCCAACAGCGACCTGCAGAACCTCTTCCAGAGCACCCGCATCGCCACCGTCTTCGTGGATCGCGAGCTGCACATCAAGAAGTTCACCCCGGCTGCGCTGGAGGTCTTCCGGCTGATCGACAGCGACGCCGGCCGGCCCATCGCCGACATCGCTCCCCGCTTCGCGGGCGTGGACCTGGTGGCCGACATTCGTGAGGTGCTTCGCACGCTCTCCCCGCGCGAGCGGCAGGTGCGAACCGACGAGGAGGAGGCCTGGTACCTGCTGCGCATCCTCCCCTACCGCACCCTGGACGACGTGATCGATGGCGTCGTCCTCACCTTCCTCGACATCAGCGAGCTCAGGCGCGCCCAATCCCACGCCACGCAGCTCGCCCGCATCGTCGAGTCGTCGCTCGACGGCATCATTGGCAAGAGCCTCGACGGCGTGATCACGAGCTGGAACGCGGGGGCGGAGAGGATGTACGGCTACTCGGCGCAGGAGGCGGTCGGCCGGAGCATGGACCTGATCGTGCCGCCGGAGCGGCGGGGCGAGCTGCCGCTGGCCTTCGAGAAGATCAGGCAGGGGCTCCAGGTCGAGACCTTCGAGACCGTACGGGTGCGCAAGGACGGCCGGCAGCTCGACATCTCCCTGACCCTCTCCCCGATCTACGATTCCGGTGGCCAGATCATCGGCGCCTCGGGGATCGACCGCGACATCTCGGACCGCAAGGCGGCCGAGGCGGCGCTGGCCGAGGCCGCCCGGCGTAAGGACGAGTTCCTGGCCCTGCTCGGCCACGAGCTGCGCAACCCCCTCGCGCCCATCCGCAACTGCCTCCAGCTCCTGCGGTCCGCCAGTCTCGACGAGGGGGAGCGGGAGAAGGCGCTGGGGATGGTGGAACGGCAGGTGGTCCACCTCACCCGACTGGTCGACGACCTGCTGGACGTGGCCCGCATCTCCCGCGGCCGGATCCACCTGCGCGAGGAGCGGCTCGACCTCGCCGAGGCGGTGCGCACGGCGGTGGAGGACCAGCGGGCGGCCATCGTTGCCGCGGGCCTGGAGCTGAACCTCGACCTCCCCGTCGGAGCCGTGTGGATCACGGGCGACCCCACCCGCATCGCCCAGATCATCGGAAACCTGCTCCACAATGCCGTCAAATTCACCCCGTCCGGCGGCCGGATCTCGATCGCCTTGGAGCCCGACGAGGGAGGCATGACGTCTCTCACCGTGCGCGACACCGGCATTGGCATGGAGCCGGAGCTCCTCTCCCGGCTCTTCGAGCCGTTCAGCCAGTCGCGGAGCAAGCCGGTGCACGACCGCGGCGGCCTGGGGCTCGGTCTCGCCCTGGTCAAGACCCTCGTCGAGCTGCACGGCGGCTCGGTCGCGGCCGCCAGCCTGGGCAAGGGCCAGGGCTCCCGGATCGACCTGCGGCTGCCGCGGCGGACCACGTTAGAGGAGGAGACTGCCATGCCCGAACCGGGCAACCGTGAGGCGGAACCGGCTCCCCGGCGCTGTCTGGTGATCGAGGACCATGCCGACGCCGCCGAGAGCCTGGCGGCGCTGCTGCAACTCGCCGGCCACGAGGTCGAGGTGGCCTTCGACGCGGCCTCTGGACTCGAGCTGGCCCGGCGTTTCTCCCCCGAGGTCGTGCTCTGCGACATCGGGCTGCCTGGGGCCCTGGACGGCTACGGCGTGGCCCGGGCCCTGCGCGCCGCGCCCGAGACCCGCTCCGCGTTCCTCATCGCCTTGACCGGCTATGGGCAGGAGGAGGACCGGCGCCTGGCCCTGGAGGCCGGGTTCAACGCCCATCTCACCAAGCCCGCCGACCTGGGCGAGCTCTATCGCCTGCTGGCCGGCGCCAGTGCTGGGGAGAGGAAGGTCCCATGAAGCTCTTCGCCACGCTGCTGGGCCTGGCCCTGTCCGCGCCGGCCCTCTCCGCCCAGGAGCTGCCGCCGGTCAAACCCGCGGAGCTCAAGCAGCTCAGCATCGAGCAGTTGATGGAGATCGACGTCACCTCGGTCTCCCGGCGCAGCGAGCGGCTGTCGAAGGCGGCTGCGGCCGTCACCGTCATCACCGGCGAGGACCTCCGCCGCTCGGGCATCACCAACCTGCCCGACGCCCTGCGGCTCTCCGTCGCCACTCACGTCGCCCAGGTGGATGGCCACACCTGGGCCATCAGCACCCGCGGCTTCAACTCCAGCTTCGCCACCGCCGACAAGCTGCTGGTGCTCATCGACGGCCGCAGCGTCTACACCCCTCTGTTCTCGGGCGTCTTCTGGGACGTGCAGGACGTGATGCTGGAGGACGTCGACCGGATCGAGGTGATCCGCGGCCCCGGCGCCACGCTGTGGGGGGCCAACGCGGTCAACGGCGTGATCAACATCATCACCAAGAGCGCCAAGGCGACCCAGGGGGGCCTGGTGACGGCCGGCACGGGCAGCGTGACCGACCTCGCGAGCGTGCGCTGGGGCGGCCGGCTGGGGGAGGGGACCTATTACCGCGCCTATGGCAAATATTCCTCCAGTGACGCCCTCGACCTGGCGACTGGTGGCAGCGCCCACGACCCCCTGCGGCGCACCCAGGGAGGGTTCCGCGTCGATCACGAGGCGGGTGGCGGCGGCCTCACCTTTCAGGGCGACCTCTACAACGGTGGCTACAGCGAGGCCGTGCGGTCCGACGACACGAACCTCGACGGCGGCAATCTCCTCGCACGCTGGAGCCGCAACGCCGCCGCCGACTCCGGCATGAGCCTCCAGGTCTACTTCGACCGCAGCCACCGGCGGACCCCCGATTTCTTCGAGGAGCACCGCGACACGGTGGACGTCGACTTCCAGCACCGTCTCCCCTGGGGGCAGCGCCACGACGTGGTCTGGGGCCTGGGCTACCGCGTCACCCGCGACGAGGTGACCAACAGCCGGGTGGTGGAGTTCCTCCCGGACCACCGCACGCTCGACCTGGCGAGCGCCTTTGCCCAGGACGAGATCGCGCTGGTGCCGGACCGCCTGCGCCTCACCCTCGGCGCGAAATTCGAGTACACCGACTGGACGGGCCTGGAGACTCAGCCGAGCGTCCGCGCCGCCTGGACTCCGGACGACCGGCACACCCTCTGGGCCGCCGTGTCGCGGGCCGTGCGCACGCCCACCCGCCTCGACGAGGACGTGATCTTCCTCCTGCCCAACGGCGACCCGCTGCTCAGCGGCAACCGGGATTTCAAGTCCGAGGAGCTGCTGGCCTACGAGCTGGGCTTCCGCTTCCAGCCCACGCCCGACCTGCTGGTGGACGCGGCCGCGTTCTACGACGTCTACGATCACCTGCGCAGCTTCGAGCCCGTGGCCGGCACCCCCGCCTTCGTGTTCGGCAACGAGCTTGCGGCCGAGGCGTGGGGGATCGAGCTGCGGTCGAGCTGGCAGCCGGCCCCGTGGTGGCGCCTGCACGCCGGCTACGTCTGGTTCGGCAAGCACCTGAGCCTGGACCCGCAGAGCGGCGATCCCACGGCAGGGCAGACCTCGGGGGACGATCCCCGCAACCGCTACTCCCTGCGCTCGGCGATGGACCTGCCCGGCGGCTTCGAGCTCGACGGCTGGCTGCGCTACGTCGGCGAGCTGCCGTCCCCCCGGGTGTCCGCCTACACCGAGGCGGACCTGCGCCTGGGCTGGCGGAGCGAGCGGCTGGAGCTCTCGCTGGTGGGCCAGAACCTGCTGCACGCGCGCCACGTCGAATTCGCGCCCAACCCGTTGCGAGAGGCGGTGCAGCGCAGCGTCCTGGGAAGGGTCACGTGGCATTTCTGAAGCGGGCCGTCCTCCTGCCGCTGCTCCTGGCCGTGGCCTTCACGGTGCTGGAAAGCCCCGCGCGGGCGCAATCCGCGATCGCGGAGTACGACGTCAAGGCGGCGTTCCTCTACAACTTCACCAAGTTCGTGGAGTGGCCGGCCGACTCCTTCCCCGACGCGAAGAGCCCGCTCACCCTCTGCATCCTCGGTGAGGACCCCTTCGGCAAGACCCTGCGCTCGCTGATGGAGGAGGGGGTGGGGGGGCACCCGGTGAGCCTGCTGCGCCTCGATAGTCTGAACAATCCAGCGCTGAGCAATCCCGAGGCCTGCCACGTGCTCTTCGTCAGCCGCTCGGAGAAGGACCGGCTGCACCGCGTCCTCGACGCCGTGCACGGCGCGCCGGTGCTGACGGTGGGAGACACGCCAGGGTTCATCGACCAGGGCGGCATGATCAACTTCCTCCTGGAGGGCTCGAAGGTGCGCTTCGAGATCAACCAGGAGGCCGCCGAAGGAGTGGGGCTCAAGATCAGCTCCAAGCTACTGGCGCTGGCCAAGCACGTCAAAGGCAGACCCTGAGCATGCCGCTGCGCAACGTTCCCATCCGCCAGAAGCTGATGCTGATCGCCCTGCTGACGACCGGCGGCACCCTGCTGCTCGCGGGCACGGCGCTCATCGTCTTCAACGTGGCGCGGTTCAGGAAGGAGATGGAAGCCGATCTCAAGGCGCTGGCGGAGATCATGGCCCGCAACAGCACTGCCGTGCTGAGCTTCGGCGACCGGAACGCCGGCAACGAGATGCTGGGCTCCTTGAGCGCCAGGAAGCCCATCGTCGCCGCCGCGCTCTACGACAAGCGGGGGACCATCCTCTCCCACTACGAGCGGGGGCCGCGGGTGAGCTACCCGGAGCGCCCCGGGCCGGACGGCACCGCCTTCGTGGGCGACGGGCTCGACGCCTTCCGCCACGTCGAGCTCAAGGGCGAGACCATCGGCACGGTCTACCTGAGGAGCGACTTCTCCGAGCTGACGAGCCGTATCAAGGTGCAGGCGTTCACCGTCGGCGCCGTGTTCCTCGCCTCGGGGTTCGCGGCCCTGATCTTCTCCTCGGGATTGCAGCGGCTGGTCTCCAGGCCCCTCCTCGACCTGTCGGAGACGGCGCGGGCGGTCTCCGAGCAGCAGGACTACTCGCTGCGGGCCCGCAAACGGGGCGGCGACGAGCTGGGCCAGCTCGTGGACGCCTTCAACCAGATGCTGGACCAGATCCAGCAGCGCGACTCCGCGCTCCAGCAGGCCAAGGAGGAGCTCGAGCAGCGGGTGGAGGAGCGCACCCGCGAGCTCGCCCAGCGCAACGAGGAGCTGCACCAGAGCAACAAGGAGCTGGACGATTTCGCCTACATCGCCTCGCACGATTTGAAAGAGCCCCTGCGCGGCATCCACAACTTCTCCAACTTCCTGCTCGAGGACTACGCCGACAAGCTCGACGACGACGGGCGCTCCAAGCTGGAGACGCTGATGCGGCTGACCCGCCGCATGGAGGACCTGATCGACTCGCTGCTCCAGTTCTCCCGCCTCGGCCGCGTCGATCTGGCCATGGAGCGGGTGGACCTCAACGCGGTCGTCGCCGAGGTGCTGGATTCCCTCGCCATCACCCTGAAGGAGGAGAAGGTGGAGGTCCGCATCCCCCGGCCGCTGCCCCGGGTGCACGCCGATCGCGTGCGGGTGGGGGAGATCTTCGCCAACCTCATCGTCAACGCCATGAAGTACAACGACAAGCCGCAGAAGTGGATCGAGATCGGGACGGTGCGCAACGGCGAGGCCCCCGTCTTCTACGTCCGCGACAACGGCATCGGCATCCCCGACAAACACTACGACGCCGTGTTCCGTATCTTCAAGCGTCTGCATGGCCGCGACAAGTTCGGCGGCGGCACCGGCGCCGGGCTCACCATCGTCAAGAAGATCGTGGAGCGGCATCGTGGCAGAATCTGGCTGGAGTCCTCCCCTGGCGAGGGGACGACCTTCTACTTCACCCTGCAAGAGGAGACCTAAGTGCCCGAGATGCTCAGCCAGCCCATTCTCCTGGTGGAGGACAGCCCCGAGGATTACGAAACCACCGAGCGGGCCTTCCGCCGCTCGGGCCTCAAGAACCCGATCTACCGCTGCGCCGACGGCGACGAGGCGCTCGACTTCCTCTACCGGCGGGGGAGGTACGCCGATCTCCAGAAGGCCCCGCGGCCGGGCGTCATCCTGCTCGACCTCAACCTGCCCGGCACCGACGGGCGGGAAGTGCTCAACGAGATCAAGACCGATCCCGACCTCAAACAGATCCCCGTCATCGTGCTCACCACCTCCAAAGACGACCGCGACATCGAGGTCTGCTACCGCTGCGGCGCCAACAGCTACATCCAGAAGCCGGTGGACCTCGAAGGATTCATGAAGGCCATCGAGCGCCTCAACGACTACTGGTTCGAAGTCGTCATCCTGCCCAAGGTTCCCTGAGACGGCCATGAGCTCCGACGCGCCCTGCCGCATCTTGATCGTCGACGACAGCCCGGAGGACCGGGAGGTCTACAAGCGGATGCTGGCTCAGGACCCGGAGCACGAGTACGAGCTCCTGGAGGCGGAGACGGGGGAGGAGGGGCTGTGCCTGGCGCGCGACGAGCGGCCCGACTGCCTGCTCCTCGACTACCGGCTGCCGGACGTGGACGGCCTGGAGTTCCTCTCCCGCATGCCGGCGGAGAAGCCGCTGCCGGTGATCGTCCTGACCGGTCAGGGCAGCGAGGCGGTGGCGGTGGCGGCCATGAAGGGCGGGGCCCAGGACTACCTGCTCAAGGGCGCCGTGACCCGCGACCGCCTGCAGCACGCGGTGCACAACGCCATCGAGAAGGTGGCTCTGCGCCGCAAGGTAGGTGAGCGCACGGCCGAGCTGGCGCGCGCCAACGCGGCTCTCCAGACCATGTACGACGAGCTGGAGGTGCTGGTGGAGCGCCGCACGGCCGAGCTGTCGCAGGCCAACGAGGAGCTGAAGAGGGAGATCCGGGTGCGCGAGTGGGCGGAGCAGGAGCGGGCCCGGCTGCTGGTGCTGGAGCAGGCGGCGCGCCGGCATGCCGAGGAAGCCAACCGCATGAAGGACGAGTTCCTCGCCACCCTCTCCCACGAGCTGCGCACGCCCTTGAACGCCATCCTCGGCTGGGTGCAGGTGCTGCGCACGGGCAAGCTCGACGCCACCGCCGCCGCCCGCGCCCTGGAGACTATCGAGCGCAACTCCCGCGCCCAGGCGCAGCTCATCGCCGACCTCCTGGACGTCTCGCGCATCATCACCGGCAAGCTCCGCCTCGACTTCAAGCCCGTGGTGCTGCCGCGCATCATCGACGCCGCGCTCGAAAGCGTGCAGCCGGCGGCCAGCGCCAAGGACATCCAGCTCACCCTCTCCCTGGAGCCCCTGAGCAGCCCCGTGCTGGGCGACAGCGACCGGTTGCAGCAGGTGATCTGGAACCTGCTCTCCAACGCCATCAAGTTCACCCCCCGCGGCGGTGGCGTCGAGGTCCGGGTGCGGGAGGAGCGGCCGAACGCCGTGCTCCAGGTGAGCGACTCGGGGGCCGGCATCCGTCCCGACTTCCTCCCCTACGTCTTCGACCGTTTCCGCCAGGCCGACGGCGCCTTGACCCGCACCCACGGCGGCCTGGGGCTGGGGCTCTCCATCGTGCGGCATCTCGTGGAGCTGCACGGCGGCACGGTGGAGGTGGCGAGCGAAGGCGAGGGCCGGGGCGCCACCTTCACCGTGCGCCTCCCCCTGCGCACGGGCGCGCCGGAGGAGGCGCCGGATGAACGGTCGGCTTCGCCGGTGCAGGGCGTCTGGAACCTGCCCGGCCTGCTCGAGGACCTGCGGGTGCTGGTGGTGGAGGACGAGGCCGACACCCGCGACCTGCTGGTGATGGCCCTCGAGCAGTGCGGCGCCGCGGTCGCGGCCTTCGGCTCGGTGCCCGAGGCCCTGGAGTCGTTCGACCGCGAGCTGCCGCACGTGGTGGTCTCCGACATCGGCGTGCCGCTGGAGGATGGCTACTCGCTGATCCGCAAGATCCGCTCCCGCGAGCCGGGTCGGGGGGGAGAGGTGCCCGCCGCGGCGCTCACCGCCTATGCCCGCAGCGAGGACCGCCAGCGGGCCCTGGAGTCCGGCTTTCAGGCCCACCTTCCCAAGCCCGTCGATCCCTCGGAGCTCATCGCCACCGTCGCCCGCCTCGCCGGCCGGTGAAGGACGCCACCGGGCCTGTCTTGTGAAAACGTTCCCTTGCTTGTCTCATCCCCCAGGGTTCGAGACACTCAAGGAGAGAAGCCCTGAAAGTTTTGTTGGCGCCGGCAACGGCAGCCGCGGGGGAGGAGGTGTCGATGTTCTGTCCGGAGTGTGGTCTGGAGGATGAGGAGGGCTCCACTCTGTGCGCGGACTGTGGAGTGGAGCTGATCGAGGAGGGGGACGACGAGGTGGAGGAGGTGTTGGAGTTCGTGCCGCTGGGAGAGGTGACCGACGTCGCCGTCTTCGCCGCGGTGACGGCGCAGCTCGAAGAGGCCGGGATCCCCTGGTTCGTGCAAAGCGAGAAAGGTCCCATGGCCATGGTCTACGTGGCTCACAACCGTCTCGCCGAAGCCCGTCGGAAGATGGAGACCGTGGCGCTGGTGATGGCCGGCGAGGGCGAGTGAAGATCCGCAAACCTCTCTCCTGAATGGGAATGGTGGCGCGAAGCCGCCCGGTTGAGGAGTGCGGGAGGGGTTGCAGTCATGATCTGGAGTCGGCGGACGGCCCTGCTTCTGGCGCTGGGCCTGATCCTGCTCTCAGTCCCGGTACGGGCGGCCGGCCAGCCCGGCCCGCAGGATGGCTGGGAGCTCTATGAAGAGGAAGGCGGCTGCATCGGCGGCAGCCGTTGCGGCGATCAGGGAGACGCCATCCGCATCCCGCTCGAAGACGCCGCGGTCCTCGGCGTCCGTTTCCATGCCCACGACGACGTGGGAGAGAGCCGCGGCGGCCGGCTGCGCGTCCGCATCGACGGCTTCACGGTGACCCCCGACCTCGCCGTGGCCCAGGGCGGCGACACCTACGAGCTGCCCGTGCCCCGCCGCAAGGGCCGCTCGCTCGTCATCGAGACGCGGAGCGACGAAGAGGTGGTGGTCGAGGACATCGAGATCCGCTACGAAGCGCTGCAGGCCCCCCGCGAGCGCCGCGAGTGGCGGGCCTACCCCGACCAGTCGAGCTGCATCGGCGGCGACCGCTGCCGTGACGAAGGCACCTCCCTCCGCATCCCGCTGGAGGAGGCCCCGGTCTGGGCCGTCCGCTTCCACGCCCACGACAACGTCGGCGGACGCACCCGGGGTCACCTCAGGGTGCGGATCGACCACCGCACCCTGGCGCACGACATCGACGTCCCCCGCGACGGGCAGATCTACAACCTGCAGGTGGACGGGGTGCGAGGGCGGACCCTGATCCTGGAGGTCATCACCCAGGACGAGGTGGTGGTGGAGGACGTCGAGGTCCAGTACTCCGGCCTCAGAGCCCCCTGGGAGCCACGGAGCTCGAAGCAGCGATAACTCTTCCCGAAGGGTCCCCCTGGGGGCGCTGTGCTCATCCCTCCTTCTTTCCCACCTCCACCCTGGCGATCCTTTCCGGATTCTTCTTCAGCTCCCGCGCCAGCCGCATCCCCAGCTTCTTCTGCAGCTCCCGCCGCTCCAGGGGAGCCGTCAGCTTGCTGGCGTCGATCCAGCCGCCGGCGATCATGCCGTGGCCTCCGCCCTTGCCGCGACGGCGGAGGAGACGGTGCATGAGGCTGCCAGCGTCGGCGCGGGTGTTGGTGGTGCGGATGGAGAGGTAGAGGCGATCCTGGTAGTAGCCGGTGACCAGCGACCAGGTCTTCCCCTCCAGGCGCAGGAGCAGGTCGGCGATCTCGGGCACGATGTCCGGCTGCTCGATGGCGCCGAGATGGGTGAGGATGAGCGAGTCCACGGATTCCAGGTTCTCCAGCGCATCGTGCAGGTTGCCGAAGTAGGTGAGGGGCAGCCGGGGGCTCTGGATGCGCGCCAGCAGGCGGTGGTTGGCGAGGGGGAAGAACAGGTCGTGGATGGCCTTGTCCGGGCCGACGTGCTCGCGGGCGAAGTCCTGGGTCTCGGAGCGGATGGCGTAGATGAGCGCCGTGGCCAGGGCATGGGTGGGCTGGAGGCCCGCGGCCCGCATGTACTCGGCGAGGATGGTGGCGGTGGCCCCGTACTTCGGCCGGATGTCGTAGAACGGGCCCGTCTGGGTGTTGGGGCGCACGGGGTGGTGGTCGATCACCACGTCGGGCACGGTGCGCGGAGGGAGCTGGTTGTTGCCGCTTCTGGGCTGGGTGTCCACCAGGGCGAAGTGCTGGTAGCGCTTGAGGTTGAGATTGCGGACGTGGCTGAAGGGGAGGCGCAGGCTCTTCACCATCTCCTGGTTCTCGGCCCGGCCGATAATGCCGCCGTACGCCACCGTGACCTTCTGGCGGAAGGCCTGGCGCAGCACCCGCGCCAGGATCTGGGCCGAGGCCAGGGCGTCGGGATCGGGATTGTCGTGGGTGAGCACCAGCCAGCGATCGGTCTTCGGCAGGCGCTCGACGAGGGCCTGCAAGGCGGCGAAGCAGTCGCGGGTCGCGTCGGTGACGATCGGATCGGTCATGCGCGATCAGGGCGCTGGCGATCGGCGCAGGCTCTCGGCGAAGCGCTCCCGGGCCTCGTGCAGCACGGCCGTGTCCTCGCCCGAGGCGGCGGCGCGGGCGATGAAGCCATCCAGACGCGCGAGGTCGTCGAACACCTCGTAGCGGCCGGTCAGCTCCTCACCGCCGTGGAAACGGCGGACCCAGATGAAGAGCCGCGGGGGAGCTCCCTCGTCCGCTTCACTCAGCGATGCTTCGAACTGCACTTGGGTTTCGGCCATGACTCGTCCGGGGTCGTCTCCACGATCGTCGCTACGGTCCCCTGCGCGTAGTCTATCCCGGCCGGGCCCTCGGCGGGCAGGCCGATTTGCGATCTCCCCCTCGGGTGTTACCATTCCACGCCGGGTCGCAAGGCCTCGCTCCCCCCATCCCCTATGATCAAAGAGCTCTTCCACATCGGTTCCTTCTCGGTCAGCCCCTTCGGAGTCATGCTGGTGCTGGCCTTCCTCGTCTCCTATCTCCAGCTCCGCTGGGGGATGAAGTACCTCGGCATCGGCGACGAGGAGGACGCGAGCGCCCTGGTGTTCGCCGCCGGCGTGGGCGGCATCCTCGGCGCCAAGATCTACTATGCCATCCTCAATATGGACTGGCGGCTTCTCTTCGACCGCTCGGGGCTCGTCTGGTACGGCGGCTTCATCGCCGGCTTCCTGTGCGTGATCTGGATGATCCGACGCCGGCGGCTCCCCATCTGGCCCCTGTCCGACGCGGTGGCGCCCGGGCTCGCCCTGGGCTACGGCATCGGCCGCATCGGCTGCTTCCTGGTGGGCGACGACTACGGCCGGCCCACCGACCTGCCGTGGGGCCTGGCCTTCCCCGTGGGGCTGCCCGAGACCACGGCCGGCAACCTGCGCCGCATGTTCGGCGTGGCCGTGCCGGCCTCCATCCCGGACGACACGCTGATGAAGGTCCACCCCACGCAGCTCTACGAGACGGCCATGGCCCTCACCATCTGGGGCGTCGCCATGTGGCTCTTCCGGCGCCGGCCGCAGCCGGGGACCGTGGCCCTCACCGTGCTCGCCCTCCTCGCCGTGGAGCGCTTCCTGATCGAGATCCTGCGCGCCAAGGACGACCGCTTCCTCGGCAGCTTCACCCTGGCGCAGGCGATCAGCCTCCTCATCCTCATGATCGTGGGTGTCGTGGCGTGGACGCGGCGGCGCCGGCTCCAGACGGCATGAGCCCTCACCCCCGCCTCCTCACCATCGCCGGGTCCGACTCTGGAGGGGGCGCCGGCATCCAGGCCGACCTCAAGACCTTCGCCGCCCATGGTGGTTACGGCATGAGCGTCATCACGGCGCTGACGGCGCAGAACACCCGCGAGGTGCGGGCCGTCCTCGAAGTGCCGCCGGAGATGGTGGCGGCGCAGATCGACGCCGTGCTGGAGGACATCGGCGCCGACGCCGTGAAGATCGGCATGCTGGCGAGCGCTCCCCTCATCCACACCGTGGCCGGCCGCCTGCGGGCCCACCTGGCGGGCACGGGCGTGCCCATCGTCCTCGATCCCGTGATGGTGGCCAAGAGCGGCGACCGGCTGCTGCGCGAGGACGCGGTCGCGGCCCTGAAGGCGGAGCTGCTGCCCCTCGCCACCCTGGTGACCCCGAACCTGCCGGAGCTGGAGACGCTGACGGACCTGCCCGTTGGAACCGAAGACGAGCGGCTGCGGGCGGCCGGGGCCCTGGCCGCCCTCGGTCCCGCCGTGCTGGCCAAGGGCGGGCATGGCGAAGGCGAGGAGGTGATCGACCTGCTGCTCGTGGGGACCGAGGCCCACCGCTTCGCCTTCCCCCGTCTCGAGACCCGCTCGACCCATGGCACGGGCTGCACTCTCTCCTCGGCCATCGCGGCCCGGCTGGGAGCGGGGGAGGAGATGAGGACGGCGGTCGAGGGGGCCATCCTCTACCTGCGGGGAGCCATGGCCGCGGCCTATCCCGTGGGCACCGGGAATGGGCACGGTCCGGTCGATCATTTCTATGAGTGGAAGCGCAGGGAGGGACTGTTTTGAACGAACCACTCGATCTGCTCGTCGTAGGCGCCGGCCCCACCGGCATTGCCATCGGCGCCGAGGCGCGCCGCCAGGGGCTCTCCGTGCTGCTCGTGGACCGCGGACCCTTGACCGCCGCCATCCAGGCCTATCCCACCTTCATGGAGTTCTTCACCACGCGGGAACGCCTGGAGATCGCCGACGTCCCCTTCACCATCCCCGAGGACAAGCCCAGCCGCCGCCAGGCCCTGGTCTACTACCGCATGGTGGTGGACCGCTACCAGGTGCCGCTCGCCCTCTACGAGAACGTGGAGGAGGTGCGCAAGGAGGGGGAGCTCTTCTCCGTCTCCACCCGCCGCTTCCAGGGGCCGCGCACCCACCGCGCCCGGGCCGTGGCCCTCGCCACCGGCTACTTCGTCAACCCCCGGCGGCTGGGCGTGCCCGGCGACGACCTCCCTTGGGTCTCCTACCGCTACAAGGAGTCCCATCTCCACGTCCGGCAGGACGTGGTGGTCGTGGGCGCCGGCAACACCGCGGTCGAAACCGCCCTCGACCTCTGGCGTAACGGTGCGCGGGCGACCCTCGTCCATCGCGGCCCGCACTTGAAGTCCGGGGTCAAGTACTGGCTCAAGCCGGACATGCAGAACCGCATCGAAGAGGGCTCCATCCCCGCCCGCTTCAATACCCTGGTGCGCGCCTTCCTGCCGGAAGGGGCGATCGAGCTCGAGACCCCGTCCGGCCCCGAGGTGCTGCCCGCCCAGGCGGCCTACGTCCTCATCGGCTACCAGCCGGACTTCGACTTCGAGCGCCGCTGCGGCGTGGCCGTCGATCCCGAGACCCTGATCCCTGCCTTCGACCCCGAGACCTGCGAGTCGAACGTCCCCGGCCTCTACGTCGCCGGCACCCTCCAGGCCGGCCGTTTCACCGACCGCATCTTCATCGAAAATTCGCGCGACCACGGCTTTAAGGTCGTCAACCACCTGAAGGCACGCCTGGCGCTGGTCGGAGCGCGGTAGGCCAGCAGAATAAAATCCGACCGATCGGTCCGATCCGACCGATCCGTCGGATCATTGTCCCCCGGCGAGGACGCCTGCATCCCCCTCCCAGGTCGTCTCCACACCCCCTTCCCTCGTATCCTCAGCCGGCACCTCCCTTGCTTTACTCCCCCGCGTATTCGCAGGGCGTAGCATCTCGAAGAAGGAGGAGCCATGAGTCTCTCCATCCACCGGATGGCCGCGGCAATGCTGTTTCTGATGTTTTCCCTGTCCCTGAGCGCTCAGGAGACACCCCCGCCCACTCAACCCGAGACCTTCGGCGAAACGATCGACGTGCGCGTGGTCAACGTCGAGGCCGTGGTCACCGGCAGGGGAGGGGAGCGGCTTTCCAGCACATTGGGATCCTAAGCTTAGAATTCCACGTGGACAAGTTGTCG
>JADMIO011367185.1_pt1 | contig 21468 bp, 8 predicted proteins | sample 8958161 | NCBI WGS metagenome assembly JADMIO01 (sample SAMN16585339, study PRJNA669376) | soil metagenome | isolation source: Crop rotation soil | place: USA: Cullars Rotation, Alabama | collected 2011
GCACCGCCGACGCGTCACCCGTTCCGGCGCTGACATGAAGCGGACACTCTCGCTTGGCGTCGCGCATATGCGTGCCCAGGTGATGCCGATGTATTTCCAACAGTTTATTCTTGATCACGCCGCGTAGCCAAAGAAAGAGCGGCGGCGTTGGCGCGAGAAAATAGGCCTCCCGATGAGCCGATGCTTCAACAAACGCGTCCTGCACCACATCCGCCGCGTCGATGCGACCACGCAGCCGTGGGTCCATCCGGAAGGCGACTATTCGCGCTAGCCGCTCCTGATGTACAGTCAATAATGTGCCCCATGCGGCTGGGTCTCCTGCCGCGGCCCTAGCCAGCAACTCGTCGATCGTCGGTGATTCGTCGGACATGCACATCCTTACGGTGAATTGCGCGCACGTCGGATCGCGAGACCAAAATTGGATCGGCGACAGTCCGAGTTCCCCCGATTCGTACTATCATAGCCGACTGCTGAGTCGCGAAACCGCGAAATCTTGCGAAAGCGAAGGTCGGAAGGTACGTCAGGCGGCAATGGTCTGTTCCTAACCTGATCTAGGGGAGCGATTCGGATATACTTTCTCGCTGGGAATGCAAGCAACGAGGTGAGCAGAGTATTTCTTCATTTTGCGCCTGTGACTTTTATAGTATCCGCCATGAAGCCAATTCGCCGACTACTGATTGCTAATCGTAGCGAAATTGCCATACGCGTCTCTCGCAGTGCCCATGAACTGGGCATTCGCACCGTCGCAATTTACTCGTACGAAGACCGCTACGCCCTTCACCGATTTAAGGCTGACGAAGCATATGTCGTTGGCGACGCCGGCAGGCCGCTGCAGGCATACATGAAATTCGACGACATCATCGCACTAGCAGTCGAACGCGAAATCGATGCGATCCATCCGGGTTACGGTTTTCTGTCTGAGAATGCGGACTTTGCACGAGCCTGCCGAGCCGCGGGCATCACCTTTGTCGGGCCTCGCACAGAGCTATTGGAAAAGCTCGGAGATAAAATCGCGGCCCGGGCCGTGGCGAAGCAGGTTGGCGTCCCGGTACTCGGCGGCAGCGACTCGCCCATTGCTTCAGTAGATGAAGGCCTACAGACCGCCAATGCGCTCAAATTTCCCATAATCCTGAAGGCGGCACACGGAGGTGGCGGTCGGGGGATGCGTGTTGTCCAACAGGCGAAGGATTTTGGCGACGCATTTGAGACCGCTCGTCGCGAATCACAAAGCGCTTTTGGCAGCGACGAGATATTCGTGGAGAAGTTCATCTCGCGGGCACGGCACATCGAGGTCCAACTGCTCGGTGATAGTCATGGCAATCTTGTGCATCTTTGGGAGCGGGACTGCTCAGTCCAACGGCGACATCAGAAAGTGGTGGAAATCGCGCCCGCGCCGAACTTACCGAGCGATGTTCGCCAAAAGATATGCGATGCAGCGATCGCGATCGGGCGAGCCGTGCGCTACGACAACGCTGGAACGGTCGAATTCCTCGTCGATGCGGACACGAACGAGTTGTACTTCATCGAAGTGAATCCTCGGATCCAGGTCGAGCACACAATTACGGAAGAAGTGACAGGTGTCGACATCGTGCGATCGCAGCTTTTAGTCGCGCAGGGAGAACGGCTCGACGGACCGGAGATCGGCCTCGCGGCCCAAGATCATATCGCGACGCACGGTTTTGCGATTCAGTGCCGAGTGACGACCGAAGATCCGGCGAACAAATTCATGCCCGACCACGGAAGGCTGACGAATTATCGTTCACCAGGCGGTATGGGAATCCGACTCGACGGAGGCACCGCCTTCTCAGGCGCCGTCGTAACGCCCTTTTATGACTCGCTGCTTGTGAAAGTCACCTGCTGGGGGCGCACCTTCCGCGAAGCGGCCGGCCGGACCGAGAGATGCTTGCAAGAGTTTCGCGTTCGCGGTGTTAAGACGAACATTCCGTTTCTCATACGCCTCGTCGCCGACCCGACTTTTCTCGGCGGCAACTGTACGACCCGGTTCATTGATGAGACGCCTGAATTGTTCGAGTTCACACCGCGGCGAGACCGCGCCACGAAGCTGCTGCAATACATTGGCGACGTTGTAGTTAACGGCCAGCCAAGCGTTAAAGACGCACCGCGAGCCACACGTCGAGCTCCGGCACAAGTTCCGAGATTCGATACTTCCGCTCCACTGCCTGAGGGAACCCGTGACAAGTTCAAGAAACTCGGCGCAGAGAAGTTTTGCGCATGGGTTCGCGAACAGAAGCCGCTGCTGTGGACTGATACAACCATGCGCGACGCCCATCAGTCGCTGCTGGCAACTCGTGTGCGGACCTACGACTTGTTGGAAATCGCTGACGCCTACGCGCACAGCTGCGCCGGCCTGTTCTCATTAGAAATGTGGGGTGGCGCCACATTCGATACCTCTATGCGATTTCTAAAAGAATCGCCTTGGCAGCGGCTCGAGCAACTTCGCCAGCGGATTCCGAACATCCTATTCCAAATGCTGCTGCGAGCGTCGAGCGCCATGGGATACGCGAATTATCCCGATAACCTCGTCCGCGAATGCGTTCGTGAGGCGGCCGCCGCGGGGATGGACGTTTTCCGCATCTTCGATGCGCTTAACTGGACTCCCAATATGCGCGTGGCAATGGAGGCCACGATCGACGCCGGCGCGATTTGCGAGGCGGCCATCTGCTACACGGGCGACATCCTCGACCCGCGCCGTCCGAAATATGACTTGGAGTACTACGTAAGGCTGGCGCGCGAGCTTAAATCGATGGGGGCACACATCCTCGCCATCAAAGACATGGCTGGGTTGTGCAAGCCGCACGCAGCCGCCAAGCTCGTCAAAACCCTTCGCGAGGAAACCGGTCTGCCGATCCATTTTCACACGCACGACACCGGCGGCGTGCAGGCCGCCGCGATTCTCAACGCCGCCCAAGCAGACCTCGACATTGCCGACGCCGCGCTGGCATCGATGTCGGGCGGCACATCACAGCCAAATCTCAATACGCTCGTCGAAAGCCTCCGGAACACGCCCCGCGAAGGCAGTCTCGACGGCGCAGTGCTCGATTCCATCTCGGAGTATTGGCGCGAGGCTCGCGAGTTTTACACTCCGTTCGAAAGCCCGGTGCTCGCCGCCGGGTCAGACCTCTATCAACACGAGATGCCAGGCGGGCAGTACACAAACCTCTTCCAGCAAGCCACGGCCCTGGGATTGTCGTCGCGCTGGCCGGAAGTGTGCCGGCTTTATGCCGATTGCAATCAGCTCCTCGGCGACATTGTAAAGGTCACTCCCACCTCAAAGGCCGTCGGCGACATGGCGCTCTTCCTGGTCGCAAACGACTTGAGCGCTGCGGACGTGATGAAGAGCGATCGCGAGCTCGCGTTTCCACGATCGGTCCTTGACCTGTTAGGCGGGCGCATGGGGCAAGTCGACGGCGGCTTTCCTCGTGATGTCCGTGACAAAATCCTGCGTGGCGAAAAGCCGCTGGAGGGACGCCCTGGCGAAAGCATACCGCCGGCCGATCTCGCGACCACTCGAGCAAAGGTGGCCAAGATGGTCGAGGAAGAACCGACGGAGCAAGACGTCGTTTCCTACCTGATGTACCCGCAAGTGTTCGAGCAATTAACCGACCACCAGCGGCAGTTTGCCGATGTCAGTGTTCTTCCAACACCGGTGTTTCTCTACGGGATGATTCCGGGAGAGGAAATTGCCGTCGACATCGAGCCCGGCAAGACTCTGATCATCAAGTTCCTTACCGTCGGCGAGGCTCGCCCAGAAGGCACTCGCAGCGTATTTTTCGAGCTTAACGGTCAGCCGCGCGAAGTGACCGTCACGGATCACTCGTTGCAGAGTGTGGATGTGGGACGTCTTAAGGCAGATCCCAAAAACCCGAAGCAAATCGGCGCCATGTTTCCCGGCTTGGTAATTATGGTAGCTGTGAACCCAGGCGATCAAGTCGTCGTCGGGCAGAAACTAGCCATGCTCGAAGCGATGAAAATGGAAGCAACAATCAGCGCGGAAGTTGACGGCGAGGTAGCAGAAGTGCACGTAGTCGCCGGTACCCAAGTCGAAACAGGTGACCTCTTGATTACATTGGTCTGAAACTTAGGCGTGCATTGCCCACTTCGCTCAGCATAATGCACTCAAAAGAGCGAGCCACGGTCGGAGTTTCCCATCATCGCGCGGCGGATCAGGGGAATTGGAGGTCCGCCATATTGTAGAAACGTATCATGAAATTGCTTCCACGCCGCTCGACCGCCACGCGACGCCGTCCAATCGTCTCGCAACTTTCGAATCATCAATTTGCCAAGTGTATAGTTCAAATAGGCCGGGTCAAATGTGCCGCGAACTGCCTGCTGCTCGGCATTTCCTTCGTCTTGAAATGCTTGTTCGCGAAACATACGCTTCGATTCTTCAACCGTCATCCCTTGCGTATGCAAGCCGATGGCTGACAAGAATCGCACGTTCCGCAACAGTGCCTCCTGTAATTGGCCCAAGTGCATATCGGGGTCGTCCGCGCCGAGTCCGGCGTCATACATCATCTCTTCGCTGTAATGGGCCCAGCCTTCGGAAAACGCATAGCCACTAAAGAGTCTCGCGATCTCCGAAGGCGAACGATGCGCGTGCAGGTATTGCACAAAATGGCCTGGGTAAACTTCATGAACCGAGGTAAACAACAAGCTGCCTTTTCCAGGAACGTATGCCGCCTGCACTTCTTTCGTCCAAGTTGGATCAGGCGGCGCGATATAGTAAATCGAGGGCAACTTAGATTCGTACGGTCCCGGAATGTTGATATACGCGAAGTTCCACGCCTTGTACGCCGGTGCTTGCGCGACTTTCGCTTTCTCCGTCCCCGGGATTGTGACAACCTGTGTCTCGAGGACAAATGTTCGTAATCCGTCGAGTTGATTTGCCGCAGACTCCACAGGGTTATTGCCGGCGGCCTTGTGCGCCTCCGACTGCGCCATACATTCCTGTAAGGATTTACCGGGCGCGAATTTCTCGCATTGCCGGCGGAGTGCGTCCAGATTTCGCTGCAAGTCCCGCTTTCCAATGGCTTCTAGACGGCCCAGCGGAACATCAACGCCCTCGGTCATTTTGAGCATTTGGGAGAACTTCTCCGCGCCCAGCGCGAACTCGCCCGTGGCCAGCGTTTCCTGCTCCGCTAACCAGCTGTCAAATGCTTTCACCGCTTGAATTGCCGAGTCGTTGGCCGCTTTCAACTCTTTCTGCGACCGTTCGTCTTTTACGGAGGCAAAAATCCCGGGAACGTCCTTTGCGTAAAAATCGGCGAGGCCGCCAATTGTTTTGCGACCGATTTTGACAAGCGGTTTTGCCATCGGCGTCTTCAGGTTCGCTTTAATCTGTTTGAGTGCCAGCGGGATATTTTTCGCATAAGCGATGTACGACTTAATCCGCGTCTCCAACGGCGCGTACTCGCGAGCAACATACACGTCGGGGTCCAGCGAATTAGCATAAAAGATGGGATTGTTGTGCGGCTGGTCAGCGACTTCGCGCCAGAAAAGGTCTCCATCAATCTGTGCAATTAGGTAGTCGCGCTCAAATCGCCGGCGTTCATCCAATGCTTCGTCTGTAAAGGCCGATGCCTTAAGCCGCTCAGAATGCAGCCATGAAATTTCTCTTTTTAGAGCGCCCTCGCTCCAATCCGGCAACTTGCCATCAAATTCGTGTTTGCCCGATTGGACGGCAAAGTCGGGGTGCGCTGCAAAATAACTTTTCAAAAACTGCTCGACGTGCGTATCCCAAGTACGCCCTTTGTCCTTCCCCACCTCCGTGTTGACTCGGACTGTCTGCGCCAGCCTATTTACGAAACTCGAATCGCCGCTGACTGTGCGGTCGGACTGGCTTTTGCTCGGATGAGCCACACATGGAATTACGGCAATTGCCGTCAGAAACAGACTCTTTAGCCACGGTGTAAAAACGGTCGTATCTCGCATATCATCTCCGTAATTCCCGGCGAATTGGTGACTCCAAATATACCGGGCGGCTGACGATCCGCAAGCAACTTTGCATACCGTCTAAGATTAACCTTTACCGTCACGGATTTAATTTGCATCCCTGCTTCGTCGGTAGTTTCAGCCGTCGCTCTAATTCGTAGATAGCAGACGCCGTCCGTGCAGACGAATTGATGAAGCTGGAGATAAATGAAAGTGGTGGCTCTCACTGGATCGAAAACTTGGCACGACAAGCATTATGACATTGCGGGCGAGACCTAATAAACATATGTTGCGATGAAAATGAATGATTTGCTCAGCCTGACAACGACTTTGAGAAATCGCTCTGCCATTCTGAAGCTGCTCTTCATCGTAACGCTCGGCGCGATAACAGCGGTTTCGAATACGCGTGTACTTGCCGCGGACACACCGTTTCGGCTGGCGTGGTTTCGAGCCGATGTGACCGTGCCAATCGGTCATCGGCTGATGGGAATTCTGCCCGCTAGAGCGGCGCGAGTGGCTGATCCACTAGAGGCGCGGGGGTTCGTGCTGCTCGGAGCAGATGCACCCATCGTGTGGGTCGCCGTCGATTGGTGCGAGATTCGCAACGAGGCCCACGATCGATGGCGCGAGGTTCTCGCAGCAGCCGCCGGTACAGAGCCCAGTCGAGTCGTTGTTACCTGCTTGCATCAGCACGATGCACCGGTGGCGGATATCGGTGCACAGCGATTGCTCGACGAGGTCGGGCTGGCCAAGCAACTCTGCGACCCGGAGTTCCACGAAGCCGCCGTTCAGCGTGTGGCGATCGCACTTCGTAAGAGCCTGTCCGAGGCGCGGCGTGTCACGCACTTGGGTGTGGGCGAGGGCTTAGTGCACGACGTGGCTTCCAACCGTCGGGTCGTGAGCAGTGACGGACGGGTTGCATTCTCGCGCGGGAGCAACAGCGGCGGCGACTCAGCCATGCGCGATGCGCCGGAAGGACTAGTCGATCCCTGGCTACGGACGATCAGCTTCTGGGATGGCGAACAACCACTCCTGGCCTTTAGTGCATATGCCACGCATCCAATGAGTTACTACGGACGCGGCGAAGTGAGCGCCGATTTTGTTGGCTTAGCGCGCCGAATGCAGCAGCAAGACAACCCCGACGTTTTTCAGATTTACGTCAACGGTTGTGCCGGCGATGTTACGGCCGGCAAGTACAACGACGGCTCGCCAGAGAACCGGCCGATTCTCGCTAAGCGGCTCCTCCTCGCGATGCAAGATGCTTGGCGAAACACGCGGCGCGTGCCACTGGAGACCGTTCAACTTCGTTCCAGCGAGATGTCGCTGAAGTTTCGCGGCGGCGAGCAATTCTCCACCACAGCGCTTCGGCAAACACTCAACAATTCCAGCCTCGACGAGCGGACGCGAATTCTGGCCGCAATGGCCCTCGCGAGCAAGCAGCGGATCGAAAGTGGACACAAACTGTCCGTGCCGTGTCTCGACTTCCAGCATGCGCTTCTGGTCTCGCTCCCAGGCGAGTCATTTGTCGGGTACCAGTTGATGGCACAGCGGCTGCGTCCTGATGTGCCGGTGGTCTGCGCCGGTTATGGCGAGTGTTGGACCGGTTACATTCCCACCCGAGCGGCCTTCAACGACGGATTCACGGACCTATGGTTATGGGTCGACCGCGGGGCCGATGTGGCAATGCGACGCGCAATGGTAAGCGTATTGCGCACACCGCGCTCCCAGGTATTGAACCGTGCCGGGGCCAGTTCATCGGTGAGCATATCGCAGGATGTTTTTCCTGCGTCGGCCGAACATCCTCGTTACAGCGAGGGCTCGATTCTGCCGCTCAACGACAACAGCCTTTTGTTCGCAACTACGGAGTTTGACAAAAGCACAAGCGATTTCGCGGCGGCGCGCATCGTGGCGCGTCGTTCCCGCGACGGCGGCAAGACTTGGAGCCAACCCGAAATACTTCAAAACAACGTCGGCAAACTAAATGTGATGTCGGCCACGTTAAGGCGATTTCGCTCGCGGCAAGGAACAGAAATTGGATTGTTTTATCTTGTGAAAGACGGCCCGGATAACTTGAAGGCGTATCTTCGTGTGTCCGCTGATGAGGGACGCAGCTTCGGAAAGCCGCGGCTGATAACCAACGCACCCGGTTATCACGTTTTGAATAATGATCGAATTACCGAACTCGTCGACGGCCGGCTGCTCTGCCCAGTGGCGTGGACCCGCGACGTCAAGAAGGATGACCATTTTGTGTCCCTCTGCTATTGGTCCGACGATGAGGGCCAGACGTGGACCAAGGGCACCAACAGTGTCAGTCTTCCACGGCGAGGCGCAATGGAACCAGAAGTGCTGGAACTCAACGATGGGCGCGTGCTCATGATCGTTCGCACGCAACTCGGCCAGATTTACTCCAGCCTTTCCGACAACCGGGGAGAGAGTTGGAGCCCGGCCAGGCCCTGGGGCATCCGCTCACCGGAATCCCCAGCCACGCTGCGACGCATTCCTTCCACAGGCGACCTGCTACTCGTATGGAATCCGAATGATGATGCGGCGTCTGACCATGGTGGCAAACGCACACCGTTGGTGGCCGCAGTTTCGACGGACGAGGGGCAAACTTGGAACGCGCGTCGCACGCTGGAGGACCGTACCGATCAACAGTACGCCTACACGAGTCTTACATTCTTCGAACGCACGGTGCTCCTCAGCTATTACGTTTCGGATAATTCCACGGGCCGCATTTCGACACGATTCCGCTCTCTTCCCTTAGACTGGTTCTACGAGCCAGCTGCAAAGAAGTAGGTCGGCGTACTGCAGACCAAACTTCACCGACTCTTTAGTAGTTGAGTTGACTAGTGTCGCGTATTGCTTTCGGCGGCGTAACACCTTGAGCTCGCATCGCATCTTCAATTGCAGCAATCGTATCCGGCGCCGGTCGAAAATTATGCGGGCGGTGTCCCTGTGCAATCATTAGTGGCGTCCATCCGGCCTTATTCTTGCGATTCCAGACATTGATATCCGCGCCACGCTCGGCCAAAAGCTGCACCAGTTTTGAGCGGCTCTGATAGGCGGCGCCGTGCATCGCCGCTTCGCCGTTCTTATCGACGGCATTCACATCGGCACCGAGATCGAGCAGCAGTCGAACGGCTTCCAATGCTTCCTCTTCCGTTCCGGCCGCTTCCTCGCCGTCGTCGAGCGCCCCTACTCCGGACGCTGCCAACAGAGCCGTACAGCCGTCCGCGTTTGCCACTTTTGGATCGGCACCCAGTTCAAGTAGCAGTTTCATCAATGCCACGTCCGAGGCCCGGGCTGCCAACAGAAATGGCGTCGAACCCGTGGTCGTGAATTCGCCTCGCCCGGATACGCCATTCCCGAGTCGGATATTTATGTCAGCGCCGTGCGCGACCAGTCGCCGGACGAATTCCAGGCTGCTCATGTTTCCCGAGCCGACAGGCGGTGGATTTCCGTCCCCGCGAATTGGCTTGCGAATCCAAGTAATTGCATGCAGCGCCGCAAAACCCGTCGGTCGATCATTCGGATGAGCACCGGCTTTCAGCAAGGCCGCGGCCAATTCGAAATGGCCATTTTCAACGGCAAGAATTAAAGGTGTCGTAGCTTGTTTCGCGGGCTTACCGATTGTTTTGTCTGGTCGCATGGTGTCATTCACATTCACCCCGGCCTGAATCAGCCGCAGCGCGACGTCGGTGCGCCCTTCTCGCACTGCGAAGAAAAAAGGAGTAAAACCAGACGAGAGCGGCGAGCGAAAATCGGCCTTTGATTTAAGCAGCACGTCCACGACGTCCACGTTTCCTTCCGCCGCAGCCCACATGATCGCTGTCTGGTTTTTGCGCTCGTGCGTATTGACGTCTGCTCCGTGTGCGAGCAGCGTTTCGACCGGACCAACCCACCCGGTACGAGCTGCGATCATCAAAGCAGTCTCTCCGCCAGGAAGCGCGCTATTCGGATCTGCGCCTGCTTCAAGCAGCGACTCTACGATCACTGCGTTGCCATTGGTACACGCGAGCGCTAGAGGCGTCACTCCGTAACGGCTCACCGCCTTGGCGTTAGCGCCATTTGCAATCAGACACTTCACTAATTTCACGTCGTCGTGGTGTACCGCCCAATGGAGTGCAGTCATGCCATCTGCTTGCGCTGCGTTTACGTCAACTCTCTTTTCAAGCAAAAGACGAATCGCGTCCGAATCGTTAAGCTCTGCTGCGATGGCCAGTGACGCATCTGCTGCGGCGCACACAGCGGCCGTTAGGGACAGGCATGTCGCCGCTGCGTAGATGGTTAATCGAAGGAAACGCATATCTATTCTCGCAGCACGCGTTAGATCGAAAGCGGTTGAAAAAGCCCTTCGAGCTTGCCGTTGCTGTCGGCAAATGAATCCAGGCGAACGCCAACCTTATCGAGCAGCGTCAGATGCAGATTAGCAAGCGGCGTGGGCTCTTTTAGCCGAATATGGCGGCCGCCGCGCAGGTTGGCGCTGGCGCCTCCAGCCACGATGATTGGCAAATTCACGTGATCGTGAACATTCGGGTTACCCATGCCGCTACCGTACAGGTAAAGCACGTGGTCCAAGAGCGAACCGTCTCCCTCCGAAGTTGCCTGAAGCTTTTTCAGGAATTCCGCGAATAACGACACATGGAATTGATTGATCCTGGCGACCTTGGCAATCTTTTCTGGATCGTTGTTGTGGTGGGTCAGCGGGTGATGCGGATCTGTAACGCCGACCTCCGGATAAGTCCGATTGCTTGTCTCTCGGGCTAGCTGAAACGTAACGATGCGCGTGATATTTCCCTGCAATGCCAGCAGCTGCAGGTCGAACATCAGCCGAGCATGGTCCGCGTACGCCGCCGGCACACCGAGCGGCCGATCAACGTCCCGCGACGGATTGTCCTTCGCAATCGCTTCGGCATGTTGAATGCGCCGTTCAACATCGCGAACAGAATCCAAATACTGATTCACACGATTGCGGTCGCCCGGTCCAAGTGAGTTCTGGAGGCGAGTGAGCTCTTCGACAACTGAATCGAGAAGACTGGCCCGTTTCTTGAGCGCCGCGCGACGTTCGCCGGCAGTGCCTTCCTCGCCGAAAAGATTCTCGAAGACAATCCGCGGGTGAGCTTCCGCCGGAAGCGGCGTCGTTGGCGAAGACCACGAAAGATTGTTCTGATAGACGCACGCATAGCCATTGTCACACTGCCCCACGACCGATAGCAGGTCCATCGAGAGCTCCAGCGACGGGAACTGCATGTCTTGGCCGATCTGCCGGGCTGCGATCTGATCGACCGTCGTGCCAAGATGGTAATCGGTGCTCTCGGTTCGCTTAGCTTTTGCCGCGCTTAGGAACGAGGCGTTCGAAGTCGCGTGCGTCCCCGGATAGGCATTCCGCAAATCCAAATTGGAGATAATTGTGACTTTGTCTTTGACCGGCGCGAGCGGGCCGAGCGATGGCGACAATTGATCAAGCGTGTCGGCCGGCGGAGTCCAGCGAGTTACATCGCACCCCATCGGCATGTAGACAAACCCCAGCCGGTGCAGCAGCGCGGGGTTTGCTGGAGTTTCAGCCATAGCCGTCAAAGACGGAACCATGGCATCGAGCAACGGAAGCGCGAACATTGCCCCCGTTCCCCGCAGGAAAGTCCGTCTAGGCAAAGCCATTTTTTTGATAATCATTGTGACATCCTCATCCGAAACGGCGTACTTTGCACAATGCCCACGATAACCTTGGACAGACGGTAGTTATCCTCGCGCGCCGTCGCGACAATCTTGCGAATGGCTGGCGCGTCGTAATATTCCATGCGGCGCCCAAGTGCAAACGTCATTAATTTCTCCGTCAAGGTTCGCACAAATAACTCCGGTCGGTCAAGCAAGGCCTGCTCCAGTCCCGACACGCCGTCGAAATGATTTCCGTCGAGAAATTTGCCCGAGGCGTCGATCGACAGATCAGCCTCGGACTCGCGCCATCGCCCCACGGCGTCGAAGTTCTCCAAAGCAAATCCCAGCGGATCCATCATCTTATGGCAACTGGCGCAAGCCTCGTCCGCACGATGCTGCTTCAACCGCTCACGCACGGAAAGCGTACTTGAAACCGTATTGTCTTTCAGCGCGGGTACGTTGGCCGGAGGCGGAGGAGCCGGCTCGCCCACCAGATTTTTCAGCACCCATTGGCCACGGATTACGGGCGAGGTGCGGGTCGCGTAGGAAGTCACCGCCAAAATGCTCCCTTGGCGCAGCAACCCGCCACGGTGACTACTCTTATCCAGCGAGACGCGACGAAATTGGGTGCCATAGATGTGAGGAATCCCGTAATGCTTGGCTAGCCGCTCATTGAGGAAAGTGTAGTCGGCGCTGATCAATTCGAGCGCGCTGCGGTCCTCGCGCAAAACACTTTCGAAGAACAGCTCCGTTTCTTGCTTCATCGCCTGCCGCAGGTTGTCGTCAAAATCCGGGAACAGACGCATATCGGGATTGATCGAATCCAGATTGCGTAGATAAAGCCATTGGTCTGCAAAACTCGTGACGAGCGACCGCGAACGCTTGTCGGCCAACATGCGCCGCACTTGTTGTTCTAGTACATCCGGTCGACTCAGCTCGCCGCTCGCTGCGCGATCGAGCAATTCGGCGTCCGGTATGCTGCTCCAAAGAAAGAACGACAATCGCGAAGCTAACTCGAAGTCATCGATTGGGTAGGCGGTCCCTGAACGGATATTTGGCGGATCGCGCTCGATATGAAATAGGAACTGCGGATTCACTAAAACCGAACTGACCGCCATTTCGATGCCCGTGTCAAAATCACCAGCTGCGCGCCCTTCGCGATAAAACCTCATCGGAGTTTTGAGGCTCTCTTCATCGACTGGCCGCCGATAAGCTAGCCGCACGAGATTGGAAAGAATCTTCTTCGCACAATTCTCTTCGTCGTTTGGACTCGTGGGCGACGAGGTAAAAAGCCGTTGGCGACTTGGACTTTCGCCTGGACCACTATCCTCCAGGGGTCCAATGATCGAAACCTGATAGATGGCCGGCCCGATGCGGGAATGCCGATAAAAGTTGAAGTGAACATTGAGCGGTTGCCGCGTGGTTTCCAATAGCGCGGCCGACTTAGCGAGAAATGTGACGCCAATGCTGTGCGGACCGGCCGTCACTTTGATCCGCGCATTCAGATTTGCGTCAAGCGTCTGATCACTGGTTCCTTTAGGCGGCGGCGCGATCGTAAAAATCTTGCAGCGATTTCGGTCCAGCAGCACTTCCAGCTCGTGAGTCTCCTTCAGGCTCTCGATCGCTTCATTGCGATCTCGCATCAACCGGACCTGAATCTCATACTCACCATCGCGCGGAAAGTTATAAGGAATCGCGAGTCCGCCCCGCGAACCGATCGGCAGGCCCTCGATGTGGACATCTTGAGTCACATCCGGACGCACGCGAAAAACGTCTTCCCGGGCTTTCGTCGGAGCTCGCCCCACGGCCAGGCGGCTAATTGTCTGCGCGGCCGATAAATATCGTGCCAATAGCGTCGGTGAGAGATCGCTGACCGTGACGTTGTCAAATCCAAGGCTGGATTCGTCGGGCGGCAAGAGGGTGCCAACGTCGATATCGAGTCCAAGCAGATCACGGATCGCGTTTTGATACTCTGTGCGATTTAGACGTCTGAAGGCTTCCGTTCGACCCGCATTCGGATGTGCGGCAGCCGCCTTGTCGAGCGAAGATCCTAACCACGCGATAGCTGTCTCATATTCCGTTTCCTTCGGCCGCGGACTTTCACTCGGCGGCATCTGTCGCGCAGCGAGCTTACGAATAACTTTCTCCCAAGCCTGTTGATTCTGAGCAATCTCGTGCGAGACCAGGCGGTCGAGCGCCAGCCCGGCCCTCTTCTCCATGCGGTTATGGCAGTCGAGACAATTTGACTCGACAAAGTGATTGAACGCGGCTTGATCGATTGCTCGGCTCGTTGCTGGCGCCCTCGCCAACGGCTCCTCCGCCGCGCAAGTTGCGACCAATGCACAAGCTAGCACCACTGCTGATATCCGCCCGTAAACCATGACGCTCGTGCCTGCGATGAACGAAGCCGAGTTAGCCCGCAAGTCTCGCCCTGATCCGGGAATTATTCGACACATGCGGCAAGTCAGCGCCTGGAACGAGCGAAATTAGTTCGACTCGTGGGGCGCCATGAGATCATTTTATATGCCCGCCAACGCCCCGGGAATCATTCAAGTCGGCTGGCTTTTCAGAGAATACTTGCTTCGTTCAGATTGGGCGGGACACCGTGCCCAGCCGCGTCATTGATAAATCACTTCCGCGATTGCGCAAAATTATTGTCGCAACGCGTCTCAATTTGCCGGCATTTCTCGCACGTGTGTATAACACACTTAAACTCGGCACGCACCGTTCGAGGCGGTCCACAACGGTCAGTTCGGATGACTTCGAATGCACTCGTCCCCTCAGGTTCGGCGGACTCGCGTTGTCGTGCTTCAGAAAGGAAAGAACGGAGATCATGCATCGAACGGCCCCACACGAGCATCTTCCACGTTTTTTCTCTCGCTACCTTGGAGCGTTAGTCTTGCTTGCGGCGCTCGGCTTGCCGGTCCGCGCCGCCGATAACGTGGCCGGCAACTTGGTCAACTTCAACAATGATGGCGATTGGTCCTGGTATATGGACGAGCGGGCCATCATCGATCCGGTGGCGGGCACACTGCTTATCGGCTCGGCGTCTAACTCCTCCGTGCTCTACCCGACGGGACGAGCATTCGGCCAGGACCAAGTCTCCGCGTATAACTTGTCGACTGGCGCTCGGTCTCAGTTTCAGCTTTCGCCGGCAAGCGAGCTGAGCGTGGACGATCACGATGCTCCGGGATTGTTTGTGCTGCCCAACGGTAAGTACATCGCGATGTATTCCAACCACGGCAATACCGCGATGGGAGATTATCTCAGCCGTTATCGCATCTCGACAAATCCACATGATGCAACTTCCTGGTCGGCCGAGCAGACATTCAACTGGCAGACAGTAACGGGCTGGAATGTCGCGCCGAACGCAAACAATCGCGTGAGCTATCACAATCTTTTTTACTTATCGGCCGATAATGGTGGCGCCGGCCGGTTGTACGATTTTTCGCGCGGTACACATCAGTCCGCCAACGCGCTCACATTCAACACCGCTACAAACACGTGGAGTTGGGGCGGCCAGCTCACAACTAGCGCGGTTGGCGGCTATAGCACCGGTTACATCAAGTATGCCTCGAACGGCGTCGATAAGCTCTATTTCATGAGCACCGAGACACATCCGAGAAACAACAACAATAACCTATGGGCTGGCTACGTCTCGAACGGCAAGACCTACGACATGTTGGGGAACCTGGTGGACGTTAACTTGTTTGATAACGTTGATACCGGCGGCACCGTGCCCGATATCAATCAATTCACTAACGTCGCATTGGCTTCTGGCAACACGTTGGCCAATCCCAATGCCAATACCGCCGCAAATAATCCTGGACTTCATCGCTTCTGGACGATCGACTTGGCTTTGGATAGCAGCCAGAACCCGATGGGCCTGTACATTGCGCGCAACGACACCGGCGCAACAAACCCTGGTGTTACCACCACCCCGATCGACCACCGGCTCATGTACACGCACTGGGACGGTTCTTCGTGGCAAAACTATCCGCTGGCCAAGATGGGCAATCGTCTCTACCGAGGAACCGACAAGAGCGAAGAAGACTACACGGGCCTCGGCGCTCTGGTGCCTGGAGATTCAAACACAGTTTTTATCTCAACTCCTTACGATCCGCGTGACGCGTCGGGAAATACCACCACGCCGTGGTATGAGATTTACAAGGGCGTGACGAACAATGGCGGCGCAAATTGGACGTGGTCCGCCATCACGCACAATTCCACGATGGATAATCTTCGCCCGATTGTGCCCTCCTGGGATGCGACACACACGGCGGTCGTGTGGTTTCGTGGCACCTACACAACGGCGCAGAACATTGACGCCGCGGTAGTCGGGATTGTCGACAAGCACGTCGACGAGCAAGTCGGACTCGTTCACTACGTCGATGCCACGACCGGTGCCGGCGGGAATACCACACTCTCCAACGGGAATCCAGTCAGTGGCTGGACGACGAGCGCCACCACTGGCAACGGTGGTAGCGTCCTGCAGGCCACGTCAAACGTTACATCGCTGAAGACAACCCTCACCGGCCTCGCCGACGGCAACTACGATCTTTTCGGTTTCTTCTGGGCCGATACGGCCAACGATCTGCGCCTCCAGTTCGGCCTCGACACTAACCATATGCAGCTATACCGACGCAATGGCTCGCAACAGGCCGAGGCCGGACAGTTCGATGCTGCCGAAACTCTCGCCGGCGGCGGTCTGAATCTGTACCGCGCCTACTTGGGACGCGTGACCGTAAGCGACGGCTCGATAGTCAGCGCAATTATCGATGATTTCGCGACGAGCACCACGAACCGAGCCATGTACGACGGCCTGGGCTACGCTTTGGTGTCCCTGGCTGGCGACTTTGACGGCAACGGCGTTGTCGACACTGCGGATTACGTTGTGTGGCGCAAGCAGAACGGCTCGCAATCCGATTACGATCTGTGGCGGGCCAACTATGGCAGAACCAGTGGAAGCGGTTTTGGAACCAACGAGGAGACCTCGGTCCCTGAGCCGGCAACCTTTATGTTGATGGTACTGGCGACAGCAACCGGGTGTTTTCGCCGCCGCCGAGCTTGGTGCGCCGGCGTCGATTTTTAGTATCGATAAAGCGTCACGCGCTGCACCGTCCACCGTCCCTCGTTAAAATGCACGTGCCGGCCTTGATGAGTTTCGTCACCGTTCAGCCAGCGGCCGCCGACCCACGTCCCGTCTTTTGCATAGTGGCCTTCTTGCACGCGGTCGATTCCGACTTTACCCTTCTCGTCTGCCGGCGCGAACGTGATGGTCACGCCCATTCCCAAAATCACAAACTCATCAGCCGCCAGCTGCAACAACATCACGGACCCGCGTGGCGTTTCGGCGGGGGCGTCCCACCGCCCAGCCCCGAGTGTCGGCAAAGTCGTCGTCGCTGTCCCTCCAACGGTCGGAGGCTGATCGAACCGCGCCTCGAAGCGAACACCAGCAAGTTCACCGCGCTGTGGCTGATCATCAGTCTTCCAGTCAATCGCAACCTGAGGCGACAGGCCGATGATGGTACCATTCTGCTGAGATTTCAGGACGAGGGAAGACATTCCCTCCAACATTTCGTAACAGTTAGTGATTGACCGCGCCTTCTCCTCATTTGCGTTTTCAATCGAGAAGGGCCCGCAACCGATTGCACCGAATTGTGCTATTGCATAGACGGCATTGGCTGGCGCTCGCGCTGATAGGGCCATTTCGGGGATGAACAGCGGATTGCCACCCCGCACATACCGGCCGCACCACTCCATAAAGTTTGGAAAGTAGATGTCAGGGCAAATCATGTCCAGCGACGGCGCTCCCGCTCGCCACACCTCCAGAAGATGAGGCAATGGCCCAGCACTCGGATACTTGCCGGGCTGGTACCCGGGCCGTATCAGGGCAGCATTGGCAAACATCGGCAATGCATACTCGCGCTTGCCGGCTGCAAGGACTTTCTCGACATATTGGGAGAACTGCCAGGCCGAGAAGATTTCCTCGCCTTCCGGCCCCGATCCAACGACGTCTTTCCATGTCCCGTTGCTCTTGCGGCCAGTCTTCTCCCACACCGCTTTGACCTCTGGTCCCAGTTTTCCCATCGTCACGAGCGACAAGAGCTTACCGGGAACCACGCTCCGGTACGCCTGTTCGGACTTCGCCGAATGGTCCCTGGCTTCGGGAATCATTCCGATCTCGTTTTCCACCTGCACCATGATGATGGTGCGCTTCGCTGAATCGTATTGTTTGGTCCACCGCATGAGTGACGCGAACGCACGGGCGTCGGCGTCGGCTGCAGCAATGCATTCCGGGCTGATGATTTCCAGCGCCTCGCCCGAGCTTTGCTTCGCTCGTTCAAAGCGTGCGGTATCCCGTTTCACCCAGCTTGGCGCATAACACGACATGCTGTTCTTCCACGTTCCGAACCAAAGCAGAACAAGTCGCAAATCGCGGGCTCGCGCCAGATCGACCGCGCCCCGCACCAACGTGAAATCGAACTTTCCTTCTTCCGGCTCAATGAGATTCCAGTAGACCGGAAGCATGACCGTGTTCAGATTCATCTGACGGCATCGATCAAGCGCCGTTTCGAGAACGGTGAGGTCCGATGCTGTAGAGTTCCCTAACTCGCCTCCCAATACCAGAAACGGGTTGCCGTCCAAGTACAGTTGCGTGACGCGGCCGGCTTTCCGCAGTTCGGGGGTGGAGACCGTTTCGGTTTTCAGTTCCTGAGCGCCGCCCGCGCAGCATAATTGCAGAAAAGCGGCAAAGACAACGCCAATGATACTGCCCACACGTAGCGCGGTCGCGTCGCACCGGTTTGTCATCCTCCTCAGCTCCCTTCTTTGGCCGGCGCAATCCGCGACCATCACTCTCAATCATCTTTCGGCCGGAGTGACGGGCGGAACAGCACTTGGATCGCCGGTCGGGGGTGGAGCGTGGTCGGTTGCAGCGCGAGGCCCCAACTCTTTGATCAGTATTGGTTGCAATGCATCGGCCCATACCTGATATCCGCGAACGGTCGGATGCAATTTGTCGACCATCATGCCATCCAAGAGTTTGCCGTCTTTATCAGCCAGCTTATCGTTGACGTTGACGAAGTAAATCTTCTCTCCATCAGCCAGTTTTTCGATACTTTCGTTAATTCGAGTAATCGCAGGCAACAATTCGAGATGGTCATTGCGAGGAAAGATTCCCGTCAAAATGATCTTTGCCGCTGGTACTTTCTCTCGACACACATCGAGGATTGCTCGGATGCCTCGCGCGATATCCGTCGCATCCGGCTCACCGCCGGGATTTGCCGCCAAATTGTTGGTGCCGGCAAGAATCACGATTACCTTGGGATTCACATCATCAAGCTCACCATTTTGCAATCGCCAGAGGATGTTTTGAGTTGAGTCTGCGCCCCAACCAAAATTGCCGGCGTTCCAGCCAAAGAAATTTGATTTCCAGTTTGCCAGGAAGTTTTCATACTGCGGGTCGCTGCAACCCCAGCGGCGTGTGATGGAGTCACCGAGGAAATAGAGGTCGATCCCGCCTCGCTTTGCCTTTTCAAGCAGCTGCCGATGGGCCAGTTGCGAGTTTGCATCGGCGCGTGGGACTGGCTGGTCAGCCTTCGACGTATTGTCAGTAGTCTTTTTCGATTGCGGCGGCGCTTTGATGAAGCGATCGGCCCATTCAAAAAACGTAGGCCAGTTGGGCGTTACATCATGTCCGCCATCATGCTGCCGCCAGGCCAATTCGTCGCCCATCAATTTGCCGACGGGCGGCATCGGCTCCGACAAATAATTGCCGGCGGTACCGAATCCATGCTTCCCCAATAGTTCGTAAACCGGGCTCGCCAACACGCCGGCCATAAAGCTACCGCGGGCGTCTACCCATTGTGGGTCACCATGCTCGACCGTGCCATAGCTGATGAAGCACGGACGCGGAGCGCAGGCCGCGATCAGTTCGTGTGCATCGACAGGTAAATCGGCCGTTGTCTTCGGTCCAATTTTTGACTCCGAGGCAGCGTACTTCATGAAATTGCCGGCCATCCAATAGTATTCGCCGCCCGCCAAATTCTCTGCAGTTTCGCCAAAGACATGCCGAAAGAGTTTTGCACCGCCGGCGCCCGACGAAGCGATCAGCCCAACGGCAACTCGTTCGTCAAAAGCCTCGGTCACAAGTGCGGCTTTTCCGAAACGGGACACGCCCTCGATGCCAACTTTCGTGGCGTCGACTTTCGAATCATGATTGGACTCAAAGTAATCAATGAGCCGGCTCACACCCCATTGCCACGCACGAAGCGCGCCCCAGTCGTCCGGCTTTCGCGGTCCGCCTCGGTTCGTGAGCCCGATGATTCCGGTTCGCAGCATCGCGCCGTTGTCAGCCTGGATGCTGCCGGGATCAATAAACCCGTAACCCCACCCTTTTGCAATCGCCTGCTGAGTCCACGGCACACCGTTGGCTGTCCCACTACGATTGAAGGCGCGTCCAAAGCGCCCACCAAAGACGATCATGATGGGAACGGGGCCGGACGCATCCGCTGGGACCGTGAAACTCGCCTGAATATTGACCGCCACTTGCGGAAAAGCGCTGTTATCAACTTTCCCGATAAGAGTCTTCGTCACTGTGGGGATATTGCCGCTCTGGCCCCTGGTTGTCTCAGTAATCTCCCAACTGACTTTAGGAACGTTCTTTGGAATACGACCATAAATCTCCCGCTCAAACTCCTCCAAGATCTCGGCACGCCGCCGAGGCCATTCTCGCGGTTCGTTTACCTTCGTGCCATCATTCATCTTCAAAACATCGGGAAGCGTATCGCTGAATTTATTAGCATTGGCTTCGTCGAAAATTCCCTGGTTTTTAGGATCCGCTCCAGGCCGCAACGCCCTTATCCCTAGCTGGTCCATCATGTTTTGATGGTCGTCGATTCGAGTTGAATTATTTGACAAAGCGCTTGAGAGCGCACGCGGTCTTATTTGCCCGCCTGTCACAAGCACATTGAGCCACTCAGCCGAGCGCTCGGTGTACGGCCGCTGTTGCTCAGGGGTGGCCTGATGATTGTGCGGCGAATCGATCATCGGCACCACTTCCTTTGGCGCCGGAATCTGATTGAACGCGGTCCATATACCGGCCGGCGCCGAAATCGTATCTACAAACCCCATCGCCACGAGTGAGGTAGCCCGAATGCGCGGGGCAAAGTTGACGGCGTCGAAATACAGCGCCGTTTCCATGATTTTTGGGTCATTACTGGGAAAATTCGGATAGCTCGACTGACGTCCGTGAAGCGGGCCATTGGTATCGCAACCGGCTGGCACGTCGACAATCAAATGCGTCACTTTCGCGTGTAAACCGGCAACGCAAAGACTTTGCTGGCCACCCATGCTGATACCCATCACGACGAGCGTCTTTCCATCCCAATCTGGCCCCGACACGATATAGTCCACCGCGCGATAGTCGCCCAAGTACATCCGCAGGAAGTAGCTCTTGTCCCGATCGTTATTCCCAATCGATTCATAGTGCTTAATAGTCTCCGGCAAAGCCTGGTAGTAGGCCGGCGGCTGGTCAGGCAAAACATCGTGCGGCTCGATGTTCAGCGCTAGCCAACCTTCTGCGGCTCGATCGGTGACCCATTGCTTTTGCAACGGGTAAGGCGGACTGGCCCACTGAAAAATAACCAGCGCTGGAAATTTGCCTTCTCGGTTTGGTTTGGCAAGCTGGCCGTAGATGTGTGAGTCATTGATGTTGTCCATCCGAATCGTCGCATACTTGACATTTGGATTGTTACCGTTCGCTTCCTTTATCTCTGGATTAACAGGTATCTGGCGAAGGGCGGCGACTTTTGAGGACCAAAACGAATCAAAATCAGCCGGACGCGGTGCGGCGGGCTT